>Ga0209212_1007611_pt1 | contig 11908 bp, 8 predicted proteins | sample RifGroC2_FD_183996 | JGI IMG/M metagenome (GOLD analysis project Ga0209212, IMG submission 183996) | Groundwater microbial communities from Rifle, Colorado, USA - Groundwater C2 (SPAdes) (version 2) | ecosystem: Environmental > Aquatic > Deep subsurface > Groundwater | place: Rifle, Colorado...
CGTTCAGTTCCTCCATCCACGTGCGCCACTCAGCGGTCTTTCCGGGCAGGATCGGGAACGCGACTGCCATCAACGGCATGGGGGACCTCCACGGGCACCTGCGTGCCCAGCGACGGAAGGGTCGGTCTCGCCATTGGCCTGCGCGACGGTCTGGGCGACCGTGTGGGGACGCCGCGCCGGTGAGAACCCGCAGGCTCCCGTGCCTCCCTCTCGAGGAGCGGAGTATAGGCGCTCCTGCGAGGAATGGGTAGCCCGACGTTCGGGATCGACGGTGCGGGCGTCGGGGCGATGGCCAGCGTGGGCTCCCCGTCTGGCGGAAGGTCAGTAGTTGGTGATCGTGAGATGGGTGGCCGCGCGGTCGTTTCGCGACTTGATCGTCCACATGTACGTCTTGTCGGTCTCGATCGTCCGCCAGCGCGCGGAGCGGTAGAGCCGGCGGACCATCGGGGTGTCCTTGATCACGATCATGACCCGTGCCGGGAGGGTCTCGAGGGCCTCCCGCAGGCGCCGCTGGTCCTGCCATCCGAAGCCCCTGTTGTCATAGTCGCTGAACTCGCTGTCGTACGGGGGGTCGACGAAGACGAGATCCTCGGCACCGGGAGACGCTTCGGCGAGAAACGGCTCGAAGTCCCCGCGCCTCCATTCGGTGTTCGAGAGCCGGGCCGACATCTGTTCGCTGAACAGGAGTCGGACCTTCTCCTGGAGCGACTTGCGGTTGTAGGTGATGCCCCCGTACGGGACGTTGAACTCGTCCCGGGCGTTGAAGCGGAACATCGCCGCGAACGTGAACTCGCGAAGGAACAGGAAGTCGGCGAGACGAACGGGATCCCAGGTGCCGGTCAGCCGCGCCCGGTTGTACCGACTCCGGACGGACACGTACAAGGCGGATCGAACGGCGCCCTCGACGTTCGCCAGGAGGTCGGCCTGCGGGAGTGACACTCCCGCCCTGGCCTCGACCTTCCGCATGCGGTCGAACTTGGCCAGGAGATCCCGCTCGAGGCGCAAAAGGAACAGCGTGGCCAGGCCCGGACCCGCGGCGGCCACCAGCGAGCGGAGGGTCGACTCGGAGCGGTCGACCACGGCCGACGTGACGGCCGGCAAGCCGCGTGAGAACGACTCGGCCAGTCCCGAGTAGAAGCCGGTGAGCGCGCCCAGGTCGTTCCACAGGCCGGCGATGGCATCGGCCGCACGACGAAAACCGATCTCTCGGGAGGCGGCCGCGACGTAGACCGCGATCAAGTCGGGAGAGACGTCGTTGGCCCACGCCGGGACCTCCACCGGCGTCGCCAGCAGGATGGCACCGCCGCCCACGAACGGGTCGATCAGGCGACCGGTCAGCGGTGGGGCAGCCGCGGCGATGGCGGGCAGCTCCTGCGACTTTCCGCCAGGCCACTTGAGGAAGGGGACCAGCCGAGGCGACCCCTCGAGTCGAGGCTCGGTGAAGCCTGGCAGCGGAAGATATCGCAGTGACAAGCAGGTCGCCTCCTGTGGGCCACGCCACGAACCGCCTCGGCCCGGGAGCGACGGTCGCGGTCCCGGGGCCCGAACGCCCTCGCGGGGTATGGTTCGCTATGTAGGGTATGCGCAAGACTTCCATCTACCTGAGCGATGACGAGGCGGAATCGCTCCGCCGCGTGGCCGCCGCCGCGGGCAGGACGCAGGCGGAGCTGATCCGCGAGGGCCTCCGCCGTGTGATCGCCGAAGCCGAGGCGCAGCCGCGAACCTTCCGGAGCCTGGGTAAGGGGCGCGGAGGCGGTGGGGCATACAGCCCCTGGACGCCCGGCGATCTCTACCGCAAGGCGATCGGCGAGCGGTAAGGGCCCTGCTCGTCGACGCGGGCGCCCTCTACGCTCAGGCCGACGCCGACGAACCTCGCCACGAAGCGGTGGCCGACGTCCTGCGGACCGAACGTGAGGCGCTCGTCACGACCGAGCTGGCGGTCGCCGAGGCAGACTACCTGATCCTCGATCGCCCCGGTTTCGGGGTCGAGCTGGCGTTCCTGGAGGATCTGGCCTGCCGGCACCCTCCTGGTCGAATGCCTGAGCCAGGACGAGCTGCGCAAGCCACGCGCCGTCGTCGAGCGCTACGGGGACCTGCGGCTCGGACTGGCCGACGCCTCACTGGTGGTGTTGGCCGGGCGCTGTGGGACTCGTCGGATCCTGACCTTCGACGAACGGGCCTTTCGAGCCGTGAGCCCGCTCCAGGGAGGCGCCTTCGCGGTTCTACCGAGCGACCTCGCCCGGTAGCGTTCCACCGTTCGTCGGGATGGTGGACGACGTCCCTCCGCTGGCGGCGAAGATCTGCCGGGGAGCGACACCCTGACTGGTCAGATCCCGGTCGCGATCCCACGGTCGTGTCACTGCGCCCACCGGCGAGCGCTTCCCAGGCAGGATGTCGCGCGAGAACCGCCCGATGACTCGGGCGGGCGCACGGCGGGCGGGTGCGCCGACGCGCTACGATGCCCGCAGGTGTGGCGATGAGCGAGGTCTTCGGTCGCGAGACCGAGCTGGCCGCGGTCGCGGCGTTTCTGGACGGCGCCGCGGCGGGACCGGCCGGGCTGCTGCTGGAGGGCGAGGCCGGGATCGGTAAGACGACCCTCTGGCGCGCGGCGCTCGAAGCCGCGCGCGATCGGGGCTTCCGGGTCCTCGCCACCCGGCCCGTCGAGATCGAGACCAAGCTCCCGTTCGCGGGCCTCGTCGACCTCCTCGAAGAGATCGGCGACGAGGTCCTGGTGGAGTTGCCGCCGCCACGTCGACGCGCCCTCGGGGCCGCCCTCCTCCGAGCCGACCCGGCCGACCGTCCGCCCGACCTGTTGGTGGTCGGCCTCGGGTTCCTCGGGGTGCTCCGGGCGCTCGCCCGCGAGGGTCCGGTCCTCGTCGCGCTCGACGACCTCGCCTGGCTCGACGCCTCGTCCGCGCGGGTCCTCTCGTTCGCCGTCCGTCGCCTGCGGGACGAGCCGGTCGGGCTAGTTGCCGCCGCGCGAAGCCGGTCGGCCGAGGCGCCGCTCCCAGATCTCGTCACCGCGGTCCTTGAACCACGGCTGCGGCGGATCGAGCTGGGTCCTCTCCCGACAAAGGCCCTCGGGCGCCTCGTCCGCGAACGTCTCGGCAGGGCCCTGCCGCGGACCGCCCTTCTGGGCGTCGCCCGCGTGTCGGGCGGCAACCCCTTCTACGCGCTCGAGATCGCGCGGGCGCTCCTTCGCCGCGATCCGTCGGCGGGAGGACCCGTTCTCGTCCCCGACTCGCTCGGCGGGCTGGTCCGCGATCGGCTCGCCGCTCTCCCGACAGTGGGGACCGAGGTGGTCCTGGTGGCGGCCGCCGCCGCACATCCGACGACCCAGCTGGTGGAGCGAGCGCTCGGCGACCGGACCCGTGCCCGCACGGGGCTCGCCGCGGCCGTCGCGGCCGGGGTCCTCGAGCGCGAGGTCGGGGCGTCGATCCGCTTCACGCATCCGCTGCTCGCCGCCGCCGTCTACGAGGACGCCAGCGCCGAGCGCCGCCGGACCGTTCACGAGCGACTCGCGGCGATCCTCCCGGACCCGGAGGAACGGGCCCGCCACCTGGCGCTCGCCACCGAAGGCCCGAACGGACGGGTCGCCGCCGCACTGGACGATGCGGCGCGCCGCGCACGTCGCCGCGGTGCGCCCGACGCCGCCGCCGAGCTCGCCGCCGAGGCACTCCGGCTTACGCCGCCCGACCGCCCGGCCGACGCCGTGCGGAGGGCGGTCGAGACAGCCGAGTACCACGTCCAGGCCGGGGACCCCTCCAGGGCCCGGCATCTCCTCGAGCCGCTCGCCGCGGGCATGCCTCCCGGCCCCGACCGGGCGGGTGTCCTGGCGCTGCTGGGCGACATCCGTTCCGGAGACGACTGGTCGGCGAAGGTGGCCCTCCTCGAGCAGGCGCGGGCCGAGGCCGGAGATCGGCTCGGGCTGCGCGCTGCGATCGAGGTCGAGCTCGCGTGGGCCGAGTACACGGTTCTCGGAGACGTGCCCCGTGCCGTCGCGCTCGCTCGGAGCGCGCTCGCCACGGCCGAAGCGCTCGACGAGCCGGAGGCGCTCGCTCGCGCCCTCAGCGCGGTCCCCATCATGGAGGCCTTCGCGGGCGAACCGCCGCGGAGGGATCTCCTCGAGCGGGCAGTCGCTCTCCAGCCGCGACTCGACCTCTTGCGCGTGTTCCTGCGACCGGCCATGAACCTGGCGACCCTGCAACATATGGCCGATGAACTCGAGTCGGCCCGGCAGCGGTTGAGGGAGCTGCGGGAGGAAGCGCTCGCCCTCGGCGACTGGGACTCGCTGCCGATCGTCTCCATGGTTCTTGGTTGGGTGGAGACCCGGATCGGGGACTGGCCGGCGGCAGAGCGCTTCTTCGACGAAGCGGAGGAAGCCCTCCTCGAGACGGGCTACCCGTCGGGGATCGCCCTCGTGAGCGCCAACCGGGCCGCCCTCGAGGCACGCCGCGGCGACTCGGCGGCGACGGTGGCGGCGGCTGAGCGCAGCCTCGCGATCGCCCGGCAGATCCGGATGCCCATCAACGCCCTGTTCGCCCGCTCCGCGCTCGGGCTGCTGGCGCTCTCGCTCGGAGACCACGGCGAGGTGCGCTCTCAGCTCGCCCCCGTCGCCGAGCTGGTTCGCGCCGCGGGACTCGTCGACCCCGCGAAGACCTCGTTCGTCGCGGACCTCGTCGAAGCCGAGGTCGCGCTCGGCCTCCTCGACGACGCCGAGGCGCGCCTCGCCCCGTGGGAGGATGCGGCCCGCCGTCTCGGGCGGCGGTCAGCGACGGGCGCCGCGACCCGCTGCCGGGGGCTCCTGCTCGCCGCCCGGGGCGAGCTCGAGGCGGCGCTCGGCGCCCTCGACGAGGCGCTCGATTGGCAGGCGCAGGTGCCGGAGCCGCTGGAAACGGCCCGCACGCGCCTCGTCCGCGGCGAGATCCTCCGGCGGTTGAGACGCCGGGGTGAGGCTCGTGATGCACTGGAGTCCGCGCTCGAGGCATTCGAGTCGCTGGGGGCGACCCAATGGGCGGCGCGAACCGGCAGCGCACTCGCCCGGCTCGGCCTCCGACGCAGCGCCGCGGCCGAGCTGACGGCCTCCCAGCTCCACGTCGCCGAGCTCGTCGCGGCCGGCCTGACGAACCGGGAGGCGGCCGACCGCCTGTTCCTCAGCGTCAACACCGTGGAAACGCACCTGAAGAACATCTATCGCACGCTGGGCGTCCGCTCGCGGACCGAGCTCGGCCGTTGGTGGAGCGTCCGGAGCCCGGAAACCACCGGGCGAACGGCGGACGAATCACCGGGTTCCGGGATATCGCCGCCGCACCTCCTCGGCCAGGATCGATAGCGGGTTCGCGCTGAACGCGAACCGCTCTCGAACCACCAGGAGGTCGCCCCATGCGCTCCAAGCTCTCCCTGCCGGCTGTTCTTGTGGCGGTCTTCGCCGTCGCCGTCGCCCTCGCCGTGCGCGGCCCCGGTCCCGGCGGACAGGCCGGCACGCCCACGTCCAACGACCCGGCGGCAGCCGTCTCCGATCCGGCCCCTTCATCCGCAAGGAGCGCCTGGCTCGACACGCTGGACCGCTTCCAGGCCGATCCGGGCGTCTTCTTCGCGGCCGGTGGCTTCGGCGGGGACGGGGAAGCCGCCTGGCTCGACACGCTGGACCGCTTCCAGGCCGATCCGGGCGCCTTCTTCGCGGCCGGTGGCTTCGGCCGGCCTTGAGTGCGGGGTGACTCGCTGACGGCGGCGCTCAGTCGAGGTGGTAGGTCGTGACCAGCTCGTCGTAGTCGTGCCTCGACGTGGTCGTCGCCGAGCCAGCGGCCGTGACAGCGTGACAGCCTGCTCGGTCATGGAGACGACCACCAGCACCGGCGTTTGGAAGCGTCGCACCGCACGATGACTCGACGGATTCCGCGCCCTCGCCACGCTCGCTGCCACCGGCGGCCGAGCTGGCTGAAGAGCGCCTGACGGCGGGCTGCGACGGGCCGGGCTCGCGGCGCACCATCCGATCACGCCGCAGAAGTTCGGCAGGGCCGTCTACTGATCGGCCGCTCCCGCCTCCACGACCGACCTCTCCGGGACCAGGCCGAGCCGGAGCGCCAGCGACGCCGCCTCCGTCCGCCCCCGGACGCCGAGCTTGCCCAGGATGTTCGAGACGTGGACGCTCGCCGTCTTCTCGCTGATGAAGAGCGCCCCGGCGATCTCGCGGTTCGTGCGTCCGGCGGCGACGAGCGCGAGAACCTCGCGCTCTCGGGTGGTGAGCCCGAACGACGCCGGCTCGGGCACGCGTCCCACGGTCGCCTCCGTGCGCTCTCGCAGGGCGAGCCTGGCCCGCGCGGCGAGCGCCGTGATCTCTCGGCGCAGCGGCTCCGCGCCCAGACCCTCGGCGATGCCGAGCGCCTCTCGCAGGAGTCTTGTGGCCGCGCCCCGCCCGCCCGCCGCCAGGATCGCTTCCCCCTCGCGCCATCGGGCGTAGGCGTGCCAGTATGGGAACGGGACCGCCGCGCACGCCTCTGCGGCCCGAGCCCAGCTCGCCGGACTCGACCGGCCGAGCAGGCGGTCGCTCTCCGCTTCGCAGAGACCGAGGAACGCCGCGGCCAGCGGAACGTAGGCGGGCAGTGCGGGAACGATCTCGGCGTGCAGCCGCCGGACCTCGGCCAGGTAGCGTTCGGCGGTCCGGGCCGCCTCCGTCGTGTCGGCCTCCGAGCGGTGCTGCGGCCGGCTCAGTTCGGCCAGATCGGCTTCGGCCCGCAGTCCCAGGGCGTAGAGCGGGCCGATCCGCCCGATGAGGCCCGGAAGGACGACGGGGACGCGGTCCAGCGTCCCGAGGATCTCCCGGCGCGCGTCGCCGGGCCGGCCGTCCCACAGCGCCAGCTCCGCCCCGGCTTCGGCCAGCGGCCCGGTCCACTGGAGCTCCACCACGCGTTCGCAGAGTCGGAATAGGAGCTCCACCCGCCGGCGGGCGGCGTCATGTTCGCCTCGGACGACCTCCAGCAGCGCAAGCCGCTCATTGATGAAGATCTCCGAGACGCCCGGCGCTTCGTAGCGCCGTGCCCGCTCGACCATCTCGAGCGCCTCGGGCCAGCGCCCCGACCGGAAGAGTCCGTAGGCCCCTTCGCAGAGTGTGAAGCTGCCGTAGAACTGCGCGAGCCCGTGCTCCTCGTCGTAGGCGAACGCCTCGGTCGCGAGGGCGGCGGATTCGCCGAAGCGACCGCATTGATTCAGCGCGTCGGCGAGGTTCGCATACGCTCGGCCCACGTCGTCGACGCTCCCGATCTCGAGCGCGATCTCGAGGGCACGGCGCAGGTTGGCGAGACCGCCTGCCACGTCGCCCATGAGCGCGATGTCGTACCCGAGGGAATTGAGCGCGTGCCCCTCGACGTCCCGAGCGCCGATCGCCCGGGCGACCGCGACCGCCTCCTCGCAGACCGGCTTCGACTCGACCCAGAAACCCTCGATCATGAGGATCTGCCCGAGGCCCGCAGTCACGCGGGCGCGGGCCAGCGTGGGCGGGTCCGCGGGAACGAGTCGCACGGCCTCGCGGCACGCCTGGAGAGCGGTCACCCCATCCCCCGCGATCCAGGAGTAGCGGCACTGCCGCTCGCGGAGCATACCGGCGCGCACCGGTTCCGCGACGGGATCGACCAGCTTCAGGGCGTCGACGACCAGCGCGACGGCACGCGGGGCCGAGCTCGGGGCTGCGGCGCGTGCCGCCCGCTCGAGCAGTGCGACACCGTCGAACCCGACGCGGCGTGCGGCGTCGGGCACCCGATCCCAGAGCTCGAGCGCCCGCTCGTACTGCGCGTGCGCGTCCGAGAACGCGTAGACGGCCTCGGCCGCCTCTGCGGCGCGGACCGAGGTCTCGAGCGCACGCGTGAGGTCGCGGGCCGCGTACCAGTGGTGGGCGAGCTCCGCGGCCCCCGACGCGGTTCGCGCCCGGGCGCGGTCGCGCGCGAGAGCCTCGGCGAAGCGAGCGTGGAGGCGCGTGCGCTCGCCGGGCAGGAGCTCCTGGTAGACCGCCTCCCGCACCAGGGCGTGCCGGAAGGTGAACCGTTCTTCGTCACCCTGGGCGACGAGGATGTGCCGCTCGACCGCTTCTCGCAGCCTGCGCTCGATCTCGGCCTCTTCCAGTTCGGCGACGGCCGCGAGCAGCGGAGCCGCGACGCGGGGACCGGCGGCGGAACTGATCCGCAGCAGCTCCTGGGTCGGCTCACTGAGCGCGGCGACGCGGCCAAGGAGGACGTCACGCAGGACGCCGGGCAGCTCCTGGGGGCGGGCTTCCGAGGCGAGGAGCTCCTCCGCGTAGAAGGCGTTTCCGTCCGAGCGCGCGTAGATCCGTTCGACGAGGCCGGCTTCGATCTGGCCAGCCCTGATGGCGCGCACCTGGTCGGCCGACTCCGACCGGTCGAAGCGCGCCAGGTCGAGCCGTTCGGTCGCCCTGCCACGCTCCAGCTCGGCGAGGAACGGCAGCAATGGATGAAGGCGATGCAGCTCGTCGCTGCGGTAACTGGCGAGCAGCACGATCGCCGCGTCCCGGAGGTTGCGCGCCAGGTAGCCGAGCAGCTCGAGGGTCGACCGATCGGCCCAATGGATGTCTTCGACGACGAGGAGGCAGACGCGCCGGCGTGCCAGGCGATGGAGCAGGCCGAGGAACGTCTCGAACAGACGTCCCTGCGGCGATCCCCAGGCGAGGCCGGGGCCTTCCTCGACGCCGCCCTCGGGGGCGAGATCGGGCAGGAGCCGCGCGAGGTCCGCGCGGCCCGGGCCGAGCAGCGCAGCCAGCTCGGCCGACGGGACCGCCGCGGCCAGGCCGCGGAGCGCCTCCGCGATCGGCGCGAACGGGACGCCACTTCCGCCGAGCTCGACGCAGCCCCCGATGAGCGCGAAGGTGCCCGATGCTCGCGCCCGGGCGATCGCCTCCTCCATGAAACGGGTCTTGCCGACGCCGGCCTCGCCGGCCACGAGCAGCACCGAGGCCACTTCATCGCCAGCATCTCGGAGAGCGGCAGCCACGCGTTCCAGCTCCGACCGCCGGCCGATGAACACTGGACTCGAGACCCGCGCTGCCACGCGCGCATTATCGGCTCCGACGTCGTCCCGGGTTCCGACCGCCGCCTGAGACCCGGGTCTGTCACGGCTATCCGTCACCGGTCCCCAGGCAACCCACCATCGGGTTCCGCCCGTAGGTCGGCGACAAGAGCGCCGTTGACGGAGTGCTGGCCCATCGCGCCCTCGCCCGCCTCGTCGGTGCAGACGTAGGAAGGCCCGTAGCCGGCGGCCTCGGCGGTCGACACGTGGTGGAAGCGGGAGGTCGCGACACGGCCGTCGGACAAGGTCGCCTGCCCCCCGGCCGCCGTCGTGGCGACGATGGCGGACGTCAGCAGCGCACCGGCGACCAGGGCCGCAAGGCGCCGCCGCACGGCGAGGCGCACGCGGGACGCCAGTGTCGGCGCGGCGATTCGTTCGTCCGCGGTGCGGACGCGTCCCTGCCTCGCCACGCGGGCCCGTTGTGCCTCGGCCTCCAGACCCGTGCCGCGCTCGCGCGCGAAGAACTCGATCGCATACCAGGTGTTCACGGCTCGGTCCTCACTCGTGGTGCGTGGTCCGGACGTGACCGGTCACCAGCGAGGAGCCTGGGCCTAAGGGGTGGCCGCCGGCATCGGGAGGAATCCGTAGTTCGCAGAGGTCGGGGCCTCATTTCGCGGGTACACGCGCAGCCGGGCGGTGCGCGGTGCGGGCGCGGGGCCGGCTCCTCTGGTGCACCGTTGGTGCAGTGGTGGCCTCCCTGACCGGGCCCTGGCTGGGGGGTACCGATCGGCCGCAAGTGTCGTGCCACACGATGACCCACACGTTTCCGCTCGAGTGCCCGCCGCTCGGGAGCCCAGCTTCGGGCTGGCCGGACCCTTGCGTTCGTCGGTCGGCGGGTGTCAACTACTGCTCGCGGTCTTGGAGGCCGGGAGTGATGCAGGAGGAAGCTGGCGATGGCAGCGAACGAGCGGTACCAGGACGCCTACGTCTTCGTCCCGTCCGGGAGCTCGAAGACACTCGACGACCTGAAGGCCCTCTGGAAGGAGGGCATCGTCAGGTACGCCACCCGGGTGCTCTCCGGAGCGTTCGGCGCGGTCGCCTTCGTCGAGGCGCCGATCGGCGACGAGGCCCTCTACGAGCTGCGGGATAAGCTCACCGCCGTCCGCGACAGGGTGAACCCGGGCACGAGCGTGGGGCTTGCGCTGCAGATCGGCCCGATGGCTCCGAGCCGCTGGAGCGAGAAGAAGAAGGTCGGCGCGTACGTCCGGATCCGCGCCCAGAACGGCATGGCGCTTGCCGTCTTCGACGCGGTCAACTCGTTGCCCGCGGGCGTCTACTTCGGCTCGGCGCTCGTCCTGGGCGACTGGGACGTCCTGCTCGAGCTCGGCGCGGATTCGCTCGAGGAGATGAAGCGACAGCTCATCGAACAGGTCCACCCGATCCCCGGCGTGCTCTGGACGGACAGCGCGGTCGTCATCAACGACATCCACGAGCCGGGCGGCCCGGGCGACCAGTGACCGCGAGCGGCGAGGCGCCTGGCCGCATGTGAGCCCATGCGGCCGATCGACCGGCCGCGCGGCCCGGCCGTCGGCGGTCCAGTCGGTCCTTTGCCACGCCTGCGGCGGCACGCTTCCCGCCGCCGGTTTCCGCTGCCCCACGTGCGGCGAGCCGGTCGTCCGGCCGGAGCGGAAGCTCGTGACGCTCCTCTTCGCCGACCTGGCCGGCTACACCTCCCTCGCCGCCTCGCTTGATCCGGAGGAGGTCTACGCGGTCGTCCGGCCGTGGATGACGGCCCTGCGACTGGTCGTCGAGGACCACGGCGGGACCGTGCCGCAGGTCATGGGCGACGGGTTCATGGCCGTCTTCGGCGTTCCCACCGCCCACGAGGACGATGCCGACCGCGCGGTCCGCGCGGCCCTCGCCCTCGCCCGGCGGGCCGGTGAGTTGAAGGCCCGGCGGACCGGCGTCGCGTTCCCTGGCCTGCACGTCGGGGTCAACACGGGTGAGGTCATGGTCGCCGGGTCGCGCGAAGCGTCCGGCTTCGCCGTGGTGGGGGACCCGGTCAACGTGACCGCCCGGCTGGCCGACCTCGCCACGGCCGGGCAGGTGCTGGTCGGGGACGCCACGCGGGCGCTCACCGCCCACACGATCCGCTACGGCCCGCGGCGTGTCCTCTCCGCCAGGGGCAAGCCCGAGCCGGTCCCGACCTACGAGGCGCTGGGCGCCCGGGCGCCCGGAACGGCGGTCCGGCGCGGCCGCCCCAGCTCGGGCCCGTTCGTCGACCGCGTCGCCGTCCTGCGCCGCCTGGCCGCCGAGGCGGAGGCGGTGCGGACGAGCGGACGGGCTCGCGTCCAGGTCATCGTCGACGAGCCCGGCGTCGGCAAGACCCGCCTCGCCGAGGAGCTGCGGGCCCGCCTGCCCGGTGCCCTCGTCCTCTTCGGCGCCTGCCACCCCTACGGCCAGCGGCTGCCCCTCGCCGGCCTTGCCGAGGCGGTGGGCGAGCCGCTCGGGATCCGGCCCGGCATGGCGCGCGAACGCGCCCGTCAGCGGGTGCGCCGCTTCGTTCGCGACGAGCTGGGCGACGCCGCCGGCTCCGTGATGGAGGCGCAGCTCGAGACGGTCCTGGGTCTCCATGGCGCCGGCGCGATCGGCGCCACGCTCGATCCGCGGTCCGCGATCCGCCCGGTGATCCGGGCGCTCGCCCGGGGCCGTCCCGCCGTCGTGATGCTCGACGACGCCCACTGGGCCGACCCCGATCTCCTGGCGCTCCTCGAGGATCTCCACCGCGCCCCGTGGCCGGAGCCGGTGCTCTTCCTGGCCCTCGCCCGCCCGGAACCCGAGGACTGGTACCGCGGCCTGCCGGCGATCCACCTCGGTGAGCTGGGGCCGCGCGAGG
>Ga0209212_1007612_pt1 | contig 11907 bp, 10 predicted proteins | sample RifGroC2_FD_183996 | JGI IMG/M metagenome (GOLD analysis project Ga0209212, IMG submission 183996) | Groundwater microbial communities from Rifle, Colorado, USA - Groundwater C2 (SPAdes) (version 2) | ecosystem: Environmental > Aquatic > Deep subsurface > Groundwater | place: Rifle, Colorado...
CAGGCGATTCCTCTGGATAGATAATCCAGACAAATTCTTTTGTTCACTCTCTGATAACCCCATGAATTTGCAGCATTTCTCCAACACCTCTCCATAATTTTCTGCACCTATCCCTTCCTCTGCAAGTACGGTTCCACAAACTTCAATTAAAGCAGTAAGGATATTTTCTACCGTTCTATCCATCAACTTCTGTAGTTTTTTGTCTTCCTGATAAGCATGCAACGTTTTATCTGCATACTCTAAGTTGAATTCCTTTATCTCCTCAGTCAGAAATTGGAGGGACTCTTCTATTCTCCCTCTTGCATATCTAAACTCTGGCATGTCTCAGCCCCTCCAGATTTTTCTCCGCAATCTCCAGCTGCCAGCGCGTACCAAACATACTAAAATCTTCCATCTGAAATATAGCCTCATTCAGTAAGGCAACGTACCTATTTTGATCTCTGATAAATACGGGTATTCCCAGAACTATTGCATTATAATAGAGCATGGGTTTTCTAAAATCCAAAAAGATCGGGATTATATTTACCTCTACCTTTATTTTCCCCATCAAAGAAAGTGTCAGATCCGTTATCTTCTCAAAGACCATATCTTCGTCATCTGTTTCAGAGAAGACAATCGCAATATCTACGTCTGAAGATTCTTTTGGGTATCCTCTTGCCCATGAGCCATAGAGAAAGGCCATTTCAATTCCGCAAACGTCTGCTATTTCCTTAAAATAGGTTTCCAAAATGTTTTTTATTTCTTCCTGAGTATGCATTATTAACCTTTTACTTCAGATACCTGGAACTTTTTTACAATTTTTGCGTCATCCAGAACAGGTACTACAGTCTACCCCGCATTCTTTAAAATGACTTCCCTAAGATATCTTGATAGAAAATCAAGCAACATGCTGCACATGTGCCTCTATTTCGCGCCTGATCGCAACATAATGTTGATAGTCATTCGCCCATTCGACGAAATCCTCGGAGTCTTCCGACTGTCCCTTGCTAAACTTGTCGAAAAACTCCTCCGATGCCATCCGGTATCGAGTTTCAAAAATGCTGAGACGCTTAGCTATAGCTACAAGAGCGTCTACAGGCGAATCATACTCAATTCTTTGTTTCCTCATATTTCCTCCTTCCGGAACGACCATTTCACATTTAGGAATACACTACTTGGTTTTCTACTCAAGCAACTCTTTGTTTTGTCTCAGGAAATCCCTCCCGATGCGCGACCTGATAACTCCGTGCCAGTCACTTGATTTGAATAAAGACCAGAAGCGCTGCTGCAACTCTTCATCCTCTTCTGTGGTTTGCCAGGCACCTTTAAGCCGTTCATCCATTTCAATTGTTATCTCTCTAATCTCATCAGCAGTATTCTCAATAATTTCTATACCTAACTTTTCATATTTGCCAAAAACCTGTTCCCTATCAATACTTAAATCAAAAATTTCTTTAAATGTCATAAAGCGGTTTCCTTTTTTCAACCATAATTTTTTTAGAATAACTAAACTATTAGCGCACCAACTGTGAATTTCTCCTATTGGAATAAAATTTACCCATACGATTGATTTTCTAAAAAGTTGGTACGAGGCATTAGTAAGACCGGTTGTACAACCAATAAAAAATCGACATTTAGAAATTAAAAAAACATCTAAAAAATCTGTCCTATACTTGGAGCTATAATCAATAATTCTTGAATTGCTAACGTTTAATTTCTTATTAACAATGGCACCCATCCTAATGGCAAAATAACCCCTATTCGTCAAGTGATCCAAAGCTGGAATATAGTTATATATAGTAACATCCCTACATTTATGATAATACCAATCATTGTTAGGAAACATAACTTCAAGGTAGCGATTATCCCTCGCATGAAAACAAACAAAAGGAGCATTCTTTGGTATCCCCATTGCCATTAGTGCTTTTTCTCCTTCGCGTTCCTCATCAGGAGTGAACCAAACATGTGGTTTAACCTTAATTAAACAATCATCTACATCCCTGTATTGAAGAATATCAGGTAAAGGATTCTTTAAGGAAACTTCATGAACTTCATATCCTGGTATTAATCGATTAGCTCTATACAAAATACTTGAATAGCGATAAACATATAGCAAACGCTTATACATTTTCAGCACTTGCTGATTGCAAACTTTACCATAATAAAAAATATCTATTACTCTTTTACCCTTGTGCATGCCTAAATCTTTTTCACATAAATATAACTCCGGGTTAGCCGTAAAATGACCTATTCTCTCGCTGATCAAACCTTTAAATCTAATAAGCACAAATGGCCGCAAAGCACGAACAACAAGAATAATAGGCAGCGATAATCGTATTGCTAAATAAATTATAAATAAACGACCTTTTTTCAACAAAAAGGCATAATGGAATTTTTTTGTTATCACTTACTTAGTCCATCGTTGAAAGATACGCAATTACGAAGAATTTGTTTTAACTGTTACATTACGATGGATTTCGAGTCAATCCTTGAATGTACCAAGTTACATTTGTTTGAATCAATATATCTTATTGGGTAATTAGGGGGGACATTCTTTCTCCTTTCGTCTAATTCCCTGAGACATTTTTTCCGAAAATCTATCAAATCCTGTTCTTCTAAAGCATGAGGTTTAAAATGAGGCGTATCCCTAATACTTTGCAAATTGGTATCATCAAGCATACCTTTGTGAGAAATTAAATTATGCTTAAGGCAATAATAATAAAGCTCTGTACCAGGATATGGTGTTGCAAATGAAATCCCATACATATCAAGAGGAAGAGCCTTTATCATCGTATATGTATCCTCCAGAGTCTCATGCGTTTCATGAGGCATTCCGATCATAAAATATCCGTTCAGGAACAAGTGTTTATGTTTTGCCGCTAATTCTACAACTTCATAGATTTTTTCGGTCTTTAACCCTTTTCGCATTACAGTATTTCTTATGTACTCAGATCCACTTTCAATAGCCAATCCAACCCTAAAAAGACCCGCTTCCACCAGGGCGTCAATTATTTCCTTATCCAACGTCTTTATAGAAACACCATTAGGTGTTGCAAATTGTATATTTAAATTCCTTTTAACTATACCCTCACATATCTTCAATATCCTTTGTTTACTGAAAGTGAGATTATCATCCATAAAATCAATCTGACGCATCCCGTATGTATAATAGAGACGACTTATTTCATCCACAACCCTTTCTGGAGATCTAAATCTAATCTTTTTACCATGTACCATCCACATACTACAAAAGGTACATTGGTTTGGGCAACTGCGACTTAACAAAATTGGAAAAGGAAAACCAATATTTAATTTCTTAGGAGAGTACCAATCGGAAGTGTCTTCTTTATAATCTTTCGTATCGACTATATTATAATCAATATCTGGAAGGTCATCTAAGTTATCAATAAAATTGGTTGTTGGATTAGCTGATATTTCATTTTCATTTCCATTTCTATAGGCAAGCCGGTCAACATTATTTACTGAGCGTCTATCCATTAAGTGCAAAACTAATTCTAAAAAAGAATATTCACCCTCACCAATTATCACATAATCTATGAATTTGTATGTTGACAAAATTTCCCTATAAAACATTGTAGGATGAATACCTCCAATTACGATAGGTATTTGGGGGAAATTTTGCTTAATTAATCTTGCAATTGTCTTAACGGCCACAAAAGAACCGGAAAACAACCCACCTATACCAATAACACATGGATTTAAATTCCTTATCTTGTCAAAACATACTGTAATTATGTAAGTTGCAAGAGCATCTTCTGTAACTTTCATGTTTGTAGCTAATAAGTTCGCGTCAAGCAATTCGGCTTTGATATTGTTTTTGACTAAAAGTGTTGCAATGGATAATAATCCAATAGGGTAGTAAATATTTCTCGTTACCTTAAAGTCAATTAAAGGAGGGTTAATGAGCAAAACCTTTGCCTTGTAAGATTTTTTTCCGTCTTTCATAGCAAAATTAAAACTTGTAATCAAACATCTTTATTTTCCCGTTTGACAGTTAGCTTTTCAATTAATTTCGACTCTATATTTCTTCTCTTGATAAACTCCGAATTGACATTCATGTCTTTAAATTTCTCCAACTCGTACTTAAGGGTTTTTCTTCCCCAATTAGCAAGAGGAGTAAATACAACACCATTTAATAATTCTTCAGAAAGAGATGTATCTAACACCGGGCCCCAATGAAATGGCAACCAATAACCAGCTTCCCACATCCGTTCTGCTTGTATTAAAACAATCTTATTTGGTGTATACAAGTCACCATATATAGAATAGAAAAATTCATCATAATCATACATTTTAGGATCCGCAATATTTAGAATCCTTCCGAAACACACTTCATTTTCAATAACTGCATTATAAATATTTACCAAATCCTGAACATAAACAATATTAAAACTCTTAACCTCCTTCTCGAGGGTTATAGGTCCACCATCTTTTAACCTATAATATAGGTATGCTAGCTTACCTAAAAAATCTCCTTCTCCAAAAACGGTAGGTAATCTGAGAATTGTATAGTTTAAACCATTGTATTCCTGCACCAACATTCTCTCGGCAGCAAATTTATCCATAGCATATTTACTAATCCATGGGTAATAGGACTCGCCTGGAATCCCAGTTGCTTCTTTTTCAAGTAATTTGTGATTAGAAGAAACTTTGAAATACACAGCAAATGTACTTGTAAAAATATAATGCTTACATTTGTTGCGAATTAACTCCATAACAGTTTTAACTTGATAAGGATTATATGCATTATTATCGATCACTACATCAAATGTGTGATTCTTAAAAACATTTTCGAGTGATTTTTGGTTATTTCTATCTGTAATTAAATGATGGATCTTTGGATCGTAATTAGAATTATAATTCCCACGGTTTAATACATAAACGTTTTTACCTTTATTACAAAGTGATAAAGCTATTTGTAAACCGTGAAACCTTGCTCCACCAAGTATCAAAATTTTTTCAGCCATCTCATTAATTTCTTAAGGGACAATTCATGTTCTTTTCGCCGAACCTTAAATAATGACATTTATCACATTCTGTACATCTCACAAATTCCTCGTTGTTTTTAATCTTATTTATCATCATCGGATCTGCCATTAACCCTCGTCCAATAGCAACCATATCACAACAATTGTCTTTTAAACGCTCTTCTGCAGCTTCTATATTTAATATTTTACCTACACCAATTACTGGTTTACTTACCATTGATTTAACTTCTTTTGAGTATTTAAAAAACTCGCCTTTCTTCATCGCTTCATGTTTGTTCCTAGAAGTCTCATATATTCCCGCCGTAACACTAAAGTAACAAATACCATATCCTTCCAAACGAGGTAAAATATTACTATTCACTTTTTTATTGATACCCCCTTCAATATAGTCTTCTCCGGATACCCTTACACCAATAAGCAAATCAGGAACTGTTTTTTTGATACCCGCTATTATTTCCATTACCAATTTCAAACGATTTTCAATACTCCCTCCATACTCATCGGTTCTTTTATTGGTATATTCAGAAAGAAATTGATGAAGCAGATACCCATGAGCCAAATGAAGTTCGACAGCATGAAAGCCAGCCAGGGCAGCCAATCTGGCTGAAAAAATAAACTTTTCTCTAATTTCTTCTATTTCACACTTTTCAAGCTTCCTCGAATCAAAGCCAGTAGCACAACACGTTGTTCCAGATGGAGATACTGGCTTATATCCAGTAAATTCTGGATTAGCTTGGCCACCAGCATGAGAAAGCTGAATTGATGAAAAGCACCCACTTGTTTTAATTTTTTCTGCCAGTACCCGTAAGCCAGAAAGATGGTTTTTATTGAAAATACAAAGAGATCTATCCGTTGCTTTCCCTTCCGGAGAAACAGCCGTACCACTTACAATTATCATCCCACAACCACCTTCTGCTAATTCCTGATAAAACTTTAGTATCTGTTCAGAAACAGAGCCATCAACCAAAGCCCAATTTCCAGTTATGGGAGGGAATACTATCCGATTTTTGATAAAAATATTACCAATAGCTATTGGTGAGTCCCAAATCATAAACACTGCATGCTGCCACCAGATGTATTCACTTGAGAATTTATTAGTGACATCCACGTTTTTAAAGAAAGTTTCTTTGTTGAAAGACCCTTTGATTCACAATCTTCAATAAAATTATTTTTAATATTCCTGGTAATAGAATATATTTTCGGAATCGTATCGCTGATTTGTTCCTTAAAAATTTCATCGGCTTTTTTTGTAGACCAACTACACTTCGCTAACTCAACCAAATCCACCAAATATTTAGAATAAACCGACTGAGCTCTATTTAAAATGTTATTAATTGCACTTTTGTATAGTTCAAATGAATCCTTGTTCTCCCATAAATGCCTGTTAATTTTGTTATAGTATCGAGCTTCTATATTTTTTACATCATGGAGCAAAACGTAAAGTCCAGCTACCTCAGAACACCTTATCTTCAAATTACCAATTTCATTAGCAACATTTTTTACCCTATCATCGATATAACGGTAAGGAACGGTACTAAAAAGATACTCACATTCTATTGCCAAACCATCTTTTAAAATCATACTGTGGTATGCAGTACCTGGATAAACCAAAAGATTATTGGACATATTTAAATAATCCCAACCACGGTTGATTTTAGTCAAAAATTCAACTTTTTTAAGGATATCTTCAAGCTCCAGATAAGGACTAAACATCATGTGACCCATTAGTGGGAAAAATTTTTCGAACTTATCCAGTCGCTTAATGTTATCTATATTCATCTGAACTGTAGTCCTTTTTTTGTATGACCTAAGCTCTCGTTCAACTCCTGATTCCACCCCTATAACTAAAATATCAACCCCTGCACTTTTAAGCATTTCAAGATAATTATCATCAAGTTTAGAAATAGTCTCTACTCTTACATGGATTTTGAAGGAGGCTGTTATTTTCCGCTTTAATATTTCATCACAAAATTGAGCCATTCTTTCAATTCCATTCTTCCCCACGGGATCTTCAAAAGAACTGTCAATTACATTAAAAAATATTATCTTAAATCTGGAAAAAAGTAGTTCTATCTCATCAACAAATTTCTTGATATCACGACCAAGCCAAGCTGTTTTTCTGCCGTCTCTGTCTATGTTTGAACTCGATTCGACACAGTAAAGGCATTTTGAAATACACCCACGGCTTGATTGAATTCGTACAGACGGAAGAGAGTGTCCTTGTGGTAAATATTCATTTTCTAGGAAATCCCTGGATGGAAAGGGAAGATATTCAAAATTAACTGGCTCAATAGGTTTCTCGGAACTCATAATATTCCCATTTTCCCGGTATACAATCGATGGAATCTCCGCAAATCTTTTACTTTTTTTTGCAATACTTTCACAAAGGAGAATAAACGCTTTCTCTGCTTCACCAACAAGGATGATGTCAATTGATGGGTTTTGCTGCATTATAATTTGTGCAAATTCTCTTGCTTTTGGTAGGCAAAAAAACATTTCATGCTGGTGTTGCTCAGAATTAAAAAAACAAATTTTCGAGTCTGGAAGACTTGCTTTAATTTTCCTCGTTAATGAAAGCATTTCATAAATCATTGCTACCATCGGAAAGAAACAGATAAGATCGTATCCGACAAAAGAGTCTTTATTAAATTCATCTACATCCAGAATCAGAATTTTTGCTTTACCATGATTCATTCTTAAAAGAGAAGCCATGTATCCATAGGCAATGGGATAGTCATACATCGAGAAATCTCTGCCTTTACTTAAATGAATAAAAAGGCATTTGAAATCATCAATGCTTGAATTTAGCATGTAAGGATTGCAAGGCTTTGTAGAAAAACTTTTCCAGAATATATCACTTTCGTTACAATCAGACCTAGAAGAGATCATAATACTTACTAAATATAAATCTTATGAATAAATCAAAACACTAAACTTTAATGTCTACAAAAACCTCTAAACTTTCCTGGTATAAAACCTATCTTAATATTCTTTTTTTTAAAAAGGTCTTCCACTTTACTGTAGTTTTGTCCCCCAATGGGTACAACACCACCTTTACAGCCAGCATCAATTAGTATTTCTGGTGCATCCGTATAAGGGAAAAATGCATCCGCTGCAAATATGCTGCCTTTTAAGTCTCTTCCTTGCTCTTTTCCACGCATAACCGCAATTCTTGCTGCATCAACAGTGGAAGGACCTCCCCCCACACTTATTAAGCTGTTATTTTTTGCTATTGACACCTCATTTCCACCATGAAATGAAGAGTATGCGACTCCCCAGGCAATTATTGTTGAATCAATCTCATTTTGTTCGAATGGTTGTGTTATCCATTTTAGTTCTGAGAAATCCAAAATATAGTTATAGGGAGGTTGTTTTAAATAACCACCTCTTATACCTCTAAATATTTCAATATCTGGAGCGTCTTCTGCTTTATAAAGGTTATGATTTTCAAAATATTTAGCATGTTTTCTCTTAGATAATATACCCTTGGTATTTTCGTCCGCTTCAGGAGCAACAATAACATCTAACATCCATTTGGCATTTCCTGCCAACTTTTCCCTTTCTTTACTTTCAGAAAGTAACTTTCCACACTCTTCAGTAAGTTTAAAATTTACAATAAATTCACCACCCCAAATTGCGATAGGATTACACCACAACGCATCTTTAATTGACATCTCTGGTGAATTCCAACTGATTGAAAGACCGCAAGGATTACCATGCTTACAGGCAACAGATATATAAGGGGTTTTGCGGTAATATTTTTTAAATGCTTTCGCAATTATATAAAGGGTCTGAAGCATACTATCAATATCAGCCATATTGGTAAAACACGGTTCATCACCAAAAACCCTTTTTAATGACGTTAACGAATAACCGGCATCGCCAGAAGATAAATCTTTCATCACATATGCAGGTATCTGATACGGATTTTCTCCATTCGAAAGTTTAGCTATTTTTTTAAACCCAATATATAAAATTTCGTTGCTTATTGAGCCCAAGATATCCTTGTTATGTTCTATAATTTTGACAATTGCCTTTTCCTGCAGACTTCTTTTAAGCTCTGGAGTTATATTTTCATTGCTTTTTACTTGTTCAATTACGGAAGCCATGTCATCATAATTAGTAACTGGTATTCTATCCCCCTTTACCGCTAAAGCCAAAAGAGTATGTCCACCAACATCAATTCCAATGGACAAAGGGTACGCAATATCAAAAACGAGACATATTCGCTCTTCAGCGTCCTCCATGGTGAGTGAATTCTCTACCTTAGGATGCAATGTTGGAGGAAATGAAAAGCTCCCTTTTGATTTTGTAAAGTCGGAGATATCTATTACATCCATCCCTCTGGATTTTAACACCGATACTGTTTCTTTTGAACCTAAAATCATCCAGCCTTTATTGAGCAAACAGGTTGCAAACTCCACGAGCTCTTTTTCTTTAACTTCATAAAGAGAGAACAATGCATACTTTTTCTTTTTCAATTTCTCCATTTTTGCCAAATTTTCTATCAAGATACTTTTATAAATTTCGAATTAATTCTTCAAATAATTCCTTAGAATATCTATAGTCATAAACTTCCTTAACATTTTGTTTAACATTCTGGATACTTTTCATTCCTGGAATTACAGTTGAAATTGTTTTTTCTCTCAAAACAAATGCCAGTGCTGTCCCGGTCAAAGGAACTTTATACTTCAACAAAACCTTTTTAATTTTCTCGCGCCTTTCTAAAAACAATGAAAAAGTAGAATCGCTTTTTATCCATCTATTCCTAACATCGGAATCATCAAATACCCTTTGTGAAGAAACAGTTTCAGATAAAATTCCCCGACTTAGTGGAGACGCAGCAACTACCCCTACATTGTTTTCTCTAATTTTATTCAGTAATTCCGTTTCATAATCTCTTAACAAAATATTATAAAATATCTCGATAACCTCGATTTCCGGGTATTTTATCCATTCTATCCCTCTTTTAAAATTGGCACCTATTGATATTCCCGAATGTTTTATTATTCCACGATATTTTAAATCTCTTAAAGCTTCACTTGCCTCTTTCCATTGTTCCAAATTCTCAGGTGGCGCATGTAATAAGAAAATATCAATATACTTTCGGTTTAAACGTTCCAAACTTCTTTTTGCAGCAGCCATAATATGGTAATAAGATAAATCAATCTTACTCCCATACTCTCCATCTGGTACATACCCTGCTTTTGTTAAAATAATAACATTATCTATATTGTAAAATTTTTCTCCTAATAAATATTCGCTTCTTCCAAGACCGTAAAAATCTGCTGTATCAAAAAAATTAATTCCCATTTCATAAGCAATGTCCAAAACATCAAAAGCCGTCTTTTTGGGAACATCGCCATAACTAAATGGTTTGTCGGCTACCCTTAACGTGCCACCTATTGGCCATGTTCCTATCCCAAGTTCAGAAACTCTTAATCCGGTCTTACCAAGAATTCTATATTCCATAATTTTTTCAAAATTTAAAATAGATTAAATAAGATTCACGTGTTGCGGCGGATGTGTTAAATCCCACAAAAATTTGTTAGCACTGTAGTTTCTGCATATACAATAGCAATCCTTATAATCCACTTCCTGTTTTAGCCTTTCTACAATTTTTTTCTTTCTTTCAGAATTCCATATCTCTATAAAAGAACTCTTATGTAAATCCCCATAGCAATACCGATCATCTCTCCAGTGCCCGTTACAACTATACACTTTTCCATCACTATCAACTGCCCCCATGAAATCCAAACTTAAGCAACCCTGTGGTAATTCTGGCCTTTTACTTTCTCCTTTAAATTGATCCAACCTAACGTGAGCTTTAAAACCTCCATCACTTAAATTCTCTATTTCCTTTAATTCATTTATGTAGATACTCTCTAATCCTCTTTCTGGTTTATACTCATTGCGTGGATCATAACCAGGACACTTTACTACAAGATAATCTACTCCTATATCTTTCATACGCTTAGCAAATTCCACTATTTCACAAGCATTTTCTCGAAAAAGAAACATCGCTATGCCCACAGTGGCCTTATATTTATGCATCCTTCTTATCTCTACCGCGTCACTAATGTTTTTCAGCAAAATATTAAATTGTTTCATATTAACCCGATGAAGTAAAGAATATGTCTCTGGTGAACCACCTAAAATACTATAACGAACCCACGTTATTGCCCCTAGTGTTTTTTCAATTAAACTTTTTTTATAAAGTATACCATTGGTGGTTAATGCCACGGATATTTTTCTTTCATATGCCATTTCAATTGCTTTTGGCAAAGACTGGTTCATTAATGGCTCCCCACAACCGGCAAACTGTATCCCTTTAACTCCGATTTTTCCTATGTCATCAATAAGTTTTAAAAATATTTCTTCTTCTAGCATTACCCCTTCAAAACCAAGATGATCAATATAACAATGTATGCATCTTTGATTACAGGTTCTGGCAGGGCCAATTTCTAAATATAAAGGATATATATCCTTTCCTGAGTGCCAATCTTGTAATCTATCTAAATGGTATATAAGCTTATTGCCCCCTAACTGCAATTTCATAACTTACTCATTTCAAATATAATATTCGTTTTTGGATCAGGACAGGCATACTGAGCAACACCACTGCTTTCTTTAGAATATATAAATTCAATAAGATAAGGAAACATTTGATTGAATGCTGCTGGACATATTTCTGGCAAATCTCCTCTGTTAAATTCAAATTCTTTTCCAACTATCATGTTTTCGTATCCTAAGCAATCGGAACAATCGTTTCCTACTCCATTCTTCTCTAACAACTTTATAAATATTTTATAGCGTTCTTCCTCAAATTTTTTAAGTCTCTCCTTATCAATATTTGGATTGGCAATTCTCTTTACCATAAATACCATTTGATTTTTTGGTCTGAGGCATTGCGCTATAA
>Ga0209212_1007613_pt1 | contig 11906 bp, 9 predicted proteins | sample RifGroC2_FD_183996 | JGI IMG/M metagenome (GOLD analysis project Ga0209212, IMG submission 183996) | Groundwater microbial communities from Rifle, Colorado, USA - Groundwater C2 (SPAdes) (version 2) | ecosystem: Environmental > Aquatic > Deep subsurface > Groundwater | place: Rifle, Colorado...
ATTCTCGTTGATGCGGGGAGGGTTGCCAAGGTCTCATTTAGGCCTGCCGCCCCAGTTCTTTTTCCGGTAAAGGCATGCGGTAATCACGACGCAAGTGAATAAGACAGAATTAATGATATTGAATGCTTTCCATACTATGTCTTGGGAAACCAATCCTGAAGGAAGCATCGCTAAAAGTGTAAACCACACTCCAAAAACCCAATAAAGACTTATATCCTGTGACGACTTTCTCTTGATCATACGAACCATGAGGGGAATGTTCCACAGCGGCAACACGATTGCAGCAATGAACCCAATTTTGTTGATCACTTGATCGCCCATTAACATCTTCCCGAACTGGTCACGGCAAAAGATAAAGGCTCGGCACGAACCACGCCGTTACTAGCTAGAGGCACAGAAAAAAACCGGCAGACATACAAGCGGCTGGAAAATAGCGGAGAAACGCGGCGAAAGCAAGCTTCGTAGCTGCCAGTGCCTTGTCCCAAAAAGTCCCGCCTTAAAGATAGCGATCATCGTACTGTATCTTCTCTCTAAAGACCGCGTACCACAACGCCTATAACGAGGCGACACGCTGGACTTTGATTTTGCCTGCGTTTTTTTCAAGCTGCGTTAGGTCATAAGCCATCTGCATACCGAGCCAGACCTCAGGGCTACTGCCGAAGGCCTTGGAAAGCCGAATCGCCATCTCCGGAGAGATCCCGGCCTTTAAGTTCACCAGGTTGTTGAGAGCCTGGCGCGTCACCCCGAGAGCACGTGCGGCTCCGGTGATGGTGAGACCCAAGGATTCAATGCAGTCATGGCGGACCGAAAGGCCCGGATGCGGGAGGTTCTTCATACTCATCGCTTGTTACCGAGGCAACACTTCCACACCAGTTAGCCCCAAGTGGTGATCGGTTGACCAGACACAGTCGATCTTATGCTCCGTAAGCAGGACAAGGCTTGAGGCATCCACGTAGGTGAGTTTACTGCCGCGAAATCGGTCAAGCATTTTAAGTGTCCGGCGGTGATACTCCAGGTTTGCCTCGAATAGGCTTAAGCCCCTAAGACTGCTTAGGAGCAAAAGGAAACTGCGCGCAGGCTCTTCCCCCATACGATGCAAAAACCACGAGTAGGTCTCTGAAAGGACCAGGAGCGAAGTTGCCCACTTTCGCGGTGGCTCATGGAATAGGGCCTTGGCCTGAGAGTGCCACTGATCTCGCTCATCGAGAAAAGCGATAAAGATCCCGCTATCAAGAAATGCGCTCACGGTCTTTCCCGGCCGTAAACTACTTCATCCACTGTGGAGCTATCTTCTGGCTTTCCCTGGAACATTCCAGCAAAAGCCATCCAGGGCTTTTCCGTTGGCTCCTGGGCAAGTTTTTCTGTAAGGCTCTGCCTAACCAGCTCAGCAAGTGAAATCCGCTTACGGCGCGCCGTGGCCTTGGCCTTTTTGTAAAGTTCCTTGTCTACGGAGATTTGCGTCCTGATCATGTTATCAGCATAACATTGAATGATAACATTAACAAGAGAGGGAAAGAGTGTAGGCTAGGCAGGCATTAACCGGAAATTTTCCTCGCCTTTTCCCCATTCGGGCTAAAGCAGCCAGAACTGTTGAGTCATAGAAGTCTGACCCTACGCCCCTTCTTACTCCTCTCCCGAAAGAGTGGCCCCCGGATAAAATTAGAGTCCCTACCTTATCGTCATCGTCCGGGGCGGACCGAAGGCCTGTAGCTGAGTGGGTGGCTTGGCGAAGCCAGGGGGTAGACAGAGATGGAAGGCTGTGAGGCCCACGAAGCGCAGGGATCTGAAGGGAGCACCGGACAACGAGGGGGAGAGGGTTTGCCGTGGGAGTCCGGGGGCACGGCTCGGGAGAGGGGGAGCGTCCCGGCGAAGATGGGCGGTCAAAAAGGTCCCTGCCCCTTTTTCCTTCAACGAGTCATTGCCCTCCAATTGATGTTATCGCACGGATTAAGGGAACGTTGGCATTCTCTCGTACACCACAGAAAATATTGAGTGCGGCTATTGTCGCATTCACCGAATAACCCTTAGGCCAACCAAGGGGGCTTAAAGTGCCTTCTGCTCTGGGATTGCTCAACCATGTTGCCGCGAGAGCGCCAAGTACGTATCCGCCGGTAAAAATAAGCTTTGCATCAGGATGTATCCGCTCATACTCCTTCCAGAATGAGCAGTCGATTTTGCGTATGGTATCCTCAGCTGAATCCTCTGCTGCGCCCGTGACTGAGACAAATATCAAGATTATTATAATGGCCAGAATTGCTATTCTTTTCACCGACAATCTCCTTTCATTTAAAAATTCAGGCGGCAACCCTTCACCAGCATTCTCCCACTACGCGATTAGGCCTGTCAACCAACCTTCATGATTCACATTGTCCCGTCGAGGCGTTGTTCTAGTCAACATAAATTTCGCTCCTACCTCGGAATTTTTTTCCTTGTAGTTCTGGGGACACTCGTGTAATCCTTGCCCTACATACCGCCTCTAACCTTCCGCGGGGACAGGCCGGAAATCCTGCTCCGGCCTGGGGCGACTACCAAGCAGGGGACAGGCTCTTTGCAGGGAGGAGAGCTATGAAAGCGCATCTCAAGATAGCAGGCGCGCTTAGTGTTGCATTCATCATTTCAGGCCCTTTAGCATCTCCGGCCGGGGCTGCCTGTCGATGGGAATGGGATTGTTCCCGCTATCCCTGCAAGCAAGTTCCCGTGTGCGATAATTCGCTGGACATTCCGTCTCCGCGGCCGCCTGGCATACCACCGATTCCCCCTCCAACTATTACGCCAATTCTAAAACCAACGATTCCGCCACCAGGGACGTCATCATGTAAGCAGACCTACCTTTGCGATTCGCGCGGGAACTGCCGATGGCAAACAGTCTGTCAGTAACGCCCCGATTTTCTTCGGTAGAATAAATGATGGCCCGCGAAAAGCTGGCGCCCTCCTGCCCGGCCTTGGCCTCTTCCCATAAAGCAGGAGCCCCGACAGGAGGCAGTAAGTGAAAAAGAAGGACAGGTTCGAGCCCGGGCTTTACCTGCCCAGCAAATCTGATCCTCGTTGGAAAAGAGCAGAAAGCGGATACATATGGGAAAACATTCGCCAGCGAATCCATCATCGCATTGGTAATGAGATCGTCAGGGACCCGGGACCCTTCTTTGACGCCAGACACAGATACGCGAACTCTCTCTACCAGCAAGTTGTTCAAGGCACTAAGTTTGACTCTCTACCGCCCTCTGTTTCCACGCAGGCGGAGGAAGCTGTTATTAAGGCGTTGAAGGAGTTTGGCCCGGTGCTTGGTGAGTACGAACTCTTCGGAGCCCTGTTCTGGGAGATCATCGACTACTGGCAGTGGAAAGCCACAGAGGGCAGCCGCGAAGAAATGCTCCATGCAAGGAAGCGGCTAAAAGAAGCTGGTAAGGCTCTAATTCCAGAGTCCCGTGGAAGAGGAGGCCAAAGGCGACATCCTACTGACGTTAGGTACTTCTACCTCTCCCAGTTGTTTGTGCTATACCATGTGAGGCATGCGCTTAGATCGGGCGTAAAGACGCGAAGCCAGAAGGTAAAGGAGGCGAGTCAGCGGTATGGTGTCCCTATTGAGATCATAAGGGAGTATTGGGGCCTGGATGATGAAGATTCACCCTATAGACAACCGTTGACTTTGAAAGATATGGCCCGTGAGCTTACTGCGCAGCATTTTAGAATCACCCACCAAACTGTTCAAAACACACTATCCTCGTAGGACTCTAGCCTTAGAAATCTACCGAAAAAACCCCATCTTTTTCGTGAAAAAGTGACCTCTCTGGGCGTGGTACGGTGAAGCCATGTCGCGCACAGGAGATCACCCGTTAGAGCCGTTCCTCACCGTAGAGGAGGCGGCGGCCCTTCTCAGGGTTAAAAGAAACAAGAAGCATCGAGTAGCGTCGAGGGTCAGGTCTTGCGTTAACTCATTGATCAGGAGGTTGCGATGATTACCAGATTTCTCTTCGAGGGCGGACTAGGACGCTTGAGCTTTGACTATCTGGGACCACCGTGGGCCTTTATTGCATTCGTTTTGCTGCTAATTATTGTTCTTGGTCTGCTCATGTCGTTGTTGAAGCTGCTAAAATAACGCGAGCAGTGGAGCAATGAATCAGTGGAGATGGTTCAATCCTAGGTTCGGAACTTTTGGTAGGGAGTCTTACCCGCCAAAGGGAAGCAGAAAAGCGACCCTCATGACTTCGGGTCGGTCGGGGTTTTCAATTTTCTTCGCCTTCCACTTGCGGGCAAATTCCGGCCCGCTCATACCAAGATAGCGGCGTGCCTGCCGGTCGAGGAGTTTCTGACCCTCCTCGCGACTAAGCACCCTGTATCCATTTTTGCTGGCCTTCTTCATGCCCTTTAGGCTATCAAAAGACACAACGGAACGCAATTGAATCGGCTGAATTAGGAGCAGTAGAGCAATGGAACCATGGACCGCATTCTCGCTTTCCCCTCTCCCTTTAATCTATTGCTCCACTCTCCACTGCTCCAATGCTCTAAAGCGGAGCAGTAGATCAATAGAGCATTAGACCGCATTTTCGCATTGTCCATTGTTCCAATGTCCACTGCTCCAATGCTCTGTAAATAAAAAGCCCCGACAGGGGCTTTTTATTTACGTGGGCCCACCTGGATTCGAACCAGGGACCTACCGGTTATGAGCCGGTGGCTCTAACCAGCTGAGCTATGGGCCCGTAACTCTGAAGACGCATAAGGCAAAGTGAAAAATGCAAAGTGCAAAATGAAGGAAGATTAGAGACCAAAGGCGGGCGGTCTCTGTCTTGAATCTCTATCTCCTATTTTGACTTTTACATTTTGCAATTTTCATTTTGCATTGATTTTCCTAGCCTAGCTTTCCATAAAACTCTTTAGCCTCTTGCTGCGACTGGGATGGCGGAGCTTGCGCAGCGCCTTGGCCTCGATCTGGCGGATGCGTTCGCGCGTTACCGTAAACTTTTGCCCCACTTCCTCGAGGGTGTGATCCGACTTCTCCCCGATCCCAAAACGCATCCTCAAGACTTGCTCCTCGCGCGGAGTTAATGTCGCCAGCACCTTCTTGGTCTGCTCTTGAAGGTTGATGTTGACCACGGCATCAGAGGGCGTAATGATCCGCTTGTCTTCGATGAAGTCTCCTAGATGACTGTCCTCTTCCTCACCCACGGGGGTTTCGAGCGAAATAGGCTCCTTTGCGATCTTTAACACTTTCCGCACCTTATCCAAAGGAATCTCCATCTTGGCGGCGATCTCCTCCGGCGTCGGCTCCCGTCCGATCTCCTGGACCAGGTAGCGTGAGGTGCGAATCAGTTTGTTGATAGTCTCGATCATGTGGACCGGGATACGGATGGTACGCGCCTGGTCGGCAATCGCGCGAGTGATCGCCTGGCGAATCCACCATGTCGCATAAGTAGAGAACTTATAGCCGCGCTGATACTCGAACTTGTCCACCGCCTTCATGAGGCCGATGTTGCCTTCCTGAATGAGATCCAGAAACTGCAATCCCCGGTTGGTGTATTTTTTGGCGATGCTAACCACCAGACGGAGATTGGCTTCGATCAGTTCCTTCTTGGCCAGGTTGGCCTTGGTCTCTCCCTCAACAATAGACTGCACCCGGCGCTTTAGCTCCTCCGCGGCAATCTCAGTCTCTCTCTCGTTCCGTTTGATCTCCCGGCGTGCGCTGCGGATCTCTTCCGCCATTTTCTGAATGGCCTCATGGCTCATGCGCAGCGAGCCGATAGCCCGCTGCCAATGCTTTTTGCGCCCGTTGCTGGTCGGAATAATCTTCAGAATGGCGTGAAACGGCTTCCCGGTTCGCTGTTCAAAGTCCTGCACCTTCCTGTCCAGGGCCCGGAAGTGACCCATGGACCGCTTCAGGCCATCGACGATCGCCTCGGTTTGCCTCCGATTTAGCGGCAAGGCCTTGAGGCCGTTAAGGATTCTCTCCTGCTGTTTGAGCAGCGCCTCTTGAAGAAGCTTCCGCTTTTGCCCAGACAACCGCTTGCGCTCCAGCTGCCGCTTGATTTTCTCCTTCTCGTTGTTCAATCGACGCAACTTGGCTATCTGATCCAGGAGCCTCTTTTCATGCACATCCTCTTCTTCCAGGAAGTCCAGCTCATCTTCTCCGTCCTTGATGATCTCCCGTACCCGGATCTCATGACACGCGAGCTTATCTCCCAGCTCCATTACATGGCGCAACGCCAGGGGGCTTGAAAGAACCTCCTCGATGACCTGTTTTTCCCCCTCCTCGATCTTCTTGGCGATCTCCACCTCGCCCTCGCGGCTGAGCAGCGAGACGGTACCCATCTCCCTAAGGTACATCCGCACGGGATCACCCGTCTTGCCGGCGATATCCCCCTCCACCTCCACATCGGCTTCCTTCTCCTCCTCTTCCTCTTCCGCAATTTCCTCGGGTTGCCCACCCAGGGTTACCCTCTGGTTGGAATCGATCACCTCAATGTCCATTTCGCCAAAGATGGACATGACATCGTCGATCTGGTCCGGCGATACGATATCCGCCGGCAGCATGTCATTGACCTCATCGTAGGTCAGGTAGCCCTTCTCCTTGCCGAGGTCAATGAGCTTCTTGACCTCTTTGATGTTTTTCTTCTGGGCTATCTGGTTGGAGCCCGGGATTTCTTTCTTAGCCCCTACCGGATCTCCGTTTTGGAAATGAACCTTCGGCGTTCTAGCTGTCGTTCTCTTCGGACGACCTCTTGCCATTCCAGCATCCTTTCTTTCTTCGTTTTCTCATCCTTTTTTTCTTCAGCCGCGCGAATTGCCTGGCGCAGATCTTTTTCTAAGCCTCTTAGATACCTGCGTCTAAGATGAGCGAGACAATCTTCCACCATCCTCTCGGATTCCTCTTCCGGTATATTTTCCCCTTCCAGCATCAGGGCCGCAATCTGGGATGCCTGGGCTGGTTGAAACCGCTGCGCCATCCCCGCCCCATTCAGTTCTCCCCGCTCTCCCCATTCCGACAGAATCTTCTGGATTACCTGATTCCACACTGGACTAACGAGCTGTTCGATATCACCTTCCCGCTCCACGTTTTGGATAACAGAAGGAAAGCGAAGGATGAGGCTCACCAAGGAGCGCTCCACAAGATCCTCCTGCCCCTGCGTCGCAGTAGCCTTCGAAGACTCCTCCTGGCGAAGGGAACGCCCTTGACCGCTTGGCGCAGAAGAAGGGGGCCGTAAAAGCTCTTCCCTGATTCCTAAAAAATCGGCGGCGCGCCGGGCCAAGAGATCCGCCTCAAAGGGATTGCGAATCTTAGCCAAGAGCCGCCGGATTTCCCCGGCAATCTGGCCCTTGCCCTCGATCCCCTTGCCGTAATGTTCTTGTAACCACGTGAAGATATAATCCGCCAAAGGGATCGCCTGGTCTAGGACCCTCTCCAAGGCCTCTCTCCCTCTGGATCGGACGTAGGTGTCCGGGTCTTCTCCCTGGGGCAGAAATGCGGCCCGCCCGAGCAATCCCCCCTCGATAAATATCTCAAAGCTTCGGGCCGCTGCCTTTCTCCCGGCTTCGTCGCCGTCAAAGAGCGCAATAATGTTTTTTGTATAGCGCCCCAGGATACGCACGTGATCCGGAGTCAGGGCCGTGCCCAAGGTAGCCACCGCATAAGGAATGCCGAATTGGAAGAGCGCAAGCACGTCAAGATAGCCCTCCACTACTACCAGCCGATCCACCTCCCGGATCGCTTCCTTGGCTTGAAAGAGACCGTAGAGGTTCGCCCCCTTGCGAAAGAGAGGGGTCTCGGCCGAATTGAGATATTTGGGGAGGCCCTGCGCCATCACGCGGCCGCCAAAACCGACAACCTTCCCAGCGGCATTGGCAATGGGAAAGATGATTCGATCAAAGAATTTTTCCCCGTAGTGTTGCGGGCCCCTTTCGCTCAGGAGCCCCAACCGCACCGCATGCTTTAAAGAAAGTCCTTCTTTCTTTAGAAAGGCTACCATTCCCGGGCCTCCCTGCGGGGCATAGCCCAGATAAAACTTCCGCGCCACCCGTTCTTCCACTCCCCGGCTCTTGAGATATTCCAAGGCCTTCTTCCCCTCAGGACGACCAAACAGCATCTCATGAAAATAGGCAGCCGCCCTTTCATTGAGATGATACAGGGACTCTTTCTCTTCTCCACCTCCATCGGCCTTGGGCCGGTCTAAGCGCTCGACAACGATTCCGTAGCGCTTTCCAACCTGCTCCACTGCCTCCGGAAAGGTCAGATGTTCATACTGCATCAAAAAATGAAAGACATTCCCGCCCACACCGCAGCCGAAACAGTGAAAAATGGCCTTTTCCTCATTGACCGTAAAGGAGGGGGTTTTCTCCGCATGAAACGGACAGAGTCCTAGGTAATTACGCCCCATCTTCTTCAACGTCAGGTGATCGGATATCACCTCAACGATGGAGGCCCGCTCACGAATCTCTATAATCTTTCCCTCTGCGATCATCCTTCGATCCTCCTCAGGATGACCCTGAGCTCAGCGGTTCGAGTTCCCTCACCGCCTTGAGCTTGTCGAAAGGTCGAATGGGTCATCTTGACCGCCTAGAAATAGTCCAGCCCCTCCGCCTCGCGGGTATCGGATTCACCCTGCGGGACGAGATTGGCCTTGCCGATACGGATCAGCCCTTCGGCGAGAAATTGTAGCGGAGGGATGAGGTAGGACTCATCCATTCTTTGCCTCATTATTTGCGGCATCAAAGGAAAAGAGGTCATAAGAAAAATAACCATAGCTAAGACAGCAGCCCCCTTCCCCATGCCCACCACGATGCCGCCAATTCGATTGACCATCTGTAAAAAGAGGAATTTTGCCGAGCGATGCAAGAGCCAGCCTGCCAGGCTAAAGGCGAAGTAGACTACGAAGAAAAGTCCGACAAAACTTAAAACTCGGACAACGACAAATGAGAACTTCCAGGTCCCGGACCAGAGCAGCGCCACTGGTTCATCGTAACGGACTGCCAACATGAAACCGATAATGAGCCCCAGCAGAGAAAAGCTCTCGCGGAAGAGCCCTTTAAAATAGCCCCTCAGCCCGAACAGCAACAGAAGGACAAGCAGGATCGGATCAACGATGTTCACCAACAGGTTATATCCACCTTAAGGAAGGGATTGAACGCCATCTCCCGGTGGAAAGCGCTACAACGGATCAGCCGCCCAGAATTTCCCTGGCCAGCTCGCTGACTCGCTTGCCCTCGGTCCGACCGGTAACCTTGGGCATGATCTGCTTCATCACCTTTCCTAAGTCCTGGACCCCCTTAGCCCCAACCTCCTCAATCGAACTGCGAATTAAGCTACAAATCTCTTCCTCGCTCAACGCCTCTGGCAGAAAACGGCGCAAGACCGCCAGTTCCGCCTGCTCCTTCTCCAGCAGGTCGGACCTGCCCCCCTTTCGAAAGTACTCGATGGACTCCTGCCTCTGCTTGCAAAGGGAGGAGATAACTTTAATGATCTCCTCTGGGCTGAGCTCTCTTCGCTCTTTGATTTCCTCGTTATGGAGGGCCGATAAAAGAAGCCGTAAGGCAGAGAGGCTTAGTCGGTCCCCGCTCTTCATGGCCGCTTTCATGGCCTCCTGAATTTCGCCCTTGAGCCCCATGCTTTCCTAGGGACGGCTCTCTAAAAGTAATGGCTGCGGGCCCGTCGCAGTGCTCTCTTTTTTGCTGCAATAGCCTTCTTTTTTCTCTTGACGCTCGGCTTCTCGTAATGTTCCCGCTTGCGCAACTCCGCCAATATCCCCGATTTTTCGCAAAGTTTTTTGAAGCGCCGGATAGCGCTCTCAATAGACTCGTTGTCTCTAACTCGTATTCCGGTCATATATTAATATCACCCCCTTCACTCCACTCCTAACACCCATCCACCCGTTATTTTCAAATGCTTAATTCTATCGGATTTCCATATCAAGTCAAGCTGAGCGATACAAAAACAGCCGTTGACACAACGCCAGCTTATCGGATAATCTCCGGCCCAAAGTTACAATTCTGGCCGGTTCACCATATTTAGCGACTGCACCGGGAGCTCGAACAAGGCTCGGCGCGCGGGCATGGGGGTGATTCGTGAGAGTTCGACGGCACTTGCCCAAAAAGCAAATTTCCACTATTTGAGCGTGACCAATCGGGAAGCGTCCCTTTGATAGACTTGCTTTCCGCATAAGAGCGACGGGAGAGATAAATGAAGGCAATCCAATTCAAGCAACCCGGCGGGCCCGAAGTCCTGGAATACGTCGATGTTCCCACTCCGACACCGGGCCCGAGGGAAGTCCTCGTCAAGGCGCATTCGATCGGCATCTGCAGGCCTGAAATCGCGGTTAGAAAGGGAACTTACGCTTGGATGCCTCCGCTGCCTGCGATCCCCGGCATCGAAATGAGCGGGATAGTTATTGCCGCCGGCAACCGGGTAGATGCGCTGAAAGTCGGCCAGGCGGTTTTTGTCTCGGCGCGCGAATTCAAGACTCGCGGCGGATGCTACGCTGAATATCTAGCCGCGGATGCGAGCAGCATTTATCCGCTGCCCGCCGGAGTCGACCTGGAGCAGGCGGCAGCGCTGTCGAACTATCAGGTCGCTTACCATTTACTCTATACCGCAACCCGTGGCTTTCAATACGAATGGATCCTTGTACCGGCGGCCGCTGGCGGCATCGGCAGCGCCATCGTGCAACTGGCCAAAGCGGCCGGAAAACGGGTGATCGGGATGGTCAGCACGTCAGAGAAGGCGGATTTCGCTCGGCGACAGGGCGCCGAGGCCGCAATCAACTACAAGACCGGACAGATCGCCGCGGAGATCAAGGCCGCGACCTCGGGTCGAGGAGTCGACCTGATTCTCGATCCGGTCGGCGGGCCCGGTATGGCGTGTCTATTCGACTATCTGGCACATTTCGGCACGCTCATTCTGTATGGTGGGCTCGGAGGCAAACCCGACCCGAATATACTCGACCCGATGCGCAAACGGCCGGCTAGAAATCTGGCGTTCCGCACCTTTACCATGCATGCCTTCGACGATTGGCCCGAGATGCGCGCAGGCGCGACGCACGAGCTTCTGCGCCTTCTTGCCGAAGGGGTCATCAGACCGGCGATTTATGATCGTATTCCGTTATCGCAGGCGAAGCGCGCGCACGAAATTGTCGAAAGCGGCAAGGTCATGGGGAAGCTGATCATGAAGCCTTGAGACCGTCTGTCTCCTCACTTGTACCGCGAAAGGAAGATATCTAAAGACTTTATCTTATTTCTTCTTCTGCTTGATCTTCCAGAACTTCTCAGGAAAGTCGGAAATGATCCCGTCCACGCCCAGCGAGAGAAATTTCTCCATCTCCTTCACCTCATTGACGGTCCAGACAAAACTCTTGAGTCCGAGTTCCCTGACCTCCTCCAGGAAATGGGGAGTCGCGAACTCTCTCTGGATATGAAGTGAATAAGCATTCATCTCTCTCGCCGCTTGAAACGGATTATCCTTGATTCCGGCTCCGTACAGAACGCCGATCCTGGCATCCGGCGCCAATTCCCGGAGCCGCCGCAGCGATTGGTAATCGAAAGAGGAAAAAATGGTGCGCTCGAGATAATCGAAGTGACTTACGATAAAGAGCACCTTGAGCTCGATTCCGAGAGGACCGCGGAGCGCGGACTTGATCTCTAAATTGACCTCGACCTTATTGGATACGATCCCCAGGATCTCTTCCAGAGTCAGTATCCTTTGCCCCTTAAACGACTTCTTAAGCCAAGCCCCCACATCGAGCTTTTTAAGTTGCTTAAGGGTCTTCCCTCTTACAAACCCTTTGGCCCGCGCGGTTCGATCCAGGCGATCGTCGTGGATCACGACCACATGGCCATCCTTGGAAAGCCGGCAGTCCATCTCGATCATATCCGCTCCCGCCTCGATCGCCTTTTCAAAAGCCAGGCGCGTATTCTCCGGGTAGGAG
>Ga0209212_1007616_pt1 | contig 11904 bp, 12 predicted proteins | sample RifGroC2_FD_183996 | JGI IMG/M metagenome (GOLD analysis project Ga0209212, IMG submission 183996) | Groundwater microbial communities from Rifle, Colorado, USA - Groundwater C2 (SPAdes) (version 2) | ecosystem: Environmental > Aquatic > Deep subsurface > Groundwater | place: Rifle, Colorado...
CATCACCGCGCCGACATACACCAGCACCAGCGTGATGGCGAGGAATTCCGCTTCCAGCAATATCCAGATACCGGCGGAGCTGATGAACGCCAGCACCAGAAACAGCACGGCATGCACCGGATTGCGTGCGGTGATCACGCGCAATGCCGCGAATATGATCAACGCCGCAAACACATAAAACACGATGGTTTCAAAATTCATAAATTCATCCTCTTGTAAGGCGTAGGGTGGGCACGTTGTTTGTGCCCACGCGGGCAGAGACCCGCGCGTGGGCACGATAAAACTGTGCCCACCCTACAACACTATCGGTACTTGGCATCTGCCGCGCGATCCTTGGCAATCTGCTCTTCATGTTTATCACCGTTCGCCAGCAGCATGGTCTTGGTGTAATACAGATCGCCAGGCTTCTCACCGTGATACTCGAACATGCGCGTTTCGACGATCGCATCCACCGGACAGGACTCCTCGCAGAAGCCGCAAAAGATGCATTTGTACAGATCGATGTCATATTGCGTGGTGCGGCGCGTACCGTCCTCGCGCTCCGCCACTTCGATCTTGATCGCCAAAGCCGGGCACACCGCCTCGCACAACTTGCAGCCGATACAGCGTTCCTCGCCGTTGGCATAGCGGCGCTGCGCGTGCAGGCCGCGGAAACGGAAACCCTGCGGGGTCTTCTCTTCGGGGTACTGCACGGTGATCTTGCGCGCGAAGAAATATCGCCCGGTCAATGCCATGCCCTTGACCAACTCGTAGAGCAAAAAGGTCTTGAAGAAATTTGTTATTTTTTCCATAGTTATTTTCTCCGCTTACCAGACCCACAGCGGGGTTTGCATCCATACGGCAACCACCACGACCCAGATGATGGTGAGCGGGATAAATACTTTCCAGCCCAGGCGCATCAGTTGGTCATAGCGGTAGCGCGGAAAGGTCGCGCGGAACCACAGGAACAGGAACAGGATGAAGGAAGCCTTGCCCAGCAGCCAGATGAAGCTGTCCGGCAGGAACGGCAGCGGCGACAGCCAGCCACCCAGAAACATGATCGCGGTCAGGAACGCAATCAGGATCATGTTGGCGTATTCGGCCAGGAAGAACATCGCAAACGCCATGCCGGAATATTCCACATGAAAGCCCGCGACAATTTCCGACTCGCCTTCCGCCATGTCGAATGGCGCGCGATTGGTTTCCGCCACGCCGGAAATCAGGTACACGATGAACATCGGGAACAGCGGGATGAAATACCAGTTCAGCAAGCCCAGGCCGCCCTGCTGGCCGCGCACGATGTCGCCCAGATTCATGCTTTGCGAGGCCATCAGCACGCACACCAGCGCGAAACCCATCGCGATTTCATACGACACGATCTGCGCGGCGGAACGCACCGCACCGATAAAAGCATACTTGGAGTTGGATGCCCAACCGGCGATGATGATGCCGTATACCGCCAGCGAAGTCATCGCCAGAAGGTACAGGAGTCCGGCATTGAGATCGGCCAGCACCATCCCGTCGCTGAACGGCATCACCGCCCATGCCGCGAGAGACGGCGCCAAGCCCAGGATCGGCGCCGCAATAAACAGAAACTTGTTCGAGCCGCTCGGAATGATGATTTCCTTGAACAGCAATTTCACGCCATCGGCGAGCGGTTGCAGCAAGCCATAAGGGCCGACGCGGTTCGGGCCGATGCGTATCTGCATAAAGCCGATGACCTTGCGTTCCGCCAGTGTCAGATAGGCGACCGTAAGCATGATCGGCACCACGACGATCAGAATTTTCACCGCCGTCCAGACCGGCAGCCAGGCCGGGCCGAGCAGCTCCAGCCCGGCCTGTTGCAACGTTTGCAGCAATTCCATCATGCCCGTTCCCCAATTATCGGCTCAAGAGTTATCGGTTCAACTGTAATCGTTCCAAACATCGCGCCCAGTTCAGCCGTAGCAGGATGGCCCGCCGCCACACGCGCAACGCCCGCAGGCAGGCTGTCATCTGCCTGCACCGCCAGGCGTACCGTTGCGTTGCCCTGGGTCACTTTCACGGTGTCGCCGGCCTGTACGCCCAGTTTCTGCAACTCGCTGCCATGCAGCGTCACACACGGGATTGCGGCATCGCGGGTCTTTTGTAATGAGGCGGCGCGGCGCACCAGCGCATCGGCCGAGTAAATCGGCACATCGGCGACGCGTTGCAAACCTGCTCCACTCGCGGGCACGGCAACCTGGATCGCAATGCCTTCGACATGATTGTTTAATCTATCTGCCACGCTTTGACCGGACAATGCCTCATCACGCACCGCTTCGCTGGTGTCATAGTCAAAGCCGCTCACATCGAGCAGATTGCCCAACACGCGCAGCACCTTCCAAGCCGGGCGCGCTTCGCCGAGCGGCTTGACCGCGCCCTTGAAACTCTGCACGCGCCCCTCGGTGCTGACAAACGTGCCGGAAGTTTCGGTGAACGGCGCGATCGGCAACAGTACATCGGCGTAATCGGTCGCATGGTGCTTGTAAGCGGACAAGGCCACCACCATATCGGCGGCATACATCGCGGCCATCGCCTGCTGCGGGTCGTACATGTCCAGTTCCGGCTCGACATTCAGCAAAATGTACGCCTTGCGCGGCGCGGCCAGCATCGCTGCGGCGTTCATGCCTTGCACACTGCCGCCGAACGGTACGGCTCCGGCGAGATAGCCGCCGACGCTGTTGGCCGCCTCGCCGAGAAAACCGAAGTTTGCCCCGCACAACGCGGCGATCTGTTCCGCCAATATGGCGAGCTGCGCCGCCTGCGGATGGTGCTGCGCGAAGTTGCCGAGCAGCACCGCAACGCGTTCGCCGCTGGCCAGACTCCTGGCGATGGCGGCGGCTTCGCTGCCCACCTGAACACCTTGCACGGATGCGTCCGGCGCCAGCTGTTTTTCAGCGGCCAGCGCCTTGAGGATTTGCACCAGCATATTCACCAACTCGCTTGGCGCGACGATGGCTTTGTTGGCGACCGGCATCAGCAGATCGTCATCGCTGGCATGCACAATATTGGCCTGCGCGCCGCTTTTAGCTGCCTGGCGCACGCGCTGCGCCAGCAAGGGATGATCCTTACGCAGGAAGCTGCCGACGATCAACAGGCGGTCACGGGTGTTAATGTCGGCGATCGGCATGCCCAGCCACGGCAAGAATCCACCAAGCTCTCCTCCCGCAAGGGAGGAGTCGATTGCCCCCTCTCTTTCAAGGGGAGGGTTGGGGAGGGGATGGGTTTCTGTTTGCTTGCCGTCTGAAGAAAAATCGGACTGGCGCAGGCGGAAATCGACGTTGCCGCTGCCCAGCCCGCGCATCAGTTTTTGCAGCAGGTAGAGTTCTTCCAGCGTGCTATGCGGCGTCGCCAATGCGGCGATTTGCTCAACTCCATTGTCTTTAATAATGCAGCGCAGGCCATTCGCCACATATTCCAGCGCGACCGGCCACTCGACTTCCAGCCACTTGCCATCCTGTTTGAGCATCGGTTTGGTCAGGCGCTCCAGCGAATTCAGCCCTTCATAGCTGAAGCGATCCTTGTCTGAAATCCAGCATTCGTTGACGGCTTCATTTTCGACAGGCGTGACACGCATCGCCTTGTTGTTTTTCACCTGCACCGCCAGATTCGAGCCCAGGCCATCGTGTGGGCTGACCGACTTGCGCCGCGACAATTCCCAACTGCGCGCGGTGTAGCGGAACGGTTTGCTGGTCAACGCGCCGACCGGGCACAGGTCGATCATGTTGCCGGACAGCTCGGAATCCACCGAGCTGTTCACGAAGCTCATGATCTGGGCGTGCTCACCGCGGAACGCCATGCCCATTTCCATCATGCCGGCAATTTCCTGGCCGAAACGCACACAGCGCGTGCAGTGGATGCAGCGGCTCATTTCCCTGGTGGAAATCAGCGCGCCGATGTCCTTATGCATCACGATGCGCTTTTCTTCCGTATAGCGCGAAGCCGTCGCGCCATAACCCATTGCCACGTCCTGCAACCGGCATTCGCCGCCCTGGTCGCAAATCGGGCAATCCAGCGGATGGTTGATCAGCAGGAATTCCATCACGCCCTTTTGCGCCTTGGTCGCCACCTCGGAATGAGTGTGGACTTTCATGCCATCGGTAGCCGGTGTCGCGCAGGCCGGCAACGGCTTGGGCGCTTTTTCCACCTCGACCAGGCACATGCGGCAACTGGCCGCGATGGACAGTTTTTTGTGGTAACAAAAATGCGGAATATGAATGCCTGCCTTGTGCGCCGCGTCCATCACGGTGGAACCGCGCCCGATTTCGACTAGCTTGCCATCAATTTCAACGTTGATCATTGTTCACCTAACCCGTCAGCTTCACACCAAGCAACGCTTGTGTTCGATGTGATATTCAAATTCGTCGCGGAAATTCTTGAGCATGCCCTGTACCGGCCAGACCGCCGCCTCGCCCAACGCGCAAATGGTGCGCCCGGCGATGTTCTCTCCCACGCTCAACAGCAGATCCAGGTCTTCCTTGCGCCCTTCGCCATGCTCGATGCGATGCACGATGCGATACAGCCAGCCGGTGCCCTCGCGGCACGGCGTGCATTGTCCGCAGGATTCCTCATGGTAGAAATAGGACAGGCGCTCCAGCGCGCGCACCATGCAGGTCGTCTCGTCCATGACAATCACCGCCCCGCTGCCCAGCCCGGAACCCGCCTTGGAGATGGAATCGTAGTCCATGGTCAATTCCATGATGGTTGCCGCAGGCAAGACCGGCATCGACGAACCGCCCGGAATCACCGCCTTGAGCGTATGACCGTGGCGCACCCCGCCCGCCATTTTCAACAGTTCGCGGAACGGCGTACCCATCGGCACTTCAAAATTACCGGGATTATTCACATGGCCGGACACGGAAAACAGTTTGGTGCCACCATTGTTCGGTTTGCCCAGTTCCAGAAATTTCTGCCCGCCGTTGTTGATGATGTACGGAATGCTGGCAAAGGTTTCGGTATTGTTGATGGTGGTCGGTTTGCCGTACAGGCCGAAGCTGGCCGGGAACGGCGGTTTATAGCGCGGCTGGCCTTTCTTGCCCTCGATGGATTCCAGCAAGGCGGTCTCCTCGCCGCAAACGTAGGCGCCATACCCCAGGTGGTTATGCAGATCGAAGCAGAAATCCGTACCCAGAATATTGTCGCCCAGATACCCGGCGGCACGCGCCAGCTCGCAGGCTTCTTCCATGCGTTCATAGGCTTCGAAAATTTCGCCATGCACGTAGTTGTAACCGGTCTTGACCCCCATCGTGTATGCGCCAATCGCCATACCCTCAATGAGCAAATGCGGGTTGTAGCGCAGGATATCCCAGTCCTTGCAAGTGCCCGGCTCGCCCTCGTCGGTATTGCAGACGATGTACTTGTCGCCATTGTAGTTCTTGGGCATGAAGCTCCACTTCAGCCCGGTCGGGAAGCCCGCGCCGCCGCGTCCGCGCAACGCCGACAGCTTGACTTCGGCGATGATCGCATCGGGCGATATTTTTTCAGTCAGCACCTTGCGTAATGCCTGATAACCGCCGACCTTGAGATAGTTTTCCAGCGTCCAGGGCTGGTCGAAATCCATCGTGGTAAGAATGACCGGGCCTCTCATAATTTACCTGAGCCTTTCATAAAATTATCTGGCCCTTTCATAATTTATCCAACTCCGCCAAAATTTGATCGATCTTCTCTTCGCTCAAACGGTCGCAAATTTTCTTGTTGTTCACGGTAAACAACGGTGCATCCTTGCATGCCCCCATGCATTCGCCTTCGCGCAGGCCGTATTTGCCATCCGCCGTTACCTCACCAAAACCGATACCCAGTTTGGCTTGCAGATAAGCCACGGTATCCCCCGCCCCGCACAACGTGCAGGACAGATTGGTGCATACGGTGATGGTGTGCTTGCCCATCGGTTTGAGGTTGTACATGTGGTAGAAGGTGGCCACTTCGTACACCGCCATTTTCGGCATGCCGAGATAGGCCGCGACATCCGCCATGTCATCGGCGGCAACCCAGCCCTTTTCGTCCTGCACGAAACGTAGCGCAGCCATCACCGCAGACTGTTTCTGGTTTGCCGGATACTTCTTCAACTCGCGGTTAATCTTGGATTGTATTTGTTCGGATAACATTAGCGGTCTACCTCGCCAAAAACGATGTCCTGCGTGCCGATGATGGTCACCACATCGGCAATCATGTGGCCCCGGCACATCTCATCCAGCGCCGCCATGTGGGCAAAACCGGGCGCGCGTATCTTCATGCGATAAGGCTTGTTCGCACCGTCTGAAATCAGGTAAATGCCAAACTCCCCCTTGGGATGCTCCACCGCCGCGTAGGCTTCGCCGGCCGGCACATGCATGCCTTCGCTGAACAGCTTGAAGTGATGGATCAATTCTTCCATGTTCTGCTTCATCGCTTCGCGCTTGGGCGGCGCAAACTTGAAATTATCGGTCATCACCGGGCCTGGATTTTGGCGCAGCCAAGCTATGCATTGCTTGATGATGCGGTTGGACTGGCGAAATTCTTCGACGCGCACCAGATAACGGTCATAAGAGTCGCCATTGGTTCCGACCGGGATATCAAAATCGAGGCGATCATAGACTTCATAGGGCTGCTTCTTGCGCAAATCCCATTCCACTCCGGAACCGCGCAGCATCGGGCCGGTAAAGCCCAGCGCCAGTGCGCGCTCCGGCGATACCACGCCGATGCCGACGGTGCGTTGTTTCCAGATGCGGTTGTCGGTCAGCAGCGTTTCGTATTCGTCCACGAAAGCGGGAAAACGATTGGTGAAGTCCTCAAGAAAATCGAGCAGCGAACCCTGGCGGTTTTCGTTGAGCTTTTTCACCGCCGCGTCATTGTGAATTTTCGATGCCTGGTATTGCGGCATGGAATCCGGCAGATCGCGATACACGCCGCCCGGGCGATAATAGGCCGCATGCATACGCGCGCCGGATACCGCCTCGTAGGCATCCATCAAGTCCTCGCGCTCGCGGAAGCAGTACAGAAACACGGTCATCGCGCCGATATCCAGCCCGTGCGCGCCCAGCCACAACAGGTGATTCAGGATGCGGGTGATCTCGTCGAACATCACGCGAATGTACTGCGCGCGCAGCGGCACCTCGATGCCCGCCAGCTTCTCGACCGCCATCACATAGGCGTGCTCGTTGCTCATCATGGAGACGTAATCGAGCCGATCCATGTAGGGCAGCGCTTGCAAAAAAGTCTTGTGTTCGGCCAGTTTCTCGGTGGCGCGGTGCAGCAGCCCGATGTGCGGGTCGGCGCGTTGAATAACCTCGCCATCCAGCTCCAGCACCAGACGCAATACCCCGTGCGCGGAGGGATGCTGCGGCCCAAAATTCATTGTGTAGTTTTTTATCTCAGCCATGACTACATCCTTAATTACGACCGTAGTTTTCTTCACGCACGATGCGCGGCGTCACTTCGCGCGGCTCGATTGACACCGGCTGGTACACGACGCGACGCTGTTCCGGGTCATAGCGCATTTCCACGTGACCGGACAGCGGGAAATCCTTGCGAAACGGGTTACCGACAAAGCCATAGTCGGTCAGGAGGCGGCGCAGATCGGGATGCCCGGTGAACACGATGCCATACAGGTCGAAGGCTTCGCGTTCATACCAGTTGGCGCACGGCCAGATGTCCGCGACAGATTCCAGCACCGGAAAATCGTCGTCCTCGGCAAAAATTCGCACCCGCAAACGTGCGTTATGCTTGACCGACAACAGATGATAGACGATAGCGAAGCGTCGGCCTTCCCATGTGTCGTCGCCATAAGCGGAATAATCCACGCCGCACAGGTCGATCATCTGTTCAAAACCCGGCATTTGCTCGAAACCTCCCGCATCACGCAGGCGCGTCAGCGTGCCCAGCATTCCGGCAGCCTTGACCACCACGGTCAATTCACCCAGCCTTTCCTCCATCCCGGCCAGCTTGTCGCCAAGCAAACCCGTCAGGCTGGTACGCAATGCACTCAAATCAGCAGCCATAGTTCATCCCAAACGGACATGGCACAAAGTGCCGCCCTTTTTCGTAAAATTTGTCATGCCCGTTTCCCTCTCTCCTACCTCTGATGAACCAACTAGCCATTCGACTAAGCTGGCAAAAAACGCCAGCCAAGTCGCTGGTTATCTCCCGCAAGCGGGCGAGAGGGACGCTGTCTCGCTGCGCGAGTTTTGTCTTACCGCGCAATGGTATTGGTTCGTTTGATTTTATTCTGCAACTGGATGATGCCGTACAACAAGGCTTCAGCAGTCGGCGGGCATCCCGGTACGTACACGTCCACCGGCACGATGCGGTCGCAGCCGCGCACCACCGAATAGGAATAGTGGTAATAGCCGCCGCCGTTCGCGCAGGAGCCCATCGAGATCACCCAGCGCGGCTCGGCCATCTGGTCATACACCTTGCGCAACGCCGGCGCCATCTTGTTGCACAGTGTGCCGGCCACCACCATCACGTCGGACTGGCGCGGGCTGGGGCGGAATACCACGCCGAAGCGATCCAGATCATAGCGCGCCGCGCCGGCATGCATCATTTCCACCGCGCAACAGGCCAGTCCGAAAGTCATCGGCCACAGCGATCCGGTACGGGTGTAATTGATGATGGTGTCGAGCGTCGTGGTGACGACGCTCTTTTCCAGGATGCCTTCTATTCCCATTCCAGGGCTCCCTTCATCCATTCATAGACAAAGCCAACCACCAGGATGGCAAGGAAAATCATCATGGAAACGAAACCGAAGGTGCCGATTTCCTTGAGCACGACCGCCCAGGGAAAAAGAAAAGCGATTTCAAGATCAAACAGAATGAACAGGATGGCGACAAGATAATAGCGCACGTCGAATTTCATGCGCGCATCTTCGAAAGCCTCGAAGCCGCATTCATAGGGAGAATTTTTTCTGCTATCAGGACGATTGGGCGATACCAGCTTGCCCAGCACCACCGGCGCCACGCCCATTGCGATACCAATGCAGATGAACAACAGCACCGGAAAATAATTTTCCAACATTGAGCTTCCCCCTCGGTCTGTTGTGATTGCCCGGTTTGCCCGGAATCACTTTTTTTATTGTTGGGTTATACCGGCAAGCTTTTGTGCCGGCTTATGGATACCTTTAATAATCCGGGTTTCATCATCCCGGCGAAGGCCGGCATGACAAATTACCCGTATGACAAATTATTAGAGGCTCCTTTATATTTATTCTGATACTCATATTCTGGTGCGGATGGGGAGACTCGAACTCCCACGCTCTTGCGAGCACTAGCCCCTCAAGCTAGCGTGTCTACCAATTCCACCACAACCGCAATGTACTACAAAATTCTTTGGGCAGAAATTATTTTGGAATCTCCCCGGACTTCGAATCGCCGGCAGGGGTAGCCGCAGGCACAGCCGGAGCCGCCTGGGTGGCGACCGGCGTCACTTTATCCATCACACCCTGCTGCTGCGCGGGATGGGAATAAATATAAGTCAGTCCCAAGCTGGTGATAAAAAACAGCGTCGCAGCGGCTGCCGTGCTGCGGCTGAGAAAATTCGCAGAACCGCTGGAGCCGAACAGGCTACCGGCCGAACCGGTGCCGAACGCCGCACCCATGTCGGCGCCTTTGCCATGCTGCATCAACACCAACCCGACCAGCACCACAGCCGTCAAAACATGCACTACCCAAACCAATGTTTCCACACACTACTCCCAATACTATGCCCCGCAGATTACTGCAAAGACAAAATCAAACCTCACCGGCGCAACAAATCGCCAGAAATTCATTAGCCACCAGGGAAGCCCCGCCGATTAACCCGCCATCAATATCCGGCATCGCAAACAGCTCTGCCGCATTATTCGCCTTCACGCTACCGCCGTAGAGTATACACAACTCCGCCGCTATTTGACTATCGTGAAATGCAACATGCTGGCGGATAAATGCATGCACCGCCTGCGCCTGTGCCGCTGTGGCGGTTTTACCGGTGCCGATTGCCCATACCGGCTCATAAGCCACCACCGCATTGCGCAATACCTGCACCCCGCCCAACTGAATCAGCGCATCCAGTTGCCCGGCAACCACACTCTCGGCAATACCGCTTTCACGCTGTTCCAGCGTCTCGCCGACGCACAGGATAGGCGTAATCCCCGCCTGCTGCGCCGCCAGAAATTTCTCTGCCACCAGATGGCTGCTCTCATTATAGTAGGCGCGTCGCTCCGAGTGCCCGACAATGACATAACTACAACCGAAATCGCGCAACATCGCGGCTGACACCTCGCCGGTATAGGCGCCCTGATCCATCTGATGCACATCCTGCGCGCCCCATTTTACCGCGCTGCCGGACAGCTTTTGCTGCGCCTGGGCTAAATAAGGGAATGGTACGCAAACTGCGCAATCGACATTCCGGATTTGTTCCATCCCGCTATGCACGGCATCCAGCAACTCGGCGTTTTGAACCAGTGAGCCGTACATCTTCCAATTCCCGGCAACCAATTTGCGACGCATCGTAATTAACCCGCCAAGCATGAAAGGGCGCAATCCTACCTGCGAACGAAAGAACGGTCAATGAAACGAACCGTACATAATTCGAGTGCAGCCAAAGTTGGATTGGCATGCATGACTGCATGGCAGAATGCCGGATATTAAAATGCCCAGGCGCGATTATGTATTTGCGGTGTGCGACAATTTGCCGCATACAGCAAATATCTTTTAAGTGCATAATCAACCAACAGGTAAAGAGGATGAAAATGAAATTTCACCCTTTGCGCTAATAGACTTCACGTGTTGAACAGATCGGGGCAAGCTTGGCATTCTTGATTTGACCCATTGATCCTGACAGCAGCAGTTGGCTGGTGATGCGAATTTATTTACACAGACAAATGAGTTATTCCAATTCGCAAGAGAAACAGGAATAACGTAGCGGATGAGCGTAGTATTACCTCGAAGTGCATGAATAGGTTATGTGCGGATAAATCCGCGCATATATTTATCGCCCCCGCGTACGCCTTGCCAGCAAGACGGGCAGGCGCAACACAAAGCCCAGAAACAGCCGGGTGTGCATCCAGGTCAATAACACGTTGTCGCGCAGGTAGCGGAAATGCGACACGCCGCCCTCCTCCGCGCGGTAGTAGCGCACCGGGGCGGGCAGGTTGACCGGCCGGACCCCGCGCCAGCACAGGCGCACCACGGCTTCGGGATCGAAGTCGAAGTGGCGCATCCACGGCTGACCGCGCATCACCTGCCGCAACGGTTCAACCGGATACACGCGGAACCCGAACAACGAGTCGCCAATGCCCGCCCACAGCGTTTCCAGATTGGCCCACCAGTTGGAGACGCGCCGCCCTTGCACGCGCAAGCCCGGCGCACTGGCATCGAATACCGGCACGCCCAATATCATTGCCGCCGGTTGTCTGGAGGATTCCGCCATGAATGCGGGGATAAGCTTGGGCGGATGCTGACCGTCCGAGTCCATGGTTAACACGTGGCTGAATCCCGCCGCTGCCGCCTGTTCCAGGCCATGCAGTACCGCCGCACCCTTGCCCTGATTGCGCGGCAGGATCATCACGCGCAGGCCGGTATCTTCTGCTGCCATCGCCAGCAGGCCTTCGGCGCTGCCGTCGCTGCTGCCATCCACCACCACCCACACCGGGGTCCAGTATTGGCGTGCCGCACGCACGGTTTCATAGACTTTGGCACCGGGGTTATAGCTGGGAATGAGGACGAGATGCGTGGTCGAGGCAGCGATCATGGCGGAGAACGGTCAGCCTGCGCGGGCAGGGAGTTGGTCGGGTAAAACGCCGAGCCTTGAACCAACTCATGCGCAAAGTAGTGTTCCAGTTCAGCCATGAAATGCTGGGTATGCTGCGGTGGATCAAAGCGCCGTCCCAGGCGCACCCGGTAATGGATCGGCATCGGCGGTTTGCGGAACAGCGGCCAGCCCTTGCTCAGA
>Ga0209212_1007618_pt1 | contig 11898 bp, 14 predicted proteins | sample RifGroC2_FD_183996 | JGI IMG/M metagenome (GOLD analysis project Ga0209212, IMG submission 183996) | Groundwater microbial communities from Rifle, Colorado, USA - Groundwater C2 (SPAdes) (version 2) | ecosystem: Environmental > Aquatic > Deep subsurface > Groundwater | place: Rifle, Colorado...
TGTGGAATTTCAGTTGGTTGTCCTTCTGAAACGGGTGAAGATTCTGCCCGGACAGACGCCTTGCATACACAAATTGTAAAAACAACAACGAACATCAATGAAACAGACCTTCTCACGTGTTTTTCTCCTTTTTTGATACCCAGCATCATTGTAATGTTATTTTCTCACTTTGTTGGTGTTTCTTCTTTAACTTTGTTTCGCTTTTATCTTTTGAATGAGTTCCTTGTATGAAGATTTAATCAAGATGTTATTAAATTGACTGCGGTAATTATTAACCAGGCTTACTCCTTCAATAATCACATCATAAATTGTCCATCCTCCCGGATTATTGAGCATATTATAATCCACGGATATTTCTGTTCCTTTGTTTGTGATAATCTTGGTTTGTACCGTGGCATATTTTTTATCTTGTTTTTCACTGATAATAACAACTTTTTCACCAGAATACGTATCGGTTTTCCCTATATAAGCGTCTTTCATTATATTGGTAAACAATTCCACAAATTCCTTTTTTTCCTCAGGGGTACGGCTTTTCCAATGCTGGCCAAGAGCCCTTTTGGACATTTCTTCAAAATTAAAAATGGGAGAAATCTCTTCCCATAACTTTTGCCTGCGTTCCTGCACCTTTTCATCGCCTTTCAGGGAGGGATCCTTGAGAATGGCAAAGCCTTTGTCTATCGTTTCCATAAGTAATTTTCCCGGTTCCCCTGCCCACAGAAGCGGAGATATAAAAGCCAATGAAAGCATACCAATACCTATTGCAGATGTAATTTTTCTATAATTCATTTCGTCATTCCTTTACCTTCCCAAAAACAAAATTTCCTATCAACTTTTCTATATCAATCGGCGGTTCTGTCTGATGTAATGAGTCCCCTGGTTTTATCAATGTTTCTGATCCACCAGGTGTTATTTCTACATATTTTTCACCTAAAAGTCCTTTGGTACGAATCGATGCAATAGCATCTTCCTGGAGTTCGATGTCATCTCGAATAAGCAAGGTAACGACAGCCTGATAAGCGATCAGCTCGATATTGTCAACCTTACCAACTTCAATTCCTGATATTTCCACCTCAGTATCTTTCTTAAGACCTTTGACAGAGCTAAAGACGGCTTTTACCGGATAATAGTGGTCTCCTGACAGGTTGACCTTCCCAAGTCTTACAGACATGTAAGCCAGGCAAAGCAAGCCGCAAAAAACAAAGATACCAACAATAATTTCAACGTCAAATTTCTTCATAATATTTTTCATATTTGTCACCTTTTAGATCATTGGGAACACGTTTATTGTATGGAAATAGGGCCTTCCAATTCTCCATGGACGAACTGATGAACCACAGGATCTTGTGAGTTCTCTATCTCTGCGGGCGTTCCCGAAGCAATAATTTTGCCATTGTATAACATAGCAACACGATCTACCAAAGAAAAAATTGCAGGTATTTCATGGGTAACCATGATTGCAGTAAAATTGAGACTTTTCTGACAATCTCTGATCTGTTTATGTATTGCTTTTCCAATCAATGGATCTAGCCCGGTTGTCGGTTCATCAAAAAGGACTATTTCGGGTTTCATAACGAGGCAGCGTGCAAGGGCAACCCGTTTTTTCATACCGCCGCTTATCTCGGAAGGATATTTATTTTCAGCGCCTGAGAGACCCAAGCAGGCCAACTCTGCAAGCGCCGTATCCCGAATTTGCGATTCTTTCATCCTGGTTTTTTCCCTCAGCGGGAATGCGACATTATCAAATACGGTAAGGGAATCGAAAAGGGCGCCTCCCTGAAAAACAAAGCCACATCGTTCTTTTAATTGTTTTAGCAGATTTCCTCTGAGCTTGCTGATATCCTGATTATTTATTAATATCTTGCCCCGATCGGGTTTTGTCAGGCCGATAATAAGCTTGAGGAGTACCGATTTCCCCTTCCCACTGCCTCCTATCAATGCCAGGGTTTGTCCCTCTTCTACCTTTAGGTTAACACCCCTAAGCACCTCTTGGGTGTTAAAACTTTTGTATAAATCGACAACCTCAATCATTGGTTATCCAGATTAAGTCAATAATATTGATGTCATAAAATAATCCCATATCAGTATCGTAACTGATGAAAGCACCACGGCCTGGGTGGTTGCCTTGCTTACGCCTTCTGCCCCATATCCGGTAAAATATCCCTTATAGCAGCTTATCCAGGTTATCAGCATACCAAAGCTTAAGGATTTGTACAGACCCTCAAGGATGTCTTTCGCACTAACGAAATCTCTGATGCCGCCAAAATAGGTTCCACTGGAGACGCCCGTAAGTCCCACTCCCACAGCATATCCTCCCCAAACGCCTACTACAACGAAGATAGCATTTAAGAGAGGGAGCGATATTATGCCTGCCAGTAAATTAGGAATGACGAGATACTTGTATGGATTTAAGGCCATAGCGTCAAGGGCGTCAATTTGCTCGGAAATCCTCATAATACCAATTTCCGCCGTTAATGCAGAACCAGCGCGCCCGGTAACCATCAAGGCGGAAAGAACAGGTCCCAGTTCCCGGATCAATGAAAGAGCCACCACAGGACCCAGACTCGTTTCAGCGCCAAACTTGACTAAGGCGTAATACGTCTGTAATGCCAGCACCATTCCCGTAAATGATCCTGTCAGAATAATGACCAGGGTAGTCTTTACGCCAATAAAATTAATTTGCTTAACAATTCTTCGGGGTAAATATGGAGGGAACAACACCCAGAAGAAGGCGGTTGCGAGAAAACACACCATCCTCCCTGATTCCCTTATGAACGTATGGGCAAAATTTCCAATAATTTTAAATGGTGTAAGAATCCAGTTCATGAAAAAATTCTTTCTGCGATAGATTTTTACCCTAAAACTCTTTTAAATTAGGCATTCGGCAACTTTATTACGCCACTAAGGCACAAAGGAAAACTTAGTGTTATTCTCTCGTTCCCAAGCTCCAGCTTGGGAACGAGCGGAAATAGTATTATCGGTATTTCTTTAAGATTTTTTATACTCATATGTGAGATTGTGACTATGGCAAATTGCAATGGCAAGCGCATCGGATGCATCCTCGGAAAAAGGGATTTCAGGTAATCCAAGGATGATTTTTACCATTTCCTGCACCTGCTCCTTGTGGGCATTCCCGTTGCCTACAACAGCTTTCTTTACGACCGTTGCAGCATATTCAGTAATGGGGATCTTTGCAAATGCCGCGCACAGAAAGACAATGCCCCTTCCTTCGCCGATCTTTATTGCCGCCTTTATGTTTTTGCCGTAAAAAACCTCTTCAATAGCCATCTGATCGGGTTGATGTTTAGAAATAATATCCATAATCTTGCAGTAGATTGTCTTTAGTCTCTGTGGAAAATCCAGGTTTTTACCGGCTTTGATAGAGCCATACTCGATGACATGTGTCTTTGAACCTATCGTTTCTATCACGCCGTAACCGGCAACTTGTGTCCCTGGATCGATTCCAAGAATTTTCATAAATAGTCGATAACCGTCTGGTCGTAATATTTAATCTTTGTTTCCCAAAAATCTCAAAACATTAATTTATATTAGTTTATCTGATTGTCAAGTAAATCTTGGTAAATCATTATAAAAAATGTTGTAGCCAAAGAATTAATATAGAGCAGCAATCTTTCATATTCGTTTTGCTAATTATAGAATAATTACAAAAATTAATAACAATTGCTATGCCAATTAAAGAATGGTAGTTATATAAGTAGTGTAACCGTCTTTCTTAGCATAGTTAGCAACAATTATGTTTTAACTAATAAGTAATGCGATGCATAATAAAGATTAGCAAAAAGTGTTTTTAGCGAAAATTTTGCGAAAAACAGGTGCGTTGAACAAAAAGATCTGAAAATATTTCGCTTTATTATAAAATTCAATGAGCAATATCCCCAATGCGGTTAGTGCCCTGCAGTTTGATGTCAGTTATGATACTTCTGTATTAGACTATACAGACAACTTTACAAAGGGAGACCTGGTAAGTAGTTTTACGTATTTTGGCGTGAGTGAAACTTCCAGCGGGCAAATTAGTGTTGTCGGGATAACGACGAGTGAAATAGCGACGGGGTCTTCAGGGGATGTGGTAAAATTGGAATTTACGGTAAAGAGTTGTACCAATAGCACATTGACATTAACGGGTTTAGAGGATAGCCTGTCAGGTTAGAGTACAGGGAACGGTCAATTCAGTTGCACGGCAGTATCAGAAACGCCAACACCGGCGGCATCACCATCACCAGCGGCAACACCCCAATCCACGCCTACACCAGTTGCTTCGCCTACAATACCACCGACTGTTTGCAAGGTTGATTTAATTTCATTATCCCGAAACCGCTTAACTCTCAAAAGGAAGATGAGCGATGAGGTTATTGTGACGGTGACAGGAGAAGATGGTTGTGCAGTTGAGGATAAAGCAGTTACAACGAGGCGCACTTTATATAGCAAGAGGTGCATATCGGTATCACCGAGAAGTGCTTGTACAGATGGAAATGGTCAGGTGACTTTTACAATTACCGCCAAGAAAGATATCGGTAATGCAAGGGTAACGTTCAAAGCGGGAAGTAGGAAGAAATCAGTGAAAGTAAGGGTCAGAAAGTAATAACTATTTTGCAGAGACGCCAAAAGACGCTTGATACAATGTGGTTTTTCAAAACATTTTTTATGTGAGTTGAGTATGGTCGTTATCTCAGCCGAGCGGTGAAGCGGTGAAGCGGAGCGCATCCAATAAAAACGGTTATAATAGGATTGCTCCGCTTAGCCAATATTAATTTGACGTGAGGGGAAAATATAAACTGGCAGCCGCAGACGTTAGTCTACCCAAAGGCAGCTTGGTTTTTAAACGGTGATAATCTGGCGATAGATGAAAAAAACATAGAGGACACCTATGGCACAGATAAAAACTAGCGAGGCGAAGCCTCAGACCAGTGAAACACAGTTGTAAGTTGAAAGATTTAAGTTTTCAACTTTCAACTTAAATCTTACAACTATTCATAAAAACTTGACTCATTTGTGATGATAAATTGCAGATAAAGTTTTTAATGAAGCACAGTCAGTAACAGCTTCTTTTGGGAATGGTTATTGATTTATGGAGAACCACTAACCTCCACATCAAACGTGCATCCGAGGAGTCTGGCAGCACGGCGGCAGGCGACCATGCGGGCGGTGAAGATTTCAAAGTACTCTACCATATCTGAAATCTCCTTGTCGATATCTAGTTTCAGGGTGATTACCTTCTTTTGTGCATCCATGTGGAGTTCGGATTTTGTTACTGCATAATTGACCCGGTCATGGATATCAAATTTAATTTCTTTTACACTGCGCACCCTTGACCGATGGACATCTGATTTATCGGCAATGATGAGCGCTGCTGACACCGGGCTTACAGCGTCACAAGAGCCTTCGTCGTGGTTTCCGACTGCGCTCATGATCATAACCCGATCTTCCACGGGCATGCCTAACTCTTTTAAGAACTGACTTGCCAGGTATGCGCTGGCTTCCGGATGGATATGCCGGCTGACCACATTTCCGATATCATGAATATACCCGGCAATAGCTGCCAGTTCACAGGTGTTTGCGTCGTATCCGAGTTCCTGGAGAATTTTTCTGGCGTTTTTCGCCACGTAGTTTCCATGACGTTCGCCGTGTTCTGTGTAGCCAATCACCCCCAGAAATTCATTTGCCTTTTTTACGTATACTTTGACGTCCGGATGGTTTTTTACCTGTTCCAAAGTAATCATTTCTTTATCCTCTTCCATGCAGTGCTACCCGGTTTATCGTCGAGTGCAATCCCTATTTCGGAGAGTTTGTTCCGGATGAAGTCTGATAACTGCCATTGTTTTGCCTTACGCAGTTCGTTGCGGGTATCGATGAGCAGTCGCATAACATTATCAAGAACATTGGTTTCATCTTTTTGTTTGGATTCAAAGGTTTTCGGAATAATCCCCAGTATATTGCCTGCGAGTTCCTGGTAGAGTTTATCAATGTCTTCCAGACATTTTTTACTGATTTCCTGGCCAGAATTTAGCAGGGTATTGGCCTCTTTTGACAAGTCAAAAAGGGCGGCGATAGCGCCAGGTGTGTTAATGTCTTCATCCATAGCCTCAAGGAATGCTTTTTTATATTGTTCTAACTTTTCATAAATGCCGGCAGGTGTTGAACCATCCTTTGCATTATCCATCTGTTCCTGTAAATTTTTAATAGTATTGTAAAGGCGTTCAAGACCCTTGTCTGCCGCATCCAGCGCTTCATTGCTAAAGTCAAGCGGACTGCGATAGTGAGTTGTGAGGATAAAGAATCGTATAGTCAGGGGATTATACTTAGTAAAGGCATCTTTAAGGGTAACAAAGTTTCCAAGTGATTTCCCCATCTTTTGTCCATCTACGGTGACCATGTTGTTATGTATCCAGTATCTGACAAACGGTAATTTATTTGCCGCTTCGCTTTGCGCAATCTCACACTCGTGATGCGGAAAGATGTTTTCGAGTCCGCCGCCGTGGATATCCAGTGTGGTTCCCAGGTATTTCATAGACATAGCAGAGCATTCGAGGTGCCATCCTGGGAATCCTTCTCCCCAGGGGCTTTTCCACCGCATGATATGGCCTGGCTCAGCCTTCTTCCAGAGTGCAAAATCTGCAGGATTTCTTTTTTCAGGATTGATTTCTATGCGTGCTCCTGCCTCAAGTTCCTCCTGTTTTCTGCCGGAAAGTTTTCCATATTCGGCAAATTTCTGGACATTGAAATACACAGAACCGTTTGATGCATAGGCGAATCCTTTTTCAATCAAACTTTCTACCATTTCGATTTGTTCGGGGATGTGCGCGGTGGCACGCGGCGAGATATCGGGCCTTAGATTGTTCAGGGCATCCATGTCTTCGAAGTAACTTCGGGTGTAGATTTCGACAAGTTCTGCGGGCTCTACACGCTCTCTCTGCGCACGTTTGAGTATTTTGTCTTCTCCCGCATCTGCGTTGTCCGTCAGATGGCCTACGTCCGTGATATTCTGAACATAGCGCACTTTGTAATCCAGGTATCTGAGGTAACGGACGATTACATCAAAGCTCACATAACTCTTGGCATGCCCGATGTGAGGATGGTCATAGACCGTAGGTCCGCACACGTACATATTGACGCGGCCTTCGTTTAAAGGTGTAAATACTTCCTTTTTTTTAGTTAAGGAATTGTAAAATTTTAATGTCATGACATTCTTTCTAATAATTAATTTCATTGTATAAGAATTTTCATTTTATTTATACTGGTTACAGGTTGTATAAAATCCCCCTTAGAAAATGGGGGAAGGGGGTTGTAAAATGTCTAGAAAAACACAACCCCCTGAATCCCCCTTTGTTAAGGGGGACTTAAAGGACTAACTCGAAAGAAATCGTTCGATCCTCTTCCTGCAAGTATGAATGCCTAAAATATTGACAATGCAATAGAGTCCCGGACCGTGTTCTCGACCAGTTAAGGCAATACGAATCGGCATATAAAGCAATACCCAGCTATCAAACCGTGCTTCGGGATTTGTCGTTAAGGCAATACGAATTATCTCTGTTTCTTTCTGCACAGCCGTTAAGACCTCTTTAAAAACTTCAGGAGAGAGGGCGCCCAGTTTTGAGAGTTTTGCGGAGAAGGACAAAAGTACAGATTGTGATATCTCGGATGATAAAAACTCAACATGTTTTTCGCTGATTACAACATCCTTGAAAAAGATTTCTGATTCATGAACGATCTGAGACATGCAGGATATATTGCCTCTCACGGCATCTATAATCAATTTTAATTTACTTAGGTCGATTTTGCTTTCTTCCGTAGAAACGAATCCTGCCTCCTGTAAGTATGGTATTGCCAAGGTTACGAGTCTCTCCAAGTCCGCCTCACGGATGTATTGTCCACTCAGCCAGTCCAATTTTTGTTGATCAAACACGGAGGCTGCCTTACTCATAGAGTTTATCTCAAATGTATCAATAACGTCGCCGACTTTAAATTTCTCTTTTTTGTCCTTTGGCGACCACCCCAGCAGCATCATATAATTAAGCAAACCCTCCGGTAAATAACCCAATTTGCGGTATTCAGAAATAGAAAAAGCGCCGTGACGTTTACTCAACAAGGAACGGTCAGCGCCCATGGTAAGCGACAGATGGGCAAATTGTGGAGGCTTTTGCTTTAAGGCATGAAAAAGTAATATATGATTCGGTGTGTTTGATAAATGGTCTTCTCCACGAATAACGTGTGTAATGTTCATCAGGGTGTCATCAATAGCAACGGCGAAGTGGAAGGAGGGTGTTCCGTCCGACCGCATGATTACAAAATCTCCCGTCAGGCTCGTATCAAATTGACAGGCGCCTCGAATCAAATCGTCGAACACAATCAATTCATCCGGTACTTTAAAACGAATGGTGTATTTTAAATTCGAGGTTTCAAAAGAGCTTTTTTGTTTATCAGTCAGTTCCCGGCAACGATTGTCATATCGGGGTGGTTTTCCCATGAGCTTGGCAATTCTCCTGCGTTCTTCCAACTCTTCGGGGGTGCAATAGCAGCGATATGCAATGTCTTCTTTTAAAAATTTCTGGCAGTGGTCATTGTAGATATGCAAACGTTCCGATTGTAAATACGGAACGTACTGACCGCCCACATCGGGTCCCTCCTGCCAGGTTAATCCTAACCAGTGGAGGTCTTCGATGAGTTGGGTCATGTACTTTTTCTCAGAGCGCGCAACGTCGGTATCTTCGATTCTTAAGATAAAGGTACCCTGATGCCGTTTTGCAAACAACCAGTTGAAAACGGCCACGCGTGCATTGCCAATGTGTAAGAGACCAGTGGGTGAAGGTGCAAATCGAACACGTACCATGAATTGTTAAAAATGTATTGAAAAGTTTAAATTAATGTCTTTTTCTTGCAACAACAATATCTTGAAGGGTTTTATCTGCATTTTCTTCTCGTCCACACCAAGACCCGTATACAATATTAGTAATTTCATAATTATTTTGTCCATATATATTCTTCAACCATTCTTCGTCAATTCCAATTAAACGTTCATTAACATCAGTATCCCTTGCCCAGTAGTTGTCATATTGATAGTTCAACAGTTTACGGCCTTGCTTGACAAGGGTTTTATTACTCAATCCTTGGTTGTCTAAAAGCAGTGATTCATTGTTTACTATAAAGTATGTTGCGAGCACGATTGCTCCTGGTTTTAATACTCTTTTGATTTCAGACAGATAATGTGATATTTCAGATGGTAATAAATGTGTAAAAATTGAATTTAAATAAACAATGTCAAAAACATTATTATTGTAAGGGAAAATATATTCAGCAGTTTTATGCTTTCCTGTGGGATTATAATAGGAGTGCCATAAGTCAGCATGGTTGAAAGTAAAATTATTATTCTTTTTGCCAACAGAATTTCTCCAGAATTCAGTATATTCCTTATTTACTTCAAATGTTGAATATGTTCCTTCTTTGATAACAGGTAAGAGAGCAGATATCAACTTCCCCCCCGCACCCAATATCCAATAGGTTACTTTTAGAATTTAAATTGGCATATTTAACCAACCTTTGCAACTGGATTTGTCCATCTGCCAAGAATTCCTTTATATATTTTGATCTTCTTAGGCGACGGGGAGGAATAATTACTGGGTAATACTTTAAACGCTGGATAAAATCTGGTAAATTTAATAAATTCCAAAAAATCTTTTTAATGGTGCAAGTTAAAGAATGAAAAAAGTTCATTTTTTTATCCTTATAGTCAATAATTAAAAGATTTGTACAGTAAGCTCTTTCTACTAAAACTACGATGTCAGCAATTCTATTTTAGGTACGATTGCCTTTGGCTTCGCTATCTCAACCACAACAACCTTTTTGCCCTTTTTTCTAAGAGAGTTAGCCATTTTCTTATTTTCAGCACGAAGCTTAATGTCGTTTGTAGGTAATAGAACGAGTTCGGCATCAGGCGGGATTTTATTTAATACTTCTGGGTGTTCAAACGCATATTTCATAAACTCATTCAATAAATCTAAATTTTTTTGAATTATTTTATTTTTGTTAATCATTTAGCATAATAGAGTATTGTATTTTGCAAACTATTCCCTTCTAGAGTAGCCATTCCAAAGGTACATAGGTTTGGTACTGCCCTGCTCCTGGAATTGAGAGATGTCCAGCTTGATGGTATTGCTTTGAAAAAGCTTTCTGGACATCAGGTCAAACAGATCGGACAGACCGTAATGTTTTTCGTATCTTATAATAGTCGCATCTTCAATGCCTGCCATTTTTTTTACTGAACTGATGGCATCCTCCAGGTAGCCTAATTGATCAACCAGTCCATTTTCAAGGGCTTGCTTGCCTGTATATATCCTTCCATCTGCGATTTTCTTGACTGTTTCAATATCCAGACGCCTTCCTGTGGATACCACATTTATGAATTGCATGTACATTTCATCGATGATATTTTTTAGGATAGCATTTTCTTCAGGTGTCATAGGTTTGAGTGGTGAGCCGATTTCTTTCATATCACCAGATGCAATAGAGCTATCCTTTATGCCGTATCGGTTGATAAGCTCTGCAACATTTATGAGTGGCATGATCACCCCGATGCTTCCCGTAATTGTGGTAGGATGTGCAATAATGGCATCAGCCGCAGAGGATACGTAATATCCGCCGGAAGCGGCTATGTCCTGCATGTAAACAACTACCTTTTTCTTTGTGTCGGTTTTAAATTTCATGATGTTGTTGTAGATAATGTCGCTTGCCGTGATCCCACCGCCTGGACTGTCTACCTCTAGCAGAACGGCCTTAACATGGGTATCAGTCGTGGCTTGTTCGAGTTGTTGCTTCACGACCTCAACAATGCTGGGTTTTTCAATAAATAAGCCTTCTGCCGATTCATTGCTCAATATGCCTTTGACTGAGATTATGGCAACCTTGTCTTCTCCGCTTCCTTCTATAATGGTTTCTGCGACTTGTTTCTTGTCAGTGTCGCTGGTGACGAATGCCTTACTCAGTACAAGAGAGCCAATAAAGAGTGTAAATAACAATAGCGTGCATAAGAAAAAGAATACGGCAAAACCTACCGAGACCCAGAAGCCGGCTCCCCAGGTCTTTTTGAGATAAACAGGTTGCCATCCGACGCCTGGTGGGGTAATATTGGGTTGTACATCTGACATAATTTTATTCTTTCCTATTTTTCTATACAAATACAAGGAATACCGTGACAAGCAGGACATCCTGCTGTGTACTTGCGAATCGTTTCTTCCATCCTAATACCCGACAGACTTGCCAGAGAAAAGAGCCAGGCAAGCACGTCGGCAAACTCTTTTTCCAATTCTTCTTTATTGTTTTCCCTTAAGGCGCGGGAAAGTTCCCCGACCTCTTCGGTAAACCACATAAAGGTTTTAGATAAACCGCGTTTTGCGTCTTTTTTTAAATAGGTTTCTTCGATGAGTTTCTGGAATTTATCAATATCCATAGGGGTCTATAAATCTTCAATACTAAGTATTTCCCCACTGTGCCATTCAGGAACAAGGGTGTGTGTTATATTCAACACGTCCAATATCTTGGCCACGATAAAATCCACCTGATCAGCAATGGTCTTTGGATTGTGATAGAATCCTGGCATTGCAGGCAAGATGCATGTCCCGACAGAGGATAATTTCTGCATGGCTTCCAGATGGATAGGGGATAATGGCGTTTCACGGGGTATCACTATAAGTTTTCGTCCTTCTTTAAGGGTTATACTCGCCGCACGTTGAATGAGATTGTTTGAAATCCCATGAGCAATGGAGCACAGGGTGTTCATACTGCACGGAACGATAACCATTGCCTTGATGGGATACCGACTGCTGGCAATAGTAGCGCCAATGTCTGAGTTGTTATAATAGATGACATTGTCCGTCGAGTAACCCAGAAATT
>Ga0209212_1007620_pt1 | contig 11897 bp, 12 predicted proteins | sample RifGroC2_FD_183996 | JGI IMG/M metagenome (GOLD analysis project Ga0209212, IMG submission 183996) | Groundwater microbial communities from Rifle, Colorado, USA - Groundwater C2 (SPAdes) (version 2) | ecosystem: Environmental > Aquatic > Deep subsurface > Groundwater | place: Rifle, Colorado...
AGGCGGAGAGTTCCGCCGCGGTCATCGGGCCCGGCAGGGTCATCACTTTTTCGCTGAACCCGGCCTCGTAGATGAGGGGGCCGATCAGTTTTACAGTAATTTTCATAAAGTCCGCCGCTCCGCCCGGAACATACCACTCCGCATATTTTATTAAATTGTAGTGAACATAAGCGCGACTATAGCAGGTTCTCCCGGAAAAAAGGAGCGGGCCGGAAGGTCGCTCCTTCCGGCCCGCTCCGCTTGCGCGGATCCGCTTAAGGCAGTTCTATCACGTAGCCCTTGCGGGCAAGGAACTCCTGCGCCTTCTCGGCTGAGGGATAAGCGCCGCCGCAGAAATAATCGCTGGCGCCGAAGTCGTCGAGCTTGAGCAGCAGGCATTCAAGCGCGCGCGTAACTTCCGCGTCGGCCGACTCGCGCCGCAGGCGGTAAAGGCTCTCGTAGAAGCGGACCTCAGCGGAGGGCGTACCCTTCACGCACCAGTAGGAGGCGCGGATGGTGCCGTAGCCGGCCGAGGTGCGCACCGGGCCGCCGGTGGCGTCCCAGGAAGAGTCGGTGAAGAAATAATGCTGTTCGTCGTGGCGCTGCTTGTCGGCCACCAGGTAAACGCCGAACTTAAGCGGCGGGATGCCGCCGGGCAGGTAGTTGCCGCCCTGGCTGGACAGCAGCAGTTCGCGCGCGTAAGGCAGGCGGGCGCCCTGGCCGCGGCAGTAAAGCTTGCCTTCGGTGGCAGTGGCTTCCGGCTGGGTGACCGAGGAGGGCAGCCACTGCAGGTGCGGCTGCGGGTTGACCCATTCCTGGTACTCATTGGCCTGGAAGAAGTCGAAGAGCTGTTTGGCCAGGACCGGCATGACCTCGTTAATAGGCTCGGAGGCGGTGAAGCTGCGGCTGGTTCCGCCGGTCAGCTTCTCGAGGGTGACCGTGACCTGTATCCCGTTCTTGCCGAGCAGGGTGTAGGAGCCGTGGATCAGGAAGTCCACCGATTTCATCGCGCCGACGGGCAGGGCAGGGTCGGAGGCGCCGGCCTTGACGCCCTTGTAGGCGTAGGCGGCCTTGGATAGGAATTCCACGCGGCGGCGGCTGTCGCTGATCATGTTGGCCATGAAAAGCCTGTCCAGTTCGGCGCGCAGGCCGTGCTCGAAGGAAACCCCGAGGCCCTGCACGGCCTCGTCCTTGTGAGCGGCGTGCATCCCGTCGAAAGTGAGGATGGCGCCCAAGATGGTCTTGGCCAACTCGTTAACGTCGGCGTTGGCGTAAGCCATAGGGAGCAGCAGCTCGCCGAACTCCTGCAGAAGCATCTTGCGCACCTGGTCGCGGTTCTGGCTCATGGTATAGGCGAACTCGGCATAGTCGGCGCCGCGCGCGAATACGATCTCGGGCCAGATATAGGCGACGCCGTCGCGCTCCACGAAAGTCTGGGCCGGCGCGGCCTTTACGGGCGCGTAAGCGGCCTGCGCTTCCGGGACCGCCGCGGTTTCACGCTCCAGGATAGCCGCGCCCACCGGCGCGCCGCCCCGGTCAAAATCTACATTCTCCGCCGCGGCCGCTATGCCGCCGCAGAATATAGCCGCGGCAATCGCCGCCGCCCTGACAAGTCTATGGTCTATCATATGTAAGGATGCCTCCATTACCGCCAGTCTACAGGTAAACTTTATAAATTATGGCGGTTTCCCAATAAGAGGCTGATGGGGAAGCGCGGGCGCGGCATTCGGCCTATCCGCCCCTGGGCCCTCTGGGGCGGCAGGGGACGCTGATTACTAAATTACTAACCGATACACTGCGCTTACGGCGGTTTTGCCTTAATGTCTTCCGCCGCTGAGCATTTCGAGGGAGTGCGGAAGGAGGTCCAGGATGGCCTCGAGGGATTCTTTTACGGCTTTGGGACTGCCGGGCAGATTGATTATGATGGTGTTGCCGCGTATGCCGCAGATGCCGCGGGAGAGGCAGGCTTTTTTTGTTTTTTTGAGACCTTCGGCGCGCATGAGCTCTGGCAGGCCCGGGATATTTTTTTCTATGGCCTGGGCGGTGGCCTCGGGGGTGACGTCGCGGCCGCTGAAGCCGGTGCCGCCGGTGGTGATGACGACGTTGACTTTGAGGGTGTCGCAATAATGGAGGAGTTTTGCTTTGATGGCGGGGATTTCGTCGGGAACTATGTCGTAGGCGGCGGTGCGGCCGTTTATGGTCTTTACCATTTCGGAGACGAGCTTTCCGCTTACGTCCTCGGTTTCGCCTTTGGAGCAGCGGTCGCTGGAGGTGAGGACGGCTATTTCAATAGGGTTCAATTGTGTCTCCCACGGCTATTTCGCCGCCTTCGAGGACTTCGGCGAAGATGCCTTTGCGCGGCATGATGCAGTCGCCTACCTGGTGGTAGATAGCGCAGCGGCTGTGGCATTCTTTGCCTATTTTGGAAATTTGGAGCACGGCGGTCCTGCCTACGCGGAGTTTATCGCCCAGCTTGAGGGCGGCGAGGGCTATGCCTTCGGTGGTGATGTTCTCGGCGTAGATGCCGGGACGGATCCGTACGGTGGCTTTTTTGGCCTCGGCGTCGGCTGTCTGGAGGCGGACGCTTTCCATGTCGAGGAGGCTGACCTGCCGCACCGGGGTTCCGGCATGCGCGTCGCCCTGTATGCCATGGTCCTTCACCAGCACGGCTTTCAGCGCCTGCTCTTTAGGCACTCCCTTGGCGGAACTGCAATTTATCGAAAAGATCCTGCCCATATCAGGTTGTCCGCCTGTAGTGGCCGCTTTTGCCGCCCAGTTTCTCGAGCAGATAGACGCCGCTTATTTCCAAATCCTGGGCGAACATTTTGCACATATCGTATATTGTCAGGGCCGCGGTGGAGGCGGCGACGAGGGCTTCCATTTCCACGCCGGTTTTGCCGGTGCAGCGGGCTTCGGCGTTTATGAGGACGCCGGTTTTTTCCACGGTGAAGTCTACGCCCACGAAATTGAGCGGGAGGTTGTGGCAGAGAGGGAGGAGGCCGGCCGTGTTCTTGGCGGCGAGGATGCCGGCGAAACGGGCGGCTTCCAGGACATTGCCTTTAGGGATCTTATTGGCTTTTATAAGGCCGACGATCTTTTCGTTCAGCTTTATGTAAGCCTGGGCTCTGGCTATCCTCTTCGTATCTTTTTTAGCACCGACATCGATCATAAATTTCCCGGATTCCCGACTCTCGATTCTCGACCCTCGATTTTTTTATCCCCCCAGGCTGCTCATTTCTATGTGACCGGCCGAGGGGGAATCTTTCTTATAGCTAGATTTTACTAAAAATATCTTTTTTATATAGTCCACCAGCGCGTCCTGACCGGCGCCCGCGCGCAGGAGGTCCTTAAGGGAGTGGGTGGACGGGGAGAAGAGGCAGGGGTAGATTCTGCCGGTGCAGTCCATGCGCAGGCGGTTGCAGGAGCCGCAGAAATAATCGCTGCGGCCGCTTATGAAGCCTATTTTGCCTTTGGCGCCGCTTAGCTTGAAAACGCGGGCCGGGCCGGAGCCGCGGCCGGGCGGCAGCTCGGTAAGGGGCCCGTAAGCCGTTTCCACTATTTTTTTCGTTTCGGCCGTGGTGAAAACGGCGTGAGAAAGGTTTACCGAACGCTTATTCGTGGGGAAGAATTCTATAAAACGCACGGACAGCCGGAAATCCTTGGAGAGCCTGGCGAATTCCCTGATCTCGGCGTCGTTGATCCCTTTCATGACCACTACATTCAGCTTCACCTCGGAGAATCCGGCTTTAAGAGCGGCCATCAGCCCGTCCCAGGCGTCTTCCAGCGCGGGCGAGCCGGTCACCCGCTCGTAGGCGGCGGGGTTCAGGGTGTTCAGGCTGATATTTACGCGGTCCAGGCCGGCCGCGCGCAGCTCGGCGGCGAGGTCGCGCAGCAGCAGGCCGTTGGTGGTCATCGCAAGTTCCTGCAAACCCGGAATGGCCTTGAGCATCTTAACCAGGCCGACTATGTTCTTGCGCAGCAGGGGTTCCCCCCCGGTCAGGCGTATTTTCTTCACCCCCGCCGCGACGAAGGCGGCGGCGGCGCGGGCCAGTTCCTCGTGGCGGAGCAGCTCCTCGTGCGTGAGGAACCCCTTCTTTTCCAGCGGGGTGCAGTAGATGCAGTTGAGATTGCACCTGTCGGTGAGCGAGAGGCGCAGGTAGTCTATAGCCATGTCAGGAACTTCGCCTTCTCCCCTTTCTTCAGCGAGCCGCCCTCTTTCACCATCGTAAAGCCGTTGGCCGCGGCCAAGGCCAGGATATCGGCGGAGCCGTTATTGGAAACTTCAGCCAGGGAATACGCGGTCTCCGCGCCGACGGCGGTAAGCACGAGGGCCCGGCGCGGGGTTTTGGGCTCGAACTTCCCGGAGCAGGTCCCGGTCTTGAATTCGGGGGCATAGTCGGGGCGGCAGGCCAATTTGCGGATAGCGGGCCTGACATAGGCGAGATAGGCCATGAAATTCGCCAGCGGGTTGCCGGGTATGCCGAAAACCAGTTTGCGGCCTTTCACTCCGAAGAACATCGGTTTGCCGGGCCGCACCCGCACCTTGTGGAAAAGGCATTTCACGCCCAGGCTCTTCAGCGTGCCGGGGACCAGGTCGAAATCCCCCATGGAGACGCCGCCGGAGATAAGCATGATGTCGGCCTTGAGGCCTTTGGCGAAAGCCGCTTTCAGGGCGCGGGGCTCGTCGCGCACTATCACGGGCTCCGCTTTTATCCCGTCGCTCTTAAGCAGGGCGGAAAGCATGGGGCCGTTGCTGTTGTAAATGCTGTTCCCGCGCAGGCTTTGGCCCGGCGGGATCAGTTCTCCGCCGGTGTTTATAAGCGAGACTTGCGGCAGCGTGCCGGCCTTGACGCGGCTGCGGCCGATAGCGGCCATGACCGCGATATGGGAGAGCGAGAGCACCGTGCCGCGCGCCAGGATCCTGGTCCCTTTCTTTATATCCTCGCCGCGCCGGCAGATATTCTCGCCCTTCCCGGGCGCTTTAAGGAAGGTCACGAAGCCGTCCTTCTCGGAACTATCCTCCACCATGACCACGCCGTCAGCCCAGGGCGGAACTGGCGCGCCGGTCATGATCTTGACGCATTGGCCGGGCAGAACTTTTCCTTTAAAAACATCCCCGGCCAGGATCAGGCCGACATTGCGCAGAGGCCGGTCCGCCTCGGCGCTCCTTATGGCATAGCCGTCCACGGCCGACTTGTCGAAAGGCGGCATATCTATGCCGGAGCGGAGCTCCTCAAGCAGCACCCGTCCCACGGCGTCCTCGATACGCACTTGCGCCGCGGGCAGCGGTTTCGCGTTCCTCAGGACCGTCTCAATAGCTTCTTCGAAAGTAATCATAGGGGCTATCTCCTTATCAGGTGCGCGGCCGTGGCCTTGAAAGAGGCGAAAACTTCGTCGCCGGGCTTCAGGCCCATCTCGTCGAGGGACCTCTTCGTCACTGCGGCTATCAAATCGAAACCGCAATCCATCGCGATCCTGTATTCGAGCCGCCAGGGTTCCACGGAGACTATCCTGCCCCTGAAATGGTTGCGCATGCTGTTGGCCTCGGCCGCCTTTGAAACTGAGACGGCCTCCGGCCTGACGCAGAGCAGGACCTTGTCGCCCTTGTCGCAGCCGGAGATGACCTCCAGGGTACTGGCGCCGACGCGGACAGAACAAAGATTATCACTTTTGGCGGCCACCTCACCATTCAGTATGGTTTCCACTCCCATGAAATCCGCCACTTCCTTCGAAGCGGGCCGGGAAAAAATTTCCTGTGGCTCGCCGCGTTGCAGCAGGCCGCCTTCCTTTATCACCGCCAGCGTGTCCGCGAGCGCGAGAGCTTCCTCCTGGTCCTGCGTCACCAGCACCAGGGTGGTTTTGGCCGCCCTGGTTATCCGGCCGAGGTCGCCGATGATAGTCTCTTTGACGCGCGCGTCCAGGCTGGAGAAAGGCTCGTCGAGCAGCACCAGACGCGGCCTGGTGACGAAAGCCCGGGCCAGGGAAACGCGGTGCCGCTCGCCGTGGGAAAGCTGGTTCGCGCTGCGGTCCCTGAGGTGGGCGATCTTGAAGGTCTCAAGCATCCCGGCGACCTGGCCGGAGTCCTTCTCCCCCCTGAACTTAAGCGGTAGCGCGATGTTATTGTACACCGTATCGTTCACGAGGTAAGGGCGGGAGAAAAGATAAGCCATCGAGCGGCGCAGCGCCGTCCTGCCGGAAGAAGGAATGGCGTTCCTGCCGGCTATTTCGAACAGGCCGGGCTTCGCCTCCTGCAGCAGGCCGAGCACATTGAGCAGGGTTGTCTTGCCGGCGCCGTTCGGGCCTATAACGGCGAAGACCTCCCCCTCTTTTATATCGAGCGAGTCTATCTTCAGGGCGAAACCAGAAGGCAGGTTCAAGGCAAGGTCCCTGAGCTTTATCATTCGGCCCGCGCCTTTTGCTGCTGTATGAAAGTCAGCGCCATATTTATCAGGAAAGTCAGGGACAGGAGTATCAAACCCAGGGCTATGGCGGTGTCGAAATTCCCCATATGGGTCTCCATCACCGTGGCCGTGGTCAGCACCCTGGTCTGGTGCCGGATATTCCCGCCTACTATCATCACCGCGCCCACTTCGGAGATGATGCTGCCGAAGCCGGCTATAACCGCGGCGAGGATGGAAAGTTTTACTTCTTTGAGGCAGACCCACAGCGCCTGCCATTGCCCCGCCCCGAGTGTGAGCATCTGCAGGTAGAATTTGCGGTCCAGGCTCTGCATTGCGGAGAGCGAAAGCCCGGTAACCACGGGGGTGGCTATGATCACCTGGGCCAGAACCATGCCGGCCGGGGTATAGAGCCAGCCCAGGAAGCCCAGCGGGCCGTTCCTTGAAAGCAGGAGCATGGCCATCAGCCCCACCACCACGGGCGGCAGGCCCATGCCGGTATTGACCAGCGAGATGGCTATTTTTTTCAGCGGGAATTTTTTTATGGCGATAAGGGCGCCGAGCGGCACGCCTATGGCCACCGAGACCGCCGTGGCGAAAATGGAAACGGAAAGTGAAAGCCTTACTATGGAATAGACTTCCGCGTCCCCGTTAACTATCAGGGAGAAGCCTTTTATCAGACCGTCCAGTATAAATCCCATATTTCCTTGATCAGGCGGCGGGCACGGGGCCGTCCGTCCCCGTGTTTTGCGTCCCTGTCCACGCCGCGGCCCGAACCCTTCTAGCGGGCCTTGTAGTCGTAGGTGAAAAGCGGCTTGCCGTATTTCTCCACGCCGAATTTCACGATCAGCTTTTTAGCCTGCTTCGAAAGCAGGTAATCGAAGAATACCCTGGCCCCTTCCGCGTTGATCTTCGGGAATTTCGCCGCGTTCACCAGTATGAGACTGTAGCGGTTCAGCAGGGCCTCGTCGCCTTCGCTGACGATCTGCAGGCTCAGTTTTTCCTTCAGCGCCAGGAAAGTAGCCCTGTCGGAAAGGACATAGGCGTCTTTCTCATTGGCCATGCCCGCTACGGCGGCCATCCCCTGCCCGGCCTCTATATACTTCTCTCCGGCCGGCTTTACCTTAGCCAGGTCCCAGAGCTTCAGTTCTTTTTTATGCGTCCCAGACTGGTCGCCGCGGGAAATGAAAAGCGCGCCGGACGAGGCTATCTTGGCGAAGGCGTCCGCGACTTTCTTCTCGCTTTTGATCCTGGCCGGGTCGGCGGCGGGCCCGAGCAACACGAAGTACATGAACGTGGTCCTGTCCGTGCCGTAGCCCTCCGCTACGAACTGCTTCTCGTCGTCGGGGCTGTGCACCCAGAGGAGATCCGCCTCGCCGGTCTTGCCCAGCTGCATGGCCTGGCCGGAGCCCACGGCTATGGCTTTTACCAGGTAACCGCTCTTTTTCCGGAAAGCGGCTATCAGCACGTCCAGCAGGCCGGTGTCCTGCACGCTGGTGGTGGTGGCCAGGATGATGGTCTTGTTCTGTACCGGCTTGGCCCCTTCGGCGAAAGCCGGGCTGATCAAAGCCGCCAGGCATAAACCCGCTATTAGTTTTTTAAACATATTATTTTTCTCCCTGTATTTTCAATACTAGATCTTCACAGTGAGCTGGAAATACAGCCAGTCCGCGTCATCGTGACTGCCGGTGTCTTTCACATAGGACCCGGTAAAGAAATGGGCGTAGCCGCCGTCCAGCGCCGAGCCGCCGCCCAGGTCGTATTTGGCGACCAGGGACGCCTCCCTGCCTACATATGCCCCGGCCGTCCCCGCGGCATTGGTGCGCAGTTTCTTGCCGGAGGAATCGTACCAGGAATCCCTGTTCTGCGCCAGCCAGAAGTAGCTGGTCCCGGCGGTCAGCTTCAGCGCCTTCGCCGGTTTTACCGAAAGCTCCAGGGCCGCTTCCTTCATGTTCTGCCAGCGGAAGAAGTCCATCAGGCCATAAGGGTCATGCGGGGCCTGGAACAGAGGCACGAAAGTATTATTCACGGAATCCGCGGCTTTCTTATCTCCGCTGGCGTAGTTATACGCGGCTGCCAGCCTGGGGCTCCAGGCGCGTTTGAACTCGCGGCTCAGGTCCAGGTGGAAAGCGCGGGCGGAAACCTTCTTCCTCGCGCTTTTACCGAACTGGTAGGGAATTTCCAGGTCGCAGACTACCGAGCCCGGCAGGGTGGCCTGCCCGCGCAAACCGATGGTGCGCCTGTTCAGCGTGGACATATTCGAGCTGTCGTAGTTGGACAGGAAATAACCCTCGAGGAGGGGAGCTTCTTTGCTCTTGCGGTAAGTTACGTAAGCGCCGGCCAGGATGTCGTGCCGGTTCGGATCGTTCCAGCCGGTTTCGTCGTAAGAAACGCGGGCCCCGTAGATAAGGTCCGCGGAAAGCCCGCCGTTCTTATACTTCGCCACGGCCGCGTCGAAGTGGTTGATCCTGTTCCCCCAGACGGCGGCCCAGACCAGCCGGCCCTGGCCGTACTTAAGCTCCTGCCTGCCCACTTTAAGGTCGAAAGGGAGCCCATAAGGCGCTCCTTTCACCGCGGCATAAGCCTGATGCAAGTCCAGCCTGTCGTTCTGGGCCGGTTTCGCCATGTTCTTGTAGACCATCCCCAGGTCCATCCCCTCTGCGAACAGTTCCAGTTTACCGGGCAGTTCGGCCTTAGCGCTGAACCTGAGCCTCTGATACACGACAGAGGCGGAATCGTCGACGGCGTCGTTGAAGTCGAAATTCTCCTTGTTCTCCATGCGCACCCGCTCTTCAGCGCCGAAGCCGACCTTCCAGCCGGCCGGGGCCGGGCTCTGCGCCGCGGCGGCGGCGGCCAGGAACTGCAAGAATACGAACGCTGTTAATGCCTTTTTCACGATTACCTCCTGAGTTTTTACTAGATCTTCAATATTTCCACTTTAGCGACCGAACCTACATTGCGGTCCACAAAAAAGTCGGGCGCGGCATAGAGAGAAAAACGGCCGCCGTCATCCCGGCCCCTTTCGGTCAGCAGGAAATCGGCATTGTCGCCGCGGTTTATTATTTCAGAAAGGCTGAAAGCCGCGCGGTAGGCGTCCCCGGCGGACACTATCACCAGCGAAGAGCCTGAATCCTGCGGGGCTATGCCGGAAATTTTAGAGAGAATATCCTTGAACAGGAAGCCCCCAGCGGCTTTCAGGCCTTTGAAACCGCTGCCATGCCCATAACCGGTAGAGAGATATTCCCTTTTTCCGGCCAGCTTCTCCGGGTCCGAGACGGTCTCGGACTTTTCTCCGGCCACTACCTTGAACTTAGCCGCGTAGGCGTCGGCGTGTTTCTCGCCGGGATACTCTCCCGGCGCCGACTTCACCATTATTTTGGCCGGGTTGGAGATGAACCGCGCATTGTACATATCGTCGGAGCAGACCAGGCGGGGCTCCCCTGGCAGCGGCCAATCCTTACCCCTGCCCGTGGTTATAGAGCGGGCTTTCGTATATATCAAGGCGTTGAAATTATTCCGGGCATAGTAGATCTCCCCCCAGCTGAAGACGGCCTTCTCGCCCTTATAGTTCTCTACCGTCACGAAAAGGTCCACTTCAGGCCTGAAATCCCCGCCGGCCTTTTTCACCGGCTTCGCTTTCAGTATATCGTAAAGAGAATAGCCGGAAAAGAAAAAAGCGCCTTTAAACTCCGGCTTTCCTTCGGCGAAACCCAGTTCTTTTACGGCCAGCTCGCGGACGGGCAGGGAGGAAAGCTCCACGGGCCCCGGGTTCTCCACTTCGCCGCCGACAAAAATGGTCTTAAGCGCGTATTCTTTTCCCGGTCCCTTCTCGAAAAAGCTGTTTACCGAGGGAGCGGCCGGGCCGGCCTCCTGCGCGAAGGCAGGCAGCCCCGATACCAGCAGCGCCAAACATATCCACAATAATTTTACACCCATTATTTTTCTCCGGAACTGCAAGTCGCTGTATAATCGTATAAAATCCGGGTTTATTAGTATAATTCATAATATTCATATCTGATATGAGCATTTATAATACCGAGCTCAGTACGAGGACGCTATGAAACTGGACCTTTATCAGCTCAGGACCTTCTTTACCGTGGCGAGGACCCTCAACTTCACGGAGGCGGCTAAAAGGCTGCACGTCACGCAATCCGCGGTCAGCCACGCGGTCAGGAAGCTGGAGCGCAGCGCCGGGGAGGAGCTCCTCGGGAAAGCCGGCGGCAAATTCTCGCTTACCGAGCCGGGCAGGATACTTTACAAGGCCTGCGAAACCGTTTTTTACGAGCTGGAGAAGGCCGAGGAACTTATCGCCGGGAACAAGGACGGCGGCGCCGGCGTCATCCGCCTGGGCGCCACCGTGGAGTTCGGCACTACGCTGCTGGTGAAATACCTGAAAGGGTTCATCAACAGGAATCCCGGCATACATATAGATTTCCAGTTCAAGCACGAGCTCCTGAGGCCCCTGCTGAACGACGAGCTGGATATTATCATCGACTGCGACGATCACAAAGCCGACGGCATAGAGAAAAGGCCCTTGTTCAGGGAGGAATACGCCGTCATAGCGTCCGGGGAATTCATAAAGAAGAACGGGCTGAAGGACCCGGCCGCTTTAGCCGCCTGCAATATCCTCTCGCTGGACAAAGGCGGGCTCTGGTGGGGCAATTTCCTGAATTCCCTCCCCCGGAACGGACGGCCGGAATTCAAAAAGATCACCGAGATCAACCACGTGCGCGGCATAATAAACGCGGCCATAGAGTCTCTGGGCGCCGGCTTTGTGCCGAAATACTGCGTGCTTAAGGAGCTGAAGGCCGGGACGCTGAAAAATGTTTTTCCCCGCCTCGAACTGCTGGAAGACCATTTCTCCCTCTACCAGAAAACCAAGAGGGCCGGCCTGGAAAGGCATAGGCGGCTGGCTGACTACCTGGCCAATATAAAAGCCACACACCTCCTGAAGCCGTAAGGAAGCTGGGCGGGGCGGATTATTTGATAATATTGTAGCGTGACGTAACGCGGACAGGGGAGACAGAAATGAACAAGAAAGCGCATATAGCCAAGCCCGAGAACGAGCCGGCGCTGGATTACGCCCCGGGCAGCCCGGAGCGCGCGGAGCTGGTCAAAAAGCTGGCGGAATTGAAAGGCCTGGCCGCCGACCTCCCCCTTGTCATCGGCGGGAAAGAAGTACGGACCGGGAAAACCTCCGGCCTGATCATACCCCACGACAATAAAAAGACCCTGGGCAAATTTCATAAAGCAGGCTCCGCCGAAATTGGGCAGGCCATAGACGCCGCTAATGCGGCCAGGGCAGGCTGGGCCCGCACGCCCTGGCGCGAGAGGGCGGCTATCTTCCAGAAGGCGGCCGAGCTCCTCGCCGGCCCGTGGCGCTCCACTTTAGTGGCCGCCACAATGCTGGGCCAGTCCAAGACCCCGCACCAGGCCGAGATCGACGCCGCCTGCGAACTGACCGACTTTTACCGCTTCAACCCCTATTACCTGGACCAGCTTCACGCGCAGCAGCCCCCC
>Ga0209212_1007623_pt1 | contig 11896 bp, 12 predicted proteins | sample RifGroC2_FD_183996 | JGI IMG/M metagenome (GOLD analysis project Ga0209212, IMG submission 183996) | Groundwater microbial communities from Rifle, Colorado, USA - Groundwater C2 (SPAdes) (version 2) | ecosystem: Environmental > Aquatic > Deep subsurface > Groundwater | place: Rifle, Colorado...
GGGAAATTAAGCTGATGTTGAATGATAGTATAAAGCACAAAGCGGACGAGATTCTTAGGGATAGTCTGGGATATTGATGTTTGAATAACACATAGTATAATCAAAGTTAATAAAGGCGACACAACTAATAATAGTTATGGAAACGATAATGTATTATCTGGGATATTGGACAATCGAAATAATAGCAGTAATTTTAATCTTGGGAACATATCTGATTATAAAAAAGGTTTATAAAACAAAAAAGAAATCTACAATAATACAAAACAAGTAATTGCTACTTGGTTAGGAGATGTCTGGCAAAAAGATAAAAAGATAAGTTTTTTTGCAGGGGATAAAATAATTATTCTATTTTCACAAACTGTAAAGTAAACCTTATAACTTAACATCTTTACATTCTATAGTTCATGCTAGAAATTAATCAATAGTTCGTAATAATAAAATAATTATCTGGTTAGAAGAACTTTCTAAATATCACAAGTATCATCGATATGTTAACTTATGATCTGGACTTAACACAAACAAAAGATTTATATACTTGGAGTATATAAGACATATATAGGGAGTATATAGTTAGAAAATGATACAGGCAATGATTGAAATTCCAGAGGAAGCAAACCAGATTCTAAATATAGTGAAAGCTAGATATAATTTGAGAACTAAGAGTGAGGCGATAGCAAAAATAGTTATTGAATGTGGTGCAAATATACTTGAGCCAGAATTGAGACCCGAATATTTACAGAAGTTACAAAGAATAGAAAAGGAAAAGGGGATAAGTTTTAAAAATATAGATGAGTTGAGAAAGATAATCGAGAACTAAAATGTACAATCATGAGGTGATTCCACATTTGCAGAAGATTCTTAATAAACTATCTAAAAAAGATAAATCTCTTTACGAACAAGTCATGAATAAAGTTAGAGAAATTATTAATTCTTCAGATGTTGAGCATTATAAAAATCTAAGATATGATTTAAGTGATAAAAAACGAGTTCAGATTGGGCACTTTGTTTTGGTATTTTCTTTTATAAAATCTGAGAATAAGATTAAATTCTTGGATTTTGACCATCACGATGTTATTTATATGAAAAGATAGACTCATCAGTTATTTTTAATCGAAAAGAAATCCCCACAGCTCTGCGGCGGTTGGGTAAACCGAAGCACAAGACAAATAATTATCTATAATCTGATATCATCATCGATAGCTAACTATGTTTTTTATTCGAGTGGTTTATCTGTTTTAGAAGCTCCGCAGCTTGCTGCGGTTGGGAGTTTCACTCCCAAAAATATTATTTATCCTATATTGTGAGAAGTATATGTTAGTGATAACACATGTTTAAATATAACTTTCTTGTTAATTTTTTACTTCAAAAGAGGTTGAAAAGTGAACGAAGAAATATTAAAAACAATAAGGGAAAAGGGGATACTTCTTGAAAAAGAGATATTTGACCTGGTGACTAATTTGAATGATTCTGCGACTGCTAGAGTTTTGTTGGAGAATTTGGAGAAGGCTTCTGGGCAGAAAATAATTACAAAATCCGTGCTTACTAAAAATATGGAATATGCGCAGAAGATTGTGGGAAATTTAATGGGAGAGCAGAAGCAGAGTGTTGAAAATGTGTTTATTAAATTAGGAATAAGTTTGGAAATAAGGAAGGAGAGTGAGATTGTTGATAGCAAGCCTAAAATTATAGGGAAGGAACATAGTTATCAGATATTTTATGCAGATACAAAAGCAGATAAGAAATTGGAAGTTTCAGATTTTACAAATAATTTTAGAGCGAGATATCAGCAGATACAGAGAATGTTAATGGGAAGACCGGAAATAGCTGCTAAACTTACCTCTATAAATAAAATATCAAATGACAGACAGCAGATAAGTATTATTGGAATGGTTAAGGACAAAAGGTTGACTAAAAATAAGAATTTGATTGTAACTTTTGAGGATTTGACTGGGGAAATTGGAGGAGTAATAAAATTGGATAGGGAAGAGATATTTAGGAAGGCAAATGAGCTTGTTTTGGATGATATTGTTGGAGTAAGGGCATCTGGAAGCAGAGAAATGTTGTTTGTGCAGGATATTGTTTTTCCAGAGGCGATGCTTTCTGAGAAGACGAAGTTTGAGGATGATGTTTCAATTGCATTTATATCAGATATGCATTGTGGAAGTGGAAAACATTTGGAAAAAAGTGTTGAGAATTTTATTGATTGGCTAAATAGTGGAGATGAATTAGCTGGAAAAATAAAATATATGTTTATTGTGGGAGATAATGTTGATGGAGTTGGAATTTTCCCAGGACAGGACAAACTTTTGAAATTAAAGAGTATGGGAGAGCAGTATAAGCAACTTACAGGGTATTTGAAGAGGGTTCCAAAGCACATAACTATGTTCATGTGTCCGGGACAGCACGATGCAGTGAGGGTGGCAGAGCCACAGCCGATAATTGGGAAGAAATATGCTCCCGGACTTTATGATATAGAGAATTTGGTTTTGGTTACGAATCCAACTCTTGTTAAACTTCTGGAGGGGAAGAGAGAATTTAGAGTTTTAATGTATCATGGAGCAAGTATTCATGGATTCATAAATGCCATTCCTGAATTGAGAGAGAATAAGGCACATAAATCTCCTGCTAAAGCAGTGAAGCACATGTTGAAGAGAAGACATTTGGCTCCGATGCATCAGGAGTTTGTATATATTCCAAATGCAGATAAGGACCCACTTGTAATAAGCGAAGTTCCGGATGTTCTTTGTACTGGAGAAGTGCATAGAGTGGATGTGGAGAATTATAATAATATTTTAATTTTAACAGGAAGTTGTTGGCAGGGGCAAACTGATTTCGAAGAGAAGGTTGGAAATATTCCTGATCCTTGCAAGGTTCCAATTTTGAATTTGAAAACTCGGGAGTTAAAAATATTGGATTTTGGAGATGAAGAGGAATTGAAGGAAATTGGAGGAATGATTGCAAAATGAGTGAAATAGTTGAAAAAGTTAGAAAATATGTGGAAGAAGAATGCAAAAATAAAAAGAAGGAAGAAACATGGAGTCATATTATTAGTGTTGTTAAATATGCTAAACAATTGGCTAAGGAAAGGGAGGCAGATGATGAGATTGTAGAAATTTCATCTTGGTTACACGATATTGGAAGAATAAAGGGGGACCCGGAGAATCACCATATTTCTGGAGGTAATTATGCCGAAGTTTTTCTGTTGAAGTATAGTTATCCTATTGAAAAAATAGAGAGAATAAAGCATTGTATTTTGGCTCATAGGGGAAGTAAGAATATTGCTAGAGAAACGGTTGAAGCAGAATGTATTACAGATGCAGATACTTTATCACATTTCGATAATATTTTTTCTTTGTTTAATTTAGCCCTTGTTAAGAAAAAATTAAATATTGATGAATCGAGAAATTTTGTTAGAGATAAGTTGGAAAGGTCATGGAATAAATTAACTCCAAAAGCTAAGGAAATAATAAAATCAAAATATGAGGCGGCAATGTTGCTGTTGAAAGAATGAACATTGACGAATATTTCCATAAATTGGAAGAACAGGTTAACACAAATTATGCAATTGCGGGAGAGGCGAGGAAGATTGGAGTTGACCCCTCTTCTGTTGTGGATGTGCCAATTGCTCGTTCACTTGCAGAAAGAGTTCTTGGACTTGTTTCTGTTTTGTATCCGCAGATACAGAATCCTAAAATCGTAGAGAGAATATTGGAATTGGAAAAGCAATATGGAAGTTTGAATCCGGCAGTGGCATTGACAATTGCAGAGGAGATTGCGAAGGAAAAATACTGCACATTTAAGGATAAGTTGCAGGCAATGGAGGCAGGGATAAGAGCAGCATTGGGATATTTAACTTTGGGATATGTTTCTTCTCCAATTGAAGGATTTATTCAACTTAAGGTTTGCAAGAGGGCAGATGGGAAAGAATATCTTGCCCCTTATTATTCTGGACCAATAAGAAGCGCGGGAGGAACCGAGGCAGCATTTTCTTTGGTCGTAATAGATTATCTTAGAGAAATGTTTGGATATGAAAAATATGATCCGACTGAAGATGAAATTAAAAGAGGAATACATGAATGCTATGAATATCACGATAAGATAACGAACTTGCAGTACTTGCCAAGTGAGCAGGAGATAGAATTTTTGATGAGATATCTTCCAATTCAACTTACTGGAGATCCGAGTGAGGACAGGGAAGTTTTGAATTACAAAGATTTGCCTAGAATTGAAACTAATATGCTCAGGAGTGGGTTTTGTTTGGTTTTGGGAGAGGGACTTGCACAGAAGGCTCCTAAAATTCTTGCAAGGGTAATTAAATTGAGAGAAAAGGGATTTAAATTAACTGACTGGCCTTTTCTTGATGAGTTTGTAAAGTTGCAGAAGAAGATTAAGGAGGGAAAGACGGGGGGAAACAGAGGAGGAGCAACATATATTCAGGATTTGGTTGCTGGAAGACCAGTTTATGCACATCCTTCAAGGTCTGGAGCATTTAGATTAAGATATGGGAGAGCGAGAAATACAGGATATTCTACTCTTGCTTTGAGTCCAGCAACAATGGGGGCGAGTGATGGTTCAATTGCAATTGGAACACAGTTGAAAATAGAACAGCCAACAAAAGGATGCACTGTTGCATCATGCGATACCATAGATGGACCAATTGTAAAGTTTAGAGATGGAAGCGTGAGGAGAATTCTGACATATGAAGAAGGAAGGACACAGTATAAGGACATAGAAGAGATAATTTATTTGGGAGATTTGCTTGTTCCATATGGGGATTTCTTGAATAGAAACCATGCGTTAGAAAAGCCAGGGTATGTTGAGCAGTATTGGCTTGAGGAATTGATAAATAAGGGAGGGGCGAGTGAACTGAACATTAGTTTTGAGAAAGCTTTGGAATTGTCAAAGCAGTTTGGAGTGAGTTTGCATCCAAGTTATATTTATTATTGGAGAGAAATTGAGAAAGAAGCATTCTTGGCTCTTGTTGATTGGGTTGTACATGGAAGAATAAGTGAAGAAAAATTAATTTTACCTTATACGGCGCAGGATAGGCAGAGATTTGCAAAGGGGAAGAGAGCGTTGGAAATAATTGGATGTAATCATATTGTTGCAATTGAAGATGTTGTTTTAGACAGCACGAACTCAAGAGCATTTCTATTTAATTTAGGAATGGACATTGGAGATTTTAAGAAGGAAATTGAAGAAAGTATAGTAAAAATAAAGGGAAGCACAGGGGAGAAGGTTTTGGATATTCTAAAAGATGTTGCAAAGTTGGAAATACGAGATAAGTCTGGAACATTTATAGGGGCGAGAATGGGAAGACCTGAAAAGGCGAAGCTCAGAAAATTAACTGGGAGCCCGCACGTTCTGTTTCCAGTTGGAGATGAGGGGGGAAGGTTGAGAAGTTTCCAGGAGGCTATTGAGAAAGGAAAAGTTGTTTCAGAGTTTCCAATTTATTATTGTGCTTCTTGTAAAAAAGAGACGATATATAGTCAGTGTGAAAATTGTAAAGGAAAATGTGAGAAAAAGAGTTATTGTCACAAGTGTCAGAAGACAATGGATGGGAAATGCGAAGAACATCAGACACAGAGCGATTACAAAGAGATGGATTTGGATATAAGACATTATTTTGATGATGCTCTGAAGAAAATAGGAATAAGGTTGGAGGAAATTCCAGTGGTTGTTAAGGGAGTGAGGGGAACTAGCAGCGCAGACCATAGTTGCGAATATCTTGCGAAGGGACTTTTAAGGGCAAAGCACAATTTGAATGTAAATAAGGATGGGACAATAAGATATGACATGACTGAAATGCCAATTACTCAGTTTAAGCCAAAGGAAATTGGAACGGATGTGGAGAAACTTAGAGAATTGGGATATGAAAAAGATATTTATGGAAAGGATTTGGAAAATGAAGAGCAAATACTGGAGATATTTCCGCACGATATTATTCTTCCTAGTTGTCCTGAGACTCCGGATGAGAAGGCAGATGATGTTTTGATGAATGTTTCTAAATTTATCGATGATGAGCTTGAGAAGATATATGGGCAGCCGAGACACTTTAATGCGAAAAATCGCAGGGATTTGATTGGGAGTCTTCTTGGGTGCATGTCTCCACATACAAGCGCAGTTGCTCTTGGAAGATTGATTGGATTTTCAAATATTCAGGCAATGCTTTGTTCTCCATATGTGCATGCGGCAATGAGAAGGGATTGTTTAGGCCACGATAATTATGTTTCATTATATGAAAATGGGCAGTGGAAAATTGAGAAAATAGGAGAATTTGTCGAAAAAATAAATCCAAAGAAAAAGGCAGATCTATATGGTACTTTAAAAGAGAAGGTTGAAGGCATTAAAACCTGGACTAATTTAGGAGAGTCAAAAGTAAGCGAAGTAACAAAACATTCTCCGAGAAAGTTGATTAGGCTTGTTTTGGAAGATGGAAGAAACTTAGACTTAACTGAGAATCATAGAGTTTATCTTAAGGGGAAAAAAGAAAAAATAGCAGGAGAATTAAAAGTAGGCGAACAACTCATGATTGATTACTTTAAAGAGATTCAAGAAGAAGATATATCTGAATTGTTTTTGCCTGAAATTTTCAAAAATAGAGATGATGTTTCAATTAGGAATATATCTTCTTTTCTAGAAAAATTCGAAAAGTTAAGCAAGCACGATAATTTTGCTTTTAGAGATAGTTTTCCAATCAAGATAGTTCAGAATTTATTAAAAAAACATGGAAAAGATTTAAGAGATTTACCTTCTGAGGCAACAATTTCGATTAAAAGAGATAAGATAGAAATTCCAATTAGAATTCGATTAAGTAATGAGCTGCTTGAAGCCATAGGATTATATATTTCAGAGGGTTTTTCAAGAAAAAATATTTCTAAAAAAGGATTTTATCAACTTTCAATTTCAGGGAACGAAGAAATAAAATCTTTTATTAAGAAAGTTTTTGAAAATCATTTTGGATTGAAGCCGAGCTGGGAAAATGAAGATTCGGTAACTTATTCTTCTAGAATAGTATATGAGATATTTACGGAGTATTTGGGGTGTGGCTCAAAGGCAAGAGAAAAGAGAATACCCTCTTTATTTTTGAATCTCAAGAAAGAGAAAATTGCAGCACTATTGAGAGGATATTATGAGGGAGATGGCAGCGTCAGCACAACAGATATACGCGTTGCTTGCGATAGTGTTAGTGAAGGATTAAAGTATGATTTGAGCTTTGTTTTCTCAAGGTTCGGAATATATACTAAGTTTTATGAGTATGAAAAGGAACCTGGACCAATCGTGAAAGAATTCTATATCAAGAAAAAAAGAAAGATTCCAAAGTTTAAGATTACTAAAATAATTATTCCTTCGAATTTTGTCTATAAGTTTAAACAAATAGGATTTATTTCTGAAAGAAAGAATAAAATATTAGATGAAATATGCCTGAGAAAACCATATGGGATGAAAATAGAGCACGATAAAAATTACGTTTATCCTAAAATAAAAAGAATAGATGAAATCGGGGAAAAAGAGAGCTATTGTCTTAACGTTTCCAAGGAGCATAACTTTTTTGCAAATGATTTGTTAGTTCATAACTGCGATGGAGATGAAGCGGCAATTATGTTTTTGATGGATTTGTTACTTAACTTTTCAAGAAGGTTTATTCCAAGTCATAGAGGAGGGACGCAGGACGCACCTCTTGTTTTGAATATAAAGATAAAGGCAAATGAAGTTGATGATATGATTTTTGATTTGGATGTTGGAACAAAGATTCCACTTGAATTGTATGAGGCGGCTGAGTTGCATAAAATGCCTGGAGAGATAAAAATGCCTCAAATAAAGGGAAGACTTGGAACTGGAAATGAATTTACAAATATAGGGTATAGTTATGAAGTTGGAGACTTGAATTGTGGTGCATTGTGCTCAACTTACAAAACCTTGCCCACAATGCAGGATAAGTTGGATATGATGATGAAGTTGTGTGAAAAAATAAGGGCGGTAGATATTGAGGACGTTGCTCGTTTGGTTGTTGAGAGGCACTTCATAAGAGATACTAGAGGTAATTTGAGAAAGTTTAGTATGCAGGAGTTTAGATGTGTGGGATGTAATAGCAAATATAGAAGGCCACCATTGACTGGGAAGTGCAAGTGTGGAGGAAGATTGATATTTACAATCGCAGAGGGAAGTGTTTTGAAGTATATGCAACCTGCTTTGAATTTGGTTAGGAAGTATGGTTCGAGTGCATATCTCTTGGAGAGTTTGGAATTAAATGAGATGTATATTCAGAGTATTTTTGGGAAAGAGAAAGAGAAACAGATGACTTTGTTGTAATTATCTTTCTCTTTTATTATTTAAGGTAGAAATGGTTAAGATAAAAATATTAACTTATGTATCATGATTAAGTTGTTGAATAAGATAATTATATTTTTTGGTATTATGAGCGAAGGGCATTAACTTGAAGAATAATTAACAACTAATAAATTTACTTCTTTATTTCTTTGAAGGTACTTTCTTTATTGCATTTCCAGTGATTGTTTGATTGCCATTCTTTATTGTTTTCTTTGGAGGGACAGCCTTGTTTTTTCCAGGAGGAAGCATGCCCTTCTTAGTTATTGTTTTATTTTGATTTGCTGATTTATCTGTGTTTTTATCTGCAGAATGACATTTTCCTAGAAGTTTTTGCCACCAGGAGCAACCATTTGATTTTTCTGGGACTGTTGTTGGAACAGCCGCGGAGACAATTCCTAGAACTAGAATCATTGTGATAAATAGGGACATTAAAATCAGGCTCTTTTTTATCATATTTTATTTAGTTAAATTCTCTTTTTAAAGATTGTGCATGGAGCAGTTATTTTCCTTCAAAGCGTTTTTGAAATTCTACATATGCTTCAGAATTATTTTTTTCTAAATAACTGAACATATCCATTCTGGTTGCATCAACTTCAACTCTAAACTTTCCTTTTAGGGGGTTTTCTCCAACTCGTAGTCTAGGGAATCTCGCTCCTGAAGACGGAATTAGAGCGGCTTGTTCATTAGGATATAATATGGGCACGGCATTACTTAACGAAATTGCCATTTTACGAGATTCTTCAGTAGTCAATACTCTATCCTTTCCTGCGGCGGTTTCAATTACTTTTTCTATTAAAAATGAATTTTCTTTGTTTATTCTGTCTTCTCTTTTGAAATCATCCATAATGCATTGGATTATTGGATGACATACATATCCTATTGATACTCCAACTATTAAGCTTATTCCGTTGTTTCTTATCTCTTTTAAGGTTTGATTCATATCTTTTTAATTGAGTACTTGTTTTTAAGTATTGTTGTGGTTTAGTTGAATAGATAGTAGGTTATTGATGGCAAAATAAGGCAAGCCATGAGGTTTATTCTTCTTGAATTGGATAGGACTGCGAAAATTCCAAGAGAAGCAGAGGTTAAAAGTACTAGCAATCCAAGAGGATTTGTAAGGAAAAGATTTACAATTAATAAAATAGTAATTATTGCAAAGGTGAGATGCTTGTAGTTTATTTTATTCATGAACTTTGCAAATATTCTAGAAAGGATGAGGGCAATTAGGAAAGCAACTAGGCCAGAAATGACAATTGCAATTAAAATAATTAGTAAATCATTTGAGGAAATTGTCTTTAATAGGTCTTTTACTCCTGCGGCTGTTCCAGTACGGGCTTTGTTTATTGAATAGGCGGTAACATAGGATAAACCCATTACAATTGTGTTAATTATTCCTAGAGAAAATAAGAACTGCCTAGGATTTTGATCGGTAAACTCTGAGGCCATTGTTGCTGCGTGTCCTGAGCCTATTCCCGGGAGGAAGGAGCAGAGTGGGGCGAATATGAAAGAGGAAAGCGAAGATTTGAAATATTCTCTTTTTGAAAGAGTGGCTTCTTTTAGCAAGCACAATCTTTGAGGAAGAGGGTTAGAGGATGTTTTAATTGAAACTGCTAGAGAGGAGAGACCAAAAAGTCCCGAAAGTAACGGCAAAAGGGGTTGTTCAACTGGAAGATTAAATGTTAGAAGTCCTAAAACGCCAGAAAGAAGAAAAATAGTGAATGAGAGAAAGAAATTGTCTTCTCTAAATATAATATAGATAGATAGGAAGATTAGGAGGAATGGAATAAATGATTTTATTGATGTATATAGTATTGGAAGGAAGTAGATGAATGGGATTGAAAGAATTAAAATTAGAGGAATTGCAAGAAGAGAGCCTTTTAGAGTTAGCAGGAAGGCTTCGTGTCCTCTTCCTTCTAGAAGAAGTTTATGTCCGGGCAAAATGGATAGGAAGTTATCTTCTTCTGGAGCTCCAAGGAAAATTGAGGGAATGAAATCAATGAATGTATGAGTTATGGACATGGCGACAATGAAGACAGCCAATGAAATGAGGGAAAATTGTTGGAAATATGTTAGGGAAGAAACTAGAACTGCAGAAACTAGATTGATGTGGATTCCAGGGGCTATGCCTGTGAATGTTCCAGCGAGACAGCCGAGGAGGATTGCGATGGTGAGTTCGAGGAGCATAATTATATAGATAAGGATAGATTAAATATTTTGTTGGAAGTGAAAAAGCAACAGATTATCTAATGTCCAATAAATTGGCAAGGTATTAGGAGTTCACTTAAATGATTAGAGTAAATGTAAAATTATTATCTCATGTTCGATAATCATATTGCTGAATAAGATAATTAAACATTTTATTAATTGCAGAAATTAACTTTTTCATCGACTAACTTATTTCTTTTATCTCCAGGATTTTAATTTGATTGTAGAAATTATCATATATCCCTATTATGAGAACGGTTTCGTTAAGAAAATTGGGGCAGGATAGGTCGCAGGATGCCTTAAGATCATTATTGAGAGCAATTATTTTATTATTTAAGGTATATCTTTCTTCTGTATCTAAGCCAGAAGTTTTAATTAATTGATTTGGAATTTGATTTTTTAGTTCTTCGGGAGAGGAAATTTGTTTTGGAGATTGGAAGAGGAGAATTGACAATAGGCAGAGCATTCCGAGGATGCAGAGGATGAATGCGATTTTTCGCATAAAATAAGAAAGAAAAGGTTTAAATTAATCTTTCTATTGGAGGTTTAATGACCAAGATGAATAGTGAAGATAAAATGCAACTCATTAGGAGAAATACTGAAGAGATTGTGACGGAAGAACAATTGAAGGAAGTGATGAAGAAGAAAAATCCAGTTGTTTATTGCGGATATGAGCCAAATGGACCAATGCATCTAGGGCATTTTGTTACAATAACAAAATTAATGGATATGGAGAAGGCAGGATTTAAGGTTAAGATTCTTCTTGCAGATATACATGCACTTTTGAATAGAAAAGGAGATGAAGAGGCGATAAAGAAGGAAGTTGAGCTTTGGAGAAAGACGATAAAGGCGATTGGAATAAAGGCAGAAGTTGTTTTGGGAAGTGATTTTCAGTTTGAGAAAGATTTCCAGTTGGATGTGATGAGACTTGCACAGCATTCTACGATAAATCGAGGGTTAAGGAGTATGCAGGAGATTGCAAGGGATGTAGAGAATGCGACTATTTCACAGTTGTGGTATCCATTGATGCAGGCTGCAGACATTAAGCATTTGAAGGCAGATGTTGCACTCGGAGGGTTGGAGCAGAGGAAAGTGCATATGATTGCAAAAGACAACTCAAGGGTATTGGATTATGATTTTGTTGCATTGCACACTCCACTTATTACTTCATTAAAGGGGCCCGGAGAGAAAATGTCAAAGTCAATACAAGGTTCAGGAATAAGTGTTACAGAGAGTTATGATGAAATTAAAAATACTTTGAAGGGAGCATATTGTCCTGAAGGGGAAATAAAAGAAAATCCTGTTTTGCAGATTGCCAAATTGATTATTTTCCCAAGATTTGAGAGCATTGAAGTGAAAA
>Ga0209212_1007625_pt1 | contig 11894 bp, 13 predicted proteins | sample RifGroC2_FD_183996 | JGI IMG/M metagenome (GOLD analysis project Ga0209212, IMG submission 183996) | Groundwater microbial communities from Rifle, Colorado, USA - Groundwater C2 (SPAdes) (version 2) | ecosystem: Environmental > Aquatic > Deep subsurface > Groundwater | place: Rifle, Colorado...
CGGCGGTTCTCTCGCGTAACCCGCCAACTGGTATCCTTATCTTCCCGTCATATATCCCGCCAGACCATGCAGGGGCGCGGGTCACGTCCATGAACTGCTCTGCTGAATAAAGTATAGTTGTTATTGAGTCGTCAGGGTAAAAAACCAAGTCACTCCCGACCTTCTGATAAGCCTCTTCAAGGATTATGGCAACAACATGCCCGGGCACGTCGCTTTCTCCCCCCTCATACTTCACATTGAAATGGGTACCCTCCTTATTATTGAAGCTGTCCTCAACCTTTGCCTCCCTGGATACCTTGGCAATTAACTGTTGTGCCGTGCTGTTTCCAGGCTCCAAGCGAAGTGCCTCCTGAAAATGCGAGATGGCCTTTTGCAGGTCATCCTTCTTATAAGACTCAATCCCAAGGGCAAGATAGGCGGCCGCATCTCGCGCCTGCTGATTAACCTCTTCAGTTGCGCCAGTTGATTCTACCTCTCCCCGTCCCAGAACCACGGCAGATTCAGTGGCATCCGCACTATTCTGAGTCATCGCAGTATCCTGATTATCAGTCTCAGGGGGGCCAGCCTTTATACTGCCAAGTAACGTGTTTCCGCTCCCAGCAATCACCGTTGTTTTACCGCCTTTATCCGGGGTGATTAACCATAGTGTGGTTGTCGAGATGGCGGCAAAGACCAGAACAAGGACAAATATATTTTTTATCTTAGCTTCCATGAGAGTATTGTCATAATAGAAGCGGAAGGGTCTTTAGTCAAGGATTTTGGGATAGGAAACGATGGGAAATCAGGCATATAAAACTTCTTGACAATAACAAAGGGATAGTCTAATATCAGTGGATAATTTGACGCGGGGTGGAGCAGTCCGGTAGCTCGTTGGGCTCATAACCCAAAGGTCAGAGGTTCAAATCCTCTCCCCGCAACCAATAAATTCAAGGGTTTGGAGATTTTCTCCAAGCCCTTTTTTGTTGCACTGTGCTAAAATTGGGCTAAATCCGTCACCTAGCCTATCCAAGACCTCAACCCCATCCCTCAGGCTTTCAGGATAGTGGTGTGCGTAACGCTGGGTCATAATGGGTGACTTGTGTCTCATCAACTTCTGTACCTTATAAAGATCAACCCCTGCCTGAGCCAACCTGGTTGCGAAGGTGTGTCTGAGATCATGGAACCTCACATCTTCAAGCCCTGCCTTTTTCCTGGCTGAATAATAAGACCTGAGAAGGTTTCTGGCATCGATCCTGTTGCCGTTCCCGTTGTAAAAGACATATCCATTGATATGCCTTACCTTGTCCCTTACCCTCAAAACATCCAAGACCTTGTTATTAAGAGGGAGGGTATCTCTGCCTTTATTCTTCTGCTCCAGAATAGTCAGGGTTCGCCTGGTGAAGTCTACCTTAGACCATTGAAGGTTAAGGATTTCACTCTGTCTCATTCCTGTGTTAATGGCAAAGACAATGATCTCACGCAACCACTCAGGAGACTCAGCGAGCAAGACCGCCTCTTCAGTATAAGTCAACCATCGTTCCATCAGGTTGTTGACCTTTTCCCTTGAGACCTTGGAAACCGGATTCTCCCTTACCCACTCCCATTCCTTCATTGCGAGATTAAAGGCATGATTAAGCATTACAAGCTCATTATTTACGGTCTTTGGGGAAACCCCTTCTTCCCGCCTCTTGCTCTTGTAATCCGAAATGGCTCTGGGTATGACATCCGTTAAATAATAGTCTCCAAGGTAACGGTTCAGGTTTTTGGTCATGCACCTGTCTGAAGAAACAGAGCTTTTGGACTTGTTTCTGAAAGAGTACTCTTTCAAATACTTGTCCAGCATCTCTCGCAACGTGATACCCTCACCAAGAGGCCGTTCAAACCAGTTTCCTTCGGCTATCTGGGTAGTCACCTTGCAGTAAATCTTTTCGGCCAGCCTCTTGTCAGTAGTTTCGCATGACCGTTTTTCCTGTTCACCTTTATGTGTAAACCTCATCCACCAGACCTGGCCTCTCTTATACAATCCCTTCATCTAAGCCTCCTTTCTGAGAGCTTGACTTGGGCCTGGTTTCCCGATGGATGAATTATACCCTTTTCCCTTAACACTCTCAATGGCCTTTTTGACAACGGCATCTATGTCTTGCCGTACATGTCCCTTTCTAAGGGGTTTATCCTGGATAGAATGGGCTTTCTTTGACTCCTTGAGCCATTCCCTTATCTCTTCCATGTCGAAGCGTAAAAGGCCGTTAATCTTGTACGAGGGGATTGACCCTTTTTCAGCCCATGAGTAAAGGGTTGATTCTTTTGCTTTTAAAAACTCCGCAAGCTCTTTTATAGTTACCATCTTCATGACTGTTATTCCGGCTTTATGTTGAACCTTTTCCTTTTTACATCCATCTTTTTCTTTATGTAGTCGCTACTGTCCTGGTAGTCTGGGGAGTTTTTTAGATAGTCATCGAGAAACTTTATTGCGTCTGATATAAAGCTGTCAGCCACTTTCCATATCTCTTTATGGCCATTTTTTAAGGCGTATGAAATAATGATCCCTATACCGTTTAAGAACAGTTGCTTATCATCCGGCAGCCGTGACTTATCGACAGACCGAGTGATCCCCGTAAAACTGCCATCTCCAAACCTTACATCTTGAACCCTCTGCCATAGCTCGTCATTAGGCCATCTTGACCTGTTTTCAGTTCCGTCATCTACTGCCAGCCGTAACCATTCATTTGTGCAGTATCTCCAAATATCGTTTATTGTCAGAGCGAGGTCAGGCATGGAGCTTGTTGACATCGCATTTAAGAAGTCCTTCCTTAGCTGAAATTCAAGCCTCCATACCTCTTGAGATTCATCCCATCCTTCTTTCTTCCAAATCTCCTTGAAGAACTCTTTATTACTCTTTTTTATCTCCGTCGTTTTGTTGTAAAGACGCCCTGTAATAGCACCTCCTCTGCCAAAGGCGCATCCGGTGAATATCCTGTTTTCTCTATAATCCGCCGTGATCTCAGCCCGTGTGACCCATAAGTCAGTATTAAGGGCGTTAAAGTCTTTATCTGTCACAAAGTCCGCGAATAGATCAACTCTGCTAATGGACTCTTCATCAACAGATATTAATAATCTTTGAACAACGCCCCTCAGCAGGTTTAACGACTTCTCCAATCCGGTACAGTTCAGGAGTTCACTCGATATCTGAACATAGACATCAGGAATCTTATTTTTACTGCCTCCTGCAATCTGAACATGGAACCAGTTGTCTACTATTACAAATTTATACTTCCCTCTTCCCTTGTCCTTGACCTCAAAACAATGATTGCCTAAGATCATTGTCGCCTGGGCCTGCAATGCCTCATCCTCCGACCTGGCAAGCACCTGTTTAGTTATTAACTCTTCTAAAATCTCATCTTTAATATCACCCCTGAAAGACAGATACAGACTATCAATACCCTTGTGAACCTCTTTAAAAAACATATAAACCTCCTATAAATGTATTTACACCAGCCTGTGATACTGGGCGTAGGCTGGTGCTTCTGCCAGGCCAAAGGGTGGCCCTCCCGCCTGAAGGCTGGATCGGGCCACCCTCTGGCCGAATCCAGAAATAAAAAAAAGCCGAGACGATTGCTGGAAATACTCCCAACAACTATCTCGGCTTCCTTGTCTGAAAAGACTTACTTGCCGGTAAACTTGCTTACAGCTTATCTTTCACGGAGAACACTTTTGCACTCAGGGCATTTTACTTGCTTTAACCCACTTCTGAATATCTTTAAAAATCTAATTTTATAAATGATCCCTTCCGGCAGTTCTGTTCTTATTTGACAACCACAGCGAGGGCACTTTCCATTAGGTAGAAGTTGCTGTTTGTCCATGCCAGTTACCTCTTTCTGCTTTCCTCAGCCATATACTTTTCAAGCGAGACCATATCTACCCATATATAACAGCCATCCTTGGGTTTCTTAAAAGTAATAAAAGGACGTACCCAAACTGGGAGCATTTTTAAGACCTCTTTGAACTCCTCTTCGGTATAAGTACAGTCCTTTGCCTTTTCCCTGAATACTCTTATTTTCCCTTCTGCTTCAAGTTGATGGAGTCTTGCCCTACTAATTCCAACTCTGGCCGAGGCCCCACCAGGGCTTAAAAGGTCGCCGTTACATTCTACCGCAGCTTTCTCATACTCTTCCTCATTCTGAAGCCATATTGTGCCTTTGCCGCCTTCTCCCTCTTGTTCAAGCTCCCTCGTAAGACGCTCCCGGTCTTTTTTTGAAAGAGTGGCTTGCTTAATCAAGCCGCTGATAACCTCTATAGAACCTATCTTGCCTTCTTTACTCACGTATTCTCCTTGCTTAACTTAAAGTTAAGATTTAAACTTAACGATATATTAAATCAAAGATTAACATGATGTCAAGGTTTATTTTTATTTTCGATTGAATTTCCGTATAATAAGGCTACGGGAGGTTGTCAGTCCTGCGGGATAGGCGATAGAAAGCATCTCATGCGCTGCACAGACTGCCTCACTCCACACGCTACACTTCTTCCGTAAAGCAGACTGTTCCGCTTTTTATAGGGTAGGCTCTGTTTCGCTTACATCCCTTACACGGAAAAGCCAATCTTTGAAAGTTACGAGAAGAAAGCTCCACGACGCCATTTATCCGTTACGGATTGAAGACATGCCTCTCAGGTAAGAAATCCATGTAAGCACCGGCAAGACTTCACTCCTTCACTTGATGAATACAACGGCATCAAAGGGCATCTCATCCCCCCGCCCACCCGCCAAATGCAATACATCCAGCCCCCAAGGGGCTCACTGATTTAAGACTGAACTTTTTTTGTGTGAAAGTTTACGGATATTAGATTGAAGCTGAAGTGATTATAGCGGTTAGTATAAAGCATAGTTAACCTGTAAAATCGGTCTGATTTATCAGGTTGAAATAGATGTTAGACTCACCACTTCTTTCTTGAAATATTCGATATTGGGATATTTTTCTATCTCGTATAGGATGTTGCGATGCAAAAATCGTTATTTTCAGACAATTATAGGCGTGCCATCGAATATGTTTCAAACTTCAGGCAAAGTGTCGAAATCAGCCAGGTGGACTTGGCCAAGTTGCTTGGAAAAAACCAATCATTTATTTCAAAAGTGGAGAACTTTGAACGGCGAGTAGACCTCGTTGAATTCATCACAATTTGTAGAAAGCTTGGTCTGCCAAAGTCAGATCTACTGCACCTTATAGAAGACTTGACGGACAGAATATACGAACTGGAAAGAAGCTAAATGTCGATTGAAGACCTAGGAAGAAACTTCGAAAAGATCATGAAAAGGTATGGAGTAGGGGCGACTCCTGACGCGTTTGTTTCGGTTCTTTGCCCACTTTTGTTGCCAATTAGGTCTATTGACAAGACCGTTCGCAAAGAGGTCGCTCACACTCATTGGCATGCATCCTTCGAGATCACCATTACTCCGGAAAATGAAGAAGTCTTGGTTGTCGGTAGGACTGGAAAATTCGTTCCATCTCAGTATGAAGGATCAGCCTCATGGAAAGAGATCTCGAAAGGAAGAATTATTTCGGTAGCAGATGGAGTTGCCTACGGTGAGATTTATACAGGTGCCAAGAAGAGCGACCTTGAATTTGCACTTACTCAAATGACAGGGAGCGAGTTTCTTGAGATAGACCAATTTGGCGCTGCCGCAAAAGTACTGAGTGGTTTGGCCGAGTACGAGCTCTCAAAAAATGCTAGGCAAAAAGACTATTCCGTAAGGCGTATGCCCGAAGACATGGCCAAACACTTGGGAAACTACAAGAACTACGATTTTGAGTTCTCAAAGAATGGCAAGACTCAGAAGGTGGAGGTCAAATCGCTTTGGGGGAACCGACACGAGGTACGCTCGTTTGATCCACTCAACGACCACCAAGCCCAAAGGGGCAGAAGCCGGTTGGACAGAGAATGAGAAGAAGAACTACTACCCAACAAGTTCCTGTAAGTTTGCAACTCAAGACATATTTGCTGTAAGTTTATTTTTGCGAACAGGAAACATTGCCGACTTTGCCTTTGCCAAATCAAGACCGGGGCCGATTCTGAAGCCATGCGCAGGATACTCAGAGCATGTCAACCAAAATCCTTTGTGCGAGATCGACAACATTACATGGTTTGATGACATTGACAGAGTTTGGACTTAGCCCTGAAGCACGATGCTCAATTCGTTTTCCAACTTAGTCTCTATGCTTTTCTTTAGTTTCTGAGCCTCGGCAAGCTCATCAGCAAGGCCGCTCAGGTTACCAAGGCGGCTGATATCAATCGGAATCACTGCATTCATGATAATGTCATTTGTAATGACAGGGTATGCGATACCTGAATTCCCCCTAACAAGTTGGTTATTTACAACCTCCCACTGTAGGAGCTTTCCGAGGACGATTGGATGAATTCCTTTGGGAATCAGAACCGCGAAACCGGTTGAACAAATCGCGCCATCCAGCCGGTCAGGGACTACTCCGATTGCTTTTCTTTCGGGGCGCACAGTAGAAACCAGTACATCATCTTTTCGGATGACCTTCCTTGCTCGTGACGGGGCTTTGATTCCCTGTAGCTTTTTCGAAGTGATCTCATTTGTCTCAGGATCGATGTCTGAAATCTCGACATAGTCGAATTGTTCAAGGCCTATCCGAGTAGGGTTGCTCTTTTCTTCCCTCAATGTGCAGATGTCAGACACTTTCACCCATTTTTGGTTCTGAGAAAGACTCCTATTCGACACCGATATGCCGATATTGAAGGATGCATCCCATCGTTGAGATTTCGATGAAAGTTCGACAATCACACCTCGCTCAATATCTCTTCTGGTTTTTGCCTCCATTAATATCTGCTGCAGATCTGAGTTTTCCTTCCTAATCTTTATGCGGGCCGATTTCTTGGTTACAACATCGTAACCAATATTCTGGCACTCTCCAAAATACGTACCTATCCTTGGGTTGCTGTCACTTTCTCGTTTTTGCAAATGCAATAGTGACGTCTTTGTGGTCGTCCCAGCTGAAGCGAAAGTAATGCTTGGTAGTGAAATCACTGAAAGGATATCTACCTGGGCAAAGATCAATTCCCTTAGTTTTTCAAAAATACCCTTGTTAGTTAAGATGCTGTCAGGGACAATGCTTAGGAGTTGGCCACCTGGCCTTAACCAGTCGACATATCTCTCCAGAAACAAGACTTCTGAGTCGAATGCAGGTTCCTTATTTCTTGCCCTCTCCTGGACAATTCTGTAGTCGGAGACTTCAGCCAATGGGAACTCGGCACCGAATGGCGGGTTGGTAAATATAAAATCCACCTTTCCTTCGATATCCCTCATTATGCCATTTTTTTGAAGTGAGTTTGCGAGAACCAAACTGAAGTCAGATACTCCAAACATCGCAAAATTTGAGAGCGCCAATTTGAGCATCCTCTCACTTCTATCAATGCCTATAAACTTGTTTTTTATTGCTGTCTCCAGCCATTCAGATGCAGCTGTTTCACCGTTTCTCTCCTTGACCGTTGAATATAAGTGGCGAAGCGCTTCTGTCAAAAATGTGCCAACCCCACAGGAAGGGTCAATGATCAGATATCCAAGTGGATCCATCAGCGAATCTATCGAGGTGAACGTATTTCCAAATCCAAGATCTATTGCGAAATGAACCACTTCATGCGGAGTAAGGTATTGTCCGAGCTCTTTTTCATCAGTAAATGAATCAGCAATAAAATTGCCAAATGTCTCGTTAATTATGTCAATATAGTTCCGGTTTTGGATCGTCTCCTTGAAGCGTTCTTCATGCATTGGTTTGAAGGCTTGACAAATCTTTTCGGCATATTTGTTTTCATTTTCTCGTAGCCGTAAGTAGAAATCACTCTTGGATAGTCCGGTTAGCAGAGAATTAGGAAGAAAGGAGTCAACTGCACTTTTCACTAAGTTAATTAGTTTTCTTGCAGAAAATCCGTCGCTCTTTGATAAGTCATAGATGGTTGGCCTGTTGTTTAGGATTGATGAAATATTCACAAAGACCAGTTTTGACAATTCATCAAGAGCCTCATGCCTTGAAGACAGGCTTGAATGGCTATGAAGGCACTCACGAAGGTTGTTGCAAGTGTTGGAGACAGCACGTCGAACATATTCCGACATGTCATTCGAGGGGCGCCTCTCGGCAACTTTCTTGGGGAGGACTATGCCAGGTTTTTCATTCAGTCGATCTAGGACAATGCGAAACTTGGCTTCTTGAAGCGGTTGAGGACTCACTTCATTCGAAAGCCATCGGTATATTGTAGCAGGATTTACCTCGAGTTCAAGGGCCAGCTGATCAATAGTCAGAAGGCCTTCTTGAAGAACCCTTTTGGTTCTTTCGATCAGGATAGGGAAGGAAGAGAATGCACTCATGACTCAGTATATTAGCACGCCGTGTATCTAATATGCAAGACAATGCCGTGGCTTTCTTGGAACAACATACATACAATCCGCAAAGACAGGCCTGCAAACACCCGCAGCCAATGCCTTTGCAATTCAAAAGGTATTTTGCTATACTTTTAAACAGTAATGCAAAAGGAGGTTTCTATGCTTAGTGCAACGGTTAAAAAAGAGATAATCAATGAGGTCGGGCGTCTGGGTTACGAGCAGCAGCGGCGTGTGCTTGATTTTGCCCGTGCCCTTGTTATAACCGGGCCAAAGGGCGTCCCAGGCAAGCAGCTTCTCTCCTTTGCAGGAACTATCCCTGCTGCTGATCTTAAGGAAATGGAAAAGGCCATTGAGGATAGCTGCGAAAAGGTAGATATTAATGAGTGGTAAATATCTTCTCGATACCAATATCGTGATTGCCCTCTTTGCAGAGGACCCTTCTGTAAACAAACATATTGCAAAGGCAAGCGAGATATTTATACCGGCCAATGTTCTCGGAGAACTTTTTTTTGGCGCCTTCAAATCTGGACGGCCTAAAGCCAACACTTCACGCATAGAAGAATTTGCTTCAAAAAACACCGTCCTTGCTTGTGACATTGCCACAGGCAGAGAGTACGGACTAATCAAGAACCTTCTGCATAAAAAGGGGCATCCTATACCGGAGAACGATATCTGGATTGCTGCAATAGCGATGGAATACGGCATTACGCTGGTTTCCCGTGACGAACATTTTAAAAATATTGACGGCCTGAAAAGAGAGGTTTGGTAAATAGGAGGTAAGAGATGATCAGATTACAGATACAATCCGATGCAAAGGAAGGCGCGCTGGATATTGTTCAGGCGGCCATTTCCTCAGAAGTAAAGAGGCTTGAGATAGGTTTGCATAGAACCGAGCGGCAGATTGCAAGGTTTGAGAAGGAATACAACGTATCGTCAGATGTGTTCCAAAGGGACTTTGCCGCCGAGGACATGAAAAAGGGAGACCAGGAGTATATTGAGTGGGCAGGTGAAATAAAGGTCAGGGAAAGGATTTCAAGGGACCTCAATAACCTGAAGGGCATTCAATATGTTGCTCAGTGAATACCTGTCAGGTCTTACGAAAGCTATTAATGAATATTCAAAGACGAGCCTCATCATTGATTCCGACCTTAACACCGACTTCCGAACAGATAAAATCGGGATTATCAAGGGGAGTATCACCTTTACCGATGAATCGAGATTGTTTTTTACCGAGTATGTTGACGTAAAATACAAGATCGAAAAGATCACCTACTCCTATCATTACCAGGACAGGGCCGGAAAGTTGATTTTCAGATACGACAACGCCCGCCACAAGCCGCAGTTGGCATTTAAAGACCATAAGCATCTATCGGACGACAAGACAACTCAATCAGAAGTTCCAGAATTCAGCGCTGTTTTAGAAGAGATCATAGAATTTCTTGTATGAAATTCACTGTGCTAAAATTGGGCTAAAATTGGTCTAAAAGGACAGGAAAATATCGAAACGGATGGAACCATCGTAACAACTGCAAAGCCTTGATTGGCAACTATTATCGGGAAACCAGGCCGTGTATCAAGGCTCTGCAAAATAACGTTAAATGCGTCTCATAACCCAAAGGTCAGAGGTTCAAATCCTCTCCCCGCAACCAATCAATTCAAGGCTCTGTAGAGATACAGGGCCTTTTTTATTGGATTGACAGGCCTAAACACTGACTGCACCTGTAAATGTGAGATCGGTGAGGGTTCAATTGAGTCGTTAGAGACCAGTTTCAGATTCGCTATCCCCTCTATGCTCTATCAGGTGCATGATCAAGTCTGCAAAGGTCTTGAGGCTAAGAAACAATATGAGTGTTCCGGCTGTTTTGCTCGGGGATTGGCTGCCGAAGATAATTGTTAAATGCATTGGTAAGATACGAGCATAAGGAAATATCATGACGGTCAGTATATGTGGCTTCCGACGGAGATCTTTCTCGAGATTCTGGTGAAAGGAGAACCGATGGTTTAAAGCAAAAATGACGATGCAAGCGAGAACACCGAGCATGTCTAATCGTGACAGGTCTCCGCGTTCGGCATAAAGAAAGACGAAATACCCGAAATGAAAAAAACCATAATGTAGCGCAAAAAATAAAGCGACAAAGGAAGCAACTCGCCGCTTGATAGCCCTTGTGGGCTCGACTGGTTGGTTATATATCGTGTAACCTGTGATAGAGAACTCTTTCAGACAACGTATTCTTCTCCAGTTATAGTATCCGATCACTGCACTTTGGCCCCAGAATATCCAGATAACATAAGACAGATCCCACTTCTCCAAGAGCGCGACCGCTATCGTGAAGATATTCGACAAGACGAGAAACAGGGCAGATTGTTCGAATCGGAATATGGTTTTACTCTTCATGTTATCGATCACCAAATACACGGGCCAGTTTAGAGAGGCCGAGCGTGCAGTAAATATATAATTTAATAGAGATTAAAGTCAACAAACATATTTCATCTTTCTGGGAAAATCCTTTATATTGACGCATAATCTCTTAGGTTTAAGTATCATACGTCAGATGCAGAATAAACAGATACCAAGAGGCCGCTAATATTCTTTCCCTCTTGCTTGCGAATACCTGTTGCAGTGGTAAAATTAATAAAAGAGATCTTGAGTGGCGGCCTGCTGATTCTAAAAAAATAAGGAGGAACTCATGAAAAAGAAGATTTTAATCTTTACAATAGTTACATTGGCAGGATTTTTGATATTACCGATAACTCCAACTATCGGAGGATTAATTGATAAGACAAAAGCGCCCAACGCTACAAATGAAGGAATCAACAAGTCACTGAAGGATGAAATCGGTGCCGGCCGCGGTAGTATAACGACTCCAAAATCATCATTGTTCATCATTAAACGCGACCCTTTTCGTGCAATAAGACGGGGACGTCAGCTCTTTCAGCGCAAATTTACGAAAGAAGAGGGGCAGGGACCGGGTATAGGCGACGGCAAGGGCGATATTCACACCGACATAGAAATCGGGGCAGGTTTGTCTGACAGCTGTTCCGGTTGCCATGGACGTCCGCGCGGCACAGCAGGCTTCGGTGGTGAAGTTGTGACAAGACCGGACAGCCGGGATGCGCCACACTTGTTCGGGCTTGGCTTAAAGGAGATGCTGGGCGATGAGATAACCGCCGACCTGCGTTCTATCCGGGATAAAGCTATTTCCAAAGCCAAATCAGGAGGTCACCCGGTTACACTACAGCTGACTAGCAAGGGAATCAATTACGGAACGATCACCGCCAATCCGAATGGCTCCTTAGACAGCTCTCATGTCGAGGGGGCTGATACCGATCTCCGCATCCGTCCCTTCTTTGCGCATGGAGGAACAGTATCTATGCATGAATTTATCATTGGCGCCCTGCATGGGGAGATGGGGATTCATGTATACGATCCTGACCTTGATAAGGCCAGTTCCGGGGGTAAAGTAACGACTCCTTCAGGCATGGTCCTTGACGGTTCAACAGACAAAATCCAGGTTCCATC
>Ga0209212_1007627_pt1 | contig 11893 bp, 8 predicted proteins | sample RifGroC2_FD_183996 | JGI IMG/M metagenome (GOLD analysis project Ga0209212, IMG submission 183996) | Groundwater microbial communities from Rifle, Colorado, USA - Groundwater C2 (SPAdes) (version 2) | ecosystem: Environmental > Aquatic > Deep subsurface > Groundwater | place: Rifle, Colorado...
TTACGATTAACGGCAGGATACTTGTTATTACGCAGAACACCTCCATCGGCCGATTTGATCGCAGCTTTGAAGGCACAGACCTAACCATCCAGGGACCGGCAATCGTTACAATCGACGGCCCGCACCGGTTCAGATCGCTGACGCTACGGAACAACGCTGTTGTTACCCACCCTGCCGCCACCGGCACCAGCACTTCAAAACTTGACCTAACGGTTGACACAGCACTGACAATGGACGCCACCAGCCGCATTGATGTCACAGATCGTGGTTTTCTTGGCGGCGGTCAGCCTGGTAATCCCTTGGCGTGGGTTGTGTGTCAGGCTTGACAGATAGGAAAGATGTTTGGAAGGCAACTAAAAGGGCTAAAGATTTGGATTCGTGGGGGACGAGGCATGACGACGCAGTTACAGCTAACTTTCCCGTTCGTCAAGCCTGACACGGATTCATACGACGCGGCAGGTAACCGAATTTCCTTCAGCAGAGGTGGTCCTCAAGCCGCTTTGCCTGCGGCGGTGCAAGCCGCCTACGATGCGGCCAATCAGCAGATTCAGTTTAATGCTGCTACTCCGAACCTCGCCTACGACGCCAATGGCAACCTTACGAGTCAAACTGACGCCAGTGGAACAACCTTTTACACGTGGGACGCGAGAAACCGCTTGGCTGGAATCAGTGGCGCGAGCCTCTCTGCTAGTTTTGCATATGACGCGTTGGGCAGAAGAACGAGCAAAACTATCAACGGGGAGAGAACAGAATATCAGTATGACGGTGACGATATCGTTGCCGAAATTGTTGGTGGGCTTGTGGCAGCAACCTATCTGCGGAGCCAGACTATAGACGAGCCTTTTATCAGACGGTCAGGCATCAACGAGTACTATCACACCGATGCTTTAGGCAGCACCATGGCACTGACGAATCAAACTGGCATCGTCCAAACTACCTATGCCTACGAGGCGTTTGGAAACGCCACTATTAATGGTCCAAGTGAAAATCGCTTCCAGTATACCGGCAGAGAGAATGATGGCACCGGCCTCTATTATTACCGAGGAAGATATTATTCACCGACTTTGCAGCGCTTTATCAGCGAAGACCCGATTGGTTTTTTGGGAGGCATTAATGTCTATGCCTACGTCGGGAATAATCCGCTAAGGTATGCGGACCCTTTAGGCTTAGATAAGAATCCACCGCGTCCACGACCTCCACTGCCGTGGGGTCCTCCTTTGCCACCGGATACGCAACCTCCTTTTTATCTACCTCCTGATTGCCCTCTTGGATCAGAGTCGTGCTTTGGCGGCCCAGGTCGAGGCGGCCCACCATCTCCGCCACCTCCACCGTCGCCTCCCCGGTCGAACCCCGAACGGACCTGGGAAGGAAAGAGATGTGATTCACCTGGAGGTTGCATGTATCAGAATCGATTCTATCGACAGGGAGAAGAGATGGAAAGGAATCCACTCTGGCATCACGAAGTCGATAGGCGGACCTGATGGAAAGGAGTCCAGACTAGAGTAGAAGTGTCTCAACAAGAGCCCTAGCGTTCACAGATTTGAAGAAATTCTCGTCTGTATACTTGGTGGGTTTGCGTGGTTGTCTTGAACCTTTATTAACCCATATCGACTGTTGAGCCTGATGCCCGTCTTTACCTCACCCATGGATGTTTTTTTACCTGGATCCGCTTTGATGTTTATGCAGCTGACCTCTGTAGCCCTAGTTGGCGGTGCAATTGGAACGGGTGTAGGACAGCTGATTTGCAGACATGCCATATTAGCTCAGGCGATGGCTCGTTCCCTACGTATGGGGATGTGGATTCCTGTACTCCTATTATGGGTCGTCCCAGTGGCAACGCCCTGGGGAGGTGGGTGGCACGATGCTCTTATTGCCGTATTACTCATCACCATTTCAGCAGTAGCGATGGCAACCATTCGCGATTACGTCATCGCGAGGTCTGTATTAGATTTACAGGGGCGTGATGTTCCCCGGTTTGTATGTCGAAACCTGTTGCTCCAAGCCTTATTTGTTGGTGTGTTTTCCCAACCAATGCTGTCGCCATATGGATGGCAATGGTTCTCTGTTGGTGGGGGCCGCGCATTAGCGGCAACGATTCTTATCTGCCTTGCCCTATTCGCTATAGAGCGCGTCTTTCGCTCAAGTTTCGAGGAGCGTGGTGCAGGTCGCGCGGGGATTCTTTTGACAGAATTAAGCCAAGATTCATGGAGTCTGATCAAAGGTGCTGGCGTATTTGTGCTATTCGTCCTTTGCATCTGGCAGCTCCTCGCTATTTCCGGATTTTATAAAATCGTCAGCTCGCCCATAGGTGTTCTGGCAGCAGCTTACACGCGCTTTCTTAAGAATGACATCTGGATAGATATGTACATTTCCAACTTCGAAATATTCTTCGGTATGGTCCTGGCTGTTGGGATCGGAATTGTTTGTGATTGGATGTTAGTAAAGTTTGGTGCTTTGAGGGGTTTTCTGCTTGCAGTTTTGCCGTTAACATTCATAACCCCAATAATGGCAGTATCGATCTGGGTAGCATGGTTTCACCAGTCCGACCTTTGGCAAAAGGTGGTCGGGATAGCTAGTCTGAGTGCTTTTCCGTTTATTCTCGCTTTTTGGGGGTTACGCGATCGCCCTTTCGCTATGCGTATTCTGATGGGAGTGTATGACGCTTTACCTTTTGCCTTCGTAGGAATGTTGTTTGGAGAATCCATGGCGTCGACGAGCGGTTTAGGGTTTTCTATCGTTAAAGCATCAGCACAAACTCAGGGCCGTTCCGAAGCAATCGCGCTCGTTTTCGTAACTATTGTGCTCATGGCCATCTTTTCAGCGCCGTTGAGGTGGCTAGCTAAGCGCCGGTATTTCTGGGCAGATACTCAGCCCCGGGTTGCTTTAAATCCTTGCTCGGTCTTTACTCGGTGTACTCCTTCCGATACCGCTTATCCGGTGATGCTGAAGCTGCGGAACTATATTAAGCTATATATCGTCTTCTTTTTAATTTTATTGGCCTCATCGTTCATCTACATAAAGGCCAAGCTCACCACTTACGATACTGAAGTAAAGACAAAGACCGCTGAAATCAAAGATTTGTACGGAGTTGACATTCATTATCAATATACTCCCGAGTCTTTTTTCCCGAAGGAATACTCAACTCCTCCTGCGTCTGCCAAGGGCTCACAAATTAGTCTGAGACACGCAAGGAATCTCCTCCCTATCATAGAGCAGTTTCTCTCAACCTATCCTAGGGAGTTAGTGAAAAAAAATCTGTCTGACATCTATCTTGTTGGCAAGCTGGAATTTTATGGCAAAAGTTATGGCGGCACATACATTGGATCAGCTATTTATATTAGGACCAAAGGAACACTAATCTGGTATGACGATTGGTCCTTACTGGGGACAATCCACTCGGAATTCTCAAGCATTTTGTTTCGCAATTACAAGTTTCCCATAGAACAATGGGAGGCTGTGAATCCGCCTGGGTGGAAATATGAGGGTACAGGCTTCGAGATGCTTGGACGGAGCGACTTGCACAAGCTAGACGAGCAGCTATTTCATAACGGTTTTCTGGAAAACTATTCACAGAGCAGTTTGGAAAATGATTTCAATATGTTCGTGGACTGGGCGTTTGCCCGACCTAGTTACCTGCGGGAGCTCTCTTTAAAATACGAGAGAATTCGGAAGAAGTATCAATTAGTTCTCGAATTCTACCAATCAGTTGATCCCGCGATTACGATTCCTAAATTAGGCGGAATTCCGGGGACATAGCAGACCGGTGAGGGAACGGTGTTAGGCTTGACAGACGGGAAAGATAGCACAGAAAGACGTGAGTAAGAGAAGATCCTTAGCACGCTTGGACTAAACGTTTCGGTTGACGATCTTGGAGACGGCGGATGGTGAACAGCCCAGGAAGGCGGCGATCAGAGAAGGTCGGTGCTCGTGAGGCCGATGGGGGTCTGGTTGAATACGTGAATCTGAACAACGTGACAAGAAACCCTCAAGGCTGAAAATCAAAGCGGAGACAGAAAGAAGAACGTGAAGAGCCATTTCTCTCATAAGTTTTTCTCTCTCCTTATCCTATCCCTAGCTCTGTCCTTGGGCGCTGTCCAGGTCTATGCCCAGCAACCAAGCATCATCTACATCTACGACGACCTTGGGCGGCTGGTGCAGGTCGTTAATCAAAATAATGATTGTGCGACATATGAGTATGATGCTGTGGGGAATTTGCTCAGAATTACACGCAGCACGAACTGCCTACAGCCTCCTGCCATAGACAGCCTGTCGCAAGATACTGCCAATGCAGGCGACACGACCTGTATCACTATCAGAGGGACTAACTTCCTCGGCGCTACAGTTACAAGCGACAATCCTGACGTGCAGATCAGCCGGGTGCGGGTTTCAGAGACGAACATTGAAGTATGCCTGATCATCTCGCCGTTCGCCTCCTTTGGGACCACAAGAATCATTATTTCCACTCCCGGCGGCCTAGCTCAGGCCAACTTTACAATCGCTCCGAAGGTAGCTGTTATTACCCAGAGCACTGTGATCGGGCCGATGGACCGCAGGTTTGACGGCGCGACGCTTACGATCGAAGGTCCAGTGACGGTCACGATCGATGGCACTCATCGCTTTGCCTCACTCACGCTTCGAAACAACGCGATTATTACGCACTCTTTTGCCACGGCAATCAGCACCTCGAATCTCCGCCTTACGATAGACGGCTCACTAACAATTGATTCCACCAGTCGTATAGACGTTACGGCTCGTGGGTTCTTAGGTGGCAATCAGCCGGGCAATCCCTTTGGGGAGAACGGGACGACGTTGGGGTTTGTAAGAGGCAGCACGGTTTTCGGTGGCGGGAGTTATGGGGGCTTAGGCGGAGCTACTGGCGGTGGGGTTGTAAATCCCGTCTACGGGGATTTTAGAGATCCTAATGATGTAGGTAGTGGAGGAAGTTCAGGCTCTGGCCGCCTTGGAGGCAATGGTGGGGGACTTGTGCGCATTGTAGCGCAGACGCTTCAGTTGGACGGGGTGATTAAGGTTGATGGGGACAATGGGAAGCCTGACTGTTGTGCAGGAGGGGGAAGCGGAGGAGGCATACGGATAGATGTGGGGACATTTAGCGGTACAGGGCAGATTACGGCCAATGGGGGCAATCGTGCCGGGAGTGGCGCAGACGGCGGAGGTGGCGGAGGCGGAGGCAGGGTGGCTGTGTATTACCAGGATGCGGTGGGGTTTGATTTTACCAGGGTCACTGCTTTTGGAGGAGTTGGAGGCGCTGGGCTCCCCAATGGTGGTGCCGGGACTATTTATCTGCAAGGACCAATAAGAGAAAGCGGGGAACTGATTGCGGATAATAACAATCTTTCTGTCGCTGCCCTGTCTACTCCTATTGCTCCTAGCCCTTCGGGTCTACTGGCTCTAACGAATCTTCGTGTCCGCCGAGCAGCGAGGGTAAGAATAGATGATCAAATAAATCTCATAAACGCTTTAGAGGTCTCTATTGGAGGAGAGCTTACCCTCGCTAGGCCGCTAATCGCTTCAGCCGTCACCCTAAGCAACGGTGGAGTTATTACTCAGCTACTGACCACGACTACTCAAGTTTTCAAGGTAGGGCTAAGCGCGAGTACTATCACTGTGGATGCCACCAGTCGAATAGACGTAACCGCTCGTGGCTTCTTAGGTGGCAATCAGCCGGGCAATCCCTTTGGGGAGAACGGGACGACGGTGGGGTTTGTAAGAGGCAGCACGGTTTTCGGTGGAGGGAGTTATGGAGGTCTAGGTGGAGCTGCCGGCGGTGGGGTTGTAAATCCCGTCTACGGGGATTTTAGAGATCCCAATGAGGTAGGCAGCGGAGGAGGTTCAGGCTCTGGTCGCCTTGGAGGCAATGGTGGGGGACTGGTGCGCATTGTGGCGCAAACGCTGCAACTGGACGGGGCGATTAAGGTTGATGGGGACAATGGGAAGCCTGACTGTTGTGCAGGAGGGGGAAGCGGAGGAGGCATACGGATAGATGTGGGGACACTTAGCGGTACAGGACAGATTACGGCCAATGGGGGCAATCGTGCCGGGAGTGGCGCAGACGGCGGAGGTGGCGGAGGTGGAGGGAGAATTGCTATCTATTTCCAGGACGCAGCAGGGTTCGAATTCTCCAGAGTAGGTGCCTTTGGAGGGACCGGGACAGTGAACGGACAGGACGGCAGTGTCTTTACGCAGCAGCAGACCTTTATCATAGGCGCTGGGCCATAGATGAGGCCATACCGAAGGAGGACCTCCGAATGCTAAGACCTCAACAAAACAGACTTTTATTCATGCGTTGACAAAAAAATCACCTTAGGATAGATTACCAATTTCCGAACACAACAGAAGATAAGGAGGCTCTCTTATGGAGAGGAGAGAGGAAGAGTTTATTATCTCTCTTTTGGACAAGGACCAGGAGCTCAAGAAATACTACGAAGAGCATCAAGAGTTGGAAAAGAAACTGTCAGGATACCAAAATAAATCCCATTTAACCCCGCTGGAAGAAGTAGAGAAAAAAAGGCTTCAGAAACTTAAGCTCGCCGGAAAAGATAAGATCATGGAGCTCTTGAGTAAATATCGGTAAAGAGGAATCTATAGGAAGAGATAGGGAGATGAAGATAACCGGAGCAGAAATTTTCGTTGAGTCGCTTAAACAAGAGGGTGTTAAAGTTCTTTTTGGCATTCCCGGCGGAGTGGTCCTCAAGATTTTTGATGTTCTCCACCAGCAAAAAGATGTGGAGGTGGTTCTGACGCGGCATGAGCAGGGAGCCGCGCATATGGCCGAAGGATACGCCAAGGCCACTGGAAAAGTGGGCGTAGCCCTGGTGACCTCCGGTCCCGGGATGACCAACATCGTCACGGGTTTGGCGGACGCCTATATGGATTCCGTGCCTATGGTCGCCTTCACCGGCCAGGTTTCCACCAATCTGATAGGCAACGACGCCTTTCAGGAGGCGGACAACGTCGGCATCAGCCGTCCCTGCACCAAGCACAATGTCTTGGTGAAGGATGTGCGCGACTTGGCGCGGACCATTAAAGAGGCTTTTTACATTGCCCGGACAGGGCGGCCAGGACCCGTGTTGGTTGATATCCCGAAGGATGTCAGCACCGATAAAGCCGAATTCAAATACCCGGATAAGGTCCATCTGCGCGGCTACAATCCCACCTATGATGGGAACAAGCACCAGATCAAGCAGGCGGCCGAGGAGATTCTCAAAGCCAAAAAACCGGTTATCTATATCGGCGGCGGCGCGCTTTTTTCCGACGCGGGCCGCGAGATCCTCGAATTCGCCGAGATGACGCAGATCCCCGTCACTATGACGCTTATGGGACTCAGCGCCTTTCCCGGCGGCCACACCCTCTCTATGGGGATGTTGGGGATGCATGGCACCTACTGGAGCAACATGGCGATGCATTACGCGGACCTGGTCATCGCCGTCGGCGCGCGCTTTGACGACCGGGTAACCGGCAAAATTCCCGAATTTTGTCCTGACGCGCGCTTTATCCATATCGATATCGACCCGACATCTATCCGAAAGAACGTCGAGGCCCACATTCCGATCGTCGGCGACGTGAAGAGCGTGCTGCGCCAGCTCAATGTCGTGCTGCGCTCCATGGACGGCAACCAACGGGAGATCAAAGAGCTGCGCCGGCCGTGGCAAAAACAGATCGAAGAATGGAAGCAGGCCCACCCGCTGAAGTACCAGCAGGACGAAAAATCGACCAAGCCGCAGTACGTTATCGAAGAGCTCTACAAGCTCACCCACGACAAAGGGATCATCGCCACCGATGTGGGGCAGCACCAGATGTGGGCCGCCCAGTACTTCAAGGGAGCTAAGCCTCGCACTTGGCTTACCTCCGGCGGCCTCGGCACCATGGGGTTCGGCTTTCCTGCAGCGATCGGCGCGCAAAAGGCATATCCCGACGAGCTCGTGGTTTGCATCACCAGCGAAGGCAGCTTCCAGATGAATCTTCAGGAACTGTCCACGGCTGCGATATACAATCTGCCGGTCAAGATCGTTCTCCTTAACAACGGGTTTCACGGGATGGTCCGGCAGTGGCAGGATTTATTCTATGACGGCAGGTACGCTTCCAGCTATCTGGGAAAGATCCCGGATTTTGTAAAGTTGGCTGAGGCCTACGGAATCCGCGGCTTGAGAGCGTTAAAGCCGGCCGAGGTGGAGCCGGTGTTGCGTGAGGGGTTGAAACATAAAGGGCCGGTCATGATGGACTTCCAAGTGTACCCATTCGAAAATTGCTATCCCATGATTCCAGCTGGCGGGGCGCAGCACGAAATGGTCCTGGAGGATCCTCCCGAGCTGACAAAGGCGCAAAGGGGCGGGGTGGCGAAGAAAAAATCTGAGGAAGGGGAGGGCGTTCTTCCGGCCTGAGGATCGCGATTGGGGTAATCGTCACTCGTTAATCGAGTCCCCGAATAACCAATTACTAGTAATCAAACAATGGAACGCATCATATCGGTTCTTGTAGAGAATAAGTTCGGCGTCCTGGCCAGAGTGGCGGGCCTCTTCAGCGCCCGGGGCTACAATATCGAAAGCCTCTCTGTGGCCCCGACGCTGGATCCGACGGCTTCCATGATCACTATTGTGACCGCGGGGGATGATCGGGTGATTGAGCAAATCATGAAACAGCTCAACAAGGTGGTCGAGGTGCTTAAGGTTGTGGACTTGACCGAGACGAGTTACCTGGACCGGGAAACGGCCCTGATTAAAGTTCACACCAAGCCGGAGCATCGGGATGAGGCGATGCGGATCGCCGATATCTTTCGCGCCAAAATCGTTGATTCGTCACCGACTACATATACGATAGAGGTGACCGGCGACGTGGATAAAGTCGAGGCGTTGATCAATATGCTGCAACCGCTCGGGATCAAAGAGCTGATCCGCACCGGCCGAGTCGCCATTGCCCGCGAGGCGAAAATCCCATCCCGACGCGAGTCCCAGGCAACCAAGGCCTGAGTTGCGCCAGGGAAAAAGCCTCCCGTCTCAAGTTCCGCAATCATATTTCCTTTGCGGACGACCAAAACCCGGCCCTGGTAAATAACATACATGTCATACCCTATGTCGTTTTCCGTAACGATAGCGACGTCATCTTCGTATTCAAGCAGCCGAACGCCGGGCATCACAAGTTTAATCACGTCGGGCGCCATCTTAGCATTGGCATGGAGGCTTAACGTTCGGCCAAGCCACTCCCGCTGTTCCTCGCTGACCAGCAGTTCTTTAACCATAAAAAGTCCCGCAGTCCAATAATATTTCTAACGACAATGGCGCCAAAAAACAAGTGTGGCGTAAATTTCCTGACGTGAGGGCTTTTAAATTATCTGGCTACAGGAAGGGTCAAAAGATAAGCGATTTAGGGCTTGTTGAGAATTTACTTTAATGCTTGCAGGCGGAGCTGGACATCTGCTCTCGTTTGGGGTAGTGGGGATTAGAAAATCAGGACAGGGCGCGCCTGTGAGAGATGAATCGGCAGCAGAGGAGGGGTAGAGTGATTATCGATTGGGAGCACCATTATCTGCCGGAAGAATTGTGGATAAAAAAAGGCGGGAGGAAAGCAGAGCGGACTACTTTTTTCGAGCATGGGAAACCTCGTGGGACGCTCAACCCCGAGCTTTACGACGCGGAGGAACATCTGAGGATCATGGATGCGGTGGGGATTGGTGTCGCTGTTCTTTCCATGGCGGTCACCCAAGATGATACGCAAGTTGCCTTAGAAGAATGCAAGGTCTGGGATGACCGCGTTGCCGAGCTTGGCAAAAAGTATCCGAAGAGATTTGTCGGGTTGGCTCCGATTCCTCCGCTGGGGGGAGAAAAGGCATTGGCCGAGTTAGATCGGGCCATCGAATCCCTGGGGTTCAAGGGTGTCGTTATTCGTTCCCAAGCGCAGGGCCTTCCCCTCGATTCCCAGCAGCTCTATCCCTTTTACCAGAAGGTATCTGCTTTGGGTGTCCCCATATTTATACATCCAAGCGGCGTTCAATCTGGGTATACCCTGTTGGAAGCTCCCTATGATCTGGGAAGGAGTCTTGGAAGGGAAATAGACCTGCAAGTCGCCACTACCCGAATCATTTTAAGCGGTGTTCTCGAGGACTTCCCTGATCTGAAACTAGTCGTCAGTCACCTGGGGGGAGGCATCTCGGCCGTCAAGGAGCGGATCGACTACTATTTCGGAGAACGAAGAATGAAAAGCAGCCGCATGAGCATGCCGTTCCAATATTATTTCAATAAGCTGTATTTTGACATGGCCGGTTTTAGAGGGGGCATGAATGCTGTTCGGTGTGCTCTTACCGCCATTCAACCGAGTCGATTGGTCTTTGGGACGGACTATCCGCAGAACTTTATAGAAAATCCGATGGAGATTAAGGGCTACATTGACCGGGTAAAGGCGCTTGAAATCGACGAAGAGAGCAAGACGCTCATGCTCGGAGGCAACGCCTGTCGACTGCTGGGCTTGTAGCAGGACAAAGGTTCGATAAACGCTTCCTCTTCAGGCGCGGCCACTGAGAACTCCCAAATAGCCCCTACGGCCCGGTGCCCACCGCGTTCGAGAGCCTCAAGCGCCTATAAGAGAAGCCACGCCCGGCTGCTCCCCCATGTTTTGCCTGGACGGTATCCGATAAGATGGCGCGATGTCAACGCGAGTCTAACCTGCGCTTGAAGTCTTACAGGGAGACAGGTATAAAAAGTTATGGCTAATTCCTTGAAGCGATTTGAGATTTTTGTCCTCGTTCCCCTCCTATTCCTTGGAGTCTATTTTCCCGGAACCGTCTGGCACAGTCGTGCCGCGGCGGCGGAGCTTGAGCGGTTAAACGTAGTCTATTCCTCGATCGCTGCGGCCTCCATTTCGAGCTGGGCGCCCAAAGAGGCTGGGATCTACAAGAAATACGGCCTCGATGTCAATCTCATCTATGTCGCCGGCTCTCAGGCCATAGCCACCCTGATTTCCGGTGACGCCCAGGTAGTCCAGGGATCCGGGGCGGCGGCTATCCTCTCCCGTCTGGCCGGGGCAGAGGTAAAGATGATCGGCGCTATTATCAATGTGATTCCGATGAGTTTGGTGACCACACCGGATATCACTAGCCCCAGGGACCTTAAAGGGAAAACTCTTGGCGTTACCCGCTTTGGCTCTCTGACCGACCTGGGACTTCAGAAGGCGTTTAATGAATGGGGTCTCGACCCTACAAAAGATATCAAGATGATACAAACCGGAGGGGTGCCGGAAAATCTCATGTTTATGCAGCAGGGGATTATCAAAGGAGCGCTGATTTCGTCTCCTACCCTTGAGAAGGCCAAGGAGCTGGGCTACAGGGAACTCCTGAACCTGGCGGATCTAAAATTTCGCTATCCAGCTACCTCTTTGGTTACGACCGATTCCTTTATTAAGAACCGCCCGCAAACTCTGGAGAGGTTTTTGAAGGCGACTCTCGAAGGGATCAAGTACGCCAAGACGAACCCGGAATTCACCATTAAAATCTTAGGCAAGTATAGCCGGAGCTCAGACGCTAAACAGCTCGCCAGCGCATTTCAAACCTATGTGCTTGGTTATATACGAGATGTCCCGACAATTTCCTCAAACGAGGTAGAATCGGCGCTGGAAGAAATCTCTGCCAGAAATCCCAAGGCAAAGGGTTTAGACCCCAAGCTGTTTTATGACGCAACTCCGATGGAGCAGTTGGCTAAGGATGGGTTTATCAAGCAGCTCCAATCCCGCTGAGCAATATGCCTAGGTTGACACAAAAGGGCCTCGAAGCTATTCTATAACATTGTCGGTTTGGGAGGTATTTAATGCAGGTCTATTATGACCAAGACGCGGATTTGAAGCATCTTAAAGGGAAGCGGGTAGCTGTTCTTGGCTACGGCAGCCAGGG
>Ga0209212_1007628_pt1 | contig 11889 bp, 11 predicted proteins | sample RifGroC2_FD_183996 | JGI IMG/M metagenome (GOLD analysis project Ga0209212, IMG submission 183996) | Groundwater microbial communities from Rifle, Colorado, USA - Groundwater C2 (SPAdes) (version 2) | ecosystem: Environmental > Aquatic > Deep subsurface > Groundwater | place: Rifle, Colorado...
CGCGGTGGCGGTCCATCGCCCGCTGCTCGGGTCGTACAGCTCGGCGGACCGCGCCGTTGCCTCGTCCTTGGGGCCACCGCCCGCCACGAGCACCGTACCGTCGGGCAGCAGCGTCGCCGTGTGGCCGCCGCGGGCCGTGGTCATGCTCCCGGTGGCGGTCCATCGCCCGCTGCCCGGGTCGTAGAGCTCGGCGGTGGTCCGCCCCATGATCTCGACGCCGGCGTCCTGGGCCGCCTCGGGATCGTAGCCGCCCACGACGAGCACCGAGCCGTCGGGCAGCAGCGTCGCTGTGTGGCCGCCGCGGGCCGTGGTCATGCTCCCGGTGGCGGTCCACGTCGGCGGCGCGTTGTCGTCCGGAGTCGCGGATGGAGTCGCAGACGGAGTCGCGGATGCCGAAGACGATGCCGACGGCCCGGACGGTGGTGGCGTCGTGATCGGCGGCGGGCTCGTGGCTGACGCGCAGGCAACGACGAGAAGGCCCGCGACGATTGTCGTTGCGACCGGCAACAGCGAGGAGCGCATCCCATGTCCTCCGGACGGTGTGTAGCAGAGCGACGTTCGGGCCGCGCCCGCTGCTGCGTCAGGAACCTGTCGGCGTGCCGACACCCTGACGGTACGCTCCGTGCGTCGTTGCGCGTCTTGCCACGTCCACGGCATTGGCGCCCGCGGCCCACGCGTTCATGGCGAGGGAACGAATCGGATCGCGGACGTCAGGTCGATGCGCACCTCTGGAGGCTGCGGGTCGTTGTAGCCGCCGACGAGGAGGACCGACCCGTCCGTCAGGACGACGGCCGCGCCCCCGGCACGGGCCTCGGGCATCGGCGGTAGCGGCGACCAGGTGTTCGTCGCCGGGTCGTAGAGCTCGGCCACGGCCGTGGTGGACATGCCGATCAGCTCGATCGGCTTGGAGTAGGGGGAATCCTCGGGGATGGTGCCGGCGCCCCCCGCGACGAGGACGCGCCCGTCGGGCAGCCGGGCCACCATGGCACGAGCCAGGCGGCGAACTCCCCGCGTCACCAACGGCACGGCCGTCCCCCCCGGCTCCACGACGTAGAGATAGGTCTGGCCGATCTCGATCCAACCTCCCGCCTGGGCGTCAAATCGGAACGACCGCGTGATTTCGCCCTGATGCTTCCAGTATCCCGCGTGACCGACGAGAACGGCACCGCCGTCGTCCAGCGCAACGAGGGTGCCGATGTCCTCAGTTACCGGGTCGTTTTCGGGAACCGGGTTGGCACCCGGGACGCCCAGCTTCTCGAGCGCCGACCGGTCGATGTCCGGCAGCGGCCCGACGAGACTGAACCGCCCTGTCGCCGGGTCATAGATCTCGGCGCTGTCGGACGCACGATCATCCACAGTCACCCCGTGATCCGAGCCGAGGCTTCCGACGACCAGAATCCGACCGTCGGCAAGGGTGACCGCGGCCGCTCCGAAGCGCGCGAAGGTGAGGGGGCCGGTGGCCGACCAGCTGCCGGTGGCGGGGTCGAACAGCTCTGCGGTCGCGAGGGCGGAGCCGACGTTCGGCGGCTCAATATCGGCGAGCCGAGGCCCGGACGATGCCGGTTCCGGGAGCGAGGCAGGGCGGTACGCCGCGAGCACGGTCTCGGGAGCCGCGTCGCGACCGAAGGTCGGTTTGATGTGGTAGTAGCCTCCGGCGACCAGCACGCGACCGTCGGGCAGGGCCGCGGCGGCGGGGGCCGTCCTGGCCGTACCCAGGAGGCCGACCTTCGACCAGGTCTCGTAGCCGGGTCGCGGGTCGTAGACGTACGTGCTCGAGTACGACTGATCAGTCTGGTTGAGGCCACCGGTCACGAGCACGCGACCGTCCGCAAGTGGCACGGCGGCGAAGTGGCCGCGCGGCTTGTTGAGGCTCTCCGTCGTCTGCCAGGCGCCGGTCGCGGGATCCCACAGCTCCGTCCTGGCACTGTCGTCGTCTGGGACCCCAACCGAGAACCACCAGCTCTCCTTGCCGACGACCAATACGCGACCATCACCGAGGAGAACCGCATGCGGGGCGGCCCGGGCGATGGCCATCGTCCCGGCAGGCTCCCAGGGCCCAGCGACATCGCTCGGCGTGGCGGTCGGCTCGGCGGTCGGGCGCGTGGACGGCGTCGGCAAGGGCTGCGTCGGCAGCGAGGCGGACGCCGTGGGCGATTGACCATCGGTCGGCGTCGACGTCGCGACCGAGCCCTGGCACCCGGCCACGAGCGCGAGGGCCGCCAGGAGCGCCGCGAGCGAGCGCAGCCGATCCGATCGCACGCCTCCAGATCGTCGCAGCGTACTCATGCGAGGGCTCCTTCCCCGGGTCACGTCGGACCCGTGAACGTGCGTCCGGTCATGCGGGGGGCGCCGCCCGCCGTCACCTGAACAGTTCCGGCCAGAGCCCGCCGATCACCCGACCGGCGAGGAACGAGGCCGCGTTCGCGGCGACCGCGACGGCGATCGCCCGGCGCGCCGAGAGGCCGCGGATGGTGGCCCCGTAGAAGACGGCCTCCGCGGCCGTCGCCCAGGTCTCGGCGACAAGGGTGTAGCCCGGGGTCCCGACGAGGAACAACTGGGTGATCACGTACCAGACCACCAGATGGGTCGCGAGGTTGGCGAAGACGATCAGGACGCCGAGGCGGAGGAGGTCGGGTTCCGCTCGGCGGAGGAGGAACGCCACGATCGGAGCCTCGACCGCCAGCGTGAGGACGAACGCCGTGAACCAGCCCGAGACGGGGAAGTACATCGCGTCAGCCCCGGCCGCTCATCGCTCGGGACGTCGTCCCGAGTCCGGTGCGCGGCCCAGGCGAAGGTGAGCGGCGACGGCCACGGGTGCGCCGATGAGCGCGTCGAGGCGATCCCCCGACTCGATCAGCTCGACCGGCGCCCGTCGAGGTCAAGGCACGCCGGACGACGGGGTGGCGAAGTCCACGTCGACCGGGACGCTGCTGTCGGTCGTCGTGCCGTTGCCGAGCTGGCCGAGGTTGTTGTAGCCCCAGCACTTGACCCCGCCCCGCTCGTGAGCGCGCAGGTGTAGCCTTGGCCTGCGGCGATCGCCGTGATCGTGGGACTGACGGCCGGCGGCGACGAAGTCGGGGACGGGGTGGTGACCGGGGCGCTCGGGGATGACGCGCAGGCAATGACGAGAAGGCCCACCACGATCGTCGTTGCGACCCGCGAGAGCGAGGAGCGCATCCAGGTCCTCCGGACGGTATGCCGGGTGAGACGTTCGGCCGCGCCCGCTGTGACTTCGACCCATCGCTCCCGTGACCGTCCTTGGGCAACGCAGGCCACCTCGAGCCGGTCGAGGCTCTGCGATGATCGCATCGATCAGGTGTCCTTGTCGTCGGGTCGGTGTTGCTTGAGCAACCCCATCGGCCCAAGTCAGAATGACACCTCCTTGCGTGTGCCGATAGCCGAACCGGCTCGGGTGTTCGGTGGATCCGGGATAAGGGGAAGGATCCGTGCCGCGGGCCGGCAGCGGTGCTAACCGCGGCATCCCTCGCGCGGTCCGCCAACAACGACACGACTCAGCAGGGATCGAGCGGACGACCGGGACGGAGGGAGTGACATGATGGAGCGGGTCGGCTTCGCGGGGCTCGGGACGATGGGCGCGGCGATGGCCGCCAACCTGGCGCGCGCCGGCTTCCCGCTCACGGTCTGGAACCGGACGCCGGGTCGGGCCGCGCCGCTTCTCGAGCACGGCGCCACGGAGGCCGTCTCCCCGGCAGACCTCGCCGCGGCGAGCGACGTCGTCGTCACCTGCGTCCCCGACACGCCCGACGTCGAGGCGCTCCTCTTCGGCGAGCGGGGCATCGCCGTCGGAGCCCGGCCCGGGACCCTCGTCATCGACTGCTCCACGATCAGCCCCTCGGGGACCAGGCTCTTCGCCGCGCGACTCGCCGAGCGGGGCGTGCGCATGGTCGACGCGCCGGTGTCGGGCGGCTCGGAGGGAGCGCAGAAGGGGACACTCGCGATCATGGTCGGCGGCGACCCGGCCGACGTCGAACGCGCCCGCCCGGTGCTGGCCGCGATGGGCACCACGATCACGCACCTCGGTCCGATCGGAGCCGGCCAGGCGACGAAGGCGGTCAACCAGGTGATCCTGGCCGGCGTCTACCTGGGCGTGGCCGAGGGGATCGTGCTGGCGATCAAGTCGGGCCTCGGCCCGGAGGCGGTCGCCAGGGCGCTCTCGGGCGGTGCGGCGCAGTCGTGGGTCCTCGCCAACCGGAGCGGGCGGATGATCGCCAACGACTACCCGATCGGCTTCAAGATCCGCCTCCACCGCAAGGACCTCGGCATCGCCCTGGAGCTGGCGCGCGAGGTCGGCGCGGCGCTCCCCGTTGCGGGGCTGGCGGCGCAGATCGAGAACGGGCTGATCGCGCACGGGCACGGCGATGACGACAACTCGGCGCTGGCCCGGGCGATCCGCGCCTGGTCGGCCCTCGAGGGCTAGGTCGCCGCGTGCCGCCCACCCGGGCCGCTCTCCGCGCGGCGACGCTCCTCCTGGCCTTCGCCGCCTCCGCCTGCGCCGGCGGCGACCCGGCGCGCGAGTACGCGCTGCTGACCTCGACCTACAACGCGACCTACCAGGAGGTGCGCGACGCGCTGGACGCCGGCAGCACGCTCGACGATCTCCGCGCCGCGCTCGCCGCCATGGCGGACGCGGAGCACACCTTCTGGGAGGGGCTGAAGCGGATCGCCTTCCCCGAGGCGGTCCGCCTCGACGCCGACCACCTGCTCCGCTTCACCGCGGAGGCGGAGGCGATCGCCCGTGAGGGCGCCACCGCGTCCGACTGGGAGACCGCGCGGGCCGCGCTCGTCCGCTACAACTACGTCTCGGAGCAGGCATCCGCCGCCTCGAACCGGATCCGCGTCGGGTTGGGGCTCCCGGGCGTGGTGACGCCCGGCCCGACGCCCGGTCCCAGCCCCTCGCCGAGCCCGGGCCCCTAGATGTGGTTCACGAAGACGTTGTTGACAGGTGAGAGCCCCCGCGCTTCGGTATGGGGTGTCAAAGCTCCAACCGAGGGAGGGCTCTCACGGTGCATGGTAGGTCGAAGTTGACGGTCTTTGGGAGGCGGCTTCTGGTGGAACGGATCGAGCTCGAGGGCTGGCCCATCGCCCACGCCGCGGAGATGGCCGGGGTGAGCCGCCAGACGGCCACGAAGTGGGTGCACCGCTACCGCGAGGCGGGCCTCGACGGCCTGGAGGACCGCAGCTCGCGACCGCGCCACTCGCCGCGGGCCCTGCCAGCGGACCAGGTCGCGGCGATCCTGACCGCCCGCCACGAGCGCGGCTGGGGGCCCCACCGGCTGGCCCCCGTCGTGGGCGTCCCGCGCTCCACCATCGGGGACGTGCTGCGCCGCCACGGCCTCTCCCGCCTCCGCGACCGCGACCGGCCCTCGGGCGTGCCGATCCGCTACGTCCGCGAGCGGCCGGGGGAACTCCTCCACCTCGACGTCAAGAAGCTGGGCCGCATCCCCGATGGCGGCGGCCACCGCTTCCGCGGCCGGGGCGGCGGCACACCCCGGGCGCGGGCCGGCTACGACTACCTCCATCACGCCCTCGACGACACGTCCCGGGTCGCCTACGTCGGCGCCTTCGGCGACGAGCGCGGGGTGACCTGTGCCCGCTTCCTCCGCGAGGCGGCGGCCTTCTTCGCCCGCCACGGCGTCCGCATCGAGCGGGTCCTCACCGACAACGCCAAGAACTACACCGACTCGCGCGCCTTCGGGGCCGCGCTCGAGGCGATCGGGGCCCGCCACAAGCGCACGAAGCCCTTCCGGCCGCAGACGAACGGCAAGAGCGAGCGGTTCAACCGGACGCTCCTCGACGAGTGGGCCTACGCCCGGCCCTACGAGACGAACAACGAGCGACTCCTGGCCCTCGGACCGTGGGTCGACCACTACAACCACCAGCGACCCCACACCGCGTTGGGAGGGCTGACACCCATGGCAGTCCTTGTCAACAACGTGTCCGGGAACCACACCTAGCGCAGGGTGACGAAGGCGTCGACCCAGACGCCCGTGCCGGAGGACGAGGCGTTCTTCGTGCCGAGGACGCGGACCACGACGGTGTGCGCCGCCGAGGAGGCGAACGACATCGTCCAGACGATCCGGCGCGACTGCGCCGCGGCGTTGTAGAGGTCGATCGTCGCCTTCTTCACGCCGTCGAGGTAGACGTCGGCCTTACCGAGGTCCGGTCCCTTCGGCGCCACCACGGCCACCGCCTTCCCGGTGAAGGTGAGGGTCGCCTTCGCCCCGGCGGCGGAGGCCCACTTGGCGTAGCCGCCGTAGGCGCCGGACAGCGCCGCCCGGGTCCAGGTGCCGCTGTAGGCGAGGATTGATGACGACGCGTTCTCCTGGTAGGCCGTGAGCCTGAAGCTGGTGCCCGAGGCGTAGTTGCTGACGTTCCCGGCGGCGTCCCTCGCGTGGTCGCGGAACTGCTGGGCGTCGCTCCCCGGGGTGAGCGAGCGCGTCGAGGAGCGCGACGTGGTCCACGGGACGACGGTCGACCAGGCGCTCCAGGCACCTCCGGCGTAGGTGCGCTGCCACAGCTCGTAGCTGAGCGCCGTTGCGCTGCTGACGTTGTCGGTGGCGGCCGGCCAGGCGACCTTGACCGGGACGGTCGTCGTCCCGAGCTGGGCGCCGGTGGTGAAGGCGGCGGTCGGCGCGCCGGCGGTCGGCTTGGTCGTGTCGGCGGCGGTGGTGAAGACCTGGTCGGCGCCGGTGGTGGTGCCGCCGGCGGTGACGAAGCGGAGCCGCCAGTGGTAGGTCGTGTTGGGCGCCAGCCCCGACCAGTCCTCGTAGACCTGTGCCGCGTTGTAGCCGCTGCCGATCGCGACCGGACCGTCGCTCGTGCCGTAGGCGGTCGTGGTGCCGATGTCGAAGTAGGCGTTTCCGGTGGTGTAGTGGTTGAAGAGGTTGGCGACCGAGTGGCCGGTCGTCGCGCCGACGCTCGTCGTGGAGGGGCTCGGGTAGGCGATCGTGGGCGCGTTGGCGGTGACCCAGACCCACTGGTACGGCTGGGTCCAGGGATTCGTGGCGATCGACTCCCAGAGGTAGGCCGTCAGTCTCGAGGTGTTGTCGCTGATCCCCTTCAGTTCCTTCGTGGAGACGAGCGGGAACTGGATCTCGAAGCCGGCGCCGTTGGCCACCGTCCGCGTGCCCAGGCTGTAGCCGTAGGCGCCGGTCCCCGGGCTCTGCAGGCAGCCGGCCACCGGGTCGGCGGAGACGTTGACCGGGGCACTCCCGTCGGCCGGGTAGTACCAGCACGCGATGGAGTAGCCCGGGTAGTCCGAACCGAGGGCGAAGGAGGTGCCCGCCGGCAGCGTCACCTCGGTCGTGACGGCGGCGCCGGGCGTGCACGGGTTGGTGAAGACGAGGAAGTAGATGTGGGCCCAGTAGACGTCGCCGACGAGCGGCTCGGCGCCGTTGTTGGTGCGGTAGCCCGTGAACTCCTGGGTCAGGGTGTCCGTATACGGTTCGCCGATGATGACGCAGCCGTTGTAGAAGCTGTGCGTCTCGGTCAGGCCTTCGTGCCAGGTCTCGGTGACCGTGTCGGCCGAGGGCTCCAGCCCGCCCGGGACGCCGAAGCTGTCACGGCCGGAGAGGGCGGCAACCGCGGGCAGGCCGCCGATCGACGGCGTCGGGGTGGGCGCTGGCGAGGTGGACGGCGCGGGAGTGGCCGGCGCCGATGGCGCGGGCGACCCTGCCGCGGTGGAGGTCGGGGTGGCCTGCCCACCCGTCGCCCCGGGTGCCAGCGTCCAGCGGGGCCCGCTCCCCGCGCAGCCGGCGACGATGGCGGCGCAGACCAGCGTGGCGATCGCTCGTCTCATCGGTCTCCTTCTTCGTGGGCCGTGCTGCCCACCGCACCGGCCCGCGAGGTCAGGCCGAGAGGCTACACCATCCGGGGGCGGATTCGGCAGACGACGGGCCGCCCCTGCGGCGTGTGACGCGCGCGGGCAGGGCCGGGTGACTGCGTGCCACTCGCTCGTCGACTCCAGGCGAAACGCCCGGCACCTCACGCCCTGGCCGATTCCGCCAGGGCGATCAGTTCGTCGATCGAGAACTCCCGCTCGTACGCGACGAGGGCGAGGCCGTCGTTTCCGAGTCGCCAGACGAGCACGAGCTCGCCGTTGGGCGGCCAGCGATAGAGGGTCGCGGGCTGGCTGTTCACCTCGACTTGCCCCTGCTCGGTCCCGCCGCTGACGTTCACTGGACCATCGAACGACTGGTACAGGACGACGGTCTTCGTTTCGTCGGCGAGTGAGGCATCGGGCGAGTACGTGCGTTCCCAGCGACCCGTCGGGCTCTCCTCCACGTCCCGTCCGGCCTGGAGCACCCACCCTGCGGGCAGGCCGGTCAGCTCGACGAGTCCCTCCGGTGGTGCGAGGAAGTGGAGGTACGGGCCATACGAATCGCGCCAGGCGGATCCTGTGAACGGCTCGCTGAGCGCCACCTCGATGCTTCTCCCGAACCCGATGGCGTCGCATGGCCGCGGTTCGGCTGGGCGGGGCGAGCGGGACTGGAAGAGGCCAACCTCCAGGACGCCGTCGACTACGGCCGTTATTGCCGAGTACTCAGCCGAACAGGGATCGTCGGGCGAGAGAGCGCGCGCGCCGGTGAAGTCGAGTTTGATGCGACGACCGTCCTCGCTCAGCACGAGGCCGCCGATCGGCACGAACCGCACATCGTGGGTTGGCTCGGGCGACCAACGGGACGGCTCGACGACTGACGTCGCCGTCGCCACCGGGGATCCCACGGAATCGGCGGCCGATGGCCGAGAAGCGTCAAGGCTCGCCGGGGGAGTGGGGGCGGTCCCCGAGCAGGCTGCCAGGAGCAGCGACGCAGCGAAGAGCGCGAGGGCCTTCATCACGTTCCCCCTTCTCCGCCCTGGGACGCCAGGCGTGACTCGGTTGTGCCGCGCAACCCAGCCGGCCGCGGGCGGGAGACGACGCGCCGAGCCTTGACATCGCCACGGGCGACCGTACGATCGGCGCCGGCGATCGTCACTCGAAGGATAACCGTCTCGATGGGCCGTCACCGGTACACCCTTGACATCGACGCGCCGCCGGAGCGCGTCTTCGCCGTCTACACCGACCAGGCGAGTATCCCCGAATGGGCGGAGATGAGGGTCCTCGACGCGACCGGGCCGCTCGACCGCGCGGGGACGCGCTTCGTCGCCGCCCCGGAAACCAGGATGCGTTTCCGGACGGAGGTCCTCCGCTCCGACCCGCCGCATCTCCATGAGCAGGCGGGGCGCACCTCCTCGGGCTTCTCGTACCACTGGACGGCCACGTTCGAGCCGGACGGCGGGAGCACGCGGCTCATGCTCGACTCCGAGTACGGACTCGCCCTCGGCACCGTCGGCCGCCTCCTCGACCGGCTCTTCGTGGGGCGGATGAGCGCACGCACGACGCGCGGCCACCTCGACCGGCTGAAGGCGATCGCCGAGCGGGGGTAGCCGCGCACCGGGGGTGGAGGACCGTCCGCCCGGCGCGGTCCGCTACCGGCGGGCCTCGCCCCTCTCCTGGCCCGGGGCCAGCTCGCCCTCCTCGAACGTCTCGCCACGGAAGGGCATACGGAGCCGCTCGACGGCGTCGAGGCTCATGCGCAGCGCGGCGGTCTTCTGCTCGGCCACCTCGCGGACGTAGGTGGCCTCCTCGTCCGGTGTCATGCGACGGCCCTTCGGCGCCGCCGGCCGGCCGACCATCAGCCAGGCGAGGTGGTAGCGGTCCATCGAGCCCCACGCCCCGGCGAGCAGCTCGTCGGAGATGGTCAGCCAGGTCCGAAGCGCCGCCAGGCTGGGCGCCGCCTCGAGCCGTTGGCCCTCCGCGACCAACCGGCGGGTCCGCTCGATCAGCTGGCGGCGGGTCACGGGCGGCGCATCACGCGTGGGCGGCGACGAAGGCGAGGACGCGCCGCCAGGCGTCCGCCGAGGCGTCGGCGAACTGCTCCTGGTTGCGGTCGAAGAACGAGTGCGAGGCGCCCGGGTAGACGACCGTCTCGCGCTCGATCCCGGCCGCGTCGAGCGCCCGGTCGAAGGCGGCGACCGCCTCGGGCGGGATCCCCTCGTCGGCCCCTCCGTAGAGCGCCAGCACCGGGCAGGCGAAGCGGGTGGCGAGGTCGGCCGGAGCGGGGAAGCCGGCGCGCGACGGCCCGATCGGCCAGCCGTAGAAGCCGATCACCCCGGACAGGCCGTGCCCCTCGGCGGCCTGGAGGAAGCTCGCCCGGCCGCCGTAGCAGAAGCCGACGCTGAACGTCGCACCGGTCGCCCCGATCCCGGGGGAGCGGAGGTGGGCGATGGCGGCGGCGACGTCGAGCGCCAGCGTCTCCGGCCGCGTCTGCGGGATGTGCGCGTAGTGGTCGAAGCCCTCCGGGCGCGGCCCGGTCCCGAAGGTACGCCCGAAGTAGTCGATGGCGACCGCCGAGATGCCCGCCTCGGCGAAGCGGAGCGCCAGCTCCTCGTAGTAGGGGATCAGGCCGCGGACGTCGGGGAGGACGACCATGCCGGTCCCCTCCCTGATCCCCGGGGCGCGGTGCTCCGCGGCCGCCCGCGCGGCGTAGGCCCGGAATGTCGCCCCGTCGGCCGCGGTCAGGACGAGCGGGCCGCCGTCCACCGCCCCGCCGGCGATCGGCGGGAAGGGGAGCTCGGGGGGTGCCGCATCATCGTCGAAGCACATGGGCGTGACGATACCCCACCGCGCGCGACTCGGACGCGCGACCCTCAGCGGACGGTGAAGGTCCCGGTCGCCAGGTCCGGGCTGCCGGGTCGGCTGTCGTCGCGGAAGCGGATGACGTACGTGCCGGAACCGAGTGGTGCGATGGACCGCGCCGTGCCGATGCAGTCGAGCGGCGGATCGACCTCGACCGGGAATGGCCCGACGGTCACACCGTCCACGTCCAACTCGAGGACGAGTCGCGCGCCGCGCGGCAGGGTCTCTCGCATCACCGCCGCGTAGTAGATCGGGTCGGAGCGCTCGAAGATGGTCTGCCGCCCCTCGACGTGGCAGAGGTCGCTTCCCTGGCGCGTGCCGAAGAGCACCTCCCCGCGGTGCTCGATGCCGAGGGAGAGCGGCATGGAGCCGATGGCGCCCTGCGACCGCACTGCCGGCGATCAGCGCGGCGAGGAGGCCACCCAGGACGAGTCGCCGGGCCCTGGAGGACGCGACGAGGGAAGGCGCCGGCGCTGCGGCGCCCTCGGGGATCGCCGGCCGAGGCCGTGGGACGCGGTCAAGGTAGAGGAGCGTGAGGCCGATCGGCAGGACCGGCGCCATGAGGATCGAGACGGCGGTGACCGCGACGAGCCCGAGGGGTTCACGACCCATGGCGGCGAAGAGGCCGAACCCGAGCAACGGGACGTAGCCACAGAGGGAGAGGAACACGTAGAGCACGGCCGTCCGGATCGTCTGGCCCCTGGTCAGCCACCAGCTCGTCTCGAGCGCCTCGATCGGGTCGTGCTCGTCGAGGACGATCAGTGGGACCGCCAGCGAAAAGCGGGTCGCCAGGAAGAGGATCCACAGCAGCGCAGAGCGAGCCACAGGACGAGCAGCAGGGGAGAGAGGACCAGTGTCGGGGCGATCAGTGCCGGGATGATCAGGATGACCAGGAGACCCGCCGGCACGGCGACGGCCAGGACCAACAGCACGATGTTCGCACCGAGAAGGGGCCACAAGCGGCCCAGCGCAGCGCCGTACGAGGAGCGCAATCCGGCCTGTTCGTCCGCCTCCAGCCGCCACACCGCGGCGACGATCGCCGCCTGGAACGGGATGCTGGCGAGGCCGACGGCGAGGCCGACGACGAGACTCACCCAGGTCTCGGTCGCGGGCACCCACCAGATGATCGGGGAGACGGGCAACCAGACGACGGCCGCGATGGTGACGAGCAGCGGGAAGCGCGCGCCGTA
>Ga0209212_1007630_pt1 | contig 11889 bp, 12 predicted proteins | sample RifGroC2_FD_183996 | JGI IMG/M metagenome (GOLD analysis project Ga0209212, IMG submission 183996) | Groundwater microbial communities from Rifle, Colorado, USA - Groundwater C2 (SPAdes) (version 2) | ecosystem: Environmental > Aquatic > Deep subsurface > Groundwater | place: Rifle, Colorado...
ATCCTCGATGCTCTGCTCAAATCCGATCAGCTGCGCCAGCGCGGCGCGGCGCCTACGCTGCTGCTGGGGCAGGCGACGGCAGCGGCGCCGAAACAGCCGGCGCTGTTCTCCTACGGCGTGCTTGCGCTCGTCCTGCTGGGCGCCGGCATTGCAATCGGCTGGTTGCGTCCGTGGCAGCCGCAGCCGGCGGCGCCTGTGCCCGCTACGGTCGCCGCGAAACCGCCCGCGCCGCGCCAAAGCCAGGCACCGGCGGCGCAAACTGTCATGGCGCCAAAGGCGCAACCGGAATTGAAGGTGCAGAGTTTGGCGCCGGCGACCCAGGCTGTTCCAGCGCCGATGAGCGCAGCTGCGCGCGCGCCCGTACCTGCGCCGGCGCGACAGCATGCGGTCACAGGCGTCGACGGCGGGAGACAGAGCGCGCCGCCCAAGGCGGTTGCCGCGGTGTCAAAGAAAGCTGCGGCGCCGGTGCCGGAGTCGGCTCCGAACAGCGGCAGCGGGGTTGCCGCTGCAGCGCCGGTACCGAGCGTGATGGCGATGGCCGAGCTGCCGCTCGCGATCCAGCAGGAGCTGCCGCCGATGTCGATATCGATTCATGCCTACTCAGGCAAAGTCGCGGAGCGTCTGGTCGGCATCAACAACCGGCTGCTGCACGAAGGCGAAGAAGTTACCCCCGGTCTGCGGCTGGAGCAGATCACGCCCGATGGCATGATACTCAGCTACAAAGGATACAGTTTCCGTCGCGGCGTGAAGTAATGTACTGATGACATGACGGACGACGGAATTCGGAGACTCGAAGATCTGTCACCGCGCCCTACAATCATGCGTGCGCCACGTTTCCATCCCGACTCGTTGCGTCAGGCTGGTAACGATGAACGTAGTCGACATCATGTTGCAGGACGTGGTTTGCCTGGCCTCATTGCGGGAGGCCGCGTCGCTGATGCTGGAGCGGCGCGCGGCGTGCCGGCGGTCAAGGGGGTGCAAACGCACCTGGGACGGACGATGCCGGGCTGATTCAAGCCCTATCGGCGCTTGAGCCGGATGAGGAACACCAGCGGCAGGACGGCGAGCGAAGTAACGACAAAAAATACGAACGCGTCCAGATAGCCGATCATCGCCGCCTGGCGCGCCATTTCTCTCGAAAGCGCTGCCAGGCCGCGCAAGTCCTGCAGATTCCACGCACCGGTCACCCAGGGCATCGACAGTGATTCGCTATACGGGGTGACGCGCTCGGCCAGCTCGGCGTAGGCGATGCGCGACATCCGTAGCGCGAGAGTGACGCTGAGCGAGATGTGGATGCTGGAGCCGATGTTGCGCACCATGTGGTAGATCGCAGAGGCCTCGGCGACGCGCTCCGGCTCGAGCGTGGCGAAGCTCACCATGGTGATCGGCACCCACAGCACGCCGACGCCGAAGCCCTGCAGGGCCATCGGCCAGAACACGTTGGCGGTGCTGGGGTTGATATCCAGATGCGCCAGTTGCCAGCCCGCGTAGGCCTGGAGGATGAAGCCGAGCGTGATCATGGCGCGCGGATCAAGGCGGCTGGCGTAAATCATGAGGAAGAACCCGACCAGCGTACCCAGACCGCGCGCGCCAAGTACAAAGCCGATCACCGAGTCCGGATAGCCGCTCACTCCCTGCAGCATCGGCGGCAGCAGCGTCATGGGCGTGAAATTGAGCATGCCGAAGACGAAGATCAGCAGGATACCGACTGTGTAATTGCGATCGGCGAACAGGCGCGGGTCGAGGAACGGCCGCTTTGTGGTGGCGCTGTGCACGACGAAGGCGTACAGCGCGAGCGCGCCTATCGCCGCCCAGGCGACGATCTCGGCGGAATCGAACCAGTCGGCTCGCTCGCCGCGGTCGAGCAGCAGCTGGGCGCAGGCGAGCGAGGTCGCAAGCAGCAGGAAGCCGAGCCAGTCGAGGCGCGTCTTGGTGGTGGCTTCGCGATCGTGGATGAAGGCAAGCGTGCCGAGCAGCGCGAGCAGCGCGAACGGCACGATCATGTAGAACACCCAGCGCCAGTTGTAGGTCTCGGCGAGCCAGCCGCCGGCCACGGGCCCGACGATGGGCCCGAGCACCGAGCCCATGCCGAAGATCGCGATTACAGCGCCATGCTGGCGCCTGGAGTAGGTGTCGAGCACGATCGCCTGCGACACCGGCACCAGGGGTGCGCCGAAGGCGCCCTGGAGCACGCGGAACAGCACCAGCTCGGTGAGCGAATCGGCCAGGCCGCAGCCGAGCGAGGCGCCAGCGAAGCCGATGACGCAGACGTTGCACAGCTTGCGCCGGCCGAAGCGCGAGACCAGCCATCCGGCAAGCGGCGTCATGATCGCCGTGGCGACGATGTTTGAGGTCACCACCCAGGCGATCTGATCCGGCGCAGCGGACAACGCGCCCTGCATCTGGGGCAGCGACACGTTGGCGATGGTGACCGTCATCGCATAAAGAAAGGTGACCGCGGTACAGGTCGCGAGCACCAGCGCGCGCTCGAGTGCCGCGCTGGCGCCCAGGGCTTCGGAAAGCGGGACCGATTGCGTGCTCACGCGACCAGCGGGCCGGTCAGAGGGCGAACAGGCTGCGCAGGTCAGGCAACCCGCGGCTGCGGCCGATGTCGATGCTGACCCTGACCGTCATGCCGGCGCGCAGCGCCGGGCGGTCGTTGACCTCTCTGGCGTCGGGCTCGAGCGCGAGCAGCACCGGCACGCGCTGCACCACCTTGACCCAGTTGCCGGTCGCATTCTGCGGCGGCAGCAGCGCAAACTCGGCACCCGTGGCGGGGGCGATGGTGCCGACCCGCGCAGGCCATTCGACGCCCGGGTAGGCGTCGGCGACAACGCGCGCCGCCTGTCCGACGCGCAGGCTGGTGAGCTGCGTTTCCTTGAAGTTCGCTTCTATCCAGAGTTCGCCCGCCTGAATCAGGCTGAAGGCGGCGACCCCGCGCGCCAGGTACTCGCCGGCCTGCAGCCTCATGTTGCTCACCGTGCCCGCGGCGGGGGCGTGGACCTTCGTGCGCGCGAGATCGAGCGCGGCCGTGTCGCGCGCCACCTGTGCTTCCAGCACGCGGGGGTGGCGTTCGGCCGGCAGGTTCGGATCCCCGCCGAGGGCCGCCAGCACGCGTTTGGTGCGTTCGTGCAGCGCCGCGAGGTGCGCCCGCGCCGCCGCCAGGCTATGGCGCGCCTCGTCGTAGGCGTCCTCACGCACCATGCCCTTTTCCCGGAGACGGCGCTGGCGCTCCAGCTGCAGGCTGAGAAAACCGATGCGCTCGTCCGCCTCGAGCGCTTCGGCAAGCGCCACGCGATGCTCCGCGCGCAGCGTAGTCACGTCGGTGCGTGCGGTCGCCAGCTGGGCATTGGCCCGCGCGACCGCCATCTGGAACGGCGCCGCGTCGATGCGAAACAGCAGCTGCCCCTGCTTCACAGGCTGGTTGTCGCGCACCAGGACCTCGGCGACCTGCCCGGCGACCTCGGCGTTTACCGCGATGATGTGGGCCTTTATGTAGGCATTTTCGGTTTCCAGGTGGCGTCCGCCCTCGGCGTAGTAGTACAGGGCAAGCGCAGCCGCAACGAGCGGCACGCCCAGCAGCAGCAGGACGTGCGCCAGCGCCCGCCCGATGCGCGGCCGGCTCATCGGGGGCGCCTGCGTGGCTTGGCGGGCGATGGCGTATCCGCCGGGTTGCGCAGCAGATTGCTCTTGATCGCGAGCAGCGTATCGACGAAGCGCTCGCTCTCGGCCGCGCTTATGCCGGCGAGCGCGTCGCGCCGCAGCTCGGCGGCGAGGGCGCGCATCGTGCGCAGCGCGGGTTCGACTTCGTCGGTCAGATGTACCCGCCACACGCGGCGGTCGCGCGCGTCGTGCTCGCGCCGGACCCAGCCCTTCGCCTCCAGCCGGTCGAGCAGGCGGCCGAGCGTCGGTCTTTCGATCTCCAGGATCTCGGCGAGTTCAGTCTGGCTGACGCCATCGCTGCGGAAAAGATGCGTCAGCACCCACCATTGCGCGCGCGTCAGGCCGAGCTTGCGGATGCGCCGGTCATAGGCGGTACGCAGCAGGCGCGCCACGTCGTTGAGCAGGAAACCGAAATTGCGCGACAGGTCTTCGCGGAGCATGCCCAGAATTATAGTTGCCTGGCTTATGATAAGCAAGGCAAGGGAATTGCCGCGCGGGCTGGTCGCAGCTGTGCCGCGACGGCATCACGGTCTACGGCGTTACGACCAGGGGCGCGATTTGAGCCACCGCATACAGCGCCTGTTATTTGAGCAACAGTTCGAAGCGGCCTTCGCCGCGCTCGATGGCGAACATGCGCAGCAGCGGCGCGAGCTGCTGCAGTTGCTGCGGCGGTACGCGCGCGTTGCCCTGGAACACCGGGTTGCGCCCGCGCGCCCAGGAGCCCTGGCCGTCGAGTTGCAGCGGTCCCTGCAGCGTGCGCAGCGACGCCTGCACCGCAGCGCCGTCGCCTTCGAGGCGCAGCTCATAGTCGCCCAGAGGCGAGATGCGCGTGAACGCCGATCCGGCGCCACGCCATTGCAGCGTCGCATTGCCCTGGACCGAGTCGCGCCCGAAGCTAAGCCGTGCAATGTGCAGCAGCATGTCGCCGGTGAGCCCGAGCGCGGCCAGCTTGGGCACGCCCAGGCCCAGTGCCGCGGCCGGCAGATTGATGTCGGCGTCCGCCACTTCGATCTGCGACAGGGAAATGGTCACCGGAAAATGCTGGAGCGCATGGTCCAGCGCGACTTCGTACACGAGTTTCCCGCGCAGCAAATAGGCGGGCCGGATGCGCCAGGCGATGCGCTTGGCGATGCCGCTGTCGCGGTTCGCATCGCGAATCTCGATCTGTCCCGTTCCCGACCACAGTGTGCCGCTCGCCTCGACCAGGCGCAGCCCGCCAGCACTGCCTTGCTCCAGGCGGGCGTCGATCAAAGTCGCCGGCGCCGTGGCCATCAGTCCGAAGGCGTAGGCGGCGAGCCCGAGGCCGATCAGCCGCCAACGACTCACTGTGAACGGGCGCGGGTCAAGGTGGCCGTTATGCTCACCAGTCCCGGCGTGGTCAGGGCTTCGATGCGGCTCGTGTCAAGGCGGATATGCTGCGCCTGCAGCGTCGCGACCCAGGCAAGCCAGTCCGCGAACGCGACGGAGCCGAATACCACCTGCACCTGATTTGCGTCCCGGGCATCGATGCGCAGCAAGGCGCGCGCGAGTCCGGCAGCGCCGGCTTGGGCTTGCACCTGCGTGCGCAGATCGGATTGCGGCGCGGGAGCTGCAGGTGCGGCGCGCGCGCGCGCGAGCTCGTTTGCGTCCGCATCCAGACGCAGCGCCTGCGCACGCAGGACGGACACGGACGAACCCAGTTGCGCCCGCGCCCGGTACGCCGACTGCACCAGCGACAGGTACAAGGCAAGGCCCACGACCGCGGCCAGCACGGCGATGATCACCCGATCCCGCGGCGAGCGCGATTCCCACAGCTTGCGCAGCCGCGCCTTCATGACGAACGCACCGTGATGACCACAGTTCCGCCGCCGGAGCGGGTAGAGGCGGGCGCTGCCGCCCCCTGGTCGACGCGCAACCCGGACTGGAGCAGGCGCGCCACGATGCGGCGAATGCCCGCGTCATCAACGCTGGCGAGTTCGAGCGTCATGCGCCCGCTCTCGTAGGAGGCGACGCGCAGTCCGCCCGGTGGCACCTGCTTCAGTGCGGCCGCCACGCTCACTATCATCGGCAGGAAGTCGCCGCTATCGGGTTGGCCCGCGGCATGGCGCGCCTCGGCGAGTTTGCGCCGCATCTGCAGCGCCGGGTCGGCCACCGCGACTGCTTCGGGAAAGGCCGCGCGAAAACGCGATTCCATGCGCGCGCGCAAGCCGCGCTGCTCGCCGGCGAGTCGCGTCCAGTCGACCACCAGCGCCAGGGCATGCACGGCCAGGGCTGCGCCCACGATCCAGGCCGCCGGCCGCAGGCGTGCCAGGGTACCGGAGGGCAGGCGCCAGCGTGCGCGCTCCTGCGCCAGGCTGATACCGGCCTCGGGCGGCGCCGTGCGCCAGTCCCAGGGTTCGGCAAGGCGCAGCGCCACGCCCAGTGCGCGTTGCCAGGCCTCGATTTCGGGTGAGGAGTCCGGCGCAGTCGCGTACACGGCGATCGACGCCGGCGCCTCGCCGCGCGTTTTCGCCTCGTCGAGCATCAGGCGCAGCGACAGCGGCGGGGAACCGCGGTCGCCGCAATCGGTCGCCGTGCCTTCGAGTTCGGAGATGCGCACGAAGCCCTCGCGGCCGTCCCAGGCGAGGCTCCACTCGCCCGCCATCCACGGCAACATCAGGGTTTCGCAATGCACCTCGTAGCCGTGGATGCCGGCGGCGTCGAGCGCATCGTGCCATGCTTTGAGTCCCTGCCGGTCCGCGACGGCGAGCACATCGGCGTCTGCGGCGGAGCCGAGCCAACTCACCTGGTTGGCATCGGGATCGCCCAGGGTCTCGTCTTCCACGGCATAAGCGAGCACCGATCCGGCGCGGCGCCTGGCCGATTGCGGCAGACGCGCGCGCGTGATCAGGACTTCGGCGGCAGGAAGCACCAGCTGCACGCGCTCGGTGCGCTGCGGCAACTGCGCCAGCGGGCCGTCTCCGAGGACCGCTTGGCGGCCGTCGCCGAGCAGCGCCCATTGACACCGTTGTGGCGTGTCGCGCAACGAACAGTAGATTCGTAGCAAGCTCATAGCGTAGCCCTGATTAAAGTGTTGATTGAATTGGGGTGCCCTCTGACGTGGAGGAAATGCGAGCTGACGTCGTCCCCTGGTTCCTCGTTCGGACCTTTCATAGATACTTGCGCCATACGATATCGGGCCAGCCCGGGCCCCGGCGCGCGAGCAGGGCCGTGCCGCGCGCCTGCGCGCCGCCGATGGTCACGCGCAGCGTCGCCAGGAAGTAATCGCTGCTCACGCCGATGTCGCCCGCGGCCGCCTCGACTCCCCGCGGAAGCCGCCTGAGGAAGTCGTCGCCGTCGCGATAATAGGCCCGGTCCCGCTGCGCCACCAGCAGCTGGGCGCCGCCCAGGTCCAGGCCATCGACCACCGCGGCGATCACTTCCGCCCGGGCAGTATTCACATTGACCGCGGTGAAGCCGGGCAGCGCCGATACGTAAGGGCGCAGGCGCGCACGCACATTGTCGTCGAAGCCGCGCACCAGCGCCAGTTCGGCCGTGTCGATCAGCGGCCGGTTGGCGGCGACGTAAGGCGGATCCAAAGCAAGATAGTATGCGTCCTCGGCCCCGTCCCGCGGCTGCGGCTGGCTGTCCGCGTCGATCCAGTCTGCGAGCGCGTCGGCGAGTTCATCGGGCAAGCCCAGCGTCGCCAGGAGGTTGCGCAAATGCGCGAGCTGCGCCAGGTTGATCTTACCCTCGGCTACCAGGTTGTTGAGGTTGAATGCGCCCTGCTGATCCTCGATCTGGCCCACGAGTTCGCCGTTTTCAACCGGCAACGGCGGCAGCTTCAACGCCCACGGTTCGCCCAGATGGTCGACGTTGCTCAGGCGGCGGTCGTCGGAGAGCAGCGCGCGCGCCCAATCCGCGCCGGCGAGGAGCACCGCCCGCGCCTGGATGTGGTCGGTGGTGAGTTCGACCTGACGCGCCCAGGTGCTTTGCGACACCATGATCGCGGCGGCGGCCATTGCCGCAAGCGCGACCACGCCCATGGCGAGCACGATGGCGACGCCGCGCTGTCGCGGTTTCATGACTGCAGCACGAATATGCGCACGATTTCCTCGTCCGAGACGAGCACGATGCGCAGGCGCACCGCGCGCGGAAGGGGCCGGTCGGCGGGCGCCGTGGGCCAGGCGTCGACCCAGGCAAGCGCGGGATTGAGATATTGCAGCTCGAATGTCTTCACGCCGGCCAGCACCGGGTAGCGCGCGGGCAGCGCGCCGGGCGCGACATCCAGCCCCGGCCACAACCACAATTCGATTTCGTGTTTTTCGTTCAGCCGGTAGCCGATCCGGCGCGCCGTGTCGACGCCCTCGGTCGAGGCGAAACGGCTGAATTCCAGGCGCGCCTCCGCTGTCGTCACCGGCGCGCCGAGCCATGCCGGCGCAATGCCGTCGGCGCTACGGACCGGACGCGGCGCCGCGAGTTCGACGTCGCGCTCGAAGCGCGCGAAAAAAGCCGCCACGCGCCGCCATTTGTCGGTCTCGTACTTGACGTGTTCGCGCGCGTCGAGCACCGCACCCAGTCCGCGGTAGGACATCAGCGCGAGCAGCGACAGCACCAGCAGCGCGGTCAGGAGCTCGATCAGGGTGAAGCCGCGCGCGGACTTCATCTGCCCGACCCGGGCACATTGACGATGAACCCGGCGAGGTGCGCCAGCGAATGCGATTCTTCGGCAGTCGCGAAAACCCGCACATCGACGCGGCGGAACGCAGCGTTCGGCGTGGCGATGACTTCCTCGCGCCAGGCGAAGTCGAGGCCGCCTTCGCGCGAGCTGCCGCGCTGCACGCCGAGGGGCAGCCAGTCGGCGCGGGCGCGATGCTCCGCCAGCAGGTTTTCCGCCACCCAGCCCGCGAGCAGGCGCGAGCGCAGCTCGCCTACGTTGTTCGTGCCCTGTCCGGCCGCACGCAGCGCCGACAGCAGCGCGATCGAGACGATGGCCAGCGCAACCAGCACTTCGACCAGCGTGAACCCTTTGCGCCTGGCGTTCATTTCAAAATGAGGGGACGCATCCCCTCACGCCCTCCCAGATCGGCCGTTGCAAAATTCATTTTGCAAGGGGTTCCTAACGTAGTGCCACTTCGCCATCGGTCCTTCCTTCCCCCCGCACCACGCGCACCTCCCCGACCGGAGATCCCGTGACCGCATAATGCTCTGCGCCAAGTGACAAGCCGATGGTGAAAGCCAGCGACGAGCCCTGGGGGGCAAACTCCAGGCGCATGGCGCCCTGCGGCCGCATGTTTTCGACGCGAAAGCCGGACACCGCCATGCCTTGCGGCAGAGTTCGTGCGCGCAGCAGTTCGCTGTCGCGGATTTCGGACCAGCCGGCATCGCCGCCGGAACGCCAGAAGCGGTAGCCGGATTCGTCGGCGGTCCAGGCGATGGACCTTCCCGTGAGCCGCGCTTCCGTGGCGGCGAAGTCCAGCAGCTGCGACAGGCGCTCGGTTTCCAGCCGAAGCACGGCGCGATCGTCGGGCCGCGTGATGGTGCTGACCAGGCCGACAAACAAGCCCATGATCATCAGCACGACGAGCATCTCGATCAGCGTGAAGCCGCGGCTTGGCCCCAAGATAATCACGCTTTTCATCGTTTTGTAACTAACCTAGAGATTCCACGAGCCGATGTCGGCGTCGTTGGCTTCGCCGCCGGGCGCTCCGTCGGCGCCGTAGCTGAACACGTCGATCTCGCCGCGCACTCCCGGATTCAGGTACTGGTAGGGATTGCCCCAAGGGTCTTTGGGCAGCCGCTCGATGTACCCGCCCGGCTTCCAGTTGAGCGGAATCGGCGCGGTCGTCGGCTTGAGGAACAGCGCCTGCAAGCCCTGTTCGGTCGTCGGGTAGCGCTGATTGTCCAGCCGGTAGAGCTTGAGCGCCTGCATCAGGCTCGCGATGTCCTGTTTTGCGGCAATCACCCGCGCCTCATCCGGGCGGCTGATGATCTTCGGCACCACCAGGGCGGCGAGAATGCCGAGAATGACGACGACCACCATCACTTCGAGCAAGGTGAAACCACGTTGCCCGCGAACCCCGATCAGCATCGCCAATTCATCCCCGTCAATTGATGCTCCCGCGCCTCGGAAGCCGCCGTTTTCATTATATAATGCTCCACCGATGCATCTGGCCGGCTCGCATACAACGTTTTCCATTATATAATGCTTCACCCGATGCATCCGGCCGATTACTGCGCCCGGCCCTCACTATTTCCAGCGCGCGAATGGCGATTGACGAAGAATGCAGGTGCTCGCGTTTGGTCGGTCCGGTCTTGCGCAAACGGTCCTCGTATCCTTGCTGACGTTCGTTGCGGTTGCGCTGCTTGGCGCGGTGCTCGCATACTGGACCTGGGCGTGGTTTGCTCCGCGCGCCGAGCCGCGTGTGGAGGCGAGCGCGGCGCAAAGCGGCAGCGTAGCCTCCGCCGGCGCCATTTTCGGCAACGTGCCGCGCAACCAGGCGGCTGCCGCGCCTACCGGAATTGCGATCAAGCTGCTCGGCGTAGTGGCGGCCTCAGGCGGCCGGCGCGGCTACGCCGTGGTGCAACTCGAAGCGAAACAGATTCTGGCGGTGCACGAGGGCGAGGACGTCGCCCCCGGCATCCGGCTGGCCGAAGTCCATGCGGACCACGTCATGCTGGAGCGCAACGGGGTGCGCGAAACCCTCGCATGGCCGGAAAAGCGCGTTACCGCGGCACCTGCCGCACGTACCACGGCACCTGCCGCCCGAACGGCCAACGAATGACGCCCCCTTGTTCGCCGAGGGCGCATGTGAGGATCGATCTATGAAGCGTCGCTGCTTAGGAACCGGATTGGTGTGGATGGCGCTGCTCGCCTGCGCCGGCCAGGCGTGGTCCGCCGACACGGCCTCCAGCGAACGCTCCGGCGCCAGCGCCGCCGCGCGCCCGAGCGGCCCCGATGTGGTCACGCTCAACTTCGTCAACGCCGACATCGAGGGCGTGGTGAAGGCGGTGAGCGAAATTACCGGGAAGAACTTCGTTCTCGATCCGCGCGTCAAGGGCACGGTCAATATCGTTTCGGCCAAGCCGATGTCCAGGGCGCTGGTCTACCAGGTGTTTCTGTCGGCGATGCGCCTGCAGGGCTTTAGCGCGGTCGAGGAGCGCGGCATGGTCATGATCGTCCCCGAGATCGAGGCCAAGATGCACCGCAGCCCCACGCTCGGGCCGCAGGAGCAGCCGCGCGCCGCGGGGGATGTCATCCAGACGCGGGTATTCAGGCTGCAACATGAATCGGCGACGCAAATGGTGCCGGTGCTGCGCCCGCTGATCACCCCCAACAACAGCATCACCGCCTACCAGAACAACAGCACGCTGGTGGTTACGGACTACGCGAGCAACCTGGAGCGCATCCAAAAAATCATCGAATCGATCGACCAGCCGAACGATTCCGGTTCGATCATGATTGCGCTTCAGCATGCCTCCGCGCTCGATGTGGCGCAGACCATCACCCGCCTGCTCACCGAGCCGACGCAGGCGGTGGACCCGAACCAGCGGTTTACCATTGCCGCGGATGCCCGCTCCAACAGCGTACTCGCTCGCGCCGGCGATCCGGCGCGATTGTTGCGCGTGCGCCAGTTGGTGGCGATGCTCGATTCGCCCACCAGCGCCGGCGGCAATATTCATGTGATTTACCTGAAGAACGCGGAGGCGGTGAAACTGGCGGAGGTGTTGCGCGCGATCTATACCGGCGAATCCGCGGGTGCGCAGGCGCGTTCCGCCGTGCCTGCGTCGCCGCTGGGGCAGGCGCCGGCGACGGCGCAGGCTGCTTCCTCGGCGCCTGGCATCATCCAGGCGGATGCTGCCACCAACTCGATCATCATCACTGCGCCCGATGCGATCTACAACAATCTGCGCGCCGCGGTGGAGAAACTCGACGTGCGCCGGGGGCAGGTTTACGTCGAGGCGCTGATCGCCGAGGTCACGGCCGACAAGACGGCCGAGTTCGGCATCCAGTGGCAGAATCTGACGGGCCTGGGCGAGACCGCCGGGCAGGGGTTCGGCGGCACCAATTTCGGCACCTCCGCCCAGAACATCGCCGCAATTTCCCAGAATCCGAGCGTAGCCGGGCACGGCCTGAATATCGGCGTGGTGAAAGGCTCGATCACCATCCCGGGCGTCGGCGCCCAGATTCTGAACCTCGGCCTGCTGGTGCGTGCGCTCCAGGCCGACACCAATGCGAACATCCTGTCCACGCCGACGCTGCTGACC
>Ga0209212_1007631_pt1 | contig 11886 bp, 8 predicted proteins | sample RifGroC2_FD_183996 | JGI IMG/M metagenome (GOLD analysis project Ga0209212, IMG submission 183996) | Groundwater microbial communities from Rifle, Colorado, USA - Groundwater C2 (SPAdes) (version 2) | ecosystem: Environmental > Aquatic > Deep subsurface > Groundwater | place: Rifle, Colorado...
GACCTGCTGGACCTCAACCTTTACAGGCCGGCCGTTTTCGGCTATAAAAGGCTGCCGGTCACAAGCATGGTCACTTCCCGCGGCTGCCCTTTCTCCTGCAAATTCTGCTCCAAGAGCGTTTTCGGCTCCGCCTACCGGGCCCAGTCCCCGGAAAAGACGCTCGAAGAGATCGTTCACCTCATGGAGAACTACGGCATCCGGGAGCTCAGCTTCCAGGACGACACTTTCACTTTCGACAGGAAAAGAGTGGTGGACCTCTGCGGGCTGCTGATAAGCCGCGGCCTGGACCTCACCTGGTCCTGCATGACCCGGGTGGACCTGGTGGACGAAGAGCTGCTGCGTAAAATGAAAGAAAGCGGCTGCGTCTCCATAGCTTTCGGCATAGACGGGGCCAGCGACGGCGCCTGCGGCCTGATGAACAAAGGTTTCGGCGCCGACAAAGCCCGCGCGGCCGTGGCGGCCGCCAAAAAGGCCGGCATAGAGACCCGCGGCTATTATGTTTTCGGTTATCCCGGCGAGACCCTGGCGTCCATGGAAGCCGCGCTGGAAAATATCATGGACATAGGCACAGACCATGTCTTTTTCGCCTTCGCGCATCCCTTCTTCGATACGGAGCTTTACGCCGAGGCCAGGGAGAAGGGGCTGTTGAAGGCCACCGACGAGGAACTCCGCGACAGCTATGACAATACCCAGCCGCTGATCACGGTGCCGGGGGCGGGCCCGGAGGAACTTCTCAAATTCTACAAGAAGGCCTATCTCAGATATTACCTCCGGCCGGGGCCCTTGTTTAATAGAATTACCTCGATACGCGGCGCCGGCGACCTGGCGGGGCAGTTCAAAGCTTTCAGGAGTTTTTTAAAGTGGTGCTGATCCAATGAAGATCCTGCTTATCTCACCCGGGCTTAAGGTCATGGACGTCTACCAGACGAAGGCGCGCGGCTGCATGCCGCCGCTGAACCTGATGTATATCGCCGCCCTGCTGCTGAAGCACGGGCATGAAGTCTCCATCCTTGACCTCTATGCCGAAGAACTTTCCGACGAAGAAAAGCTCGCCCGCATTAAGGATTTCAACCCAGCTTTGGTCGGCCTCGCCACCTATACGGCCAGCTTCGACATGGCGGCCGAAGCGGCGGCCCTGGTGAAGAACAACCTGCCGGGCGTGAAAGTAGCGGCCGGCGGCATCCACGCGAGCTACCTGCCGGAAGTCTGCCTGAAGAACAAGAATATGGACTTCGTGGTGCTGGGCGAGGGCGAGGAGACTTTCCTGGAACTCGCCGCCTGCCTGGAAAAGAAGGGCGATATTTCCGGCATAGCCGGCCTGGCTTACAGGAACGGCGACAAAACCGTTTTCACTACCCCCAGGACTCTGGCCCCGGACCTGAACTCCCTGCCCTGGCCGGCTCACCATTTGGTGGACTTCGGTAAATATTATTTAGGCATCACCCGCGCCGTCACCTCTTCCAGGGCCGCCTCCGTGCTGACCATGCGCGGCTGCCCTTACAAATGCACTTTCTGCAGCCATCATTACGGCTATGGCGCGAACCTGCGCAAGCGCGCCCCGGCCGACGTGGTAGCCGAGATAAAAAGCCTTTACGACAAATACGGCATCAGGGAGATCCAGTTCGAAGACCCCTCTTTCACCTGCGACCCCGGCCATGTCAAAGAGATCTGCCGGCTGATAAAAAAGAGCGGGCTGAAGATAAACTGGAACTGCAATGTCAGGGCCAATACCTCCGGCGACGAGCTTTTCAGGGAAATGAGCGAGGCCGGCTGCCGGCGGGTCCTGCTCGGCGTGGAATCCGGCTCGCAGGAAATGCTCGACAGCATGAAAAAGGGCGTCACCCTGGAGCAGATCCGCAATACCGTGCGCCTGGCCGCTAAATACAGGATGCGGGTCAACGCCGCCTTCATCCTCGGTACACCCGGAGAGACCTATGAGAGCGCCCGCAAAACTTTCGACTTCGCCAAGGAGCTGGACCCCGACTACGTGATGTTCTCGGTGTATATCCCCAGCGTGGGCGGCGAGCTTTTCGAGAACCTCTCGGCCGGCGGCGGCCTGGACCTGGATAAAGTCTACGGCGCCGACTACGTGACCGTCTATTCCGAGCGGGAGCCCATGGTGGAGATGAGCTCCATCCCCTCGGCCAGGCTGCTGGCCCTGATGGAGGAATTCACCCGCGGCTTCTATTTCCGGCCGGCCTATATCCTCAAGCGGCTGCGCTGGCTCACTTCCTTCGCCGAGGTCAGCCGGGTGCTCTGGGGCGTAGCGCTTATTTTCAGCCACCAGTTCAGAACGCTTTTGAAGGCCGGGAAACGGCCGCCCAAAGATAAAAATGCGAATTCCTGGACATATTGAACGCCTGCTCCTGATCTACAGGATCTTCGTGAAGCCTTCCGGCTTCAGTATACTCCCGCGCCTGGCCAACTACGCGGTCAAAAGGTATCTCTTCGGCAAACAAGTGCCGATGACCGTGATGATAGCCCTGACCTACCGCTGCCAGTGCGGCTGCGTGCATTGCTCGGCCAGCGAGCTTTCCAATGAAAAAACCGAGCTTTCCACCGCGGAGGTGAAGAACATCATCGCCGCCGCGCGAAAGCTGGGCGTGCCCAAGATAGGCTTCACCGGCGGGGAGCCGCTCCTCAGGGCCGACCTCCCCGAACTGGTAGCCTGCGCGGCGGGCCATGGCCTGAGCGTCTCGATAGACACTAACGGCATTCTGCTCTCCGGTGAAACGGCGGCCGCGCTGAAGCAAGCCGGCATCTCGAATATAAATATCAGCCTGGATTCAGCCGACCCGAAGCGCCATGACCGCCTGCGCAAACAGGAAGGCTGCTTCGACGCCGCCCTTGCCGGGGTAAAGCACTGCGCCACCCTGGGCATACCGGCCGTAGTTTCCACCTATGTCACGGACAAGGCCCTTTCCGAAGGCCGGTTAAGTGATTTGATAGCCACCGCCAGGCAGGCCGGCGCGGCCGGGGTGCGCGTTCTTTTCCCGGTCTATACCGGCAAGCTCGGCGGCAGGCGCAGGAATTTGCTCTCCGCCGAAAATAAAAAGCTCTTTTTCGAGAAATACATGGACAGTTCCTTCGTTTATTCCGAGAGCCCCCTTTACGACTGCCTGATAGGGGCCATGGAATGCACCATGCGCAGGAAAATGAGCGTCTATATCACGGCCTACGGCGAAGTGAAGAAATGCTATGTTTCCGGCTGCTCCATGGGGAACGCCAGGGAAGAAGGCCTCGCGTCCATACTGGAAAGGAACGGCTACCTGAAAGCGGGCCTTGCCGCCGACGCGGAATGCGGGGCCTGCTGATGCGCGTCCTCTTCATCCATTCCTCCACCGAAAGCCTCGGCCTCGAATATCTTTCGAGCTCGCTGAAAAAGCGCGGCCATACCACGGCCCTGCTCTTCGAACCTTTCCTCTTCCGCTCTTTCAGGCTGGACAGCCGCGCCCTGGACAGTTCTTCGGCCACGAAGCTGGCCGCCGAAGCGCTGGCCTGGAAGCCCGACCTGGTCGGCTTCTCGGTGGAATCGGACTATTTCGGCTGGGCTTGCGAAGTCACGAAAGAGATAAAAAAGCTCAAACCCGTACCGGTGGTCTTCGGCGGCGTCCACGCAAGCTCCGTGCCCGAACTCACGCTGGAGCTGAGCGGGGCCGATTATGTCTGCGCCGGCGAGGGCGAGGAGACCGTCTGCGAACTGGCCGATTGCCTTGAAAACGATACCTCCCCGGCAGGTATAGCCAACCTCCTCGGGAAAGGCTTCCATAATCCGCCGAGGAACCTGGAAGAAAACCTGGACAAGCTGCCTTTCCCGGATAAAAATTTGTTCTACGAAAAGTTCCCGCGTTTCGCTTCCGGCTCCTACAGCATCATTACCGGCAGGGGCTGCCCCAATGCCTGCAGCTACTGCCATAACAGCGCCATGCGCGGCCTCTACCAGGGCAAAGGCCGCTACCTCCGGCGGCGCAGCCCGGAGAACGTCATCAACGAGCTGCTGGACGCGAAGACGTTGTACGGCTCCCGGCGGGTCTCTTTCGTCGACGACCTTTTCACCGAGAACCTCCCCTGGCTCAGGGTCTTCCTGCGGGAATACAAAGCGAAGATAGGCCTGCCTTTCTATTGCGACGTGCATCCCTCTTTCATAGACGCGGAAAGGGTCTCGCTCCTGGCCGAAGCCGGCTGTTCCGTGGTGAACATGGGCATACAGACCATAGACGCGGGGATCAGCTCCGGGAAGCTGAACCGGCGGCCCTGCGTGGAGGACGCCGCACGCGCCATAGAGCTTTTCCGGGGCACCGGGATCTTCCTTTTCACCAATTTCATGTTCGGCCTGCCCGGCCAGACCACGGAAGAGCTGGAAAAGATAGCCGCTTTCTGCGCGGAGCACAAAGCCGACTTCCACGACGTGAACTGGCTGCGCTACTATCCCGGGGCGAAGATCATGGAGACCGCCAAAGCGGACGGCCTCCTGACAGCCGGGGAAATTACGGCGATAAACAGGGCGGAAGAATTCCTGCCTTACGCCCACGGCGGGCATTCCTACAGCCCGGAGCGCGCGCGGCTCAGGAATTTGGTCTTCCTTTTCAACCTCCTGCCGGCGGGCGCCGCCGGGAAGCTGCTCTCCTGGAAGTTTTACCGCTTCCTGCCGGCCTTCGACCTGAGGGGCCCCGCCGTAGCGGCCTGCCTGCTGGTGAAAAAATATCTGCTGGGCAAAAAGAACCCCTACCCGAATTTTTCTATTTCCGATATCGCGGCTTACTACCTGCATTTCACGGTCAAAAAGCTTTTCTCCGGGGGAGGCGCATGAGAGCCCTTTTCAGAAAAGCCGTCACCGGCCTGCTGACGCTCAGGCTCCTGGACGCCAAAAGGGCGGCCCATGTCGCGGCGTACGGCCTGCGCAAATTCCTGCTGCGCCAAAAGCTGCCAGGGACCGCGGTCTTCGCCCTGACCTTCAAGTGCTTCTGCAAATGCGGCTGCTGCGCCTCGGGGATCTTCTCCGACTATTTCAAGGACGCCATGCTTCCGCTGGAGGACGCGGAGCGCCTTATCCGGAAGGTGGCGGCCGCCGGGACGCCTAGGCTGCACCTGACCGGCGGCGACCCGCTGGCCCATAAGGACCTGGCCTCCATAGCGCGCCTGGCCTCGGAGCTCGGCCTGCTTACCTTCGTGGAGACCAGCGCCGTGACTATGACGGAAGAGACGGTCCTCGCCCTGAAGGAGGCCGGCGTCAGCAGTGTCAATATCAGCCTGGACAGCAGCGACCCGGCCCTGCATGACGCGGGCCGGGCGGTAGGCGGCTGCTTCGCCCACGCCGCCGAAATGATCCGGCTCTGCGTGAAGCACGGCCAGCCCTGCATGATCTCCACTTACGCCACCAGGGAAAGCATCTACGGCGGGGACATTTTTAAACTGGTGGCTTTCGCGCGGGAAGCCGGCTGCGCCGGGATAAGGATACTCGCCCCGCAGCCCTCCGGGAACTGGATAGGGAACGAAGCCGTCATCCTGAAGAAAGAGGACGCGGACCACCTGGAAGCCCGCCTGCCGCTTTTCTTCCCCGTCTATAACAGGACGCCGCAGATAGACTGCCCGCTCAAGGACGGCTACAAGGTCTTCGTCCTGCCCGACGGGAATTTCGCCCCCTGCGAGCATTTGCCTTTCATCTTCAAGGATTCCAAAGACCTGGACCTGGCCGGGCTCCCCGCAAAAATAAATTCCTATGACTTTTTCCGCGGCGAGTATGCCTGCATACCGAGGAGCCCGGAATACAGGAAGCTGCACCCGGAAGTGACAAAACGCGGAGAGGGGCCGATCTTCCTATGATAGAGCTGAGGCCTGAAACCAGCATCCGCCCCGGCCCGGGAGCCGCTTACTGCCTTGCCCCCGCCTGGCTGGACCTCTGCGAGAACGTTTTCGGCTACGAGATCAAGAAATACGGCTTTTATTCCGGCGGCGCCAGGCTGGGCGGCGCCGCTTACGCCGTGGTCAAGTCCCTGCTTTTCGGGAACAGGATAGTCTCCATGCCCTTCTCGGACGAGGCCGGCTGCTGGTTCGAAAAAGGCGCCGGGCCCGCCGGGGAGGAGAGAGCGCGGCTCACGGCCGCTTTCTGCGCCGTCCTTGACGCCGAAGCCAAGGTCTCGGGCGCCGAATACGCCGAGTTCAGGGGGAACTGGGATTTCCTGGACGATAAGGCCTCCGGCTTCATAAAAAGCGGGAACTATTTAAGATTCGTCACCGACACTTCCAAAGGCTACGCCGAAGTCAGGAAGCACTACGACGGCAATATAACCGCGAACCTGAAAAAAGCCGATAAGCAGGTCGCCGTAGAGGAAGTCGCCTCCGCCGCGGCCCTGGAGGAGCTCTACCCGCTTTACCTGGAGCAGATGCGGAGCTTCGGTTCCCCCCCGCTGCCGAAGGCTTACTTCTACACTCTTTTTTCAGGCGGCCTGACCAGGGTTTTCAAGGCCAGCGTCGAAGGAAGGACCGCGGCTTTCCTGAGCCTGATAGTCCACGGCGGGGTGTTCTACGCCGACATCAACGCGGGCCTGAGGAAGTACGATAGCTATTTTCCGAAGATAAGGCTTTTCGACCATACCCTCCGGCTGGCCTGCGAGAGCGGTATTGGCAAATACGATCTTATGAGGACCAGGCCCGGCGGCGGGGTTTTCCTCCACAAGCAGAAATGGGGAGGCGCCGCGGAGCCGATAATTTACCGGCAGAAAAGTTTCGTAAAGAACCCCAACCTCCGGATGGACCCGGAACAGAAGCGCTATCTCCTGCCGCAGTTCGCTTTCAGGCATATGCCGCTTTTTCTTTCGAAAGCGGCTGGCCCGCTGGTCAGGAAGGGGCTGGGCAAATGAACTTAAGGGAAAGAATAATTTTCCCGCTGTCCGGTTTTTCCGGTTCGCCTGGCCCTTCCCGCCCGCCCGCCGAACGCGCGGCCAGCTTCGCCGGGCTGTACCGGCACGCTTTCGAGCACAGCCCCGTTTACAGGGAGAAATACTCCGCCGCCGGCCTTACCGCCGATTCGGTCAGGGAGCTCCCGGATTCCGCGAAGCTTCCCTTCCTCGAAAAAGAGGAGCTGGCCCTCCCCGGGATAAAGGCCGACGATAAAGCGACGCTAGTCTCGCTCGCCAGCGGGGCCACTTCCGGTCCCGGTGTAAATACGCAGCTGGACCGGGAGTACCTGCTCAAGAGGTACAGGATGCTGCTGGCTATACTTTATTCCACCGGCTGGCGCCTCGGCGACCCCGCTTTCGCTTTCCACCCCGAAGAGTACGGCGCCGCCGCTTTGTTCCGCAAAGCTCTCAAAGAAGGCGACCTTAAGAAGCTGGCCTTCAACTTTTTCCAGGAAAGCGTGCTTTACCGGCTTTTTCACAACCGCAGGAATTTTCATTATTCCCCGGAAGCTTTCGACGCTTTCAGCGCCGGCCCCTACCTGGAAAAATTGCGCGCCTTCGCCCCCCGCCTCATTATCTCCAGGCCGGACATACTCTGCGCGCTTATGCGCCAGGCCGCTATACAGGGCCTCGAATTCCCGGCGGCGGAAAGTATCCTCTGTGTAGGCAATATCCTTTCGGCTTCCGGAAAAGCCGCGCTTGAGAGCAGTTTTAAAGCGAAGGTCTATAATCTCTACGCCTCCACCGAGCTCGGCTATGTGGGACTGAGCTGCCCGCATTCCGGGGTCTGGGCCCACGTGGACGAGGACAATTACCTGGTCGAAATTGAAGGCGGCGGCCGCGGGGAGGTAGTGGTGACGGACTTCTCCAACTTCCATATGCCGGTCATCAGGTACAGGACCGGCGATATCGGCGAGCTCGACTCAGGGCGCTGCGGCTGCGGCAGGGAAAGCCTGCGGCTCAAGCTACATGGCAGGAAAAAAGATTTTTTCGAGAGCGATGCCGGTGAGAGATATTACGCTTATGACGCGGATGAATTCCTGGGTTTAGAAAAGGAACTCTACTCCCTGCAGATAGGCGGGCGGCGGGGTTCGCTCCGTTTAACGGTCAGGCCCGGCGAGCTGCCCGCCGGCAGGCTGGAAGATATCAAAGCGCGGTTTTGCGGGCGTTTCGGGCTCTCCCCTGAGAAAGTCGCCATCAGCGGCGGCGGGCCGCTTTCCGGCACTGCCTCCGGGAAATTCGCTTATTTTAACCTGGAGAGGCCGGCATGAAAAAATACACCCTTTACTTCCTGGCGCTCACCCTCCTGGCGGCGGGAATATACGCCGCGCTGCGGACCGGGACCGTCTCGCGCCTCTACCCGGCGGTTTTCCGCGCCCCGGACAGGGCCGGCGAAATGCGCGCCCGGAGCGTGAACGAATACCATTACAACTATAAGGGCGAGGCGGGGCTCCCGCTTTTCAGCTGGGTCTACGCCGGCTTCCTTACCGACGAGAAAGGCGGCCTGTACCAGTTCTCCTGCACTTATTACTCGGAAGAAAGCACTTATTACCCAGGCTTCCTGGTCATGCTGAAAAAGCTGGACCAGGACAGGACCGGCGGAAAGATCCTGTATAAATTCGCCTGGAAGGAAGGAACCCCGAGATTCACGGAGTCCGCCGGCTCTGTGAAGATCGCGGCCGGTTCGGCGGCCAGGGGCTTCGAGATCGATGTGACGGAGTCCCGGCATACCCTGAAGGTCTGGAAAGGCGCGGAGTTCAGCCTGGACCTTTCCTTCGAAGAGAGGATGGACCCGGTCTTCATCTACAACAGGGGCAACCCCATCCCCCTCCCCGGCGGCGGGCATCTTTTCCTCGTGGACGATTTTATCCACGGCGAAGGCAGCCTCAAACTGGGAGGTTCGGTCTCGGCTGTCGGCGCGGATCTCACGCATGAAAGGGTTTACAGCCCTATCGACCAATGGCAGTTCAACTACGAGGATTGGCTCTGCGTGTTCCATAAAGATTTTTACGCCCTTTTTTTCATAACCGGCGAGCGCGGCCTGGAGGAAGGGGACAAGGGGCTGTCGGAGGGCTTCGTTTATTTCAGGAAGGAAAAGAAATATATCCCGCTGCAACACCTGGACATAAGGTACGCGATGACCACGCGCACCCGGATCCTGAAGCGGGACACCCTGGTAAACATGGAAACCCCGGTCTCGCTCTCGGCGGAAGCGCTGGGAAAAGACCTGAAGTTCAATTTCAATTTCGAGGCCATCGGCGGCGCCGACGAGAGGGAATTGTCCATGACAGGCCGCGGCTTCATCGAGTATAAAGGCAAAAGAACGGATTACGACCCCGTGCTGGCCTGGGAAGAATTCATGCGTTAATTATCTCGCATGGAAATCAAAACGGGCGGAGCCTTTGAGCTCCGCCCGTTTTATTTAAGAGGCCCTTCCCAGCTTACTGGTTGTAGCGGTCCTTAGCGTATTTGCGCAGTTCCTCGGCCTCTTTGGGGCTGAGGCCTTTCTGCCACACATGCTCGTCCTGCGCCAGCAGGGCGTCCACGCGGGTCTTCCACTTGGCACCCAGCTCCGCGCTCTTATGCTTCGCGGTTTCCAGCACCGAGGGCAGGAACTTCTGGTAGAAGTGCTTGGACACCTCGTACATGCCGTGCCAGTGCGTATAGTCCGGGCCCATCATCGCGGCGCCGTGGCGCGCGCGGCGGCCTTCGTGATGCCAGAGCTCGTAATAGACCCACTGCACTTCATGCTCGAAGGGGGCCTTGGCGCTGAGCACGCCGTCCTTGATCAGGTCGTCCATGATAGCCTTGGACGGCTTCCCGAACTTGTCGTTAAAGAGTCCCACCAGGCTGTCGTACTGCTTGTAGAAGTTGTCGACGAAGCTGGCGCCGTGGCAGTTGGCGCAGGCGGCCGTCATCTTTCCCCGGCGTTCCTGCCAGGACAGGACCTTCGCCACTTTGCGCGTCACTTTCTTATTGACCAGGACATCGCCCTCGCGGACCTTTTCCACGGTCTCCACGCTGTCACCGGGCTTGGGCAGGGCGCGGGGCTCCAGGTAATCCTCTTTAAAGCCGTCCTCGAAGACCACCAGGTTCATCTTGGCGCTGACGGCGGGGCGCAGGGTCCAGCTGAGGCGCTCCCCCACGTCGTGGCTGTTCCCCTCCACTTTGCCGTCCTTGCTCATATGACCCGCCATGTGGCAGGTGGCGCAGGTGGGCGCCGCCGAATAATCCTTGCCGAGTATCCACTCGTCCTTGTCCAGCCCCATCTTGTCGCGGTTCGCGTGGAAGGCGATCCCGTGCTTGGATTCGTTGAAGATCTCTATCTGGGGATGGTCCGGCCCCATATGGCATTTGCCGCAGTTCTCCGGCGAGCGCGCGGTCTTGGCCTCGAAGATATGGCGGGAATGGCAGGCATTGCAGGAGCCGCGCGAGCCGTCCGGGTTGATGCGGCCGATGCCGCTGTTGGGCCAGGTCTCGGGGTCCAGGACCGGCTTGCCTTCTGGGCCTTCGCGGAGCAGCTCGCCTTTGGCGTCTTTCAGGAACTTGACCACGCCGCCGTGGCACTGCAGGCAGCCGTTGACGGCGTCGGCGTTATTGCCGGGCATCCCCGCCGCTTTTTCGGCCAGCACATTATCCAGGCTGGCCAGGATCTCGCCGGCCAGGGCGTGGTGGCTGCGGGAGAATTCCTCGTTCTCCCTTGAATGGCATTCGGCGCAGGTCTTAGGGGTCACTATCATCGAGATGCGCTCCCCGTGGTGCACCCAGGAGCCGGGGTTCTCTTTCTCCGACTTGTGGCAGGCCAGGCAGTCCACGCCGTTCTTGGCGTGCTTGGAGCGCTCCCATTCCATGACCAGGGCCGAGGAATGTTTTTTATGGCAGTCGGAGCAGGTGTCGGCCGCGGCCGCCGGGCCGGGAAGGGCGGCGAAACCCGCCGCCAGGCCCAGGAAAGCCAAAAGACGCAGTATTCCGGAATTATATTTCATCATATCTCTCCTTATAGTATAGGCGGCGCCCTGAAAAACAATACGGCGCGCCCCCCTCTCCAAACCCCGGACCCTTGAAAAACAGGGCCGGTAAAACGAAAAAGACTGCCCTTCCCCTGTATAGTACAAAAAAACGGGCGCGGGGCAATAGGCATATTGGTAATACAATGCCTATATATAAGTCAAGAGCCGGCGCGTCCCACGGACGGGCTATTTTCGTTTATTCAGTTATTTTGACCCGGGGTCCATTCCAGGATGGCGAAGATGCCGGACCTCACCCTGACGGCCGCACCCGGGAACAGGCCAGCGTACCTGCCGCGAAAATCCTCGAGGCTCATTCTGGTCTCGCTCTTGATATGCGCGCCTATGAGGGACTTCCCGGAGACGGCGTTCCAAAAAAAGCGGGCGCAGGCCAGCGGTCCCAGCTTGAACAGGGCGGCGAGGTAGAATTCTAGCATCCTTACCGGGTTCCTCGTATGGAGATGTTCGACTATGATTACTTTCCCGCCAGGGGCGAGAAAGGCCTTCATGTTCTTGACGGCCGTCTCCAGCCCGGAGATATGGTGCAGCACGGAGATCGCGGCGACGATATCGTATTCGCCCCGGCCGCCGGCCTCTTTCTCGAAGTCCAGGAATTTAACGCTTACGTTGGGGAAACCTTTCAGGTTTTCGGCCGCCTTCTCCAGCATCCCGGCGGAATAATCGGCGACGGTCACGCTTGCGGCGGCCGCGGCCAACCTGCGGGCGAACCGGCCCGTGCCGCCGCCCAGGTCCAGCACTCTTTTGCCTTTGAAATCCACGGTGTCCAGGAGTTCGTCGTCATGCAGGACGGCCGGCAGGTCCGCGTCGGAGCCGTAAGACCCGGCCCAGGCGTCCCATTCCCTGACGTCGTTAGGGGAGGCCCGCCATTCTTTTTTTATTTCCGGCATGAGGAAGCGGCCGGGGACTGCTTGTCTATCTCGGATTTCATCAGATTGCCGTAGGTGGTCCTGAAAGCGGGG
>Ga0209212_1007633_pt1 | contig 11883 bp, 11 predicted proteins | sample RifGroC2_FD_183996 | JGI IMG/M metagenome (GOLD analysis project Ga0209212, IMG submission 183996) | Groundwater microbial communities from Rifle, Colorado, USA - Groundwater C2 (SPAdes) (version 2) | ecosystem: Environmental > Aquatic > Deep subsurface > Groundwater | place: Rifle, Colorado...
GGAGTGTAGGTGGGAGGGTGCTGTACTAATGCGGCATCGTGCATTGGTATTTTTATGGTAATGTCTGGCTCTTCTTTTAATCGCAAAATGGCCTTCTTGAATATAAGGGAGGCGGTTCCTTGCACTACTTGGCTTACGGATGATCTTCTTTCTTTGCTGCTGAGCTCGCCCGTGTTGTTTCTAGTCAAGTAGTTTCCGTGTTCCGTTCCAATTCTTCCATCTTTTCTGTATCTGAGGTTTATAGACTCTTTCCAGTCTTCGAAAGTGGCGAACTGCTTGAAGAAACTCTTTACTGATCCTCTCTCTGCGCCTTGCGCATTCGCTGCATCCATTAAGCCCTTCAGTTGCATGCCGTATGCATATGAAAGAAATAAGCGTTTGGCTATTTTTCTTCGCGAAGAGTCATTGAAAAGGCTATTTGATATAGTTATGTAGATGTCGCTTTCCTTGTAGAGGTCAAGCAGAAGTTTGTCGCTGGAGAGGGCGGCCATAATCCCGACTTCAAATTGGTCGTAATCAACATAAGATAACTCAAATCCTTCATCCGGAATGATTATGTCTCGGTGTTTTTTGGATATATGCTGTAAGGCAGGGTCTTTATAGTATATTCTGGATGTAATGCTTCCAAAGGTGTCGACAATCGGGAAGGCTCGGGATTGATTGATCGACATGGATGTAAGCACGTTCCGGCTTTCTGCGGTCTTCCTTAATGCTAATAGGTCTTTGGCGAAGTTGTCTTGCATTGGTATGAACTTCAGGACGTAGTCTACAGATACGCCGGAGAAGTCAAAACCTTTCGGTTCTAAATGCTCACAGATATCTTCATCGCTTGGGACTTCGAATGGGAGGTTGTAGTCTGTGGCAAATCTCTTTAGAGTTACAAAAAAATCATGATCGAGTGACTTCTTGTGAGATCTTATTTTTTCTTTATCGATCCTTATTCCGCGAACGACCTGTGAGGTCATGTAGTTAAATATCGGTATCTCTATTTTAATTTGCCTATCTAGTTCGCCCGTGCTATTTGCGTGCTCGCAAAGACGGGTCCATTGCTTCTCAAGTACTGGCGCAATGCTGAAGTATAAGTCTTGGTCTAGGTCTGATCTTCTGGTGAAGATATTCATGTACTCATTGATCTTGTCATTTTCGCAGATATCTGACACTGAGTGAGCGATGCTTTTTTGCTCCCTTGAGGATCTGTCGATCTTTTTTCCGCTAATTGATAGTCGAAAAACTTCAATATCCACTACGTTTTTTGGTAGGTCTTGTGTTGCGTTGTAAATGCTGGGGGCAATTAGCCAGTAGTCATGACATATCAGAAGATCATCTTCGCTTACTAGTTCTTGTGGCGAAACCTCACGTCCTGCGCCGTTAAACCAAAGGAACAACTTGTCCCCGCCCTGATTGGAGAAGTCTTTTTGGAATAAGAAAATCTTAGGCATAATGTTTAGTCGTAAGGACTGATGTTGTCATAAATTGCCAGGATATCCCTGCCTTCTGTCGAAATTACTAGCGTGCCATTAGCAGGGAGATGTCGGATTGCACGACTTGCGGTTCCTTTTAAACGAGTTTTTAGTTCTCCAATGAGCGGTTTTAATGTTTCCCTGTCAAAGTCTTTCGTTGCTAATAGAAAGTATCTCTGGTGTTGATAAGGCCATTCCTTTTTGAATATTTTAATGGTGGGGATTAGAAGTTCGTCCTTGTTGATGCATTTCAGATATACGAAAATTGCCGGTATTTCTGGTGCTAATATAGTTTGCTCTATTTTATTGAGAGCAGCCTCCAATAGAAGTTCAGATATTCTTTGCTTTTTAGCTAGAAGCAACCAAAGATGATAGTTCTGCCAGGGGTGAATCGACTTTAACGGGTTTTCTAGGTATTCCTCTATGCGTTCAAATTCAGGTTCGGAAATTTCAAACATTGAAAGGAGACGGCAAAATTGATCGGTTGAGGCCGCTTGTGATTCAAGTGAGTCAATGATTATGCTTGTCAGTGACTTAATTAATGTTTTGTCGATATCGAATGCGCCGGAGTCAAGCAGTATTTTTAGTCGATTTACAGCGAATCTGAATTGGCGGGACTGGGTTTCCCTATTCTGTATGATGTCGTGTAACATTTCGCATAATGGTGCTATAGATCTAGAAATAACCCGTCTGCTCCGAGAGCGCCACATGTTGTCAATGGCAAGGCTTCGATCATCAGAGGCTGGGAAGAAATCAGAAATTCTTTGGGGTGGGGAATCTTTCGTTAGGATTTCAGTTTTTGCTGAGTTTATGTTCATCCCAACAGTACGCAGCTGCCCAATCAGATCTGTTATGGCTTTGCGTGCATGCTGCGGGTTTTCACATATGATTCGTATGTCGTCAACATATCTGTAGTAGTCATAGCCAAGCTCGACAATTTTGTGGTCGACATCAGAAAGTACGATGTTTGCGATGAAGGATGAAGCGTCTCGATTTTGAGGTAGCCCATGTTTTTCACTGTACCCCCATTGAACTAGTAGCGAGCACAAGGTTTCTATAGCGTTACGTATCCTTAGCTTTTCTCGGCCATTAGCATTTATATTTTCAATCTTGCTTAGAAATGCAGATCGGATCAGGTCGGTGGATATGTTTTCAAAGTAATTTATTAGGTCGGTGGCTAATAGTGCTTGGCCACTGTTAATGGCAGTATGGGTTACCCCCTCAAAAGTGTTCCAAAGGTCAATCCTATTCTTGAACAAATATCGTTCATCTCTTCTTTTTTTGTTCAGTCTGTGGCCAAGTACGCGATGCGATAATAGTGGGTCGAAGAATTCTATCAGGTAACTGCAAATCGCTTGATATATAAAGCGATCAAAAAAATCGGTTTCAAGCGAGTAGCGGATTCCCAGCCCTTTTTTTGGGATGTCGTAGATTGTTCGCGTGTTTCCAGGGTATTGACCGTTACCTTCCTCTAAGAGATCGGCGATTACTTTCTTGAGATATTCCTTATTTGAAAAGAGATCCTTATAAGCGAGTGTGTCGATAAACCAATCATCTCGCATGTCTTGCTTGAGGTGCTTTAATACGGAATCGCAATTAATTGGAAATGAAAGAATCCCATCAGTGCCCCATGTTTCGTCCAAATCGCTCATCCTTATGCTCATGAGTTAATGATTGGTGCCCCCATTCTAAATGGCATCAGATGGATATTCCATATTATTTAATTGGCTTTATTCAAGTCGAATGAAATTGGGTTGATACTTTTATGGTATCGGTAGTGATGAAATAAGGTATTAGCCGGTATCGCTACCCCTTCCCTAGACTCACTCCCAAGGCCCAGCCCCTCGACCACCACCCCGGTCGCCCAGGCTGGCCACCCCCAGAACAACAACGCGGAGTGACCATGCGCAAGATTGAGAACTTCATCGCCGGCGAGTACGTCGCCGCCGCCAGCGGCAAGCGTTTCGAAAAGCGTTCGCCGCTCGACAACCGCGTGATCGCCTCCATCTCCGAGGCCGGGCGCGCCGAGGTGGATGCGGCGGTCAAGGCTGCGCGTGGTGCGCTCAACGGCGAGTGGGGCGGGCTGAGCACCGAGCAGCGCGTCGAGCTGCTGTACGGTGTGGCCAACGAGATCACCCGCCGTTTCGACGACTTCGTCGAGGCCGAGATGGCCGACACCGGTCAGCCCTCGCACGTGATGAAGCACGTGTTCATTCCGCGCGGCGCGGCCAACTTCAAGGTGTTCGCCGACGTGATCAAGAACGTCGCCAGCGAATCCTTCCAGATGGCCACCCCGGACGGTCGCGGTGCCCTCAACTATTCGATGCGTGTGCCCAAGGGCGTGGTCGGCGTGATCTGCCCGTGGAACGCGCCGTTCATGCTGATGACCTGGAAGGTCGGCCCGGCGCTGGCCTGCGGCAACACCGTTATCGTCAAGCCGTCCGAGGAGTCGCCGCAGACCGCCGCGCTGCTCGGTGAGGTGATGAACGCCGTGGGCATTCCCAAGGGCGTGTACAACGTGGTGCACGGCTTCGGTCCGGATTCGGCCGGCGAGTTCGTCACCCAGCATCCGGGCGTCAACGCCATCACCTTCACCGGCGAGACCCGCACCGGCGCGGCGATCATGAAGGCCGCTTCGGAAGGCATGCGCGACGTGTCCTTCGAGCTGGGCGGCAAGAACGCCGGCATCGTGTTCGCCGACGCCGATTTCGAAGCGGCGGTGGATGGCATCTTCCGCTCCGCCTTCCTCAACTCCGGTCAGGTGTGCCTGGGTACCGAGCGCGTCTACGTCGAGCGGCCGATCTTCGAGCGCTTCGTGCAGGCGCTGAAGGTCAAGGCCGAGGGCGTCAAGTTCGGCCGTCCGGACGATCACAACGCCAACTACGGCCCGCTGATCAGCCAGGAGCACCGCGACAAGGTGCTGTCCTACTACCGCAAGGCGGTGGAAGAGGGCGCCACCGTGGTCACCGGCGGCGGCGTGCCGGAGATGCCGGGCGAGCTGGCCGAGGGTTCCTGGGTGCAGCCGACCATCTGGACCGGCCTGTCGGACGACGCGGCGGTGGTGCGCGAGGAGATCTTCGGCCCGTGCTGCCACATCCGTCCGTTCGACAGCGAGAACGAAGTGGTCGCGCTGGCCAACGACAACGTCTACGGCCTGTCCACCACCATCTGGACCAACGACCTGGCCCGCGCCCACCGCATGGCGGCGCGCGTCGAGGTGGGCATCACCTGGATCAACAGCTGGTTCCTGCGCGACCTGCGCACTCCGTTCGGCGGCTCCAAGCAGTCCGGCATCGGCCGCGAGGGCGGTGTGCATTCGCTGGAGTTCTACACCGAGACGCGCAACGTCTGCGTGAAGCTCTGAACAAGCGGGCGCCGGCCACGACCGGCGCCCCATCCCTTGAAGCCGCGTGAGAACGACATGGATAACAACAAGATCGAGCAATACGGCGACGAGCTGTACGAAGCCTTCGTCGCCCGCCGTGCGGTGCCGCCGCTGCTGAGCCGCGAGCCGGACATCACCATCGAGGACGCCTACCGCATCCAGCAGCGCTTCGTCGCGCGCCGCCTGCAGGCCGGCGAGAGCGTGGTCGGCAAGAAGATCGGCGCCACCAGCAAGCCGGTGCAGGACTTCCTCGGCGTCTACCAGCCGGACTTCGGCATCCTCACCTCGGGCATGGTCTACCAGGAGGGCGACACCATCGACCTCGGCGACCTGATCCAGCCCAAGGCCGAGGCGGAGCTGGCCTTCGTGCTCAAGCACGACCTCAAGGGCCCGGGCATCACCGCGATGGACGTGATCCGCGCCACCGACTACGTGCTGCCGTGCTTCGAGATCGTCGATTCGCGCATCACCAACTGGCAGATCAAGATCCAGGACACCGTGGCCGACAACGCCTCCTGTGGCGTGTACGTGCTGGGCAAGACCAAGGGCGACCCGCGCAAGCTGGACATCACCCTGGCCGGCATGGTGCTGGAAAAGAACGGCGAGATCTTCTCCACCGGCGTCGGCGCAGCGGTGCAGGGTTCGCCCGCCAACGCGGTGGCCTGGCTGGCCAACACCCTCGGCGAGCTGGGTATCCCGTTCAAGGCTGGCGAGGTGATCCTCTCCGGTTCGCAGTCGGCGCTGGTGCCGGTAGTCGATGGCGACGAGCTGGTATGCACGGTTGGCGGTCTCGGCAGCTGCCGAGTGAAATTCTCCGGGAGGAGCGCAGCATGAGCAGCAACCTGACCCTGTCCCGCGAGGACATCGTGCGCCTGTGCGAGCGCGTCGAAGGCGCCCAGACCCGCGCCTACGCGATCCCCAAGCTCACCGACGAATACCCGGACATGACCATCGCCGACGGCTACGCCGTACAGAGCGAGCTGCGCCGCCGCTTCATCGCCAAGGGCCACAAGCTGGTCGGCTGGAAGGCCGGGCTGACCTCCAAGGCCAAGATGCTGCAGATGGGCGTCAGCGTGCCCTCCATCGGCTTCCTCACCGATCGCATGGCGCGCCCGGAGAACTCGGCGATCACCACCTCCGACCTGGTGCACCCGCGCGTCGAGTGCGAAGTGGCCTTCGTCATGAAGGAAACCCTGCAAGGTCCGGGCTGCACCGCCCAGGACGTGCTCGCGGCCACCGACTACGTGCTGCCGGCGGTGGAAATCATCGATTCGCGCTTCTCCGGCTTCAAGTTCGACCTGGCCAGCGTGATCGCCGACAACGGCTCCTCCGCACGTTTCGTCGGCGGCGGCCGTGCCCGCTACGTCGAGGACCTCGACCTGCGCACCCTCGGCGTGGTCATGGAGAAGAACGGCGAGATCGTCACCATGGGCGCTTCCGCCGCGGTGCTCGGTCATCCGGCCGAAGCCATCGCCATGCTGGTGAACATCCTCGCCGACCTGGGCGAGAACCTGCCGGCCGGCAGCTTCGTCATGAGCGGCGGCATCACCGAGGCCATCCCGGTCAAGCCGGGCGACAGCATCGTTGCTCGCTTCCAGGAGCTCGGCTCCGTTTCCATGCGCTTCGTCGAATAACAACAAGAATTCTGGAGAACAAGACATGCCCATCATCGAAATGCACATGATCGAAGGCCGCACCGTGGAGCAGAAGCAGCGTGTCGCCGCCGCGGTCACCAAGGCGGTCGCCGAGAGCCTGGACTGCAGCCCGGAAACCGTGCGCATCCTGATCACCGAACACCGCGAGCACGAGTTCTACGTCGCCGGCCTGAGCAAGCCGCAGCGCGCCGCGCTGCAGGAGCAGGGACAATGAAGAAGATCCGCTGTGCGCTGATCGGCTCCGGCAACATCGGCACCGACCTGATCTACAAGATCCAGCGCAGCGAAGTGCTGGAGCCGGTGTGGATGGTCGGCATCGACCCCGAATCCGAAGGTCTGGCGCGTGCCCGCGAGATGGGCCTGAAGACCACCGCAGGCGGCGTGGACGGCCTGCTGCCGCACGTGCTGGAAGACAACATCCAGATCGCCTTCGACGCCACCAGCGCCTACGTGCATGCCGAGAACAGCCGCAAGCTCAACGCCCTCGGCGTGCTGATGATCGACCTGACCCCGGCGGCCATCGGCCAGCTGTGCGTGCCGCCGGTGAACCTGCGCCAGCACGCCGACAAGCTGGAGATGAACGTCAACATGATCTCCTGCGCCGGCCAGGCGACCATCCCGATCGTCCACGCCGTGTCGCGCATCCAGAGCGTCGGCTACGCCGAGATCGTCGCCAGTCTGGCGTCCAAGTCGATCGGCCCGGGTACCCGCGCCAACCTCGACGAGTTCACCTACACCACCTCCAACGCCATCGAGAAGGTCGGCGGGGCGCGCAAGGGCAAGGCGCTGGCGATCATCAACCCGGCCGAGCCGCCGATGATCATGCGCAACACCATCTCCTGCCTGACCGACGAGGAGCCGGACCAGGAGCGCATCAGCGCTTCGATCCTGGAGATGATCGGCGAAGTGCAGAAGTACGTGCCGGGCTATCGTCTGGTCAACGGCCCGCTGTTCGACGGCAACAAGGTGGCGGTATTCATGGAAGTGGCCGGTCTCGGCGACTACCTGCCGACCTACGCCGGCAACCTCGACATCATGACTGCGGCGGCCACCCGTACCGCCGAGATGTTCGCCGAGGAGATCCTCGCCGGAAAGATCCAGCTGCCAGCCCCGGAGGTTGCGTGATGAGCCAGTCCAACAGTCTCAAAGGCCGCAAGGTCATCCTCCACGACATGTGCCTGCGCGACGGCATGCACGCCAAGCGCGAGCAGATCAGCATCGAGCAGATGGTCAAGGTCGCCACCGCCCTCGACGACTCCGGCGTGCCCTACATCCAGGTCACCCACGGCGCGGGCCTGGGCGGCAACTCGCTGCAGCACGGCTTCGCCCCGCACAGCAACGAGGAGTACATCTCCGCCGTCGCTTCCAAGATGAAGCAGGCCAAGGTCTCGGTGCTGCTGATTCCGGGCCTGGGCACCATGAAGGAACTGCAGTCGGCCTACGACTGCGGCGCGCGCAGCGTGCACGTCGCCACCCACTGCACCGAGGCGGATACCTCGCCGCAGCACATCGCCTTCGCCCGCAAGCTGGGCATGGACACCTCGGGCTTCCTGATGATGGCCCACCTCAACGACGCCGCCGGCATCGCCAAGCAGGGCAAGCTGATGGAGTCCTACGGCGCGCAGACCGTGTACGTCACCGACTCGGCCGGCTACATGCTGCCGGAAGACGTCAAGGCGCGCATCGGCGCCCTGCGTGAAGTGCTCAACCCGGAAACCGAGATCGGCTTCCACGGCCACCACAACCTGGGCATGGGCATCGCCAACTCCATCGCCGCCATCGAAGCCGGCGCCAGCCGCATCGACGGCTCGGCGGCGGGCCTCGGCGCCGGCGCCGGCAACACCCCGCTGGAAGTGTTCGCCGCGGTGTGCGAGCGCATGGGCATCGAGACCGGCGTCGACCTGTTCAAGCTGATGGACGTGGCCGAGGACATCATCGTGCCGATGATGGAGCACGTGGTGCGCGTCGACCGCGAGTCGCTGACCCTCGGCTACGCCGGCGTCTACTCGACCTTCCTGCTGCACTCCAAGCGCGCTTCCGAGCGCTTCGGCGTGCCGGCGCGCGACATCCTGGTCGAGCTGGGCCGCAAGAAGATGATCGGCGGCCAGGAGGACATGATCCTCGACACCGCGATGACCATGGCCAAGGAACGCGGGCTGCTGAAGAGCGCCTAAGACTGACGCCGGACGGGTTGCCCCGTCCGGCGTTGCTGTTTCCGGGGGTGAACGAAGGCAGTCACATGAATGGCTTCCGAACCTGGTCAATCCCCCGTAGGGGCGAATTCATTCGCCTGAACACCCCGTCAAGGCGAATGAATTCGCCCCTACGGATCGGGAAATCGGCGCCATGCGCTTGCCCTGGGAGGTGAACATGAGTGCAAACAACGAACTGGCCGTGGTGGTGGGCGCCACCGGCGCCTTCGGCCAGGCGATAGTCGCCCGGCTGTGCGCCAGCGGGCTGGACGTGGTGGCGGTGGCGCGCAGTGCCGCGGCCATCGACGCGCTGGCCAGCGCTCATCCCGGCGTGGTCGCCTGTGTGGCCGACATCGCCAGCGACGAGGCCGTCGAGCAGATCGCCGCCGTGCTCGACCGCCCGGTGCGCATGATCGTGCACGGGCCGGGCGTGGCGGTGGCCGGCGGCATCCTCGATGCGCCGACGGCGGCGCTGGTGGATGCGGTCAACATCAAGGTCGGCGGCCTGCTGCGCCTGGTGCGGGCGGTAGACGGCCGGCTGGTCAAGGGCTCGCGGCTGGTCGCCATCGGCGGCCACTACGGCTTCGAACCCACCGCCTATGCGGCGGCGGCCGGAGTGGCCAACGCCGCGCTGGCCAATGCGACGCGCCAGCTCAGCCTGGTCTACGGCGCGCGCGGGATCACCGCGCACCTGATCGCCCCCGGCCCGGCCGACACCGAGCGCCTGCACCGCGTCGCCGCCGACCGCGCCGCGCTGCGCGGGATCACCACCGAGGCGGTGCTGGCCGAGATGTGCACCGAGTCGTCCATCGGCGCCTTCACCACCCCGGAGCAGGTGGCCTGGGCAGTGTCGCTGCTGCTGGCGCCGGAAGCCGATGCCATGACCGGCTCGACCTTGATGCTGGATTCGGGACGGCGCCGCGGCCTGCCGTAGGGTGCGCCATGGGCACCATGGCATTTGCGGTGCGCACGGCGCACCCTACGTTGGAGCGGGACTGATTGCGCACATAAAAATAATTGGAGATGCGCCATGCCTATCGTTCCGGGCGTCGCCGCGGTCTGCCGTAGGGTGCGCCATGCGCACCATGGCACTTGCGGTGCGCGCGGCGCACCCTACGTTGGAGCGGGACTGAATTGCGCAAATAACCATAATTGAAGATGCGCCATACCTATCGTTCCGGGCGTCGCCGCGGCCTGCCGTAGGGTGCGCTATGCGCACCATGGCACTTGCGGTGCGCACGGCGCACCCTACGCTGGCTCCGTACTGACTGCGCACATAAAAATAATTGGAGATGCGCCATGCCTGTCGTGAACTTCCATCTGCTCGCGGGGCATAGCTCCCCGGAGCAGGACGAACGTCTGCTCAAAGAGGCTTCGCGCCTCTACAGCGAAGTGCTCAAGGCCCCCATTGAACGGGTGCGTGCCTTCATCACCACCTATCCCGCCGACCGGTTCGCGGTCGCCGGCGAGTTGTGCAGCCACAACGGCCTGCACGCCCCCTATTTCGAGTTCATCGTCCTCGACGGCCGCCCCCTGGAGGAGCGCCAGCGCCTGTCGCGCGGTTTCACCGATTTGCTGGTGGAGATCCTCGGCGTGCGCCGCGAACTGGTGCGCGGCCGCTGCCATCGGGTGGCGCCGGAGGACTGGTCCATCGGCGGCGCGCCGGCCAGCGTGCTGCGCGCGGACGAAGTGCAGGCGCGCAAGGCGGCAGAGGAGGGCGTGTCCCATGAAGCATGAAATCCTCATCGAAGACACCGGCGAGCGCTTCGCCTGCGACGAGCAGGAAACCGTGCTGAACGGCATGGCCAAACTCGGCCGCAAGGGCATTCCGCTCGGCTGCCGCGGCGGCGGCTGCGGGGTGTGCAAGGTGCAGGTCACCAGCGGCAGCTATGCGCAGACCCGCACCATGAGCCGCCAGCACGTCAGCCTGGACGAGCAGGAGCATGGCACCGTGCTGGCCTGCTGCATCCAGGCGCACAGCAGCCTGAGCCTGAAGGTGGTGGGCAAGCTGCACAAGGCGGTGTGCCGGGGCCTGACTCCGCTGGCGCCGACAAAAGCACCGGGGAATCACATGACCCTGTAGGGGCGAATTCATTCGCCTTTACGCGGTATTTTGGCGAATGAATTCGCCCCTACGCCATTGCCCGGACAAATTCGCCGACAGGAGAGAAGCGCGCATGAAAGTACTGATCGTCCACGCCCACCATGAGCCGCGTTCGTTCAACAGCGCGCTGAAGGATTGTGCTGTCGAGCAACTGACCGGCGCCGGCCACGAGGTGCAGGTTTCCGACCTCTACGCGATGAACTGGAACCCGGTGGCCAGCGCCGCCGATTTCGGCTGCCGGGCCAACCCGGACTACCTGGTCTACGCCCTGGAGCAGCGCCACAACTTCGAGGCCGGCACCCTGGCGCCGGACATCGCCGCCGAGATCGCCAAGGTGCAGTGGTGCAACTTGCTGATCCTCAACTTCCCGCTGTACTGGTTCTCCGAGCCGGCGATTCTCAAGGGCTGGATCGACCGGGTGATGATTTCCGGGGTGTTCTACGGCGGCAAGCGCATCTACGACCGCGGCGGCATGCGCGGCAAGCGCGCGCTGGTGTCGCTGACCCTCGGCGGGCGCGAGCACATGTTCGGCCCCGAGGCGATCCACGGCGACATCCATACCCTGCTGCGCCCGCTGCTGCAGGGCAGCCTGGCCTATTGCGGCTTCGAGGTGCTGCCGCCGTTCATCGGCTACCACGTGCCCTACGTCAGCGCCGAGGCGCGCGCGCAGATCCTCGCCAACTACGGCCAGCACCTGCAGACGCTCGACGACCAGCAGCCGCTGGTATTCCCGAGCATGAACGACTTCGACGAGCGGCTGATGCCCTTGGGGCGCTGACTCTTTAGGCGGCGGCTCCCGCTGCCGGAGCCGCCTGTACACCGCGAGATCGCCGCGCGCAGACCATGCTTTCGCCGCACCGCCCTCGGCTCGCCCCGCAGGGCGGCGTCCGTGCTGGCGCTGGCCTGTGGCGTGACCACGCCATGGGCGGTTGTCCGGCGCACTTGCAATTCTTGGCGGGGATAGTCCGCTGCGGCTCGGTTTCAGCCGGGATCGATGGCAATGCGGATTGGCGGCGCGGCTTTGCTGGCAGCCTGCGCTGGCGAACGGCAGGGTAACGGCCCGCGCTCATGCTGCACCAGGGCGCAG
>Ga0209212_1007636_pt1 | contig 11880 bp, 17 predicted proteins | sample RifGroC2_FD_183996 | JGI IMG/M metagenome (GOLD analysis project Ga0209212, IMG submission 183996) | Groundwater microbial communities from Rifle, Colorado, USA - Groundwater C2 (SPAdes) (version 2) | ecosystem: Environmental > Aquatic > Deep subsurface > Groundwater | place: Rifle, Colorado...
TGTAATTATGACCTTCTATGGCCTTAGTCAATCACACGACCCGCGAGATCAACGCAAAGATCGTTTATTACGGCCCCGGCCTGTGCGGGAAGACGACCAATATCCATCTCATCTACCACCGGATCGCGCCGGGACAGCGCGGCAAACTTATCTCTCTCTCCACGGAAACGGACCGGACGCTTTTCTTCGACTTTCTTCCCGTAGAGCTCGGCACCATCAAGAACTACAAGGTACGTTTTCATCTGTACACGGTGCCCGGGCAGGTTTTCTACAACGCTACCCGGAAACTGGTGCTCAAGGGCGCAGACGGCGTTATTTTTGTGGCCGATTCCCAGCGAGGGATGCTTGACGCGAATGTGGAAAGCATCTCGAACCTCCGGGACAATTTCGCAGACCAGTCGGTCAATCTCGATGACTTCCCCATGGTGATCCAGTATAACAAGCGCGACCTGCCCGATGTGATGTCCGTTGACGAACTGAACGCGGCCCTGAACCCGCGAGGCGTTCCCTTCTTCGAGGCGGTTGCCAAGACCGGCGACGGAGTGCTCAAGACCTTTACCGCCATATCCAAGCTCGTGCTGCAGGATATGCAGAAGTATCCCGAACGGCATAACTTCACGATCGGCGACATAATCGGGAAAGCGGAAAGGGAGTCGCTCTCCTCAAGGCACGCCGCGCCGGAACCGGCCGTTTCCGAGCCCTCGATGCCCGGGTCGCCCATGGCAGAGGCAAAACCGGAGATGGCCGCCCTCGAGCAGGCCGTGGACGCTGGCGTCAAGGTGGACCTCGGCAAGCCGTTCATGGACGACGGCCAGATCATTCTTCCCTTCCAGCTGAAGACCCAGGGCGGCGAAGACCAGTTCCAGCTCCGGGTAACCATCGATATGGAGGCGCCCCTTTCCAAGCGCTTCAAGATAGTCGTCAAGAATTTCAGAAAATAGGGTCGGCGACGTCATTTCCGCCGGCATGTCCACTTCACCAGAGGTCCCTATGTCCAAGGTAACGGTACTCATTCCCGCCGCAGGCATGGGCAGGAGAATGGGAAAGGCAGTGGCTAAGCAGTTCCTCCCCCTCGGCGACAAGCCCATGCTGGCCCATACCCTGCTGGCATTCCAACGCACCTCCGAGATCGACGAGATCATCCCGATACTTTCCCGGGAAGACATGGAGGGCTGTCTCAGGGATATTATCGAACAGTATCATATAACCAAGGTCAGGACCCTGGTCGTCGGGGGCAAGGAGCGCCAGGATTCGGTCATGAACGGGCTGCAGAAACTGGAGAAGGACGCTTCGGTCGTTCTCGTACATGACGGCGTAAGGCCCTTCGTCACTCCTGATATGATCAGGGAGAGCATCGAGCCGGCCAGAAAGGGCGAATGCATCGCCGTGGGCGTGCCTTTGAAGGATACGGTGAAGGAGGTCGACGATAAGCAGCTGGTGCGGCATACGCTGGAGCGGAGCAGACTCTGGGCGATCCAGACGCCGCAGGCCTTCCCGGTCAAGATCCTCAAACGGGCTTATGAGGAATCGTACAAGCATCACGTCTACGGCACGGACGACGCCACGCTCGTCGAGCGCGCCGGGGGAACGGTCCGCGTCATCATGGGCAGTTACGAGAACATCAAGATAACTACTCCCGAGGACCTCATCCTGGCAGAAGAGATCCTGAAGAGAAGATGATATGAGAATCGGCATGGGATACGACGTTCATCGCCTGGTCCCGGGCAGAAAACTGGTGATTGGCGGTGTGGATATAGCTTTTGAAAAAGGCCTGCTCGGGCATTCGGACGCTGATGTGCTGCTGCATGCAGTATGTGACGCCTTGCTCGGAGCCGCGGGGTTGGGAGACATCGGAAGGCATTTCCCGGACACGTCGGCGGAATACAAGGGAATATCGAGCCTTACTTTGCTGGAACAGGTCCATCGATTGCTGGCGCAGGGCGGGTTCTCGGTCAACAATATCGACGCAACCATCGTGGCCGAGCGGCCTAAGATGGCGCCGCATATATCCTCCATGATCAGGAACATAGCTGCCGCCGTAAAAACAGGGGAGACGGCGATCAATGTCAAGGCCACTACCACGGAAGGTCTCGGGTTCGCGGGGAAGGGCGAGGGTATCGCGGCATACGCTGTTTGCACCATCAGGCAAGACGCTCGCGGAGTGGAAAGATGAACATCACGTCGGTCATCGCTGCCCTGTCCGTTATTCTGGTCCTTGCGGGTTCCGGCTACGGACAGACCGCAGGCAAAGAGGATCGGGAACAAAAAAAATATTATCTCTATCAATGGACGGATTCCAAGGGGACGGTACATATCACGGACAGCTTCGGCAAAGTGCCCGAGAGATACCGGTCCAAAGCCCTCAAGCTCGAGTCCCGGAAAGGACCGGAAGGCAGCCCTGAGCAGGACCGGGGCCGTTCCGGCGGGTCGGACGATTCTGATCTTGAGGAGACGGAATCGGCGGCCAAGTTTGAATGGCAGCAACGCATACGGGATCAGCAGCGGCGGCTGGAAAACGCTGAAAAGCGGTATCAGAAACTCGAGCGCGAGCGGGATGAGCTGTTCGTGGGGTCGTCAGCGCTGACCAGCATTGAGAACCGGGTCAAATTTGAGCAACTCGGGGAGCAGCTGAAACAGGTGCAGTCAGAGATAGACGCTGCCAAAAACATGCTCCATACCGTCATTCCTGAAGAGGCTCGGAAGGCGGGCGTGCCGCCCGGCTGGCTCAGGGAGTAATTCGGGCGTTCCGAGAAAGGCCGAAATTACAATGAAGAGCCTTGTTCGGCAGCTCTTGCTGAGCAAAACTAACAGGTATGAGTGAGACCTTCGAAAAAATAAAAAAGGATTTTTATGCGGCCCTTTCCATGGACCCGGCAGCAACGAGCAGAGCCGAGGTGATCCTTACTTATGCGGGATTTCACGCGCTCCTGTTCTATCGTTTTGCCCACTGTCTCTGGAAGAGGAGGGTCCCCTTCATTCCGCGGGCCATGTCACAGGTCGCAAGGTTCCTTACGGGGATCGAGATCCATCCCGGAGCCGTTATCGGTTCCGGTCTTTTCATCGATCATGGGATGGGCGTCGTGATCGGTGAGACAACCGAGATCGGCGACAATGTCACCCTTTTCCAAGGCGTTACCCTCGGGGGCACGGGCAAACAACGGGGCAAACGCCATCCTACCTTGGGCAGCCATGTGGTGGTGGGGGCCGGCGCCAAGGTGCTCGGACCGATAAAAGTCGGAGATTTCGTCAAGATCGGGGCCAATTCGGTCGTTCTTCTGGATGTTCCCGATCATTCGACGGTGGTCGGCATACCGGGAAGGATCGTGCGGATCAAGGATCAACGCGTGGCGGAAGAAGCTCTTATGGACCATGTCCACATCCCGGACCCGATCGCAGACCGTTTTATTGATTTACAGGTGCAACTGGATGAGTTGAAGAAGGAACTGGAGATCATCAAGAAAAAATGACGCAGGATCAGAAAAAAAACCGGTTTGCCGCTTCCCCCTTCCTCTATCGCGAAATTCCTGCTGGGGTGAGCACATTTTTACCCGGAGCAGCAGCTTCGATCATTCATCGATGATCTTATAGCTGTGCGTAATGGTCCCCGCTTTTGCCAGTGTGGCGCCGACGGAGCAGTACTTTTCCAGCGACAGGGCGATCGCACGTTCCACGGCCTGTTTGTCCACGCCCTTACCCTTCACAATATATTCAATGTGGACCGTTTTGTAGATCTTCGGGTAGGTATCCGTCTTTTCTCCCTTGACGTTTATTTCAAGACCCGACAGGGGCTGCCTTTTTTTCCGAAGGATGGATATCACATCCATGCCGGAACAGCCGCCAAAGCCGACGAGGAGAAGCTCCATGGGACGGAACCCGGCATTCCTGCCCCCCGACTTTTCATCTGCGTCCATGGCAAGTGTGTGGCCGGAGCCGGCTGTTCCTCTGAACTCCATATCGTTGACCAGATTCACTTTTGCTTCGATCATGAAGGTCTCCTTGCACTTAAAGTAAAGTGGCGAAATGGTAACAGAAGCATGATCTATTGTCAACCAAAGGCGAAGCTTTCGATACTAAAAAGTTTGGTAAAATGACCAAATCATTATAATTAATCAATTTGTATTATAAATTAAATAGTTGTATTTTATTTTTTAAAAAATATGGTTTTAATACCAAAAAATGAATAATATTGTTAAAACTGAATAAAATCTAAGATTATGATTAATATATGGTTTATGTACTATGGTTTGTAAGCCGCACTTGGCAGTCATCTTGCACAATGATAAAAACCCACACGGTGAGATGAGCAATGCCAATTAAGTTGCTGTAATTTATGGTTTGTTTTTGTCATATTCTAAACCGCGCAAATTATGCGCTATTATGGTCCAATTAATTTTTTTTATTTGACTAAAAAAGGCAGTGAACATACAATCCGATGTCGCCATAGTTCTATTGTTAGCATCTGTAAGATTTTTCCCTGCCATTATCATTTCGTTCCAATATTGATTGATAGATCCTTTGCAGAGAAAGGGGGACCGCCAACTCGACTCTGTTGATCACACCCGGTTGCCCGTAAAAGGTAACGGGCATCAGATCGTGAATCGCTTTAGAAATAGAACCAGCCACGACAGCACGCACAGATCAAAATTATCGTGAAACAATTCTATAAGGAGGATTTCCTAAATGAGCAAAGATGTTAAGACACCAATGCTTGATGACCTGGAAAAAGGCGCATGGCCGAGTTTCGTGAAAGAGATCAAGAAGGCCGCGAAGAGGAGCAACACGGCACACGATCTCCTCGGCATCCTGGAAAGATCGTACAGGGATAAAGTGACCCACTGGAAGCACGGCGGTATCGTCGGCGTACTGGGTTACGGCGGCGGCGTTATCGGCCGTTACTGCGACCTTCCCGAAGAATTCCCCGGTGTGGCCCATTTCCATACCGTGCGTATCAATCCCCCGTCAGGATTTTTCTATACTTCAAAGGCAATGAAGGAGCTGTGCGACATCTGGGACAAGTACGGAAGCGGCCTTACGAACCTCCACGGTTCCACCGGTGACATGGTATGGCTGGGAACCCAGACCGACAAGCTTGAGCCCATCTTCGCGGAGATCACGGCAAAAGGCTGGGACCTCGGCGGATCCGGCTCCTGCCTCCGCACGCCCAGCTCCTGCGTGGGCATGGCCCGTTGCGAATTCTCGAACATCGACACCATGTCGATTTGTCACACCATGACCCAGAAGTTCCAGGACGAGCTCCATCGTCCCGCGTTCCCCTACAAGTTCAAGATCAAGGTCTCCGGCTGCGCCAATGACTGCACCGCGGCCGTGGCCCGCGCCGACATGTCCATCATCGGCACCTGGAAGGACAATATCCGCATCGACCAGGCCGAAGTGAAGAACCTCGCCAAGAGCATGAACATCCAGGAAGAAGTCGTCGACATGTGCCCGACCAAGTGCATGAGCTTCGACGGCAGCACCCTGAAGATCAACGACAAGGACTGCAATCGCTGCATGCACTGTATCAACCGCATGCCGAAGGCGCTCCGCCCGGGCAAAGAGAAGGGCGCAACCATCATGCTCGGCGGCAAGGCCCCGATCGTGACCGGCGCTCTCATGAGCTGGGTCCTCGTTCCCTTCATGAAGCTCGAAGCCCCCTATGACAACCTCGAGGCTCTCATCCGCAAGCTGTGGGAATGGTGGGATGATCACGGAAAGAACCGTGAGCGTATTGGTGAGCTTGTTGACCGTATGGGCATGAGGTCCATGCTCGAAGCAACGGGTCTCCCGCCTGTACCGCAGATGGTGAAGGCACCGAGAACCAACCCCTATGTCTTCTGGGCACCGGGCGAAGTGAAGTAACGACATTTAAAGCGAATAATTTCAAGGAGGAATACCTATAATGGCTGATAAACCGAAGCGTATAACAGACCTGGGTTCACCTGATTATAATAAATTCCTGCCTCCCGTGATCGCCAAGAACTACGGGAAGTGGAAATACCATGAATACATCAACAAAGGCGTCATGAAGCATGTTTCAGAGACCGGTGACGAGCTCTACACCGTTCGCATAGCAACGCCCCGTCTCGTCAGCACCGACTACATCCGCGAGATGTGCGATTTCTCCGAGAAGTACAGCGGCGGCTATCTCCGCTGGACGACCCGGCACAACGTGGAGTTCTTCCCGGCCAAGGAGCAGGTTGATGGATTGGTCGCCGACCTCAAGAAGGCCGGCCACCTCGTGGGCGGCATCGGGTACGGCATCAGCAACGTGGTGCACACCCAGGGCTGGATCCACTGCCACACCCCGGCCACGGACGCCTCGGGCGTCGTGAAGGCCGTCATGGATGAGCTCCATGAATACTTCACCACCAAGACCCTGCCGGCGCGCGTCCGCATCGCGCTCGCCTGCTGCCTCAACATGTGCGGTGCCGTGCACTGCTCCGACATCGCGATCCTCGGCATTCACCGTCTGCCTCCCAAGGTGAACGAGGCGACCCTCGCAAACCAGTGCGAGATCCCGACCACGATCGCTTCCTGCCCCACGGGCGCAATCAGCCCGAACCCGGCAACGAAGTCCGTGAAGATCAAATCCGAGCGCTGCATGTACTGCGGTAACTGCTACACCATGTGCCCCTCGCTCCCGATCGCCGATGGTACGGGCGACGGTATTTCGATCTACGTGGGCGGCAAAGTGTCCAACGCGCGAGGCCCGGCGCGGATGTCCAAACTGGTCATCCCGTTCCTGCCGAACAATCCGCCTCGTTGGCCCGAAACGGTCAAGGCAGTGAAGCACCTCGTCGAGGTCTATGCGCAGAACGCGAAAAAGCACGAGCGCATGGGCGAGTGGATCGAGCGTATCGGCTGGGAGCGTTTCTTCAAGCTGACCGGTATCCCGTTCACGTATCAGCACATCGACGACTTCACGTTCGCACGCGACACGTTCCGCATGACCCCCACCTTCAAGTGGGAATAAATATATAAGAACGGTTCATACATCTGGGCCCCGGACTCTGTCCGGGGCCGGTTTATTCGACAACGTCAACCTAAGGGAGGGGAGCGAACATGGACGCAGCAGAACTTCAGAAAAAGATCTATACCCTTGTAGAAACGAACATGGGGAAGAAGAAGATGAAGTCCGGTGACCTTAAGAAAGCGATGGTCGCGGAAGGCGCCACAGAAGAAGAGTTCAAGGCGGCACTTCGTGAGCTCGTGGACGGCGGCAAATTGGTCTATTCCTATTTCGGCGGCAGCTTCATCGAAGTCCCGCACACCGAGGGGTCAGCAAATCCTCAGCAGTAATTTGTTATGCCGAATATCCCGAGGCTGGTAATATCAGCCACACGGGGAGGCTTGGGTAAGACCACTGTCTCCCTCGGCATTGTCCGGGCCTGGCGAAAGCAGGGCAGGCGAATTGCCGTTTTCAAGAAGGGGCCTGACTTCATCGACGCCGGATGGCTTGGCGCGGCAGCGGGCAGAGAATGTTATAATCTCGATCCCTTTATGATGGAATCCGGCGTGATCGAGGGTTCCTTCCTGCAGCATACTAGAGACGCCGATGCAGCAATCATCGAAGGCAACCGGGGCCTGTTCGATGGCGTGGATGAGTCGGGTACTTACAGTACAGCCCGACTCTCGAAACTGCTGAAGACGCCGGTAATCCTCATCGTTGACTGTACTAAGGCATCCGGTACCGTGGGGGCGATCGTACTGGGTTGCAGGCATTATGACCCCGAGACAGCCATAGCGGGTGTCATTCTTAATAATGTTTCAGCGGGACGCCACGAATCGGTCGTTCGAAAAGCGATCGAGCAAAACTGCGGTATTCAGGTTGTCGGCGCTATTCCCCGGCAGAAAAAGGGAGAGTTCCCTGAGCGCCACATGGGGCTCACCCCTTATCAGGAGCATCCCGAGGTAGAGCAGGCCATTGCTGCCGCCGCAAGTGTTGCAGAGAAATACCTGGACCTGGATCGGCTATGGAATATCGCAGTCGCAACACCGGATTTGCCATATACAGCGGAAGACAAGTTGTTTGTCCGAGACACAGGGTCGGGCAGCCCGCTCATCGGGGTTATCAGGGATACGGCCTTTCAATTCTATTACCCTGATAATCTGGAAGCCCTTGAGCAGCACGGCGCGCGGCTTGCAATTATCAACGCTCTCAAGGATCGTCTGCTGCCCGAGATCGATGCTCTCTATATCGGCGGCGGATTTCCCGAGACCCAGGCAGCTGAACTGGCGTCAAATGAGAGTTTCTGCCGGTCCGTTAAAGATGCGGCAGAAAAGGGAATGCCCATCTATGCCGAATGCGGCGGCCTCATCTATCTCGGCAGAAGTTTGCAGGTGGAAAACAAGATCTTTCCCATGACCTCGGTTTTGCCGCTGGATCTCGTTCTTGAAAAAAAACCGCAGGCGCACGGATATACCGTGTTGACCGCAACAGAGAGTAGCATCTTCGTGGACAAAGGTGTTATAATACGGGGCCACGAATTTCACTATTCAAAAGTTACGAACGCGGCCGGCGATTCACCTTTTGCATACCGGGTCACCAGGGGAACGGGCATCACCGGCGGGAGCGACGGCCTGGTTTATAAGAATGTTCTTGCCGCCTATACGCACATTCACGCATTGGCCACGCCGGAATGGGCTCCGGCGCTCGTGAAGAGGGCCAACGAATACAGAAAACATCACGAATCGACATCCAGAAAGCAGGTTTCCAATTGAGATCAGGGCCACGAGAAGGTGTAGAACTAGTTTGTCCTTTTTGCCGTACCAGCCTGAACCGCCCAACAGAGTTCCGGCTTAGCGCTGCGGAATCGGTTTCAGGCGGGACCTGCACCGAGTGCGGGGCTATGTATCTTCTGGACCCGACGGGCAAGAATGTCGGGGAAGTGATGGTGCAAGGCCTTACGCTGGCTGCCGAACGCCTTTCGAAGGACTCCAGCGTCATGGTTCCCGGAGAGGATTACGACGATGTGGTGCTGAGCTACGACTGGCGAACCCATCGTTCCGCGGGCGAGGCGACCGGTTTTGCAGACCGCAATGGACGGTTGTACGTGATCCGCATAAAGAAGAAGAGTTGAGCGCAGCAAATGTTTGGAACTCAGCGGGATGCTTATAGCAGTTCTCGATTACATTTCACGAAAGGGGAAACGAACAATGGCAACGATAGAGGTAAAGGGCAAGACGATCGAAGTGGATGAAGACGGATTTTTGGCGAACCTGGACGACTGGAGCACGGATGTGGCGAACTATTTCGCCCAGGTCGAGGGCATCGACATGAGCGACCAGCACTGGGAAGTGGTGAACTTCCTGCGCGATTATTACAAGCAGTACCAGATCGCGCCCATGATCAAGATCCTGGTAAAAGAGATCGGTAAGAAGCTTGGGCCCGAGAAGGGCAACACCAAGTACCTCTATGAGCTCTATCCGGGCGGACCTGCCAAGCAGGCCTGCAAGATCGCCGGTCTTCCGAAGCCGACCGGCTGCGTATAGTCCGCTGATCGAGATCGAAGAGTGCAGGTCATCGGGGTCCGGCGGGATCCGTCGCCGACGGTGCGCGCAAAGCGGCTTTGCTGAAAACATCCGCTTTCCTGCTGAAATCTGCAGTGCTCATCGATAGCATCGGGCGGATGCAATATATTATTTGGTCAAGGAGGAACGCGAACACCATGTACATGGTAACGATAGACAAGGGGAAATGCGACGGCGACGGAACCTGCGCAAATGTCTGCCCCCAGTCCGTTTTCAAGGTGGAAGGCGGCAAGGCAGATCCCGTGAACATGTCCGAGTGCATCAATTGCCTTACCTGCGTCGAGAACTGCCCGCAGCAGGCGATCACGGTAAACGAGATATAATGCAGTGACACAGCACCACCATACAAGGGGATAGTTGAATGACTAGTCCCCTGTTTTTTTATTAAAACCATGCTCGGGAGGTGAATGAAATGAAACTAGCTGTGTTTTTGAGCGACTGGAGAAGGACCGAAGACACCTTCGAGAGACTCAAGGCTGATAAGCTGGGTGTTGTCCTCGTCGGCAACGGCATTTACCATGCGGTTGTGAAGGAAGGCGGCAAGGATTCTCCCGTGCTTTCCAAGGCAGGGGCCAGTTTTTATGTGTTGTCCGATGACCTCGAAACCAGGGGCTACACCGCGGCGAACGTCAATTCGAAGGTGAAGGTCATCGGCTATGGCGATATCGTCGATCTCATTATGAACGACTACGAGAAGACGGCCTGGCTTTAGGGGCAAATTCTAATATCGAAATCCGAAATGCGAAATAATATTAACAATCCCGGCTCGGATGCTGTATTATTCGATGCGGCTTTGTTTGGGATTTCGACATTCGGATTTTGTGCTTGCGTCAATCTAAGGAGGATTCCATGGGAGAACTAACATTGGGTGTATTCCCTTCTTTGGTCGGCTCCATGTCGCTTGACTTCGCGTTCAAACTCGCCGAGGCTGGTATGGCGAAGGGACATAAAGTGAACATGTGGCTCTCCGGCAATGCCGTGATGATGGCCAAAAAAGGACAGAAAGCGTTCAAGGATTATTCGCACAATGAAAAGAAGATGAAGGAGCTGATCGGCAAAGGCATGGAGATCACGGTCTGCGAAGCCTGCGCCGAGGCGCGAGGATATCACAAGGAAGACACGCCCGAAGGGATGAAACGGGCGAGCATGGACTGGTACCTGGCGAAGACGGTCAAGACCGACAGATTGCTTCATATAGGAGGCGAATAATGGGTGCCGTTAAATTATTGTTCGTTGTACAGAGACCGCCCTATAAGAGCGAAAATCCCCGTCTGGCGCTGACTCATGCGATCGCGAGCCAGACAGCTGAGATCTACATGGATGACGGCGACTCGGTCGTTCCGACGGTCGTCTTCGTCGGTGACGGCGTGTTGAACGCCGTAAAAAACCAGAACGCCATGAAGGTCTACGGAGTAACGAGTACCGAGAACCACATCAAGAGCAGCCTGATGATCGACATGCCCGTCTGGGTCTGCAAAGAGGATATGGCACGTCTCGGCCTCAAAGAGGACCAGATCATCACCGACGCCGAAGACATGGGCGCCGAGCTCAAGACCACGTTTGTGTCCTATGCCGATATCCAGAAGGAAATGGAAGCGGTAAAGCATTTGCTGTTCTTTTAGAACAAATTCTACAATTTACGAAACCCCTGCAGTCTTCGGGCTGCAGGGTGCGTTCAGGTATGGGAATATATGGATATGGATCTTAAAAATCAGCTCATGGCGAGGAAGTCCGCAATCCTGAAGAAATGGTTCGATGCGGTCGCCGAGACCTATCCCGACAACACATCCAGTTTTTTAAAGAAGCAAAAAGCGCAGTTCACGAACCCCGTCGGCTACACTCTTTCCGAGGGGCTCGAAGGTCTCTTCGATGCCCTGCTCAAGGGCATGATCCCTGATACGGTCAAGGTCTTTCTTGACAGCATCATCAGGATCCGTGCCATCCAGGATTTCACCCCATCGGAATCGCTGTCCTTTATCTTCCTGCTCAAGAAGATCGCACGGCAGGAGCTCGGGAACGAGGAGGTTCTGCAACAGCCCGGGATGAACGACGAACTGACCGCCTTTGACTCATCCATCGACGAACTTGCCCTCTACTCCTTCGATATCTACATGAACTGTCGCGAAAAGATATACGAGCTCAAGGCAAATGAAGCACGTAACATGACTTTCAGGCTCTTGCAGCAGGCGAAGCTCATCGTTGACAACCAGGACTGATCCCATCGCGAGAAGAACGAAGACCCTTATCGCTGCTAACCTTAACGAAAAGAGGTAACGAAATGAGAGCATTAATTTCCTTAGTTGCAGTATTGCTCCTTGTGGCGGTTGCCTACGGCATGGCGGAGGCAAA
>Ga0209212_1007641_pt1 | contig 11867 bp, 10 predicted proteins | sample RifGroC2_FD_183996 | JGI IMG/M metagenome (GOLD analysis project Ga0209212, IMG submission 183996) | Groundwater microbial communities from Rifle, Colorado, USA - Groundwater C2 (SPAdes) (version 2) | ecosystem: Environmental > Aquatic > Deep subsurface > Groundwater | place: Rifle, Colorado...
GGGTAGAGCACCATGGAGATGTTTTCAGCCTCGTTTTTGGTGGCGACTGATTCAGCATACCCCCCCGCATTGAACTCGCCCAGATCAAAGGCATCCGTAGCGGCGGCTTTCCAGAGCCGCAGGGTGTTCACCGTGCCGTTGCGGTAGCCGGGGATCGGAATATCGTAGGGAACCGCCAGGACATCCCGGCTGCCGACCCAGCGGACACGTTGTTCACCGCCCTCGGTACGGTAGTGTTCACTATACCCTTCGAAGCGGACACGCTGGGTAAATTCCGGACGTTCCTGCTCCCAGGGATTGCCGTCGCGCAGCCAGTGGTCCGGCTCCTCCACCTGGCGACCGTCAACGATGCACTGGCGGAACATGCCGTATTCGTAGCGGATGCCATACCCCATAACCGGCAGCTGCAAGGTGGCGCAACTGTCCAGAAAACAGGCCGCCAGACGACCGAGGCCACCGTTGCCGAGCCCGGCATCAACCTCGGCCTCAACCAGATCTTCCAGCTTGATGCCAAGCTCATGCATCGCCTCTTCAACCGTATCGGTCACACCGATATTCAGCATGGCATTACCGAGGGCACGCCCCATCAAGAACTCCAGCGACAGGTAATACCCCTGTTTGCAATGTGATTCGATATAGCCGTAGCGGGTCTTCTTCCACCGTTCCATGAGGCGGTCACGAACCGTCAGCGCCAGCGCCTTGTAGAAATACTTCACCGAATGGCTGTATTTGTTCTGGCCGAGGGTATAGGTGAAATAGTGCCGGTAATCGTTGATAAGGTCGGGAACTTCCAGCGACAGCGGAGGCAGTTCCGACAGGCTTGGTGAGTTGATCGATATGCGTTTCTTCTTGTGAACCATTTCAATGTCCTTCTCAGCAGCACCGGGATGCGGGCAATGCAGATCATGTAATATAGTCGGCATATTTTATGTGACCGGGGACGGTACACGGTTTTGCCATGGATGGCAAATTCGAATGAGTTTCCACCGGTATACAGATTCAGACCATCATCTCCCGAAACCGCCGGACCGCTTCAGGAATAGCCTCTTCACGAATATTCCCGAATGCCAGCCGCAAGTACCCCTCCAGACCGGGACCGAACACCTCGCCCGGCAGGCAGAGGAGGGCAGCTTCATCCACCAGCCGTCTGGCTATCTGGCGACCGGTACAATTTTCGAACGGATGCCGTATCCAGGCGAAAAATGCACCACTGGCAGCCAGATGAAACGGATTGCCGGGTCTGGTGAACTCAGCACGGAACAGGTCATGACGGCGGGTCATCATATCCCGGTTGGCCGATACCCAGCCATCAAGATGCTCCACTCCATACCTGACGGCGTGCTGGGTTATGCGCGGCTGACAGACCGCCATGGTGTCCTGTGCCTTGAGGGCATGATGGATGAACTGCTCCGATGCGGTCAGCAGTCCGGCACGGTAGCCGGTCAAGGCATACGTTTTGCCGAACGAGGCGATCTGGACAAAATGGTCGCCCCAATCCGGAATGCCGAACAGCTCGTGCGGACGCAGGCCGCCGGGGATAAATTCATTATAGGTTTCATCCAGAATCAGGGCGATGTTGTGCCGACGAGCCACCTCAAACAGCTCGTGTAATGTATCGGGCGGAGCAATGGCGCCGGTCGGATTACTGGGAGAAACCACCAGGATCGCACGGGTCCTGGCACTGATCAAACGTTCGATGGTGGCCGGGTTGGGCAGCCCGCCATCAGCCTCGACAAACGGTGCATAGACGCCGCGAATACCCAGAATGTCGAGAGCCATCGGGTGATCAAAATAATACGGAGCCTGAACCACAACCTCGTCGCCGGCATGGCAGAGCGTAACAATCGCCAGCCAGAAGGCCTGACTGGCCCCGATGGTAAGGCATACATTGTCCGGCAAAAGCTCCGCACCGTATTTCCTGCCGTAATAATCACAGACCGCCTCCCGCACCTCCGGCAGCCCCTCGTCGGGTGAATATTTGGACATCTGCGGATCGTTCACTATCCGGGCAAGATGCTCCGTCAAGTCCGGCGCCGGGGCATAATCCGGCACCGCCTGACAGAGGTCGATCATCTCCCGTCCGTCGTCCGGTCTCTCGATCAGCCAGCGTTTGACCTCGGAAATGGGGGGAAAGTGGACGTTTGAAATAAGTGGCGACACCTTCATGCTCATCAGCCTATTCTCCTGCTGAAAAATTTTGTCTTCAAAATATACCAGAAATCGCCCGCCCCGCAGGGACTATTTTCCTGTGACTTGAACCATAAAATGACGAGTAATTGAACCATAATATGTGCGGAAAGTTCATTTTTTTGAGGGGAACCCTGGAAGCAGTAGAGGTGGTTGTAAGCATAAAGTTGCCGAGAGTACAGAACCGGGTGTGTCAATTTACATGCGATGAATATGTAGACTTATACTTGCAATTCAGCATATTACGCAACATATTGTAAATATTACCTATTGCAATTTAATTGATTTTTCAACTTTTTTTGTATACAAAACCGTCCGTCTTAATGAAACTCGGTTGCCAGGAGCTAACTGTGCCTCTGTTGGTTAAATTCGTAAATGATGGAACTGGTTTTGTATCTAATTGTGAACTCGATAACCTGATAGGCTCTGGTAAAATTGAATGTTTTCAACGCTCAAACGGTCAATGGATAGATCCCAAGGTTGGCCCTATTAGAGGTCAAGGTTCACATAAAACATATACCGGACCAAACAGAAGAGCCAGATGGCAATAAAGAAAATGGTACGGCCTGCTGGAGCAGCAGGGAATTATATGCGATTTTACATATATGCATCGCACAATTAAATGATTATACTCATAAGAGCTACTGCCATTTACTTGTAGCTTGGGGTATTACATGCGAGTTGTTTGTGCGTGGTGCAAAAGCATTCTGGTGTTTGGAAGTGATGACGGACCTCCCTCACACGGAATTTGCCTGGCCTGTGCAGTCAAGTTGTTTGAGGAAGCCGGCATAGATCCGAATCCATTCATTATGGCTTACTTGAGGACAAGGCAACCGAGTAAAATATATAAGGAAAATGAAGCAATACGTAACGATATGTATGTTGAGTAGATATCCCACAAAACAATTATTGTGACCATTGTCATGAGCCACACTGCATATGTAGACTTAAACGACAATTGGAGCAAATATGATCAAGGAACTTGCGCAAAAACTTTCCGCTGAAATCTAAATAGAGTTATCTCTGATGCAATTCGTTTCAGGCGACTCCATTGGGTGCATTGATGGACACCTGTTGAGAATCGCTAACGGTACTGACCGCGTTGAGGATGTGTTGGTTTATGCCGAAGATCTGGACCGACTCCAAACAGGAGAATGCGTCGAACTGTTGGCCATGCGGATTCGCTCTGCCCTTTTGAAACTGAAATCGTTCTAGTTCCTGCCAAGCTCACCGGTTAACTTGTCACCCTCTCTTGACCACAAACCGCTCCTGGCGTACCATTCTTAAAGTTAATCTGCCCGTTGCTATGAAAAAGTGGAGGTTCCAATGGATACCAAGCAATTCACTTTAGTCGAGTTGGAAAAAATGATTTTAGACCGTGGGGACAAAGCACTCCAAGTATTGCCTGACGACATGATTGCTCAACATTTTCCGGATTACAAAGACAGATGCAATTTCCGCCGTGAAATATCAGAGCAAGATGCTAATGCGTTAAACCGCAATATGGTCGATATTACGAAACAACTGCTTGCGATTCTCAAAATCAACCCGAATGCAAAATCGGGGCAGCTCTCTTCAGAAGAACTTGAAGCCATGCTGATAGACCATGAAACTTATTGGAATGATCGGTTCGGGCATGGAGATATTGAAGCTGAAAACGCTAACAAACTTCCTAATAATATTATGTGGATAACAATACAACTGATCGAGGCATTGAAACAGTGATGTAGACTCGCCACCACTTTAAAGGATCAATCCAGGTCAGTCCAGATTGCTATTTTTGCACCTTCTCTATTTCATTTGTTCATTAGAAGCACACACTGTATACCTCCAGTAAGAAACAAAATGATTCTGGAGCCATAATCCGTGATTTACGAATATACAACCGACTTAGCCGCTCAAATGGGAATAAAGCTTTCCAAAACTACGCTTAAGGGCGGGCAAAAACTGGGGTGCTATGATGCATACCTATTGAGCCTAGAGTCGAATGGTAAGCTGGTAAGCGAATTCATCCATCAGTCAGACTTGGACAGCCTAAAGGCCGGCTCTGACTGCGCGTGGTTAGAAATCAAAGTCAAAGGTGCTTTATCCAGGTTGCAGATCCAGTTGAGCCAGTAACTCAAATCCCCCCCTCCTGCACGTATCCATTTATCTCCTGTTTCCAACTTTTTATTCACTTGTCGACAAAAGACTACAATTCAACAATATCGGCACATTACGCCTACTGCACCAAAATGTTACAGTTTGTAACACCCTGGAATATATAACGAAAACTGCCAGCTGTACCAAAATGTTACAGTTTTTATGACTTTTAAGTAATTATAATTATTATTGTTTTTTAGCGTGGGATGCGCTAATAGAGTCGAATTAGTAATATTTAGAATAAGAAAACGTTCTTGTCGCTGTATTAATCAATTATCGTAACCGATTAAAATACAGATAATTACTATAAATTTTTGCCCCCTGAAGCTTGCACTGGAGTGATACCGCAATGCTTGCAGGTGAGTGATTCGTTATCGTTGAAAGGATTCGTCCATGTCTCTTGAGACAACAGAAAATCAGTTAGTTAAGCCAGAAGCAGTCCCACTCTACTTCAAAGTAAGTGCTGGTCTCAAGCGCATTATCGGACGCGACTTAATTGTTAATGATTTTGTTGCAATATTCGAACTTGTAAAAAACTCTTTCGATGCCCGTGCGACTCAGGTTGATCTTGTATTCCACGAAAATTCCTTATTTATTATCGATAATGGAAAAGGAATGTCACATTCTGATATCACTGAAAAATGGCTTTTTGTTGCATATTCGGCCAAGAAAGATGGCAGCGAGGAAGCAAAGCCCATAGGGGATTATCGCGATCTAATTCAAGAAAGAAAAGTCTTTGCAGGCAGTAAAGGAGTCGGTCGGTTCTCTTGTGATCGACTTGGCAACCACCTGAAACTACAATCTAAATATTACATGGATAATTCACAGGTTGAAGTGATTGATGTTAATTGGGATATGTTTGAGAAAGATGACAAAGAGGAGTTTGTCATAGTCCCAGTAACTCACAATGTCGAGCAAAACGTAATATTGCCAAAAGGTCTGGCTCAGATAATCGAGCTATTCATTTATATGTGATTCAAGCCCTCCTCTGCCTCCTCAAATTCACGTCTCTAATCTTATCTCAAAACATTTGAACTTCATTGAACCATAAACCAAGAATGCCAAGCTTACTACGCTCGCTACGACACTCCGTAAGTCGTGTCTTCAATAACTTTCCCCAACCAATTTAAACTTTCATACCCCGTTTAACCATAAGCTTGCCAACGCCTGTTGAACCATAAGATTGCCAATTGGCAAACTTATGGTTCAAGTCACATTTCCCCTACAAAATTCATATTTTATATTGACACACGCCTTGACCGCCGGTATAAGTTTCCTCCAGTGTGGAAAAAAGTGGCATATTGTGGAAAATTCTGCCAAAGAGACAAACATGTTCAGAGGGATTTTCGAGACAACCATAGACGCCAAGGGGCGTACCAGCCTGCCGGCCAGATTCAGGGAAATCCTTGTCGGGACGCACGCTGACGAGCGCTTTTTCCTGACCAATTCGGTTCCGGTTGATCTGGGCGGCGGTCTGCACAGTTCCGGTCTGCTGATATTCCCCTACAAGGAATGGTTTGTCTTTGAGGAAAATTTCCGTGTCAGCAAAGGGTTCACCTCCGATCAACGCAAGAGCATCATGCGCACTATTATTTCTCCTGCCCAGGAGTGCTGCGCCGACAAATTGGGACGTTTTCTGATCCCGCCGTCGTTTCGCAAGAGTGCAGTCCTTGACCGGGAGATCCAGTTTGTCGGCACCATGGACAAGATAGAAATCTGGAGCATGAGCGAATGGGAAAAAGTCCGGGCCCAGGATGTCAAAAACTTCCCGAGCGGCACTGAAGCGGCTGCGGAGCTTGGTCTCTGATGTCAGAATTCCACCATCTTTCGGTTCTGCCGGATGAAGTCATCCGCTTTCTGGAACCGGCAGACGGCAAGATCTATCTGGACGGCACACTGGGGGGCGGCGGCCACTCATCATTGATCCTGGAAAAAGCGCCGGGAGCCCATCTGATCGGTATCGACCGGGACCAGACGGCTCTGGCGGCAGCAGGTACACGGCTGGCAGCACATGGTGATAACGTCCGGCTGGTTCATGGCGATTTTGCCGACGTTGCCGGGCATCTGGGCGACCTTGGCGTTACGGCACTTGACGGCTTCATTCTTGACCTGGGCGTGTCATCACACCAGCTTGATACGAGGGAGCGCGGTTTCAGTTTCCAGCAGGATGCGCCGCTGGACATGCGCATGGACACCAGCAGCGGCGAAACAGCGGCAGATCTGGTTAACGAACTTCCGGAAGCGGAGCTGGAGCGGATCATCGGCGAGTAAGGCGAAGAGCGCTGGGCAAAACGGATCGCGGCCTTCATCGTCAGGGAGCGGGCAGAGTCACCTATCACTACGACGTTCCGGCTGGTGGACATCATCAAGGGAGCGGTACCCAAGGCAAAGTGGGATGAGCGTATTCATCCGGCCACCCGCACCTTCCAGGCACTCCGCATCGCGGTCAACACCGAGCTGGATAGCCTGGAGCAGGGAATGCGCGCGGCTCTTGACTTGCTGAAACCGGGGGGACGGGGCGTCATTATTTCGTTTCATTCCCTGGAGGACCGGATCGTCAAACACATCTTCCGGGAATACGCCGAAGGATGCACCTGCCCACGACAGTTGCCGATCTGCGTCTGCGGCAAACAGCCGCGGGTGAAGATCCTGACCACGAGACCGGTAACGGCGACAGCTGAAGAGACAGAGGTCAATCCACGGGCGCGCAGCGCCAAATTACGGGCAGTAGAAAAGTTGTAACTCCCTGACGGGAGTGAAGGAGGTCACCATGGCACAAGCACGGACAGATTACACCAAAGTTGCCGCACCGCGGGCGCTAGGCGGGATAGAAGTAACCCCGCACCGCATTGACATATTCAAGTACCTGATGATCTGCATGATTGTTTTTACGATTGTCTCGGTTTTTCATGTCTGGTCACGCTTCAAGCTGGTTGACCTCAACCTGGAGATATCAGAAATCAGCCGTCAACTGAGCGAAGCGGGACAGGAGCAGAAACGCCTGAAACTTGAAGCAGCATCATTGAAGGCTCCGGCCCGTATTGAAGCCATTGCCAGGAACGAGTTGAGTATGGCTCTGCCGACCGAGCAACAGGTCATTCACGTCAAATGAAAGACGAACGGGAAAAATGGGCGCGCATCCGGATCATCATGATCGGGACAGTGTTCGGCCTGTTATTTCTGACCGTGGTCGGACGCGCGTTCTATCTTCAAATCCTCCAGCACGAAAATCTCGTAAAAAAAGCGGATAAGCAGCATCAGCATAGAGTGGACCTCACCCCGGCCAGGGGCAGTATTCTTGACCGCAACGGCACTCCGCTGGCCGAGTCTATCCACATGGATTCCTGTTATGCCGAACCACGCCGCATCAAGGATGTGGATGGGACTGCCGGCGTTCTGGCGCCGATTCTCGGCATCCCGAAAGAGGAATTGGTCGTCAAGCTTTCCGTTAACAAATCCTTTATCTGGGTCGAACGGTGGCTTGCACCAGAAATGGCCACTCGCGTCAAGAACATGAAGCTCCCCGGCATCGGCTTTGCGCCGGAATCCAAGCGGTTTTACCCCAACATGGAGATAGCCGCACATGTGGTCGGCTTCACAGGGCGCGACCCAAACGGCCTGGAGGGGATTGAGCTTAAATACGACAGCACCATCCTTGGCAATACCGGTTACATGATCACGGAGCGGGATGCTCTCGGCAGAAACATCTCCGTAAAGAACACCGTCATCAAGCATTCATCGCCCGGCAAAAACATTATCCTGACGCTGGACAAAACAATCCAGTTTATTGCCGAAAAAGAGCTGGCCAAAGCCGTAACCGAAAGTAATGCCAAGGCAGGCATGGCGCTGGTCATGGAGTCGGACACCGGCAAGGTGCTGGCCATGGCAAACTATCCGACGTTCAACCCGAATGCCTACTCGCGCTATTCCCTGGCACAGCTGCGCAACCATGTAGTGACGGACAGCTTTGAGCCCGGTTCAACCTTCAAGGTCTTCACCATCGCCGCTGCGCTCGATTCCGGCACCATCAAGGCAGGAGATGTGTATAACTGTGAAAATGGCACCTATCGGGTTGCTGATCGAATCATTCACGACGACCATCCGCAATCGCGTCTGAGTGTGTCGGAAATCATAAAGTATTCCAGCAACATCGGTTCGGCAAAGATCGGCTTCAAAATGGGCGGAGAGAAGCTTGCCACCTATCTTCGCAATTTCGGTTTCGGCGGACGCACCGGCATCGACCTGCCCGGTGAATCTCCCGGAAACCTTAAAAAACACTGGTATGGCGTTGACCTGGCAACAATCTCTTTTGGTCAAGGGGTTTCACTCTCTACCATCCAGCTGGTGTCGGCGCTGTCCTCCATTGCCAACGGAGGCAACCTGATGAAGCCTTATCTGGTTGAGCAGATCCTTGATGACAACGGCACGGTGGTACAGAAATTCGAACCGCAACTTGTCCGGCGGGTCATCTCGCAAGAAACGGCCCAGAAGGTAACCAAGATGATGGAAACCGTTACCGCTGAAGGCGGTACCGGAACAAAAGCGGCGCTGGACGGCTACCGCGTGGCGGGCAAAACCGGCACGGCACAAAAGGTTGATCCGGTCACCCACGCGTACTCGCCCACACGGCGAATCGCCTCGTTTGTCGGCTTTGTGCCTGCCGATAAGCCCAGGCTGACAATAGCGGTCATTATCGATGAACCCCAGGGTATCAAATACGGTGGAGTGGTCGCCGCTCCTGCATTTCGAGGCATCGCCCAGAATGCTCTGGCATATCTGAAAATACAGCCGAGCATGCCGACCGCCGCAACCGTCAAAACAGCTGACGCGAAGCCCGCACCGGCGCCACCGGTTGAATCATTGTCCGATGGCGACATTCTGGATGAACCCGCCGTGGGCGAAGTGATGCCGAACTTCAAGGGGATGAGCATGCGCCGGGTTCTCCAGGTCATGGAAAAACGGGGTATCAATATTCGGCTGATCGGCAGCGGCCGAGCGGCCGAACAAAGTCCTCCCCCCGGCAACAAAATCCGGGGAACCGGCGAGGTCTGGATAAAGTTTACACCTTCAGCATAACGCTGAAACCGCCTGCCGGGCAACCGGCAGGTTTTACGGTTTTTGTAAGTTGAGTTTTTTTCTCAATTTATTTGGCAGAAAACAACCTTCGTTAACGCACGTATCCTGTTTACCAGGTTAAGGAGAGCGCATGACATTGTGTGAACTGCTCAAAAAACTGCCCGATGTGCAAATTCACGGGGACAGCACCGTTTCCATCAGCTCGCTGACCTGCGATTCGCGGGACGTCGTGCCTGGAGCGCTATTTTTCGCACTGCGCGGGGTTCAGGCGGATGGTCACCGCTATATCGAGCAGGCGGTAGCAGCAGGCGCCGCAGCGGTTATTCTTGAAGATGCCGCCGCCGCTCCGGCAGGCTGCTCCTGGGTGAAAGTGGCGGATGGCCGCGCAGCCATGGGACGTATATCGGCAATCTTCAACGGTGAGCCGACCGCAACCAGGCCGCTGATCGGCATTACCGGCACCAACGGCAAAACGACAACCACCTACCTGATTGAGGCTATTCTGGCTGCCGCAGGTAAACCGGCTGCAGTTCTCGGAACGATCAGCTACCGCTTCGGCGCAACCATCATTGAGGCATCACACACCACCCCGGAATCAACCGAGCTGCAACAGGCATTTCGACAACTTGCGGAAGCAGGCGCCGAATCTTTTGTGATGGAGGTTTCATCCCACGCCCTGGAGCAGAAACGGGTCGATGGCTGCCATTTTGACATCGGTGTCTTCAGCAACCTGACCCGCGATCATCTTGATTATCATGTCACCATGGAAAGCTATCTGGAGGCTAAAAGCAGGTTGTTCTCCGAACTGCTCCGCCCTTCAGACGACAAGCCCCGCCGGCGGGCAGTTATCAACATGGATGATCCTTATGGCGCAGAAATCGCCAGCCGCTGTGCCTGTCCGGTAATCACCTTCGGCATTCAGGGCAGCTGCGACGTCCGCCCGAAAGATGTGCTCTCTTCCGTCAACGGCATCAGTGCGACGCTGGTTACCCCCGCAGGGGAAATAGCGTTTACCTCGCGGCTGCTGGGGCGCTTCAACCTGTCAAACATCCTGGCAGCGGCAGCAGCGGGAGTTGCCCTTGACCTGCCGCTTCAGGCAATTAAGCAGGGGATCGAAAACCATACTACCGTACCGGGGCGCATGGAGCGGGTAGAGAACCATCGCGGCGTAACCTGTCTGGTTGACTATGCCCATACGGGGGATGCGCTGGAGAACGTGCTCACCACGCTGAAGGAACTGGCCACCGGCAGGATCATTACCCTGTTCGGCTGCGGGGGCGACCGCGACAACGGCAAGCGTCCGATCATGGGGAAAATTGCCGCCTCCATGAGCGACCTGGCAATTGTCACCTCCGACAACCCCCGCACCGAAGATCCGCAGAGCATCCTGGAGCAGATCAAAGCCGGCATCATGCCGCTGAATCTCCGCGAGTACCGTGTGAATGAATTGAGCAGCGGGTTTACGGACAAGGGTTTTGCGATGCTGGAAAATCGTCATGAGGCGATACGTCTGGCGGTCAGCCTTGCTCATCCAGGTGACATAGTGCTGCTGGCCGGCAAAGGGCACGAAGATTATCAGATTATCGGCAGAACGAAGCACCATTTTGACGACCGGGAAGAGGCAAAAGCAGCCTTTACGGAGAACCTGACGTAATGTTTACCATCAATGACATAGCCATCGCCACCGGAGGCCGGATCATCGGCCTTGCCACCGGAGAGGTAACCGCCGTATCAACCGATTCCCGTACCGTTGCGGCGGGCCAGCTGTTCGTGCCATTACGGGGCGAGCGGTTTGATGGCCACACCTTTATTCCGGAAGTCGCAAAAAACGGGATTACTGTGGTTCTGGCCGAGGAGCAGTGGCTGAAAGGGCATGCCGTCCCTGAAAACATGACTTGCATTGCCGTCAAAAACAGCCTGCGCGCATTGGGTGACCTGGCGGCGGAATGGCGGCGGCGCTTCGACATTCCGGTAATCGGCGTCACCGGCAGCAACGGCAAGACAACCGTCAAGGAAATGCTCGGGACGATTCTGGAACAGTCCGGTCCTGGCCTCAAAACATCCGGCAATCTCAACAACCTGATCGGCCTGCCGCAGATGCTGTTCCAGCTTACCCCGGAGCATCGCTGGGCCGTGCTGGAAATGGGCATGAGCGAACCGGGTGAAATCGACCGCCTGGCAGCCATTGCCGCCCCCCGGGTCGGCATCGTCCTGAACGCCCTCCCCGCCCACCTGCAGAGCATGGGCACGGTAGAGGCGGTAGCCGCTGCCAAGGGCGAATTACTGCATCGCATCACTGACGGCGGCCTGGCGGTGGTCAATGCCGACGACCCCCGGGTCGCGTCGCTGTCCCAGAATGCCTCCGCACGCCGGATCAGCTTCGGCATCGATCGCGGCGAAGTACGCGCTCGCGACATCGTCTCATTGGGACTGGAAGGGCAGAAATTCCTGCTGCACACACC
>Ga0209212_1007642_pt1 | contig 11867 bp, 12 predicted proteins | sample RifGroC2_FD_183996 | JGI IMG/M metagenome (GOLD analysis project Ga0209212, IMG submission 183996) | Groundwater microbial communities from Rifle, Colorado, USA - Groundwater C2 (SPAdes) (version 2) | ecosystem: Environmental > Aquatic > Deep subsurface > Groundwater | place: Rifle, Colorado...
CGCTCGCCAGCGGCAGGTCCGATCTGCTGGGCGTGGCGATGGAAGATCGCCTCCATCAACCCTATCGCGCCAAGCTCTTCCCCTGGCTCGCCGGGGTCATCCTCGCCGCTGTCCGCGCCGGGGCGCTCGCCTGCGCGCTGTCCGGTGCCGGGCCCTCGGTCCTGGCCGTCGCTCAGGGGCCAGGGGAGGGCGTGGGACGCGCGATGGAGGAGGCCCTGCGCCGCGCCGGCCTCGCGGGCCGAGCCCTCGCGCTCGCCACCGACACCACCGGGGCCAGGGTGGAACAGGCCGCGGGCCAAGGCGCGCCGGAGACATAGCGGGCCATCTCGCGGCACGGGCCGGCCCCGCCGCCGACCATTCTCCTCCTCCTGATAGCGTGCGGAATGCGCCTCCCCGTGCAGGACAGACGCTGCGGACACCGGACGGGACCCCATGCGATGGCTGCGGCCGAGGCTATAATGATGATGTCGGGTGATCGGGGATTCGATGATGAGGCGGAGCCGCCTGAGCGTGAAGCTGATGGCTGGAGTGGGCGGAGCCTCGCTCTTGGCCATCGGGATCTTCGCGTGGATCAGCATCGAGACCCTCCGCAGGCAGCACATCCAGGAAATCGTCCTCAACGCCTCCCGGTTCAGCGACACGGTCAAGCGGAGTACCCACCATGCCATGCTGCTGAATCGCTGGGAGGACGCCTACTACATCATGGACACCATCGGGCAGCAGGACGGCGTCTCCAGGGTCCGCATCTTCAACAAGGAAGGGCTGATTCTCTTCTCGACGGATCGCCAGGAGGTGGGGCAGAACGTCGACAAGCGAGCCGAATCCTGCTACGCCTGCCACGCCGCCGAGAAGCCGCTGGAACGGCTTGACGTCCCCGAACGCGCCCGGATCGTCACGAACCCGCAAGGCGGGCGCATCCTGGGCATGATCACGCCGATCCACAACGAGCCGAGCTGTAGCGAAGCCGCGTGCCACGCCCACGCGCCGAGCAAGAGCGTGCTGGGTGTGCTGGACATCGGTCTCTCCCTGGACCGGGTGGATGCGGATGTCGCCGCCATGCGGCAGAGGCTCGCGTTCTTCGCCGCGGCGATGGTCGTCCTCATCTCCGCGACGCTGTTCCTCCTCCTCGAGCGGGGCGTGATGAAGCCGGTACGGAGCCTGGTCCAGGGGACCGAGCGGCTCGCAGAGGGTGACCTGGATCACGTCATCAGCGTCCGGAACAAGGACGAGATCGGGTCCCTGGCGACGTCGTTCAATGAGATGACCTCGGCGCTCCGGCGAGCCAGGTCCGAGCTTTCCACCCTGGTCGAGACCCTGGAGGAGCGGGTGCAGGAGCGGACCAAGGCGCTCCGGGACGCGCAGACGCAGCTCTTCCAGTCCGAGCGGCTGGCCTCGCTCGGGAAGCTCGCGGCGTCCATCGCCCACGAGATCAACAACCCCCTCTCGGGGGTCCTGACGTTCACGAAGCTCTCGGCCCGGAAGTTGAAGAGCCGTGCCGACGAGGAGAACGTCGCGTCGGTCCTGAAATCTCTCGCCCTGGTCGAGCGGGAGACCGATCGATGCATCACGATCGTGAGGAACCTCCTCGATTTCGCCAGGCAGCGGGAACCGTCGTTCGAGACGCTCGATGTCAACAGAACGATTCTCGAGGCGCTCTCGCTGCTGTCGCATCGGATGGAGATGCAAGGCATCAGGCTGGAGAAGAGCCTCGGGAACGCTCCGCCGATCCTGGCCGATTTCGGCCAGCTGCGGCAGGTGTTCGTGAACATCGTCCTCAACGCCTGTCAGGCCATGGAGAGCGGAGGCAGCCTGACCGTGACCTCGCGCTTTCTCGGGGAAAAGGGGATGGTGCACGTCGAGATCACGGACACCGGGGTCGGTATTTCCGACGAGCATCTCGCCACGATCTTCGACCCGTTCTTCACCACGAAAGAAGACGGCACGGGCCTGGGACTGGCCGTCGTCTACGGGATCGTCGAGCGTCACGGCGGGAGTGTTCGAGCCACGAGTCAGGCAGGAAGGGGGACGTCCGTCATCGTCCAGCTCCCTATCGCGGGGGAGACATCCTAGTGTCCTGTCTCAGAGATCCGAAGACAAAGCGCCGGCCGGGGCAGGGGGCCCTCCCCGCGGAACACGCTGAGTCGCAACCCGCGGCAACGTCTCGTAAGGAGACACGAGATTGGGGTCTTCGGCTCCGGCATCGCGCAGAAGCCACGGTTCCGCGGGGAGGGCCCCCTGCCCCACCCGGCGCCGCCTGTCAACGAACTTCTGAGACAGGACACTAGGGCGAGCCCGGGCATGGGCTCGGCCTCCTACGTCTATCTGCGGTGGATCGGCAACAAGGAGCCGGAGGAAGGGATGCTGGAGGAAGTGAAAGACCGCACGCAGAGCGTCTTCGAGGTGCCGGCGCGGATCATGGACACGAACGAGAGGCCGGCGGGTGCCTTCGATCCCGCCCGAGGCCAGTATTCATCCACCAAGATTCTTCGCTGGGTGCTCCGCGACGTTCCTGTAGATGCCAGAAAGGTCGTCGCCATCACTGACGGCGACCTGTTCATCCCGGTCCTGACCTTCGTGTTCGGCGAAGCGCAGCTCGGAGGACAGGGCGCCGTGGTGTCAACGGCGCGCCTCCGGCTGGACCTCAGCGGCCTTCCCTCTCCTTCGCCCCTCTTCCGGGCGAGACTCTCGAAGGAGTGCCTGCACGAGCTGGGGCACACCTTTGGCCTGACTCACTGCGGCTTCTCTCGCTGCGTCATGAGTCGGTCCAACACTGTCCCGGACGTGGACGCAAAGGACTGGACCCTCTGCCAGGACTGCAGAAAGCTCCTCGTGGAGCTTCAGAAGAGGACGGGTGACGAACCATGACCAAGCAGAAGACTCGGATCCTGGTGGTTGACGATGAGGAAATCGTCCGCGAGTCCCTCGCCGCGTGGCTTCAGGAGGACGGGTACAGGGTCGAGATGGCCCCGGGTGGGGAAATCGCGATCGAGCGGATGAGGTCGGGGCAATGGGCCGTCCTCCTCGTGGACCTGAAGATGCCCGGCGTCGACGGGCTGCAGGTGCTGGAGGAGGCCAGGAAACTCCAGCCCGACGCCTCGGTCATCATCATGACTGCTTATGCGACGGTGGATACGGCCGTCAAAGCCATCAAGATGGGAGCATACGACTACCTCGTGAAGCCGCTCAGGCCGGAGGAACTCTCGTCCATGATGGAGCGGCTCATCACGCAGCAGGACATGATGCGGGAGAACATCCTCCTCAAGAGGGCGCTGAAACAGCAGTACTCGTTCCGGGACTTTCTGAGCAAGAGCGATAAGGTCCAGGCGATCTTCGACGTGGCGAAGGCCGCTGCGGGCAGCGCCTCGACGATCCTGATCCTGGGGGAAAGCGGGACGGGGAAGGAGCTTCTGGCCCGGGCGATCCACGAAGAAAGCCGCAGGAAGTCGGGCCCGTTCGTCGCGGTGTCCTGCGCGGCCCTGACAGAGACCTTGCTGGAGAGCGAGCTGTTCGGACACGAGAAAGGGGCCTTCACCGGGGCCGCGTTCCGAACGAAGGGGAAGTTCGAGCTCGCCCGCGGCGGGACGCTGTTCCTGGACGAGATCGGCGACATCAGCACGAAGCTGCAGCTCGATCTCTTGAGAGTCCTGGAGGAGCGCCGGTTCTACCGGGTCGGCGGGACCGAGCCGATCGATGTCGACGCGAGGATCATCGCGGCGACGAACCGGGATTTGAGGAAGGCGATCGATGGTGGGACGTTCCGGGAAGACCTGTACTACCGGATCAACGTCATCGCCCTCACCATTCCGCCGCTCAGGGAGCGGAAGGAGGACATCCCGCTGCTGGTCGAGCACTTTCTCGAGCGGCTCTGCATCGAGACGGGGAAACGGCTGGAAGGGGTCTCTGCGGAGACCATGGATCTCCTGATGTCCTACCGCTGGCCTGGGAACGTTCGGGAGCTCAAGAACATTCTGGAACGGGGGGCCGTGCTGGTGAGAGGGCCGATCATCGAGCCCGCGGATCTCGGCCTTCCACTCTCCGAGGGAGACGAGGGCCAAGAGGGCGCCGAATCCCTGAGGGAGATGGAGCGACGCCACATCCTGAAGGTTCTGAACGACCACGACTGGAACATCACCAGATCGGCCCAAGCGTTGGGCATCGATCGGGTGACCCTGTACCACAAGGTCAAGAAGTACAACCTCAAAGAGGAGGAGTGTTGAGAACCGCTACGGCACTGTGTCTTTTCTCAACTGGGCCGAGAGCCCTCAAACGTTGAGTTTTCACGCCGAGGCGCATATGAGCCGTTGAGAATCTCAACACGCGATCGCTCGACGCAGGGAGAGTGATGGCGTGGGCCGACGAACATGCCTGAGAGAACGGTCGCTTCCGGGACGTCCGGAGCGGCCGTTCTCGTGTGCGCCTTGGCATGGCACTTGAAAGGATCGTCCGGTCAGAGGGCCAGAGACATGATCGATGACAAGACGACCCCGTGCCCGTTCCTGGGAGAGATGGTGGTGATGTTCTGCCAGGCCTATCCGGTGCGGAAGCCGGTTCCGAAGCACCTCATCACGGCGAGCAATCCCTGCGCGGGCAAGGGCTACAAGGGCTGCCCCTTCTTCAAGGACATCATGGCCGGGCTGGGAGGTGCCACCGGCGTCGATCCGACCCTCGCCAGCCGTGACCGTAAGGGGGTGACGTCATGATTCTGGCGTTCGGCATGGCCGTGGTCTGCCTGGCGGTGCTCGGCATGTGGGGCGTGGTCCTGGCGGGCGAATGGAGTTACGAGAGGGTACGCCGCTGGAGAGCCGGGCTTCGAGACTTGCGTGGCGTCCTGCTCCATCCTGGTCTCTTCTACCACCCGGGTCATACCTGGGTCATGCCGCAGGGAAACGGCATGGTCCGGATCGGCCTCGACGATTTTGGTCGGCGGCTGGTGGATGGCGTCCAGGGGGTGGAACTGCCGCGGAAGGGGGCGCGGGTGCGGCAGGGCGAGGCGGCCGTTCAGCTCGACTGCGGGCAGAAGCGCGCTCGGCTCCTCTCCCCGGTCGACGGCGTGGTGACGGCCGTCAATGGGGCACTGACTCGAGACGGCTCGGCCCTGGAGCGGGATCCCTACGGCACGGGATGGCTTTTCTCGGCCAAGGTATTCGATCGGAGGTTCGCGAGCCTTCCCACCGGCGAGGCTGCGGTGGATTGGATGCGGCGGGAAACCGGGCGGCTCTTCATCTTCCTGCAAGGGGAGCTGGGAGTGACGCTCGCGGACGGTGGGGACCTCGTTCCCAGGCCCCCGGACATGCTCAGCGACGAGCAGTGGAACACCCTCGTCAGAGACTTCTTCCGCACGTCGGCAGGAAACGAGGTCATCGAACACTGAACCCGACGACGGGCGTTCACGGTGGGGGTTGACCATGAAGGTGAGCCGAAGGACGTTTCTCAAGCTTGCCGGCGCCACCGGGGCGTCGGGTCTGCTCAGCCGACCGCAGACGGCGTCGGCCACTACGCCGCATCCCGATGCGACTGCGACGCTGGCGATCCTGGTCGACACCACCCGCTGCGTCGGGTGCCGCGGGTGTGAGGCCGCCTGCAGCGAGTCGAACCGCTTGCCGCCGCCGGCGATGGCGGGAGAGGATGCCGTCTTCGAAGAGGAGCGGCCCACCAGCCCGGAGGCCTACACGGTGGTGAATCGCTTCCATGGCGCCGAGGATGGCGGGGCGCCCACCTTCGTCAAGAAGCAGTGCATGCACTGCCTCCAGCCGGCCTGTGCCTCAGCCTGCCTGGTCGGTGCGCTGGAGAAGACCCCCGACGGACCGGTCGTCTACCACGAGGACCGGTGCATCGGGTGCCGCTACTGCATGGTCGCCTGCCCCTTCGGCATCCCCCAGTTCGAGTACTCGAAGGCGCTCCCCTACGTGCGGAAGTGCACGTTCTGCCGCGATCGCCTGGCGGAGGGGAAGGAGCCCGCGTGCACGAGCGTCTGCCCCAGCGGTGCCCTCCAGTTCGGCACGCGAAAGGACCTCCTGGAGATCGCCAGGACGCGGATCTACCAGAATCCCGACCGCTATGTTCACCGCATCTACGGAGAGCGTGAGGCCGGTGGAACCGGCGTGCTCTACATCAGCGGCGTTCCCTTCGAGCGGCTCGGTTTCAGGACGGACGTCGGCACCACGCCCTACTCGCAGCTCACCTGGCCGTTTCTCACGGCTGTCCCCTTCGTCCTGACGCTCTGGCCGCCGTTCCTGATCGGGATCTACGCGTTCACGAGGAGCCGGACACGTGCAGCCGAAGCGGAGGCGGGTACGAACGAGGAGAACCGCCATGAATGAGACCGTCCCGAGCGCGAGAGTCGCCCTCAGCTGGCCGCGAGAGAAGCTTCTGATGGGGTTGTCTCCGCGGGAGTATCTGTCGACTCTCGTCACGCCCTTCAACTTCGTGGCCGGGCTGATTCTGCTGGTCGGACTCCCGGTGATCGCATATCGGTTCGCCTTCGGTCTCGGTGCCGCCACGAACCTCACCCAGGTGAATCCGTGGGGACTGTGGATCGGCCTCGACGTCCTCTCAGGCGTCGCACTCGCGGCGGGCGGATACGTGCTCGCCTGCACCGTCCACATTTTCGGGCTCAAGCAGTACTATCCCGTCTTGCGGCCCGCGATCCTCACGGGCCTCCTCGGTTACTTCTTCGTGGTCATCGGACTCATGGTGGACCTGGGACGTCCGTGGCGAATTCCCTACCCCGTGATCTACTCGTACGGCGTCACCTCCGTCATGTTCCTCGTCGCCTGGCACGTGTTCCTCTATCTCACGGTGCAGTTTGTCGAGTTCTGTCCCGCCGTTCTCGAATGGCTCGGGTGGAGTCAGGTCCGCCGCTGGGCGTTGAAGCTGACGATCGCCGCGACGGCCTTCGGCGTCATCCTCTCGACGCTGCATCAGTCCGCCCTCGGAGCGCTCTTCCTCATGGCGCCCACCAAGCTCCATCCCCTCTGGTACTCGCCGTTCCTCCCTATCTTCTTCTTCATCTCGAGCATCATCGCGGGACTCAGCATGGTGATCGTCGAGAGCATGCTCTCCCACAAGATCTTTCACGACCAGGTGGGCCCGGGGGAGGACGTCGACCTCGACGCGATCACGCTCGGCCTCGGCAAGGCGGCGTCCGTCGTCCTCTTCACCTACTTCTTCCTGAAGCTGCTCGGCGTCGCCGACGGCGGCCACTGGCACCTCCTGACCACGTCCCTCGGCCACTGGTTCCTCGTGGAGATGCTCGTCTTCGTTCTTCTCCCCACCTTCCTGTTCGCGCACGGGGTGAGAGAGGGGAGCGCGACGTTCGTCCGGGGAACGGCGGTTCTCACGGTGGTCGGCATCGTGGTCAACCGGCTGAACGTCTCCCTGGTCGCGTTCAACTGGAACGCCGCTGAGCGCTACATCCCGAGCTGGATGGAGATCGTCACCTCGATCACCATCATTGCCATCGGCTTGCTCACGTTCCGGTGGGTAGTCAACCGGATGCCCGTGCTGCGCGAGTACCGGGAGGACCAGGGAGTGCGCGAATTCACTGGCGAGAGGAGGGCGCGATGATGCCACATGACCTGCCGACGATGTACTCGGCGAAGGCGGTGGAGTACCTCATCGCCGTTGCCTTTCTTCTTCTGTTCATACCGTTCTGGCGGTTCGTCGATAGGGAGAGGGTTACGGCCCCCGTGGCTGTGACCACGGCCCGGAGATGGCTCGGCCAGGTCGTGGACTGGTTTGCCGTCCCCAGCGACCTCTATTTTCATCCGGGCCACGCCTGGGCGAGGGTGGACGGCGGGGACGTCGTGACCGTGGGCATGGACGACTTCGCCCAGAAGCTGGTGGGCGGGGTCTCGGCGATCGCGCTGCCCGAGGTCGGCGCACGGGTGAGACAGGGAGAACGAGGGTGGAGCCTCGTCTACGACTCGAAGTCCGTCGACATGCTCTCCCCGGTGGACGGGACGGTCGTCGCCGTGAACGAGCAGGCGGCTGGATCTCCGCGGCCGAGCGGCCGGGACGTGTACGGTGACGGGTGGCTCCTCAAGGTGAAGGCGCCGCGGCTCGCGGCCAATACCAAGCAGCTGCTCTCGGGCCCCGTGGCCAAGCGATGGATGGAGGGAGTGTGCGACGCACTCCGCGCGCGGATGAGTCCCGACCTCGGCCTCGTCTACCAGGACGGCGGACTGCCGGTCGAGGGGATGGCGCGGGACCTCGACCCGGCCAACTGGGACGAGATCGCCCGGGCATTCTTCCTCACGTGAGGGAGGGGGGGCGTATGGCGACGAGAGGGAGCAGGACGGTTCGGCGCTCAATCGTCGTGATGGCCGTCGCACTGGCCTCGGCCGTCGCGGCCCAGGGGCTCCCGCGGCTTCCCGGGGAGTCGGTGCTTCCCGGGGGTGAGGGAAGCCCCGGGAAGGTCACCTTCAGCCACCGGACCCACGTGGATCAGCAGAAGCCCAGGTGCACGCTGTGCCACCCCGTCCTGTTCAAGATCCTGGGCGGGGACACTCGCGCCGAAGACGCTCCGTATCACGCGGCGATGGACAGGGGACGCCGGTGCGGCGCCTGCCACGATGGCGCGGCGGCGTTCGGCCGGGACGACTGCGCGGCGTGCCATCGGGCGGAGTGACGTGGGAGTCAGTCTGGAGGTGTCTCATGAACCGCTATCGAGGGAACCAGCTGGTCGAGCCCGGTGTCTACGTGAATCCCCGCCAGCTCTCCTTTGAGTCCCTGCGGCAGGACGGGCGCCTTCCCGGGAGCGCGCGCGATCACTACCGCCGGGTCTCGCCGATCATCCTGCTCCTCGCCGCTCCCGTCCTGGGAGGGCTCTACGTGGTCTTTCTCCCCGTCATCGGCCTTGCGATGCTGGCCTGGCTGGCTGGCGCCAAGGTGGTCCAGCTGGTGAGCCACGCGGCGGCGGCGTCCGCACGGGTGCTTCGGCCCGGGTGGACGCCGGGGGGCGCCTTCCTCAGCAAGGGCAAGCAGGCGACGAACGCAACCCGACACGAGGACCCATGGCTTGAGGAGAAGAAGGAGCAGCTGCGTCGCTCCGAGGGGGGGCAGGATGACACGTGAGCCCGCCCGGCGGGGCGGCGCTCAGGCGTCCCTGCGGCGACGAGCCAGCGCCAGGCCGATCGCACCCAGCCCCAGCAGGATTGCCGTTGCGGGGGCGGGGACGCCGCTCGGCGGAGGCGGGGGCGGGCTGGCAAAAGCGGGGGAGAAGGTGAGGGTGTCGTAGGCAACGTGATCGTCCGAAGCCGTCGGATCGAATTCATCGAAGATGATCCATTTGATGTTCGCGCTGTCGCTCACGCAACCGATACCGGCATGTGAGCGAGATCCGTGCCAGGCGAGGGGCGCCGGGGACTGGCGTCAACCATTTCGGGCAGTTCTGCCGCGAGTGCTCCGCGCTCTCCTGCGCGGCCTCTCCCCGGCTCTCGGAGTTGTAAGCATTCATGACATCGTCGCCTCCTGCCAGGGGCCGATTCGCGCTCCCGGCTCCCCTGAACCCGGGCTCGCGACGGGAACGCATGGTGCGCCCGGATGGCGGGCGCCCGCCTTTCGGACCACTCCGCCATCCCTGGGACCGGAGGGCGTCGCCCATGCGCCTGAGGAGGGGTCGCGATCGTGTAAAGTTTCCTGTACAGACGGGCGGAGGCGGCAAGAGCCGCCGTGACGAGTGGCGAGCATGCCGTCCGGAATCGAGCCACGCGCAACCGCCACGCCCGGCTGGCCCCGCGCGCCGGCGCGGCGACGATCCCGGGCCTCCCAGTGTCCGCGTGAGCAGGCTCCCGTGCCGGCGGTCCTGCACTTGACCCGTCGCGCTACCGGCAGGTACCATGGTGTCAACGTGGTCAAGAGCGATCGGTGGATCAAGAAGATGTCCCTCGAGCACGGCATGATCAAGCCGTTCGCCGAGCGGCAGGTGCGCGAGGGCGGCATCTCCTATGGCGTCTCTTCCTACGGCTATGACCTGCGGATCTCCGACGAGTTCAAGATCTTCACCAACATCAACAACACCATCGTGGACCCCAAGGCCTTCGACCCGCGCTCCTTCGTGGACTTCCGGGGCGAGGTCTGCATCATCCCCCCCAACTCCTTCGCGCTCGGGCGCTCCGTCGAGTACTTCAAGATCCCGCGCAACGTGATCACCGTCTGTCTCGGAAAGTGCCTCGCAGGAGACAGCCAGATCGTCGACGCCTCGTCCGGCCGGCTCGTCCCCATCGAGGATCTCTTCGGCCGCGAGGGGGCGACGGCCACCCTCAGAGGCAGCGCCGTGGCGCGCGCCGATGTAGCGGAGGGCGTCCGACAGGGGGTCTTGCCGCTCCGGCGGCTGGTGACTCGGACCGGGCGAACCCTGCGGGCCACCCCTCACCATCCCCTCCTGACGTACACGGGGTGGCGGGAACTGCGCCACCTGAGGCCGGGCGACCGGATCGGAGTGCCCAGACGTATTCCCGTCTTCGGGCAGAGGAGCCTGCCGCCGGCCGAGGTGGACCTCCTGGGCCTGATGATCTCCGACGGACAGTGCGCCACCCCGGGCTCGTCTCCCCGCTACACGAGCGGGGATCCGGTCCTGCGCGACTACTTCTCCACGGCGCTGGAGCAGTTCGGGTGCGTCCCGCGACCCGTGGCCCGCGTGTCGGTCAACGCCACCAACAGGGGGCGGCGCGGCGGAGTCATGGAGCGCAACCGACTGGCCGCGTGGCTCGACTCACACGGTCTGGCGGTGAAGTCTCCGGAAAAATTCGTCCCGCCGGTCGTGTTCGAGCTGCGGCCTGCCCTGCTGGCCCGGTTTCTGCGGGCGTTGTTCTCCGGCGACGGAGGGATCTCGATCAGCGGGGACGCGATCCATCTCGAGTTCTGCACGACCTCGGAACGGCTCGCGCGGGAGGTCCAGCACCTCCTGCTGCGCTTCGAGATCCTTTCCCTGCTGCGCTCCCGCCCGACCCAGTCCGGGCGGGGTGCCTTCGTCCTGTCGATCACGAGCAAGGAGCACATCCGTCGGTTCGCCGAGCGCATCGGCTTCGTGCCGGACTCCGCGAAGCAGAGGCGACTGGACGAGGCGGTGGAGACGATCGAACGGGAGCCTCAGCGGAAGTCGAACTTCGACACCCTCCCTCCGGCGGCCTGGGCGACCATCCGCGCGGCCTGTCACGGAAGGGGAGTCTCCATGAGAAGCATGGGGCTGCCGAGCACCAGCCCCCGGCAGAGCGTGCCGCGAGCCCTGGCGCGGGAGATGGCTCTTCGGCTGAGCGACGAGGGTCTCGGGCGGATAGCGGACTCGGACATCCTCTGGGACACGGTGGCGGCGATCCGGCCGGACGGGTGGGGGACGGTCTACGACCTCACCCTGCCGGAGACGGCCAACTTCCTGGCCAACGACATCGTCGTCCACAACTCCACGTACGCGCGCTGCGGCATCATCACCAACGTGACGCCCTTTGAGCCCGAGTGGGAGGGGTTCGTGACGCTGGAGATCTCCAACACCACGCCGCTGCCGGCGAAGATCTACGCCAACGAGGGGATCGCCCAGGTGTTATTCTTCGAGTCCGACGAGGTCTGCGAGACGTCCTATGCGGACCGGCAGGGGAAGTACCAGGGCCAGCAGGGGATCGTGCTACCCTCGGTGTAGGTTCCGGTGCCGGCCTCCTGCGGGAGGCCAGGAGGTGAACGGTCCCATGACGGAGCAGAAGAAGAAGGAGACGAGGCCCACCAAGCCTGCCGAGGGCGACGACGGCGCGGCGGGCAGCGCGGAGCTTGCCAAGAAGGGCAAGAAGATCAAGGAAGACCTGGACAATCTCCTGGACGAGATCGACGACATCCTCGAGGAGAACGCCGAGGAGTTCGTCAAGAGCTACGTCCAG
>Ga0209212_1007644_pt1 | contig 11864 bp, 9 predicted proteins | sample RifGroC2_FD_183996 | JGI IMG/M metagenome (GOLD analysis project Ga0209212, IMG submission 183996) | Groundwater microbial communities from Rifle, Colorado, USA - Groundwater C2 (SPAdes) (version 2) | ecosystem: Environmental > Aquatic > Deep subsurface > Groundwater | place: Rifle, Colorado...
AATTACAATTCCAACAGGCAGCAGGGCAATTATCGCCAGTCCTCGTCCGGCAACAGATATAATAACGATACCGGCAATTATTCCGGTTACAGGCAGAACTCGAACTCCGGCTCAGGCTCTAATAGCGGACAGAACTCGTCCTCGAATTATAATCAGAACCAAAATCAAGGACAAAATCAAAATCAGGGCCAGAATCAAAACCAGAACCAGAATCAGGGCCAGAACCAAAATCAGGGGCAGGGACAGCCATCTAATTATTCGAACCAGTCCCAGCAGGGCGGACCCCTTCAGCAGCACCAGTACGTGGAGGTAGCAAGGGGATTCACCATACAGGACCTCAACAAAAAAACGATCGCCGAGCTTTTCCAGATAGCCCAGGATATGAACATCACGCCCCAGCTTTTCAAACGCACAAATTTACTTATAATGCGCATCATGCATGAGCAGATCAAACGTGCCGGCGGCTACGCGGCCGAAGGCGTCCTCGATATCCTCGAAGACGGTTATGGATTTTTGCGTACCGCTACATATTCGATCAACGAGAAAGACGTATACGTTTCACCATCGCAGATCAGAAGGTTCGACCTCAGAACGGGCGATGTCATAATAGGACAGACGCGCGCTCCTAAAGAAGGCGAAAAATTCGCGGCGCTGCTTCGCATCGAGGCCATCAATTTCGACGAACCCGAAAAGATCAGGAACCGGAAAGCCTTCGATACGCTCGTTCCGTTTTATCCTAACGAAAAATTCACGCTCGAAAAGAAAGTCGATTACGGCGATCTTTCAACGCGCATTGTCGATCTCATGGCGCCCGTCGGAAAAGGCCAGCGCGGCCTTATCGTCGCGCCGCCGAAAGCCGGAAAGACCACGCTTTTAAAGAGCATAGCCAATTCGATAATCGAAAACCATCCCGAGGTCGAAGTTATGATCCTTCTCATCGACGAACGTCCCGAAGAAGTTACCGACATGCAGCGTTCGGTCAACGCCGAAGTGATCAGCTCGACATTCGACGAGCCGCTCGAGCACCACATCAGGGTCTCTGAATTGACGCTCGAAAAGGCGAAACGCATGGTTGAAAATAACAAGCATGTGGTTATTCTGTTAGACAGTATCACAAGGCTCGCCCGCGCATATAACCTTCACCTGCCGTCTTCCGGCCAGACGCTGACCGGCGGCGTTAATCCCGCGGCGCTGTACAAGCCCAAAAAGTTTTTCGGCGCGGCGCGCAATATCGAAGGCGCTGGCTCGCTTACGATCCTCGCTACTGCGCTGGTTGAAACCGGTTCGAAACTTGACGACATCATATTCGAAGAGTTCAAGGGAACCGGCAACATGGAACTTATACTCGACAGAAAACTCTTCGACAAGCGCCTATTCCCGTGCATGGATATCAAACGCACCGGCACGCGCAAAGAAGAGCTCCTCTTAGATAAAGATACGCTCAATAAAGTCTGGATACTCAGAAAGATACTCGACCCCCTTTCGCCCTCGGAAGCTATGCAGCTGGTGGTCGATAGAATGTCGAAAACCAAGAAAAATAAAGATTTCCTTGAATCCATGCACGTCAGCGACGCTAATTAACGGCTGAGCAGATGGCATGATCCCACGGGTTAAAACACTCCGATGGTTAATGTATTTAACCCGCAGCGAATATAAAAACGGGCCGGACTTCAATGCTCCGGCCTGTTTTTATTAAAACTTGACAAATTCCTGACGATATAGTATAATATAGTAACTAAAAATTGAAAAGCGTGCCGTAAAAATATATAAGGCACACCAGCTTTTTTACTTATCGGGGGGAATCAAAATAATGCCAATTTCGAAGAAAGCGTTCAGCTTTTTTTGCATAACGATCCTGGCGGTTGGCTGCATATTCATTGTATCGCTTACCAATACCGTTACCGCCACTCAATCCGTAAATCTTCTGCTCGAAAAAAAATTCGATAATTCGACCTTTGTAATTCCTGACGATTATTTCAAGATCGAACGCAGGTTTAAAAACCTTTCGCTGGCCGCAGGCACTCTTGACGGCGCTGAAAAGATCGAAGGCCGCTTCCAGAATTCCAACCTTCTGGTAGCCGAAAAGATACTTTCTATATCGCCCGATTACGTCAGCGTTAATTCCAACCTTATTGCACAGAACATCTCCGGCGACCTGGTCGCCTTGCCGTCCGAACAGCCCGGCGAAAATAAAATCGCCGGCGAGAACGACCTGTCTTCTCTGATCGTCATCGGCAACAATTTTGAAAGTTTCCAGACTTTAACCTCGAGCAAACTGTACGTCGCTAAAATTCAAAACGAAACTTACGTCCCCGGCTATCTGCGCGGTATCGACTTCGCCAATTATTCAGGCCTCCATCTGGAGCGCGGCGAAGGCGAAGAAGAGCATTTGACCACTGAATATGAAGGCTTCGAGGACGCCGCGCCCGCGTTCGGCACTCTTTTAAGCGCCAGTTACGACAACGCCATGCTTAGCGAATCTGAAACTTCACTCGATATGAGCGAACTCGATCAGAACGCCGACAAACTTCCGACGAAAGATATCTTCAAAAGATTTTCCGGTTTTAAAGACATGAATATAGTCGTTGCGAACGAACTTAATCCCGTCGAGATCGACTGCTCTTTCCTGCCCGAGAAATCGGCGCCCAGGGAGTTCAATAAATTTCACGTAGTTGAAACTAAAGACAGTGTCATTTCGATAGCGTCAAATTATAATGTCACCGTTTCCGAACTGATGTCCGCTAACAACCTTAAAACGACCGCGCTTACTCCCGGTTCGACGCTTCTGGTGCCCGACAGGCAGGTAGAAGTCTCCGAATCAGGCCTCACACTCGCTTCCGGCGGAAAAGCCCGCGAAAACGGAAGGATCGAAAAATCAGCCGACGGCCGAGCAAGCTCCGACAGTAATTCCGAAAAAACTGTCGCCCGGGCCGATACTTCATCCCGGCGCATGTTGTGGCCTTCGCCCGTCAGCCGCCGCGTTACCTCGCGATACGGCGTGCGCGTGCATCCCGTATACCGTGTTAAAAAATTTCATAACGGCATCGATATAGGCGCCAGATACGGTTCGCCGATAAAGGCCGCCGCCGACGGCGTCATCGTTTACTCCGGCTGGAAGTCATTCTACGGAAGGACCGTCATTATCAAACATTCCGGCGACCTTTATTCGCTTTACGCACACTGCTCGAAACTCGTGGCTAAAAAAGGCGCGCGCGTCAGCCGCGGCTCTTTGATAGCCAAAGTCGGCTCTACCGGGCTTTCGACCGGGCCGCACATCCATTTTTCAGTCCAGAAATCGGGCAGCTTCGTTAACCCGATGAAATATTTCTAGGCCGAATTCTCAAGAACCATAAACGTTTAAATACACAGCGGGCGCTTTGAACGCCCGCTTCGTTTTTTTTGACGAATTGCAGTTTTAAGAACTCGCGGTATTAATTTAACCATAAAATAGCCGATAAAAAACTCAAGAAAGTAATAATATTAATTTTTACAGTGCGGAAGATATGGCATTTAAAAAACGGGTTAAAACTTCAAAAATATTGATTTCACTTATCGCGCTGGCCGTAGCCATTACCGCCGCCGCATTTTTTCCGCATCGATGCCTCGCGCAGGTCAAAAAAAATATCGGCGGCGAAAGCGTCGTCGATTTTTCAAAACTCAGCCCCGAGCGGTATTTTACTGAAGCGTACCAGCGCTACAAGGAAAAAGACCTCGACGCGGCCGTTGAACTCTTTAAAATGGCAATAGTCGATAATCCGGATAATTTCATGGCGTATTTTTACCTGGCCAATATTTACCTCGAGAGAAGAATGTTCGACGAGGCTGAATCGATAATGAATGTGGCGTCGCATATCAAATTAAAACAGTCCGACGCCGAAAAAGCTTTCGCGGAGTCAGGCGCCGTAATGAACGAGACCGAACTGATCCGATACAGGCAGAGCGCGCGATACAATTATAAGGAAGCGCTCAAGCTGCTAGCGGGCGGCGAATGGCACGAGGCGGTCAAACTTCTGCAGAACGCCTATAACATGGAACCGGATAACGAAACCTACGTGGTCAAGATCGGCGAAGTTTTCTGCGATATGCAAAACCCGGGCAAGGCGCGCTCTTATTTTAAAAAGGCGCTGGCGATAAATCCGGATAATCAGACCGCCCTGAAAAAACTCGCTAAAATGTACCACGCCGACAGGGCATTCGCCGAGGCTGGCGAATGCTACGAGCACTTATACAAACTGAGCGGCGACAAGAAATATCTTTCGCTGATGAGCGAATGCAGCGATCATGAAAAGACCGGCGAGCGCGAAGAAATAAGCGTCGTGCTTAAAAGGCGCGGTGGAAGCGTGTTCGTGGATATGGGCTATAACCAGGGCCTGAAAATGGGCGATACAATTACTAAACGCCTCCTGGTGTACAGATCGCGCAAGAACTCGGAGATAAAAGACCCGCGCAGCGCCAGGGTGCTGGGCTACGAACGGCCCGTCATCGTCGGCGAACTGCTCGTCACGCGCATAGACAACGATATGTGTGAAACGCTGGTATCCAGCGAGATCAACGGCGGAATAATGATAGGTGATGAGGTAAGATGGAAGGAATAAAAATAGTCACGACGAATAGAAAAGCCCGCTTCAACTATGAAGTGATCGAGGCGTACGAAGCCGGAGTGGCTCTGACAGGCACCGAGATCAAATCAGTCCGCGACGGGAAAATAAGCATCGGCGACAGCTACTGCCTGGCGCGAAACGGCGAAGTGATTATGATAAATTCGCATATCGATGAATACGATTTCGGCAATCGCTTCAATCACGAGCCTAAAAGAACGCGCAAACTCCTTTTGCATAAAAAAGAGATAAACCGCCTTATGGGAAAGACCCGCGAACGAGGCTATTCGATCATTCCGCTCAAGGCGTACTTCAGGAGAGGTAAACTGAAGGTCGAAATAGCCCTCTGCCGCGGCAAAAACACTATCGACAAGAAAGAAACCATTAAGGAACGCGATTTGATAAAACAGTTCCAGAAGGACATAAAAGGTAACTATTAAAAAATTATTTTATAAGCAATTTTAATTTATATAATATATCAGGAGGCTGAAGTGGTATCTGGTTTTAAAGAAATTTTTGTCAGAAAAAACCTTTATATCGCGTGGATATTAATAGGAACGGCTTTGCTGTGGCCGGCCGCGGCGTTCTGCCAGGGGCAGATGAGCGTCGAAGGACGGGATATCGAAGTAAACCCTATTGACGGCGTCGATTATATTTCACTTAACACGCTGTCGAAAAAACTGGGACTTTCCGTTAAATATTTTCCTGAGTCGAAAATGTATAAGGTGATCGGAAAGGATAAACGCGAGATACGCTTCGTGGTCGATAAAAGGGCCGTCGTTGTCGGCGATACTTTTATCAGAGCTAATAACCCCGTTATCGAGTCGGACGACGACGTTAAAATACCGGTCGAAATAATTTCGGGCCTTTACAGCACCTCTGGCGCGCCTAAACCTAAGGAAATGCCGGCGGCAAAAGATGAAAAAACCGCCGAAAAAACGGCGGAGGCGGATAAAACGCAGCCGAAACCCCTGCCTATAGACGTCGAGGAAGAGGAAGAAGAAATAGCGTTCGAAGATGAAGAAGAGGAAGACAACGTCGACGCCGAAGGCGATACCGTCGAAACCGCGGTCGCCGAGGCGGCCTCTCAGAAAGGCGACTCGCACGAGGCGACGATTGAAAACATCAAATACAGAAGAAGTCCCGACGCTTTCGAACTCGACGTGGCCTTCGACGGCGCGGCGCCTAAAGGCGTCAAGTACTCGACCGGCATGGACGGTAAAACCGTAGATATAATTATCAATAAAGTCGATTCGAAACTCGGCGAGCAGCTGATCAAAGTTACTGAAAATATAGTCGAGAGCGTTAAACTGACCATGGTGAACCAGGAAAACTCCAACAGGGTAATATTATCGCTCGCGTCAAATGCAAAGGTCAATATCAGCATCAAAGAAAACGGCAATATGCTCACGTTCGTGGTCAATAAGATCGACGGCGCTGCGGCCGGAGAACTCAAACCGCTGATCGCCGAAGTCGCCTCCGATACCGGAAGCATAGGAATAACGGCACCGAAGATAGCTGACACCGCTGAAACGGCCGCTAAAAAAGCCCCGGGCGCGGACGTTCTTAAAAGCATAGACAAGGTGGAGATGAAACTGACCAACATGGAGGATCTGGTCTCCGGGCTTGGCGATATCGATCATATCATCGCCATCGACGCGGGACACGGCGGCGAGGAATTCGGCGTGGTATCCGATAACCGAATCAAGGAAAAAGACGTGGCATTCGATATCGCGCGGCGCATTAAATCGCTCATGGATAAAACCAAACTGCGCGCAATACTCGTCAGAAACGGCGACTATTTCATGCCTCTCGAAAACCGGCTTAAAGTCATTAATACATACGATACCAAACTGCTGGTGTCCATACACGCGGGCGGCTCCAGCTCGCCCGACGCCAGCGGCATCGGGATCCATTACTTCGACCTCGGCGCGCAGACCGCTTCGAACGCGCCGCTTATTGCCTCAGGAACGAACGTTATCGAATCGGAAGTCAACGAAATAATGACCGCCCTTAGTTCATCGCATAAGATCAAAGAGTCGAAACGCCTCGCCGAATCAATAGGCGAATCGATTAGAAAACAGAGGGATCTCAAGATCAGAAATATCAGGGGCGCCAATTTTTCAATGCTGTCCGAATGCCTGATGCCCGCCGTTATCGTCGAAGCAGGGTTCATAACCTGCCGCGAAGACGAAAAATCACTTGCGACCGATGAATTCAAAGATAAAATAGCCGCGGCCATCTTCGAGGGCGTTAAGAAACACATACTCAGCGCTAAAAAGAATAATTAAGGAGTTGAATTTCAATGATAGAAAAAAAGCAGCAGACCGCTTCCAGCGGCAGTTTTTTATCGATACTGATGCTTCTGCTCATCCTGGGTATCCTGGTTACGCTCGGCTATTATGTGTTTTTCGAGCCGGAAGCGCTCGGATTCCAGAATGTCGACTCCTCCCAGAAGAAAATACTGGTGCAGGGTAAGGACGCCGACCTTAAATCGGTCGCGCAGGAACAGATGAATATCAGACTATATTTTGCCAACGCTTCCTGCGACGCGCTCAGCGCCGAAGACCGCGGCGTGCCCAGATGCGCCAGCCTGCTCGCCTATGCGAAAGCCGTAGTGGCCCAGCTTATAAAGGGACCCGGCCAGAAAGGACTCTTCCGCACGATCCCGCCGGCGGCCAGCCTGCGCGCTGTATACCTTTACGGCGAAACGCTCGTGGTCGATTTCTCCAAGGATATCGTCAATCAGCACCCGGGCGGCGTCAGCGCGGAACTGCTCACCGTCTACTCGATCGTCAATACGCTCATGGAACTGCCGCCCGTCGACGGTAAATCCGTTAAAAACGTGCAGATACTCATAAACGGTTACCCGATGAAAACCCTCATCGGCCACGTCAATATCGAAAAACCCCTCACCGGCGAGGCCGGACTGGTTTCGTCGATCTAAAGCAAATCATAGTAATTAAATACTGAAACTTCAAAAAGCGCCGGACTTATAACAAGCCGGCGCTTTTTTGCAAGGGGGAAGGGAAAAGGCCGATGGCCCTTTCCCTTCCCCCTTGACCCCCTTCCCTCTCCCCTGAGTCAAATAACAAAGTTCTTCGCGTGAGTATTTATATTGACAAAATTATGATATTTTAATATAATTTGCACCTATAATAAGCAATTAAATATTTATTTATAAACGGTCTGAAAAAGGTATTACTGTTAATTTTTAATTATTAATAGAGCGGGGTGTTGAGAATTTTAAAAGATTTGAATGAAACTATAGACGAGATATTGAATTATGTATCGGGCGGCGCAGAGGCTGAAGAGGTTTTCATACTGGACGCGCTGGAGCGGATATGTGCTGAAGAGGTTAAGGCGCGGTTCAGCGTGCCGCCGTTCGACACATCAGCTATGGACGGTTTTGCCGTTTCGAGCGCCGATTTCGGCGGCGGGCGCGTTGAATTGAGCGTGATCGGCGAGGCGGCGGCCGGAAGCGCCGCGGGGTTTAAAATAAAGCGCAGCGAAGCGGTGAAGATAATGACCGGCGCGCCGCTGCCCGACGGCGCGGACGCTATACTGATAAAGGAAGTGGCCGAAGAGAATAAGAACGGCGGCGGCTGGACGGTAGCGAGTTCGGAAAAACTGCCGGCCGGCCTTCATGTGCGCCGCACCGGCGCCGATTTTGCTGAAAATGATATTATAGTGCCTCGCGGCGTGCCGCTCAATCCGGCGGCGCTGGGAATACTCGCCTCGGCCGGCGTGACGCGCGTGAAAGTTTATGTGAAAAGATCCGTCGCGGTTGTTTCAACGGGCGACGAACTGATAGATCCGCTCGACGAAAAAGTGGCCGCGCCGGGGTTCGCCCCTGAGTTCGGCCGCATAATGAATTCAAATTTATTTCTGCTGTACGGGCTTCTGGTAAAGGCCGGCGTAAAAGCAGAGTTGTGCGGCATCGCGAAGGACACTCCGGAGGAGATAGCGGCGAGGATCGCCGAAGGCATGGCCAAAGCCGATATCGTCATCACGACAGGCGGCGCATCGGTCGGAAGTTATGATTACATCCCGAACGCCCTCGGATTGCTTAATTTCGAGGTCAACATCTGGAAAATGGCTATCAAGCCGGGGCGGCCGTTCATATTCGGCGTGAAAAAAGAAGGGCGCCGGAACAAACTGGTTTTCGGGCTGCCCGGAAATCCGGCGTCGTCGCTGGTTTCATTCGTTAAGATCCTGCGGCCCGCGCTGTATAAATATGCAGGCCGGTCCAATCCTAAAGAGATACTTGCGGTGAGCGGCGCGCTGAGCGAAACGGTGAAAAGAGATTCCTCGCGCACGACATTTTTACGCGCGTTCATGTATAACGCGCCTGGCGGCGGATCTGCGCAGCCGGTAATAAGCGTGCCGTCGAAGCAGGATTCGAACATACTGACCACGGCGCTTTACGCCAACTGCCTGGCTGAGATACCCGCAGGAACGGGCGTCGCCGCGAAAGGCGATATAGTTTCGGCGCAGATAATATGAACGCTTTGCCGGCGCCGTTATATCCGGGTTTTTATTCTGATAGCCGCGAAACGGTGCTGATCATATTCGCGCTTTTTTCGTTCATAATTCTGGCTTCGATGCTGGCTTCCAGATTCGGTTTCAGGGCGAAGGTCCGCCGCATCGGCGCGATAGGCGCCATAGAGGAAGCGATCGGCAGGGCGGCCGAAACCGGGCGTCCCGTTCTATATCTGAGCGGAATGTACGACATGAATTCGATAGCCACCATGGCTTCGATCAATATATTATCGCACGTGGCCGAAACCGCCGCGCGCTATGAAGTGGACCTTAAAATGGCCTGCTGCAGGTCGCTCGTCATGAACGCGGCGCGTGACGCGGTGAGCGCGGCGTATTCGGCCGCAGGTAAACCGGAACTTTACAGACCTGACAACATAAGCTATATAACCGACGACCAGTGGGGATTCGCCTGCGCGGTCGATTCGATAATTACACGCGAGCGGCCCGCGGCTAATCTCATGTTCGGCCACTTCGTTTCCGAGTCGCTCATCTACGCCGAAACCGGCTTCGCCGTAGGTGCGATGCAGATAGCCGCGACCAACGATTTCAACCAGATCCCGTTTTTCGTCATAGCGTGCGACTACTGCATGATAGGCGAAGAACTTTACGCCGCGGCCGCTTATCTTTCGAAAAAACCTCACGCCGCGGCCCATCTTCTGGCTATCGACATCTGCAAGTCCATAATTATCTTAATGATAATTTATGGCGTTATATCGGTGAGTTTTTTCGGATAAAATCACACGTGTTAAATTACCGCTTGACAATAGTTCTATAAATATAGTAAAATAGCCTCTGTACGTTACAGTATATCCCGGTTTGTTTTTTATCGATATTAATTCACCGGGAAATAACGGTAACGTATTTTATTTATATTTATAAATCCAAAGGAGAAAAAATGAAAAACTTGTTACTCGCGCTGTTAATAATCAGCGCTATTATGCCTTTAGGGTGCGCATTTTCAGAGTCTACCGCGGCGTCGGATATGCCGGCCTTCCATTAAATCGAACGTCGTTATGTCGACTAAGGCGGCCGAGCCGGCGGTTAACGATTCCACGCAGTCGGTGACTCTCGAATTCCGCGAGCCGCTTAATTTCGAAACAGCTTCAGGCGAAGTAAAACTCTACAGGATGAAATCGACAGGAGAAGCTGTAGAAGAGCCGATCGTATTAAATTTCGACCAAAACGCGCCGATGCTTTTGAATATATCCAGAAAGGACGGCTCGAAATTTACCGAGGGCGAACAGTATAAGATCACAGTGGGCGCCGGCGTTAAATTAGCCGGTGGACAATGGCTTGGGACCGATTTCACAGGATATTTCGCAGTAAACTATTCATTCGGACTCGGAACCGAAGGCATTAAAGATCTCAACGGCGAAAGATCTCTTATAATCTGCATAAGCGACATTCATTTAGGCGCGGACCTTAAATACAGCGAATTCGACAGGGACGGCAAAGGAAACGGAGCAGCGCTCACCGATTTTTTAAATAAGATCAGACAGGCGCCGAACGTGAAGGAACTCGTTATCGCAGGCGACCTTCTCGACGAATGGTTCGTGCCCTCGGACGTGGATACGTTCCAGGGAAAAGACCAGGCTGACTTCGTCGCCAGGATAGCCGCGGCTCATAAAAACGTAATAGACGCATTCAACAACATAATAAAAGACGGCAAGATCAAGGTAACCTACGTGCCGGGAAATCACGATATATTGATCACCGCGGCCGATATCGAAAGCATTTTGCCCGGCATATCGCAGGCGCGCGACGTAAAGGGACTGGGCACGTATTCTCCGTCAGACCGCCAGGAAATAGCATTCGAACACGGACACAGATATAATTATTTCTGCGCTCCGGACCCGATCTCGAATAGATCTATAACAAATACCGATTCCATACTGCCTCCAGGATATTTTTTCACGAGAGTCGCCACCACCTCGGTTGTCGAGCACATTGAGGGGAAAGCCGTAAAGCAGATAACGCCGCCCGCGGTAACCAAAAATTCACTCGGCGACAGCCAGGATTTGTTATATTATTATTATCAGTCATTTAAGGCCCTCTTATCAACCCTGCCCATAGTCGAAGGTTTTAACGACAAGATCATAAAAACCAATATCGACGGTTTTACCGCCGCCTATGCGCTCAGCGACATATTCCCGTATCAAACCACGGCGGACGGGCCTATCGACGTGAATTTATTCAAGGGTGCGGAGACCACCTGGACCGAGCGCTGCACGCAAAATCTCGTTCCGGTCAATATTTCGGTTAAAGACGCTGTTTTAAACGCCGCCTATTCGACCGATCTGGACGAGAAATCGGACTCTCAATATTTCAAAAACGCAGCTTCGACCAAGAGGATCGTAGTATTCGGGCATTCTCACGTGCCGCTTATAAAGGCATCATCCAACACCAGATCGCAGAAGACCATATACGCCAACTCCGGCACCTGGATTGATCATAATCCCGGAAACACCACGATGCATTTTGTCGTGATAACGCCCCGTAAAGCCGGCGATTCAACGGCTGAATTCGTCAACCTTTATACTTATTCAAAAGACGGCACCATAACAAGATCGGCCGTTCCTCAGGCGATCACGGACCTTAATCAGTAAATTATCACAAATATCAGCAATCCGCCGGAATTTATCCGGCGGATCAAAAACCGTCGGTAAAATAATCACGGACCATAAAAAAATGAGTTTCAGCCCGTCTGAACTCATTTTTTTTTTT
>Ga0209212_1007646_pt1 | contig 11862 bp, 6 predicted proteins | sample RifGroC2_FD_183996 | JGI IMG/M metagenome (GOLD analysis project Ga0209212, IMG submission 183996) | Groundwater microbial communities from Rifle, Colorado, USA - Groundwater C2 (SPAdes) (version 2) | ecosystem: Environmental > Aquatic > Deep subsurface > Groundwater | place: Rifle, Colorado...
AAGCTGCTCAACTTCGGATTCAACGGCTGGGGGCTCAAGTTCCCCTCCGACCTCGACAACCGGATCAACCGGACCCTTCAGGGGCTGGGCGCCTGGGGGGCGCCGCTGGAAACGATCGGCCTGATCCTCGAAGGGGGCAGCATCGAGAGCGACGGCCGCGGCACCATCCTCAGCACCGAGGAGTGTCTTTTGAACGACAACAGGAACCCGCACCTGATGCGCGAGGAACTGGAGCAGGAGTTGCACGGCCTGTTTGGCAGCGACCGTTTCCTCTGGCTTTCCAACGGCTACCTGGCGGGCGACGACACCGATTCCCACGTGGACACCCTGGCGCGCCTTTGCCCCGGCGACACCATAGCCTACGTGAGCTGCGACGATGCCGACGATGAGCACCATGCCGCGCTCAAGGCGATGGAACAGGAGATAAGGGCCTTCCGGACCCGCGAGGGGAAGCCTTACCGGATGATCCCCCTCCCCTGGCCCGCCGCGCGCTTTGACGAGGAAGGGACCAGGCTTCCGGCCACCTACGCCAACTTCCTGGTGATAAACGGCGCCGTGCTGGTGCCGACCTACAACGACAAAAACGACGCGGCCGCCCTCGACGCCATTGCCCTCGCCTTCCCGGGGCGCGAGATCGTCGGCGTAGACTGTGAGCCGCTCATCCTGCAGCACGGCTCGCTGCACTGCGTCACCATGCAGCTCCCCGAGGGGACGCTCAAGGTATAACCAAACGGAGCAAGACCATGCAAAAGATAAAAGTCGCACTGGTGCAGCAGGCGCTGCGCGCGGATCGTGATGCCAACATAGCGGCCAGCGTCGCCTCGATCAGGAGCGCCGCGGAAAAAGGGGCGAGGCTCGTGGTGTTGCAGGAGCTGCACGCCGGAAGCTATTTCTGCCAGACCGAGAACACGGAGTGCTTCGACCTCGCCGAGACCATCCCCGGCCCGTCCACCGAACTGTTCGGCGCCCTGGCCCGCGAGCTCGGGGTGGTGATCGTGACCTCACTGTTCGAGCGCCGTGCCCCCGGCCTGTACCACAACACCGCGGTGGTCCTGGACAGCGACGGCAGCATCGCGGGGAAGTACCGCAAGATGCACATCCCGGACGACCCCGCCTTCTACGAGAAATTCTATTTCACCCCGGGCGACCTCGGTTTCGAGCCGATCCCGACCTCGGTGGGAAAGCTCGGGGTCCTGGTCTGCTGGGACCAGTGGTACCCGGAAGCCGCCCGTCTCATGGCGCTTGCCGGCGCAGAGATGCTGATCTACCCCACCGCCATCGGCTGGGACCCGCGCGACGAGAAGGACGAGCAGCAGCGGCAGCTCGACGCCTGGGTGACGGTGCAGCGCTCCCACGCCATAGCAAACGGCATCCCCGTGCTGAGCCCCAACCGGGTCGGCTTCGAGCCCGACCCCAGCGGCGTGGGCGCCGGCATCCAGTTCTGGGGCTCCAGCTTCGTGGCCGGGCCGCAGGGGGAGCTGCTGGCGCGGGGCGGCGAGGATGAAGAAGTCCTGGTAGTGGAAGTGGACCGGCGCCGCAGCGAAGACGTGCGCCGCATCTGGCCCTTCCTGCGCGACCGCAGGATCGATGCCTACGGCGACATCCTGCGGCGCTACCGGGATTGAACCAGTTCCAGGAGAACCCAGTGTCCGCTCCGCTAAAGATCTCCCAGAAGCTCCTCGCCAGCTTCGAAGCGTGCGCCCCGGAAGACAGGAAACTCATCCAGCTCCTGTCGATCATCTTCGCGCCGGTGTCGAAGAACGTCCTCCTCAACACCGCCAGGCGTTACGGCGCTCCCGCCAAAGGGGGGCGCACCTACACCGGCCTGATCATCTCCGAGACCCTCGAAAGACTGAGCCGCCTGAAGCTGGTGCAGCTCTCCAGACACGGCGTGCGCTGCACTCCGCAGCTCGCCCACGCCGCCACCCTGAGCGCGCTGCGCCAGGGGTTTTTCGACGCCATGGTGCGGGCGGTACAGATCGAGATCCCGGTGTCCAGCGGCTGGGGGAGCAGCTACTACACGAGCTCCGACCACGCCTTGCGAGACGTGCGTATCGGCTGCTACCGCAACGACCCGAAATTCGCCTTCGAGATGGCGGTGCGCTATGAAAGGCAGTTCCCCTATGACGCCCAGCGCACCCCTGCCTTCGTCGCCGTCTGCAACAATCCCTTCGATGGCGACTGGTTCCGCACGCTGGCCACGCCGCTGCAGGTGGCGGCCCTGCGCGAGATCCTCCCCCATGCGGCCCACCACCTCTCTCCAGCCGACGCCCCCTTCCAGGTGCTCTGCGAGCTGGCCTCGAAATACGAACTGCCCCAGTACCTGGCCGACATCCACTCCCTGCAACTGCTGTTGCGCGGCAGAGCTGCCGAAGCTGAGCAGGCCGCACAGCCGAAGGGAAGCTCGACACAGCTCGCCGTCCTCGCCTGCATCGCGCTGAAGCGCGGCTCTTTCGATGCCTCCGCAGAGCTCTTCGAGACGGCCTTTGCAAGGCTCAAGAAGGAGACCGGCAAACGCAAGACCTTCTTCGACGACATAACCGGCCCCTTCTTCATCCTGGCCCTGATCGGCTCCGGCGACCCGAAGCTGCTGGACCGGGCGGCTGAGCACTGCTCCTTTGTCACCGGCAAAAGGGAGTGGCCCTACCAGGGGATCTACGACATCCTGCAACTGGTGGTCAGGGAGCGCAACGGCCAGCGCGACGTGGTCTCCCGTCTGGAATCGCTGTTCTCGCTGCTCGCCGGCTTCTGGCTCGCCGAACTGTTCCTGGTAATGGCGCTTCACTGGTGCGGATCGGAGCAGGCGGCAAAGGAGGCGGCAAAACTGCCGCAGCTCGCCCAGTCGGCCCGCGACGCCGGCCTGGCCTGGCTGGCGGACGAAATGGATCTGGCGGCGCTGGCTTGCGGCGTGGAAAGCACCAACGCCGCAGGGGTCAAGGCGCGTTACGAGAAAGAGGGGTTGGTCCCGTTGCACCGGGCTGTGGAAAAATCGGAGCCTTGGGAGAACGCGCTGACCGCCCTGATGCGGCTCAACAAGAAAGAGGAAGCGCCGCCACCGAAAGCGGCTTCACAGAGCCGCATCATCTGGCATTTCCAGGAACTGCGCAACTACTTCGAGATCCAGCCCCGCGAACAGAAGCTCACCTCCACGGGGAAATGGAGTTCCGGCAGGAACCTCGCCCTGAAGAGGCTGGCGGAAGAGACCAACGAGATCGAGTGCCTGAGCGAGCAGGACCGGCTGATCTGCGGCTGCATCAAGGCGGAGCGCGAGCATGGCGGCTACTATGGCCGCATCGTGCACCGGCTGGACCAGAACGCGGCCATTCCGCTCATGATCGGGCACCCCGACGTCTATCTCGACGCCGCCGGTTCGGTCCGGCTGGAACTGGTGCGCGGGGAGCCGGAACTGCAGCTCTCCACCGAGGGGGACATGCTCCGGATGCAGATCTTTCCCCCCTTCCAGCAGGACCAGAAGATCTTCCTGATGAAGGAGAGCCCGACGCGCCTGAAGGTCTTCGAGGCCAAGGAAGAGTACAAGAAGATTGCCGGCATCCTGGGAGACGGTCTCAAGTTGCCGGCGCAGGCAAAGCAGAAGGCGCTGGAGGCGGTCAACACACTGTCATCCATCCTCACGGTCCATTCCGACCTGGAGAGCGAATCGGCACAGCAGATCGCGGCCGATGCCACCCCCTGCTTCCATCTGCTCCCCTATGGCGCGGGGATCAAGCTGGAACTTCTGGTGCGCCCCTTCTCGGACGCCGGCCCCTATTTCCGTCCCGGAGTCGGGGGGGAGACGGTGCTGGCGGAGCTGGACGGCCAGAGGGTGCAGGCCAAAAGGGAGCTTAGGCTGGAGTTGCGGCGCGCGGCCGAGGCCGTCGCTGCGCTTCCCGGTCTGCCCGAAAGCGAGGATGAGAGCGATCTGGAGTGGCTGGTGCCGGCGACCGATGCCGCACTGGAGCTGCTGCTCCAGCTTCAGGCGCTGGGGGATTCGGCGCGGGTCGCCTGGCCGGAAGGGGCCAGGTTCAAGGTGCGGCAGGAGGCGGGTTCCGGGCAGTGCAGGCTCTCCATCAGGCAGTCCAAGGAGTGGTTCGAGCTGGAGGGGGAGATCAGGCTGGACGAGGGGCGGACCCTCGACCTGCAAAAGCTGGTCGATCTGGCCAAGGATACCCCGGGGCGCTTCATCCCGCTTGGGGACGGCGAATTTCTCGCCCTCTCGGCCCAGCTCAAGAAGCGCCTGGACGACCTGGTTGCCTTCTCGGAGCCGCACGGCAAGGGATTCCGCTTCCACCCGTTGACCGCCGGCACCTTCGAGGAGTTCGCAGGAGAGGCCGGAGAGTTCACCGGCGACACGAAGTGGAGCGCTCAACTGAAGAGGCTGCGCGACGCACAGGCCTTCCAGCCCAAGCTTCCGACCACGCTGCAGGCCGAGTTGCGCGGCTATCAGGAGGACGGCTTCAACTGGCTGAACCGGCTGGCGCAGTGGGGGGTCGGTGCCTGCCTGGCCGACGACATGGGTCTGGGCAAGACCGTTCAGGCGCTGGCGCAGATCCTCACCATGGCGGGCAACGGGCCGTCGCTCGTGGTCGCGCCGACCTCGGTCTGCCTGAACTGGGAGAGCGAGGCGCTTAAGTTCGCCCCCACGCTGAAGGTGGTCATGTTCGGTCCCGGCAACCGGCAGGAGTGCCTGAAGAAGCTGAAGCCGTTCGACCTGGTGATCTGCAGCTATGGGCTGTTGCAGCAGGAAGGAGAACTTCTGGCCACGGTAGAGTGGCAGGTCATAGTGCTGGACGAGGCGCAGGCCATCAAGAACATGGCGACCAAGCGGAGCCAGGCCGCCATGGAGTTGAGCGGCGCCTTCAAGATGGTGGCGACCGGCACCCCTATCGAGAACCATCTCGGCGAGCTGTGGAACGTGTTCCGCTTCATCAACCCAGGGCTTCTGGGTTCGCTGAAGCAGTTCAACGTGAAGTTCGCCGCCCCCATCGAGAAGAGCCAGGACAAGAAGGCGCGCGCCCGGCTGAAGAAGCTGATCCAGCCCTTCATCCTGCGCCGCACCAAGAACCAGGTCCTGGAGGAGCTCCCCTCGCGCACCGAGATCACCATCAAGGTGGAGATGGGCGAGGAAGAAGCCTCGCTTTACGAGGCGCTCAGGAGAAGCGCCCTGGAGAATCTGGCGGGGATCGGGAAAGTCGAGGGGAAAGGCGAGCAGCATCTGAAGATACTGGCCGAGATCATGCGTCTGCGCCGCGCCTGCTGCAACCCGCGTCTGATCCTCCCCGAGAGCCGGATCGCCAGCGCCAAGCTGGCCGCCTTCGGGGAGATCGTGGAGGAGTTGCGCGAGAACCGTCACAAGGCCTTGGTTTTCAGCCAGTTCGTGGGACATCTGGAGATCATCAGGAAGTACGTGGAGCAGGCCGGGATTCCCTATCAGTACCTGGACGGCAGCACCCCGGCCAAGGAGCGCAAGAGGCGGGTAGATGAGTTCCAGGCTGGGGCCGGCGACCTCTTTCTGATCAGTCTGAAGGCCGGCGGCGTCGGCCTGAATCTCACCGCCGCCGATTACGTGATCCACATGGATCCCTGGTGGAACCCCGCCGTGGAGGATCAGGCCTCCGACCGCGCCCACAGGATCGGGCAGCAGCGCCCGGTGACCATCTACCGGCTGGTGACCAAGGGGACCATCGAGGAAAAGATCGTCGGTCTGCACCAGCAAAAACGGGGGCTGGCCGACAGCCTGCTGGAAGAGAGCGACCTGAGCGGGAAAGTCAGCGCCGAAGAACTCCTGGCCCTGCTGCGTACACCCGAAAACCCTAAAACCTTTTAGCCACAAAAATGCACAAAAGGCACAAAAATAAACCTTTTAAAAACTTTAGTCATGTTGGTTAACCCCTTCGCCACCCTCCCCTTTCACGGATCGAGGATAGGAATGGGACTAGCGAAAGCCTGACCAAAGCTTAACCCACAACATTTTCACAAACTTCATTACAGCCCCAGGAATGGGTTCCCCTTCATCGTGCTGTTACAAGCTTGTAGTGCTGTTAAAGCTTTGTAGTACTGTTAAAGCTTTGTAGTACTGTCAAAGATTTAAAGCTTTGTCGTGCTGTTAAAGATTTTTTTTTGTGCCTTTTGTGCATTTTTGTGGCTAAGGGTTTTTCCGGTTTAGAAGTTTTTTTGTGGCTAAGCCTTAGTCTGGAAGGTCCCCATCTCGTCCTGAAGGTTTTTGACCTGGCGCACCAGACCGCCTACCGCGTGGTTCAAGGCGCTGGTGGTCCGGTTGTTGGTGTCAGCCGCGTGCACGATGCGCTCGGTGGCCTTGCCGATGCTGTTGCTGAACCGGCTCTGCTCCAGGCAGGCCCGGTTGATCTGCTGCGCCATCAGGTTGATGTGCTCGGTGGAGGAGGCAATCTCCCTGCTGGCATTGAGCTGCTCCCTCGTTGAGTTGCGCACCTGCAAATTCATCCCCTTGATCTGCTCGACGGCCAGCATGATCATCTCGTTGCCCCGCTCCTGCTCCCGCGTCGCGTTTCTGATCTGCATGATCATCTGGGTGTGGCTCTCCATGTTCCTGCTGATCATCTGGCTGCCGGTCGCCTGCTCCACGGTGGCGCGGGCGATCTCCCCCACCTGGTCGGCCGACTTCCTCACCATGCTGTAGATCCGGTCCAGCACCTCGCCCGACTGCTGCGACAGACTGCTCCCCGACTCGATGCTGCGCTCGGCCACGGCTATGGTGGTCACCGCAAGCTCGGTGTGCTCCAACACCCCGCTGATCACGTTGCGGATCTCCTTGGTGGAACCCTGGGTCCGCTCGGCCAGCTCCTTGATCTCGTCGGCCACCACGGCGAACCCCTTGCCGTGCTCGCCTGCCTGGGCCGCTATGATGGCGGCATTGAGCGCCAGCAGATTGGTCTGGGCCGTGACGTCGTCGATGACGCGCAGGATGTCGCTTATGCTGGCTGCGCTGCCGGCCAGCGCGTTGATCACCTCGGAAGTGGTATGGGAGGCGCGCTTGATCTCGGCCATGCCGGCGATGGTGGCCTGGACCGAGTCGCGCCCGGCCTCCGCCTCGGCCAGCACCTCCCTGCTGATCTGCGCCGTCCCCTTGGCGTACTCTCCCACCTGCTTGATCGAGGCGTCCATCTCGATGATGGAGGCCGCGCTGGTGGCCGAGATGTCCAAAAGCGCCTGCACGCTGCCGCCGATCTGCTTGGCGGCTGCCGACATCTCCAGTATGGACGAACTCACCTCCTCGACCGTGCCCGCCAGCTTCTCCATGTTCATGGCCACCTCTTCCACGCTGGCAGCCATCTCTATGGTGGAAGACGAGGTTGACGAGGCCGACAAGGAGAGGCTCTCCACCCCTTGGGCAACCTCCTGCACCGAGCTGTTGATCGCCTCTACCGCAGCCGATGTTTCCTGGACGGCGGCGCCCTGCTCCTGTCCTGCCACAGTTACCAGCTGGGCCGCTTGCGACATGCTTTTGCTTATCGAGCTTAGCGCCTGCGCGGAGGCGTTGACGCGCGAAACCGTGCTGTTCAGGCCGGACACCATGGTGCGCTGCGCCTGGTTCAGCGACGCGATCTCACCACCTGCACCCTGTACCGCGGGAACATCCATGGTGAGATCTCCCGTGGCCAGGCGGTTGGCAACCTGCACAGCCGCCATGATGGGGTCCGATATGCCGCGGATGATCTTGAAACTGGCGGTGAGCAAAATGAGTATGATCACCAGCGCGCAGGTCAGGTTCCACTTGAGGAAGCTCCCCTTGAGCTGATCGAAGTAGTCCGCCTTGTTCACTCCCGGCACCACCCAAAGGTCCCAGGCTTTGATGTAGCGGTAGCCCACGATCTTCTCCTGCCCCGTGCTGACCGAGGTGTACTCCAGGACGTCGCCCCCCTTGTGCTTCCGGATCTGGTCTATGTGGCTGTTACCGGCAAGATTGGTCCCCTCGTTCTTGGAGTGGACGGTCATGACCCCGTTGGCGTCCATCATGAAGACATAGCCGCTCTTGCCGATCTTGACGTCGTAGATGAACTGCTTGAAGTCCTGTTCCTTGTAGGCCTCAGGCCGGTGCGAGGCGATGTAGTCGATGCTCTTCTCCAGGGAGTTGGCCACGGCCTCCACATCGGTCCGCATGATGGTCCTTATTTCACGCACGGCGATAAAGTAGGAGAGCATCACACTGAAGGCCACGGCAATAAAACTGAGCAGCGATAGCAGGACGAGCTTCGACTTGATAGAACTAAGCATCATTTAACCTCAAATTTCAAGTCACAACATATCGAAAAACCGATATGTTTACATAGTAAATGCAAATTAGTGTGGGGCGATATTATGTGGTTGTCATTCGGCGGTCAACTAAAATGAATCTCATAACCGGCAACGGCCACAGCTTCTGCAGCAACAAGATAAAAAACCGTCAACAAAGTGCAGGCGTAGAAGTTGCGCTACAGTTCCATACGTCTTTGGTAACGGTCCAACACTTTATGCCATCGCCGTAATAACGAGGATATAGCCCTGTTAGCCTCCCATCAACATTGACTTTCTTTCTTGAACTGGAACTTAAATTACCGTATATTCCTGCACTCATGAGGTAGCAGCTCTGCTTTTTATTCAGAGCCAGCGCCAAGCTGGCAGTAGTGCGGAGAGTCACTCCGGAGGAGCCAACTCGTGCGACCACATCTCATCACTCTTGCCCTAGCCCTCCCCCTCCTTTTTTGCTCCCCATCCCTCGCCTGGCACGACGCCACCCACATGGCAATAATGAAGGCCGCCGGCCTCGACGATTACACCTATCTCGCGGTGGGCGCAGACATGGCCAAAGAGAAGTCCGGTGGCTACGAAAACGGCAATCACTACTGCAACAACGCCAAGTCCGTTGTAGTCACAGCCGAAATGGTTCTCGATCAACTGCGGGACTACAACTGCCGCTGCAACGACGAAGGCCATCTCTACGGCGCCATCATCGCAGCCCTGAACCATTACCGCGAAGGCAAGGCAGCCGGCAAATACGCCCTGTACCATCTAGGTTTTGCCGCCCACTACATCGGCGACCTCTCCATGCCGCTGCACAACGTGGTGTACAACGATTTCAACAAGGCCAACCACTCGGCCAACGACGGAGTGGTCGAGGGAGACGGAAAGGAAACAACCGACGCCAAGGTCGCCAGGATCGCAGCGGCGATCAAGGAGAAAATGCGGCGCATCCCTCCGTACCAGCTACCCAAGGCAAAAGAGGACGTCCTGCGATTCAACCATGCCCTGGCGCGGAAGATAGCGGAGATAGCGAACAAATCGATGTCGTTGGGTTATTCGATGCAGGAGTCCAGGCCGCAAAAACCGGTTCTGGATCTGGATCAGGCGTATAGCCAACTTGCAGAGAGTGCCGCCCTGTTGAAAGCGGCTTTTGCCGCAGCACAATAGCTGCTCAATGGGGAAAAGATGTAGGGGCTATGCCTTAATAACGGCGCCGACTGGTAAGATTGGCAAGCGCGTGATAACATGGACCATCTCTGATTTCACAACGTCACAACGCCACAAGCCACGGACAGATCATGAATCATCAGCTCACCAAGGAAGGTCGCCTCGTCGTACTCAGAATCGTGGTGATCTACGCATCGTTCAGTGCTTCGTGGATCTACCTTTCCGACCACATGCTTGGTTTCCTGGTACCCGATGCTTCGACATTGGTCCGGGTCTCCGTATTCAAGGGACTCCTCTTCATCACCTTGACCTCGTATCTTCTCTACCAACTCATCGCACAATATATCGGAAAATCACAGCTGGCCGACCAGGCCCTTCGGGAAAGCGAGAGCCGGCTTAATAGGGCCCAGGAGATTGCTCACCTGGGCAGCTGGGAACTCGACGTGGTACAAAACGTCCTTAGCTGGTCCGACGAGGTTTATCGCATCTTCGGGCTGCAACCCCAGCAGTTCGAAGCAACCTATGGAGCGTTCCTGGATGCGGTGCACCCCGCGGATCGTGCAGCGGTGGACGCCGCCTATTCCGGCTCGCTGCGCGAGGGAAGGGATAGTTATGAAATAGAGCACCGCATCGTGCGCAGGTCGACGGGAGAGATCCGTCACGTGCATGAGAAATGCGAGCACATCAGGGATGAAAGAGGGAGTATCATCAAATCCCTGGGCATGGTGCATGACATCACGGAACGAAAGCGGGCGGAAGAGGCGCTGAAAAAGGCCCATGACGAGTTGGAGGTACGGGTAGAAGAGCGCACCCGGGAACTGGAGCAGAGCAGGCTGGAGCTCGAGAAGCAAAACGAGGAGCTACGCTTAACCTATCGCGAGCTCGAGGTGGAAACGGAGGCCCGGATCCGGGCCATGGGCGAGCTCAGGGAAAAGGACCAGATGCTGATCCAGCAAAGCCGCATGGCGGCCATGGGGGAAATGCTCGGCAATATTGCCCACCAATGGCGCCAGCCACTGAACGTGCTGGGTCTTAGAATCCAGGATCTGGGCCTGTCCTATAAATACGACACTTTCAGTGAGAAATACCTGGAAGATAACATCGGCAAGATCATGGAAATCCTCTTGCACATGTCGCAGACCATAGACGATTTCAGGGATTTCACCACGCCGGACAAGGAGAAGAGCCTCTTCAGAGTGGATGATCTGATCAAAAGGACGCTCTCTTTGGTTGACGAGAGTTTCAGGGAGCGAGGGGTTGCCATCGAAGTCAGCAGCAGCTCCGAGCCGCAGGTCTTTGGCTACCACAACGAATACGGCCAGGTGCTCCTGAATCTCCTGATGAATGCCAAGGATGCCTTTGAGGAGCGAGGAACGAAGCAGGCGCAGATAGCAGTGCGCGCATCCATGCACGACGGCAAGACGGTCGTGACTGTCACCGACAATGCGGGCGGCATAGACCAAGGGATCATCGACAAGATCTTCGATCCCTACTTCACCACCAAGGAGTTGGGGAAAGGGACCGGAATCGGCTTGTTCATGTCAAAAAACATCATCGAGAAGAATATGGGAGGCCGTCTCACCGTGCAGAATACGGCAGACGGAGCGGAGTTCAGAATCGAGATTTGAAATATCAGCATTACCTTGTCTTGTCGATGAGCTAAAATATTCTCAAGGGGTGATGCGGTTGGCGCTGGGCATGTGAATTTACAGAGACAGGGAAAAAGGGTGCACAAATAACGGGAGGGTCCCAAAATGACGAGAATCGAATTGAGTGACAAGGAATCTGCTGTCCTTATCGAGATACTTGAATCCTCGCTTTCCGACCTCAGGACTGAAAGAGTGCGCACTGACCACAGGGCGTTCCACGCAGAATTGATTGAGCGCGAAAGTTTCGTCGAGGGTCTTATCAACCGACTGAGACTGCAAGGAACGGTGTGAAGCAGAAAGGGAAATAGTTTGCGGCGGAAAGTCAAGAGCCACCCCGGAGGGTGGCTCTTTTTTTATTACTACTTAAGCGATTCGCCTTCGAGACTTAGCTACCACTCCTTGCCGTGGCAGTTGTAGCAGCTCATCGGCTGCCCCTCGGAGGCCTGGTCGGTACTGTGGCAGCTGACGCAGTTGGCGACGCCGTTATCGTCGGCGTAATCCTGGTGGCTGCTCCTCGGGTTGGTCCAGCCAAACGGGTGGCTGGTGCTAGTGCCGGTGGAGCCGCCCACAGTGGTCCCGCCGGTGGAGCCGCCGCTGGTCGAGCCGCCGGTTGACACGCTTCCGGTAGAGGGGGTATCCCACTCCTTGCCGTGGCAGTTGTAGCAGCTCATCGGCTGCCCCTTGGAGGCCTGGTCGATGCTGTGGCAGCTGATGCAGCTGGCGACGCCATTATCGCTCGCGTAATCCTGGTGGCTGCTCCTCGGGTTGGTCCAGCCGAAGGGGTGGCTGG
>Ga0209212_1007647_pt1 | contig 11862 bp, 9 predicted proteins | sample RifGroC2_FD_183996 | JGI IMG/M metagenome (GOLD analysis project Ga0209212, IMG submission 183996) | Groundwater microbial communities from Rifle, Colorado, USA - Groundwater C2 (SPAdes) (version 2) | ecosystem: Environmental > Aquatic > Deep subsurface > Groundwater | place: Rifle, Colorado...
TGGCGGTGCTGGAAGAGGCGACGGCGACGGGGCAGAGGGTGCAGCAGGAGCGCGAGAGCGCGCAGGCCTCCCTCTTCGGCGCCGCCGAGATCGTGCGCGGCTCGAACGGCGGCTCGAACCGGCTTCCCGACATCCCCGAGTGGGACGAGAAGTACCGCCTAGCCTGCGAGAAGGAGGCGATCGGCTTCTTCATCACCGGGCACCCCCTGGACCGCTACGTCGCGGACATGAGACGCTTCTCCACCGTGGACAGCTCCTCGATCCTGGAGGCGAAGGAGAAGAGCGAGGTGAAGATCTGCGGCGTCTCCACGACCCTCAAGGAGATCATGACCAAGAAGGGGGACCGGATGGGGTTCATCTCTTTGGAGGACCTCTCCGGCAGCGTCGAGGTCGTCGTCTTCTCCGATGTCTACGCCAGGTGCTCCGAGCTTTTGAAGAGCGACGACCCGATCCACGTCACCGGCACCGTCGAGCAGGGTGAGAAGGGGGCAAAGGTGATGGCGAGCGAGATCATGCTGCTGCGCGAGCTGAACGAGCGGGACACCAGGCGGGTCAATTTCACCATCGACGCCAAGGAGGCGGATGCCGGGAAACTCAGCACGCTGAAGGGGATACTCTCCCGCTACCAGGGTGCCTGCCGCAGTTTCCTGCATCTCGACATAGAGAACAGCTCGCGAGTCACCATAAAGCTCTCCGACGTATACAAAGTCTCGGCGAGCGAAGAATTAACAGTGGAAGTGAGCAATCTCTTCGGCTATAATGCCGTGTCTTTTGAATGATATATAAAAGGAGATAACCATATATGGCACTGCAACAGAACTACCTGGAATTCGAAAAGCCGCTGGCCGAGTTGGATAAGAAAATCCAGGAACTGCTTGCGTTTTCCACCGGCGGCGTCGATCTGACCGCTGAGGTGGCAAAGCTCGAGCAGAAGGCCGAGAAGATGCGCGAGGATATGTTCGCCAACCTTTCCCGCTGGCAGACGGCCCAGGTGGCACGCCATATCAACCGTCCCTTCACGCTCGACTACCTGAGCCTCATCTTCACCGAGTTCGTCGAGCTGCACGGCGACCGCAACTTCGGTGACGACCACGCCATCGTCGGCGGCCTTGCCAAGCTGGACGGCGAGGCGGTCATGGTGATCGGACACCAGAAGGGGCGCGACACCAAGGAGAAGGTGTTCCGCAACTTCGGCATGCCGAACCCTGAAGGGTACCGCAAGGCGCTGCGTCTCATGGAGATGGCCGAGCGCTTCAAGCTCCCCATCATCACCTTCGTCGACACGCCGGGCGCTTTCCCCGGCATCGGTGCCGAGGAGCGTGGCCAGGCCGAGGCGATCGCCAGGAACCTGCGCGAGATGTCGCGGCTGACCGTGCCGATCATCGTCGTCATCACCGGTGAAGGCGGCTCCGGCGGAGCGCTCGCCATCGCCGTAGGCGACCGTATCCTGATGCTGCAGCACTCCGTCTACGCCGTCATCTCCCCGGAGGGTTGCGCCGCGATCCTCTGGTCCGACGGCACCAAGGGGGCCCAGGCCGCCGAGGCGCTGAAGATCACCGCCAAGGACATCAAGGCGCTGGACGTGATCGACGAGATCGTGCCGGAGCCGGCGGGCGGCGCCCACAGGGACCACGCAGCCATGGCGGCCAATCTGCACGTGGCGCTGACCAGGAACCTCAAGGAGTTGAAGGCTATCCCCGCCGATGAGCTGATCGAGCAGCGCTACCAGAAATTCAGAAAGATGTCCCGCTTCACCGAATAGGGAGTTCGGGGGCGACCCCGGGTGGGGTGGATAGGTAGAAAAAAATAACGGGGTCATGGTACCGGTTCAACCGGACATCATGACCCCGTTTTTGTTTCTCATCGTTCCAACGCCCCAGCGTTGGAACGCATCTCGGGACGCTCCTGCGTCCCGGTTTGCTGTCGGGCAAGACGCGGGAGCGTCAAAAGCTACGTTCCCACGCTGGAGCATGGGACGATAAAAACTCTGCGGCAACGCCCTCATTCGCCCCTTCGGCCCCTTCTCCCGGAGGGCGAAGGGGTCCCGCATACCCTCGCCCTCCGGGCCTGCGCGCTGTAGCGCTTCGGCGCGCAAGCGGGAGAGGGTGGCCGAAGGCCGGGTGAGGGGTTTTTGCCTTTGCCCTACCCAATCACCAGCGACACCGCGTGCAGCAGCAGGCCGATCATGCCGCCGACCAGGGTGCCGTTCATCCTGATGAACTGCAGATCCGAGCCGATGCTGAGTTCGATCTCCGTGATGAAATCCTCGTTCTTCCACTCCTTCACGGTACCTGAGACATGCTTGGCGATGGCTGCTCTCATATTGTCGGCATACTTTTTCACCACTGTCTCAAGATGCTCGTTGATAGAATCGCTTAAATCCTTGCTTGCTGACAGGGTGTTCCCCAAGCCGACGGCGGCATCGGAAATCTTTTTCCGGATGCTGGAATGCGGCCGGTCCAGATCTTCTATCATCCAGTCCTTCAGATCTCCCAACAGACTCTTGGCGTAGTGTGCCAGCTGCTCGTTGTTGATCACCTCCAGCTTTAACTCTTCGACCTTGGCCCTTGTCGCCGAGTCATGCTTCAGCTTGACGATGAAATCGGAGACGGCATTGTCAAACTCCCGGCGCAGTTCATGGGTCGGATCGGCGTTCACCGCCTGCAGGTAACCATTGACCTTGTTCACTATCTTCTCACCGGCCCCTTTGGCAAACTGGGGACGGTTGGGGATGAATTTGCTCAAAAGCGGATATTCTGTGTCGCACCAGTTGTCGATGGAGACGGCTATCTTTTCCTGGGATTCGGCGGTTGCGAGCCACGCGCCCAGGCGCCTCAGCAACTCATCGAGGACCACCTGGTGACGGCTGTCTTTCCTCAAGGTCTCCAGCAGATTGCCTGCGGAAGTGGCGAGATCGAACTTCTCGATCCGGTCGTTCATGGCGGCGCTCACCAGCTTCCCGACCCGCTCGTCCTCGACGAAATCGAGCGATTCGGAGATGACGCGCGCCACACCTTTTGCCAGACCTTCGGCATTTTGCCTGGAGGTCAGGTAGTTGCAGAGATGCCGCGCCGGATCGAACTGCTTCAGCCTTGCGACCAGAACGTCGGTGGCGAGGAATTTGTCCTGGATGAACTGGGCCAGGTTCTCGGCGATGGTATCTTTCTTGTTGGCGATGATCGCCGTGTGGGGGATCGGGACGCCCAGCGGGTGCCTGAACAGCGCCACGACGGCGAACCAGTCCGCAAGAGCACCGACCATCGCCGCCTCGGCGAATGCGGCAACCCATTCCCAGCTGCCGCTTCCGTGTTGCAGGCGCGCCACGATGAACAGAATGGCAGCGCCCACCATCAATGCACCGGCAATCGTCTTGTTCCTTCTCAGTGCGACTCTTCTCTCATCCATGATCTGCATCTGGCTCCTTGCTTCTTAGTTGATGATTCCTTTTCTGCTCGTGCCTTTCGTTTCATGCATCTACCGCGCATCGAACACCGCACATCCATTGTAGGAGTGGCATTCCTGCCGCTCCTAAGAACGGTCGGATCCTCACCCATGAACGCAAAGCGCAGCCCCTCTTTTTAGCAGGTTGTGACTGACAAGGCAACACCTTGGCTAAAGACAGGGGCTAGGGACCGGCGCAGGGGTTAGGTAACTGAAGAGGAGAAATCGGGAAAGGGGCTAGGTAAGACTAATTACAAGTCGATGATGTTTCCGACGGTTTGACCGCGGTACAGAGCAGGAGCTAGCTGCCGGGAACGCCGTGGCGCCGTGCCAGCGGCATGTGCCCCCTTAACAGTTGCGGTAAATGCCGGCGCTATGGTATGAGTGAAAGATTGTAATTTAACCGGGGAGACCCAGGTAGGGAGATCGAGATGCTGGAACGTTTACAGAAGATCCTTTCACAGGCAGGAATCGCTTCACGTCGTGAGTCGGAAACCATTATCGCGGATGGCAGGGTTGCCGTGAACGGCACGGTCGTCACCGAGCTTGGCACCAAGGCCGATCCGGAGACCGATACCATCACCGTGGACGGCAAGCCGCTTACCATTGACGAGAAGAGGGTCTACCTCCTGCTTTACAAGCCGGTCGGCTACATGACCACCATGAAGGACCCGGAGGGGCGCCCCATTGTCACCGACCTGCTCAAGGGGATCAAGGAACGGGTCTACCCGATCGGGCGGCTTGACTACAACACTGAAGGGTTGCTGCTGCTCACCAATGACGGCGCGCTGGCCAATATCCTGATGCACCCAAGCCACGAGGTGGACAAGGGTTACCTGGTGCGGGTGAGCGGGCAGGTGTCTCCGGTCCAGATCAAAAAGCTCTCCGAGGGGGTGAAGCTCGAAGACGGCATGACGGCGCCCGCCAAGGTGCTCCCGTTCAGCGAAAGCGAGCAGAACTCCTGGATCTCGATCACCATACACGAGGGTCGTTACCGGCAGGTGCGGCGCATGTGCGAGGCGGTGGGGTTGAACGTGGTGCGTCTGAAGAGGTCCCGCTACGATTTCCTGGAGATAGGCGAGATGAAGCCGGGGGAGTTCAGGTTTCTGGAGCCCGAAGAGGTCGCCAAGCTCAGGAGAAAGACGGTGCCGAGCGGTTCCGGGCGCGGGCCGCGCAAGACCGGCGTGGTCGCCAGGCGTGGCTCAGCTCCGCGCAGGTAGCTCGACAGCGCAAAAAACCACACAAAAAAGCCGCCCTTCGGGGCGGCTTTTTTGCCGCTGCCCATCACGATCAGGCGCTCATCCGTTTCTGCTTGGGCACACGCGGCGCCTTCGCGGGCTTTTTTTCCGGTCCGCCCTTGGCGGCAAGCTTTGCCGCCCGAACGGCACGGGCCTTGGCAAGGTTGTCTGCCAGCCCTTTTTCCTGCGCCATCCTTCTGCGGGCCTCGGAGAAGTTACGGGCGGTGAGAGCCTGACTGCTGGGAATGCCGAACTGCTTCCTGTATTCACCGGGCTTCATGCCATGCACTTGGGCCAGGTGGCGCGCGAGAGTCTTCATGCCGCTCTTGCCGCAGAGCATGCAGCTCACCTGATCCGGCTGGAAAGCCTTCTTCAGGGAGATGGCCGGCCCTTTGGCCTCGGCCTTCTCCACTCCTTCGCCGGTCTCTACTTCTAATTTCTGCAAAGCGACATGCACTTTCTGCAGTTCCAGAAGCAGATCTTCTCCAGACATCTCTGTAACCGAAGCATGTGAAGAGACAATGTTGGCCGTCAATTCGAGCAGTGATGATGCCATCGTTTAGCTCCTCCTTTTAAATTTTTAAGGTGGATATGTTAATTAGCTATTATTAAACTACAGGGGGATTTAAAATCAAGTGATAAATCTTCTATGCAAACAAAAAAGTTGACTGGCAAGACAGATTTCTGCTAGCGTTCACGGCTGATTGCATGCCCGCAAATCGGCTGCGAGACTATGAGGGTGACTTGAAATGGGAAGAATTGAGATAGATGAATCGAGATGCAAAGGATGCGGTCTCTGCACCATTGCCTGCCCGAAAAAGCTGATCAAGCTGTGCGATAAGGTCAATAACCAGGGGTATTCACCGGCTGAGGCTCCCTCTCAGGAGCTTTGCACCGGATGTGCTCTCTGCGCCGAAATTTGTCCTGACGTTGCCATAACTGTCTTCAAATAATTTTTCCGCAATCACATTGAGAAACGATGGCCTGATTGAGCAATAGACAGCTAGCTGATGCCATCATGCCTTAACTGTTGTCGAACCGCGGTCGATCAGCGGCATTTGTTGTGGGAGGACCAATTGTTAAAGCGCCTGTTTGTAAAGGGGAACGAGGCCGCCGCCATGGGTGCCATCGAAGCAGGATGCCGCTACTATTTCGGTTACCCGATCACCCCTCAAAGCGATATCCCCGAATACCTCTCAAGGGAACTGCCCAAGCTCTCCGGCGAGTTCATCCAGGCCGAGAGCGAGATCGGCGCCATCAACATGCTCCTTGGCGCCTCCGCCTGCGGTGTGCGCGCCATGACCTCCTCGTCCAGCCCGGGGATCTCCCTGAAGCAGGAGGGGATCTCCTATATGGCGGGTGCGGAACTGCCGGGGGTGATCATCAACATCTCCCGCTCCGGCCCGGGGCTCGGCGGGATCGATGCTTCGCAGTCGGATTACTTCCAGGCTGTCAAGGGCGGCGGGCACGGCGGCTACCACATCCCGGTGCTCGCCCCCAACTCCGTGCAGGAGATGTACGACCTGACCATGCACGCCTTCGACCTGGCCGATCAGTACCGCACGCCGGTCATGCTGCTGGGCGATTCGGTCGTAGGCCAGATGAAAGAGGCGCTGGTTCCCAACCCCCGTCCGGCGCGCGAACTCCCCGGGAAGGGGTGGACGGTGCGCGGCAAGGGTGGCGGCGAGCAGCGGGTGGTCAAGTCGCTCTTCCTGGGAGACGGCGAACTGGAGGCGCACAACTGGCACCTGCACGCCAAGTACCAGGTGATGAAGGATAAGGAGTGCATCTCCGAAGAGCATGAGACCGCCGATGCCCGGCTGCTCGTCACGGCCTTCGGCTCCGTCGCGAGGATTGCCCAGACCGCGGTCGCCTTGGCCAGGGAAGCGGGGCTCAAGGTCGGCCTGTTTCGTCCGGTGACGCTGTTCCCCTTCCCCGAAAAGGCGCTCGCGCAGGCGGCGGGGCGCGCCGGGCGGGTCCTGGTGGTCGAGCTGAACACCGGACAGATGGTCGAGGACGTGCGTCTCAGCGTCGGGGCGGGAATCCAGGTCTCCTTCTATGGCAGGCCGCCGGGGGCGGGTTCCCTGCCGTCCCCCGAGGAGCTTTTCGAAGTGATCAAGAAGCAATACGCCCGGGCATCGCAATAGGCCCAAGAGGGGTTGATCATATGCAACAGGTTTTCAAAAGACCGGAAAGTCTCAAAGACGTCCAGACCCATTTTTGTCCCGGCTGCCATCACGGCACCATCCACCGCCTGGTGGCCGATGCCCTCGACCAGTTCGGGGTGCAGGAAAGGACCATCGGGGTGGCGTCGGTCGGCTGTTCCGTTTTCCTCTATGCATACTTCGATATTGACGTCGTCGAGGCTCCCCATGGCCGTGCCCCCGCAGTCGCCACCGGCGTCAAGCGCGCCAGGCCCGACAGCTTCGTGTTCACCTACCAGGGAGACGGCGATCTGGCCGCCATCGGCACCGCCGAGATCATCCACGCGGCGAATCGCGGCGAGGACATCACCGTCATCTTCGTGAACAACACGACCTACGGCATGACCGGCGGGCAGATGGCGCCCACCACGCTCGTGGGGCAGAAGACCTCCACCTCCCCGTACGGCAGGAACAAGGCCAAGGACGGCGCGCCGATCAGGATGGCCGAGCTGCTGGCGCAGTTGGGGGGCGTCGCGTTCTCCGCCAGGGTTGCTGTCGACTCCCCCAAGCACGTGCTGGAGGCGAAGAAGGTGATCAGGGAGGCCTTTGGTTACCAGGCCGAGGGGAGGGGATTCTCCTTCGTCGAGGTGCTTTCGGCCTGTCCGACCAACTGGGGTTCCGGTCCGCTCGCCGCCAACGCCAGGATCGCCGCCGAGGTAATTCCGTATTTTCCGCTGGGCGTCTTCAAAAAAGAAGAAGTCCCCCTTTGAAAAAGGGGGATTTAGGCAGCGTTGTTCGGATTCCTGCACTCCGTTGCAACTCCCTCATCCGCCCCTTCGGGCACCTTCTCCCGGAGGGCGAAGGGATAAAACCATCCCCTCGCCCGAAGGGTCCCCCTTTTCCAAAGGGGGGAGGCAGTTTTTAACGTAGAACGTAGAACGTAGAACGTGGAACGGGTTTTAACCATGGGGAGGTCCGATGCGAAATGATGTGCTGATAGCAGGCTTCGGCGGACAGGGGGTGCTCCTGGCCGGGAATCTGCTCTCCTATGCAGCCATAGAAGAAGGGAAGAACGTCTGCTACTTTCCCGCCTACGGCGTGGAGAAGAGGGGAGGCTCGGCTACCTGCACGGTCGTGATCGCTGACGGCGCCGTCGGTTCACCGGTCGTGGGCCAACCCTCCGCGCTCGTCGCCCTGAACCAGGCATCGCTGGAGCGCTTCGGCGCCAAGGTGCGTCCGGGCGGCGTCTGCATCGTCAACTCTTCCCTGGTTGATATCGCCACCCTGGAGCGGGACGACATCGACATCATCCAGATCCCGATGAATGAAATCGCCACAGATCTGGGCGACCAGCGGATGGTCAACATGGTTGCGCTTGGCGCCTATGCCGCGCGTACCGGTGTGGTCGATATCGCTTCCCTGGCGACAGCCCTGAAGCAGGCGCTGCCGGAGAGGAACCACCGCTTCATTCCGGCCAACGTCAAGGCGATGGAAGCGGGCGCACTGGCGGCCCAAGGTAAAAAAGCTTGACTTTGGCAGCCGCAATCTGGTATTAAACTCATCTGTCGATGCAGGGGTGTCGCCAAGCGGTAAGGCAACGGATTCTGATTCCGTCATCCCGAGGTTCGAATCCTCGCACCCCTGCCAATTTTTTACAGCATCGGAAAAGTATAGAGCCAGGCCGGAGGGATCGGCCGTCTCAGGTCCCATCGTCTAGTGGTTAGGACACCGGCCTTTCACGTCGGTAACAGGGGTTCAAGTCCCCTTGGGATCACCATTTAAAAAAACAGCGCCTAAAGCAGGGCGCTGTTTTTTTTTGCCCGGGCGATTGCTGCCCCTGGAGCTAATGGATTTGAACTTGCTTCTCTGGCGCTGTTCAAATACGCTAGCGCTCGTCGTAAGAGTTGGCAACACCCTCACCCGGCCTGCGGCCACCCTCTCCCGGAGGGCGAGGGTTCATATTTTCCACTGGACCGGGCGGAGAAAGTTGATTGCAATGACAGTTACCGTTTCTGCTGAAATGATTGGCGCGCTGCAGCCGCTGCGAATCGCTGCGGCACCACGCCCGAAGCCAGATCGCCGCATCCGCCCGACCACTCCCTTGATTTCTCTGCTACTTCTGCTTCTATTCTGCGGCTGTTTTCCACCGCCGCTCCATGCCGCTGACAACCTATTCAACAGCGGCACCGTGATAAAAGAGGAATTTTCCCGAGTCTCGGGAGAGGGGAAGCTGTTTCTCAAGGCGCCGGTCGATACCTATCCGGCCGAGAGCGCGGCGCTGGCAGGCGTCTTTGCCCTTACTTATATCTTTGACAAAGAGATCAGGTCCGACCTTGCCGGCTCGCACAGCGGGACGCTCCGGGGGGTGACCGATTTCGGCAACGCCGCGAGCAACCCCATTCTCCACCTCGGTGTCGCGGCAGCGCTCTACGGTGCCGGGGCTGCCGCCGACGCTCCGCAACTCATGAAGCTTGGCGAGGAGTTGGGAGAGGCGCTTTTTATCGCCGACGGAGCGACCTTCGTGCTGAAGGAGGCGATCGGCCGCGGGCGTCCTTATTCGGGCGACGGCAGCAATTCCCGCTACCGCCCTTTCCAGTCCCGGGGCGGTTACGATTCGCTCCCGTCGATGCACACCGCAAGCTCGTTTGCCATGGCCCATGTGGTAGCGTCAAAGACCCGGAGCCTTGCCGGCAAGATCGCCTGCTACGCGGCGGCGGGCTTCGTCGGGTTCTCGAGGGTTTACCATGGAAAACATTGGGCCAGCGACGTCGTGCTGGGCGCCGCCATCGGAGAACTGGCAGGGGATGCCGTTACCAGGTACCGCGCCTCCAAGCCGGGGGATCTGACCGTCGCGCCGCTTTCCATCGACGGGACCCCTTCGCTTGCCGTGATCGGAAAATTTTAGACCTTCAACAAGGAGCCTTTGCATGCTTAACGCAGTCATCTTCGATTTCGACGGCATCATCGTAGACACCGAGCCGCTTCACTACAAGGCATTCCAGGAGATCCTGGTGCCGCTTGGCCTCGGCTATTCCTGGGGGAAATATCTGGAGACCTACCTTGGCTTTGACGACCGCGACGCCTTCCGCGAGGCGTTTCGCGCCGGTGGTCGTGCGCTCTCAGACCAGGAGCTGAAAAACCTGATTCATGGCAAGGGGGAGGCCTTCCTGAGGATCGTCTCGGTAGGCGTCGCCCCTTACCCGGGCGTGGTGGAGCTGATCCGCTCCGTCTCGGGCACCCTGCCGCTGGCGCTTTGCAGCGGCGCCCTGCGCAGCGACATAGACCCGATCCTGGTGCAACTCGGTCTGACCGAGGCCTTCGACACCCTGGTGACTGCGGACGAGGTGGCGGCGAGCAAGCCGGACCCGGAGAGTTACCGCCTTGCCGTGCAGAGGCTACAGGAGATCTTCCCCGGCCAGGTTGATCCCGCGGCTTCCCTTGCCATCGAGGACACCCCGGCGGGGATCGCCTCGGCGACCGGAGCGGGGCTCAATGTGCTGGCGGTGACCAACAGCTACCCCAGGGAGCGGCTCACCGGCGCCTGCAAGGTGGTCGGTTCCCTGGCGGGGATCGACCTCGAGGGGCTTCGCCTCCTCATTTGACGGCCGCCATGCTGAAAACCACCACCATCGACGGCATCCTGCCGGGACTTCTGGCGGCACTGGAGCAGGGGAACGTGGCCGTGCTCCAGGCTCCGCCCGGCGCCGGAAAGACCACCCGTGTCCCTTTGGCCCTCCTTGACGCCCCCTTTCTCAAAAAAGGGAAGATCGTCATGCTGGAGCCGCGCCGGCTCGCCGCGGTCAATGCGGCGCGCTACATGGCGGGGTGTCTGGGTGAGGAAGTCGGCAGGCGCGTAGGCTACACCATCCGTTTCGAGCGCAAGGTCTCCGCCGCCACGCGCATCGAGGTGGTGACCGAGGGGATACTGGCCCGCAGGCTGCAGAGCGACCCGCTGCTGGAGGGTGTTGCCGCGGTCATCTTCGATGAATTCCACGAGAGAAGCCTGACCTGCGACCTTTCCCTCGCCCTTTGCCGTGACGTCCAGCAAGGGCTGCGCGAGGATCTGCGCATACTGGTCATGTCCGCCACCCTCGATGCGGCACCGGTGGCGAGTCTGCTCGGGGGTGCGCCGCTCATTTCCACCCCGGGCCGGCAATATCCGGTGCAGCTGAACTATCTGAAGAGTGAGCCCTCGGGGCGGCTGCCGGAGGTCGCCTGTGCCGCGGTGCTGCGAGCCCTCTCCGAGACCGGCGGCGACATCCTGGTCTTTCTTCCCGGGGCCGGCGAAATCAGGCGCTGCGAGAGGCTGTTGAAGGAGAGCCTCGGCCCCGAGATCATGATCGCCGTCCTCTACGGCGATCTCCCCTTCGCGGCGCAGGAGCAGGCCATACTCCCGGCCGACCGGCGCAAGGTGGTGCTCGCCACCAACATCGCCGAAACCAGCCTCACCATCGAGGGGGTGCGGGTGGTCGTGGACACCGGGTTCTCCCGGCAGTTGCGCTTCGACCCCGCCACCGGGCTGAACCGGCTGGAGTCCATGAGGATATCCGCGGCCTCCGCCGAGCAGCGCACCGGCCGCGCCGGCAGGGTCGCCCCCGGCGTCTGCTACCGCCTCTGGACCGAGCACACCCAGGCCACGCTGCTCCCCTTCACCCCCCCCGAGATACGCGTTTCCGACCTTACCCCCCTGGCGCTCGACCTGGCCAACTGGGGGGTAGCGGACCCTGCCTCCCTGAGCTTTCTGGACGCACCCCCGGCCGCACACCTCGCCGAGGGGAGGGTGCTCCTGACTGCGCTCGGCGCACTCGACGCGCGCGGCAACATCACCGGGCTCGGCAAGAAAATGGCGGCGCTTCCGATGCACCCGCGGCTCGCGGCCATGCTGGTCGGCTCGCTGTCGATGGGAGAGGGGGCGCTTGCCTGCACGCTCGCCGCCATTCTTTCCGAGCGCGACATCCTGCCGCGCGGTACCGGGAGCCTCTCCGAGAGCGACCTGCTGGACCGGGTGGACGCCCTGGGAGAGCGCCGGGACCCGCAGG
>Ga0209212_1007648_pt1 | contig 11860 bp, 12 predicted proteins | sample RifGroC2_FD_183996 | JGI IMG/M metagenome (GOLD analysis project Ga0209212, IMG submission 183996) | Groundwater microbial communities from Rifle, Colorado, USA - Groundwater C2 (SPAdes) (version 2) | ecosystem: Environmental > Aquatic > Deep subsurface > Groundwater | place: Rifle, Colorado...
ATGCCAACGGCACGCCGTTGTGGTATTCGACTATCATCGAGGCCGCAGTCCGACTTTTCACAAATCCTGTGGCGTCCATGCAAATCGATCGCATGGTGTGGTCGAGGACTCCGGCTGATCCCTGTGTATGGCATAAGATGTCACGCATGGTTTGCCATGACCCATCACCGTCTTGCACTAGGCGGGTGGTGGTCTGTTGCCTGATATCGCCTTTGGTGAACCACCGGTACAAGGAACTGGCATGGGACCGTGCGAAATCGGGATGTGAGGATTTCGTATGGTCGTCCGCGTCTTCGTATGCGGTGCCTATGGTGTAGGCGTTCGATATGGTAGCCGTACCTTCTACCTTCTTGGCAACCCACTTGCGAGCGGCGCTCTCAACCACCCAAGCCGATGTCGCATCGGTGATGAGGAACGAGTTGCTGTAGGTGAGTTTTCCCGAATAGCTGCCGTTTCCACCTTGCCCGAAGGTTTCGAGCAGGCCTGCGATTATCTGTACAGCCTGCTGTGCAGTCGATGCATTGTGTAGGGTCAGCCTGAGGATATCCATGCCGAGCAAACCGTCCTTTTCGGGTTTGCTGGTGGCGAAGACAGCCTCATTTCCGATTGCTACTCCAGCTTCGTTGATTCCCATTTCCGCTCCCCACATCCAAGAAGGACGGCTTACCAATGCCTTCAACGGATTGGGAAGCGATGCTGCGGCTTTCTGGAGCTGGGGATACTGTACCAGGTCGTAGGATTTTCGATGCTCCGGATGCGTAGGGCTGTCTAGACCCTCCGAGGCACCACAATACTGGATGAACTGTGGTTCGCCAGGATCCCTATCCGAATTTTTCGCAAACAGCAGGGATCCTGTCGATACATTGGTCGTTGCCATGGTGTCGCACATGTCAAAACCTTTTGGTCCACGAATGGCAATAGGGTAGTGTACCTTTCAACTCGTAATAGTCCTGATGATATTCTTCAGCGGGCCAGAACACTGCGGCGGGGAGTATTTTAGTCGCAATATCCATTCCACGGCCCTCGAGGATTCCAATCAAGTCTATTGCTGTGTCGTATTCAGCCCTGCTGCGGTAGAAGATCGCCGAGAGATATTGGTTTCCGATATCCGGACCTTGTCCGTCGGATTGTGTCGGGTCATGGATTTCAAGAAAGTATTTGGCAAGTTGTTCATAGGAAATGATGCGGGGATCATACAAAACCTCCAGATGTCCGGTCGTATGGGTGAGCACCTGGCGGTATGTGGGGTTTTCGGTCTGGCCCCCGGTATATCCGGATGTCGCGGCATGGACCCCCTCGAGTTTCTCAAACAAGTATTCGACACCCCAGAAGCATCCGCCGGCGAACACTGCCTTCGCAACCGGAGGACCCGGTTTGAACACAAGGGAAATCGAGTTCACACAATGGCGAATATTCTTGTCGGTATATCCCTCCCCAACGAAGACATGGCCAAGATGTCCATCGCAGGTGGCACAGACGATTTCAGTCCGCATGCCGTCGGGATCGGGGAATTTGCGCACAGCGTTCGGCAATTCATCATCGAACGAGGGCCATCCGCAATTCGAGTGAAATTTATCCTCCGAGTAGTACAGCGGTGTATCGCATTGTCGGCAATAGTAGGTGCCCTCATCGGTCGTATCCGTATATGTACCGGTGAATGCCCGCTCCGTGCCTTTCTGGAGGATGATATGTGATTCCAATACATTGAGCTTCGCCAACAGTTCATCTTGTATCGGTATGAAGGGAAACCGTTCCGCTAGGGTAGTCGTGATCATTGGAGCCTCGCTTTCAGCAACTTCAGGTTGTTCTGTATTTACTGCCGCCACAAGGGTCGACATGCACAGGAGCAAAACCATTGCCGAAGGGAAGAACCGTTTCATCAATGCCTGCATCCTGTACCTCCAATATAGTCAAGGAACATCGGAACGGCATCACCAGAGTTTCGGAAAAATCGGCCAGACATCTTTGCGGTACTCGGAATACCCCGGATATTTACTGGTCGTGATGCCCTCGGTGAATATTGTCGAGCCGATGAATAGTAAAGTCAAAAGAACCGGACCTGCGATACTCCAATGTAAGAGCGATCCCATACCTATGGCCCCAAGCACGTACATGCTCCACCAGACGCCCAGTTCTCCCAGATAGTTCGGATGCCGTGAGCGGGAAAACAGTCCCGAGGTCCTGAATCCACGTTCATAGTCGGATTGGAACTCCGTACGCTTGGAGAGCAGACCATATTTCGATTGTTGGAATTCGAATTGTTGTTGGTCGGCAATGGTTTCCAATGTGAGGAATGCCAGCAGCAGAACGGCTGCCGCAATCGCACTGGTCGAGAGTCTCGCTTCGGACAATGAGGACATGGTGTACAGGGGGAGGGTGAAGCAGATGAAAAGAAACTGCTGGTATCCTGCTATGAACAGGAGGTTGAACAGTTGCCAGCCGACCGGGTTTCCTATCCGTTCGCGGAGAATAGGCCAACGGTAATCCTCTCCCCCCGTATATCCTCCCCGGCGTGCGAAGTTGAACGTGAGTCGCCCTCCCCATATGGTAACCAGGACCGCAGCCAGGGTGACAATCGGATTGAAGGCACCCGCGGCTGCATATATCCACGCATACCCGACAGGAGTGGTGCTCCACAGGCGATCGGTCCATGAATAGTCACGGGTCACCAGGCGAAAGGTAAAACTGAGGAGTGCGGTTCCCACAGTTATAGCAATGACGGTAGACAACGGTCCCTGCGAGTCGATGGGTACGAGGGTGATAGCCAAGACAAAGCATCCGGCAACCAATACAAAGAATAGTATTACAGTTTTTCCCGATGTGTTCATAAAACCACTATACCTAGGGATAGTGGGGGTGGCAAGTGAAAATGATATGTTACCAGAAACGTCCTATGGGCCGACAGCTTGGCCTCGTCCGTTTTCCTTTGCCAGATAGAGGTTCAGGTCGGCTCTCCGCAGGACATCTCTCTTTGATTCTGTTGGACTGCAGGTCGTGAATCCGCTGGATATCGAGACCGAGGTGTCCCCGTTATGGATCGCGTTTGCCCAATCGAAGGAATCTACGGCCTCATGCAGGCGATGGACAAGATCGGCGGCCTGTTCGGGTGTGATCTCCTTGTGGATAAAGAGGAATTCATCACCTCCCCATCTACCGACCATATCGCTCTCACGGATGCTTGTGGAAAAGATATTCGCAAGGTGGACCAGCACCAAGTCACCACATTCGTGGCCGCAGGTATCGTTGATCTGCTTGAAATTGTCGATATCCACCAACGTTACCATGCATCGGCATCCGGACTTTGCCTGCTCGACCGCATTATCAAGATACTGTTCCACGGCATTCCTGTTGAGCAGACCGGTCAAGCCGTCGCGTTCTGCCAATATCTTGAGTTTGTCCATCATCTTGTCTTTTTCCAAACTGTCGTTGGCCAGGTCCTTGAGCAAAGCATTGTTGGAAAGAACAAGTATACTAAAGTTGACTATCGATAGGACTATCAGGGCGAATAGTTGGCTTATCCGCAATTGTGGCGAATCGAACGCTGGTAGGAGTTCTCCATTATACAATGCGCTGGCATCGAATACGGTCCTCATGATGAAGGTGAAAGCGAGTACACAATAGACCAGGAAGAGTACCATGAACGGACGACGGTACCAGTGGCTCGCATTGCGGTTCTTCCATAGGAGTGTGAGGTACCGGAAAGTTAGGAAGAGAATGGCAATATCTGCAACAATCGATCGTATGTACAGGTTTTCGAGGAAACAGGTACTCCAGATGCTGGCAATGCCGAGGACCACCACGAAGGAATAATAGAAGCTCTTGCGGATGGAGGTCTTGGTGAAAGCCGCCAGCCCAAAATAGAACAGGACAGCTCCGATACCTGTAGTGAGGTTGCCGACCACCGCACCGATTTGTGTTGTTTGGGATATGTTGGTGAGCACAACAATCCGTCCAATGACATGGAGGAGGAGATTTATCGTCCAATATCCCAATCCCGCGACATGCTCACGGTTGCTGAGCCAAAGGGTGAAGTATACGATCGCAAACAATCCATGGAAAACCAAACCAAAGAAAGCTATAGTGGACTGATCATACATGAGTTCGATTTGATTCCCCCTCTTGCCTATGGATATGCGACTATTCTATGGGGTTTCACTCGTGTGGTAAACCTTTATCTGGTTTTTTCTGTTCGGAACAGTATTTCCCCTCGAGTCAGCAACAGGGAACCAGGTTGCTTTGCCTGGACATGAAGGGAGAGGAGCTTTTCAACTCCTCTCCCTGAAAAGTGATGACCTGTTTGGAAAAGCTCCAATTATAGGATCGTAAGACTTATATCCCGGTTGGTAGTCGTTTCGGCTTCCACTAGGATGTCTCCATAGGTTGTCGAATCGATGACCGTGTATGAACCATCGTCACCAACTCCGACGACGATCAGGTCGTATGTGCCTGCAGCCAGGAACGGGAGAATGTACGTACCGTCGGTGATATCGACAGCCGCACTGCTGACAGCGTTTTCGAAGGCAACAAACGTTTCCGGATCCTCTGTTCCAGTCGGGGCCTCACTGTCCGTATACACGCCATCTTCATAGGCAAATACGGTGAAGACAGTAAAGGGACTACCAATCGCGGTGAAACTGCCGTCTATGGTTCCTGCCTGGTTGTTTACGATCAAACGGATAGTAGGCTTGAGGATGTACTCGTCTTTCGAACCACTCTTAACCACCGACTTGCGTACATCGAAGTCAGCGGTAATCTCAATTTCTCCGTTGCTTGGAATGGTGAAACTACCCACTGCCTTGTAGCCTGTCTGGCTTCCACTGGGAACAAACAGTTCATAGGTATCGTCATTTTCATCGATAACACCATCGGCTTCACCACGGGAATCGATTACGATATAGCTTCCAGGAGTTGCTCTCGGTGATGCGCCATCCGTCTGAACGTCAAGCTTGAAGCGGATTTGTGTGACTTCGCCTGCACTGATGACCGTATTTGTCAGGGGAGCGACTGTACCGCCGGTAAGATCCAACAGGTTGAATTCTTGCGGACCTTCAAACCCCGTATCCTCGATCCATGCACCATTCAAGTTGTATTCAATCGATGAGATGGTGATAAAGACCCCTTCGACATCCTTCGCATCGGCAATCGGGGCATCGGTAAGACTCAATCGGATTGTTCCAGGATCATCTGCTGCCATTGAACAGCCTATCATCAGTACCGTAACCAGCACTATACCAGTAACGATTAAAAAAATGCGATGCAATTTAGTTTGCATATTCTAGCTCCTTCTTGAGATAATCATCTCGATCTCAAATTCGAAATTTGCAGGTCGATGTGTTTTTTCGCCCACCGGCTTCCTGCAAATCGCCGCAAGCCCATCCACTCTGGACGGTAGCTTCTGTACATCTATACGTATCTGCAGGGAAGGGGTTTCAGTTATGTAAGGAGCTGGTGGGGAACGCAGAGGTTTCGGGAGAAAAAAAATTGATTTGTTCGGGTGTGCATGGTAGGCTGTCAGGGAAGAAGCGGTCTGTGAACTGTAATCCTTTGCTTTATCTCGGTCCAAGCGGAATGGGACGACGTTTATAATCAATCGGATAGCGAAAAATCGCAGACCACGAGCTTGAAAACAATAAGACATGAGAGGAATTGGTATGAAGAAGAACTTGTGGGCGGTAATGGTTGTGGTTCTTGTCGCACTGGTGTTTGTGGGATGTACCTCCAGCAAGGCTGTCGAGGAACCGAAAGGACCGGTGATCATAGGTGCCGAAGGACAACGGCAACCAGACTGGGTCCAAGCTACACCGAAGAATGCGGATGTCCATTATGAGACAGGGTATGCGAAACTCAGCAACAAGGCGAATTCAATAAAACGGGCGAATGCCGATGCGAAGGAAAAGATTTCCCAATGGATCAATACTACTGTCGATAGCGTTGTGGTCAACTATACCAGCGATATGGGGTCGGGCAGCGATTTGCAAGCCCTTGAGGCGTACGAGTCGATTTCCCGTCAGACCAGCAACACCTCGCTGATGGGAGTGACTCAGGAAGCACTTTGGGTCGATCCGGATGGAGGCGTCTGGGTACTGCTCTCCATGCCAAAGGAAAATACGCTGAAAGCTTTTGAAGCCGCTACCAAGGAATTCGAGATCAACGAGACCGCACTCTACGCCGAATTCAAGATGGGGCAGGCTTTGGAGATGCTGGAAGAGACGTTGGCCAACCAGTAAAAGGGGTCCGCCAGTTCCTGGTGGATAATTCCGCGCGTCTGACCGTTACCGGTTGCGGCGCAGGAAATGGCAATAGTACTCGTATATGGTTGAAATCTTGTCAGCTACAGAAACGACCACACTTTCCCTGTAAAGGGGAAGGTGTTTGGTCTTCGGGAACATATGCTTCACAATTATATCGGCTTCCAGTTCGCTCACCTCGAAATGCATGCGGGCATTCTCTAGTGCGATGTGTGGATGCTCTTTGCCATGAAGTGCTCTCGATTCATCGGAGGCCTTTCGTTCTCGCCAATCGTATAGGAAGAAGTCATGCAACAACCCGCCTCTCGCCGCTGCCTTGTAGTTCATGCCGAACATCTTGGAAATCGCATACGAAATGAATGAGACCCGTACGACATGGTCGTAGATATGGTTGGTATGGTGGAAAAAATCCTTCAGTTTCATAAATTCATCGTGTCTTAGGATGTCGTCGACCAGACCTATATATTCACGTCGTATCGGTCGTGGTACCAACATGGGAATTATTCCTGCCCTGACCATCATGTAGTGCAGATGAAATCCAACCAATAGGATCAGCAACGCAATTACAACAAACATCAGTTGGGTGAAATCAGAGTAGAGTAGGTAGTGTGTGGAAAGTGTATCGGAAAGCAAGAAGAGAACAAACAAACCAAAAGGCAGCGTTATCAGGAACCGTACCTGCCTATGATTCCAATTGCCAAGGATCCCTGCCGCATGTGGTATGTACAGTGTCTTCCTCCTTTATGGAATTAATTCAAATTTAAAGAATAATCCAAGGAAGGTCAATGGGCATCGGACTTCAGAACCCGTAGTGAAACACGTAACATTTTGTTTTTCGCTGAATCGAGTGGATAAACTCACATGATAGTTGCTGTAGGCAATTGGAGCTCATCGCAAACGAAATGGATCATGGCCATGAAATTTTTCATGTTCCTGAAACCTCTTGCCCTCCGCATGAACAGGCCGAGGACGCAGTTGACCCCTTCCAGCAATACATTGGTTTTTCCCGAATCGATGTAGTTTAGGATTTCCACCGCCTTGCGGGTCAATGAAGCCGCTTCCCTGACACGCCCATGGCACTTCGACCAGCCTCACCTTGTGTTTCCCGCAATCGATGCGGGGTACCCGGACGTGGATTTACCAGCGGTATTGAAAGAAATTCAGGTGGCGCCAGACATTCTCCCTCGTATCGTGGATGCTGCAGTCTTCACCACAGGAGGGACGGGTGAACTTGATCCCTTGGGCAAAAATCGACGGCGATGTGTACCTCCATCCGATGAGCCTCCTGTTCGGAAGGGACCATCTCTACCGAAGTGACTTCCCATGGTTCGCTCAACCCAAGGGCCATCGTGAAGATACCTGTCTGGTAAACGCTGTTCATCTGTATACCCTGGCATCAACAATATCCGGCGAAAATCCACGAATGGTAATGATTATCCCATGAATTAGACAAGCAAGCCACTCTCCGGAGTTACCGATGCTACCTATGTTCATACAAATCTGATTTGGGCAATCAGAATCGACTCCTCTAACAAAACCATTATTTATCTTGATTAGGCAGGTCCCTTCCTGATCGATAGGCCGAACTAAAGTATTCACATCCCCGGTGTAAAGCCATGCTCGATTGTAAGAATGGATGCAAATAAGCTTTTCACCGGCACTCTGATCCAAAACCATGCGAGTTATTTAGCCCAGGGTTAAAACTGTAAGAACTTAGGATAAATGATCAGCAGGGTAAACCTGCACTGCCTCGATCTTCACAATCTACTTTCGGATTCTGGAAACTATACTCATGATTTCAGAGGTTTTCTCAAGGCGAACCTCCTGATCTCCACTTTGCATTGCATCACTAACACAGGTATTCAGGTGATTATGCAAAATTAAATCCTCAACCTTTCGAATAGCGGAAATAACCGCACTGGTTTGATTTAGTACATCAATACAATAGCGATCCTCTTCGATCATGTTGCGGATACCCCCAACCTGTCCTTCGATTCTTCGAAGTCTGGATACAAGATCATTACGATTTTTATCAGATAACATAATATAAACCCCAACACACAATATACCCTACTATGGTAGTGCATGTCAAAGAAACAAATTGGACCTTCATGATTCATGTTGTCCGAACCTGCGTTCAACTCATAATCAATGGATACTTAAAAATAATCCTACAGACGAATTATTTATCATCATCACAAACTTAAGAGTTATAAACATATCAGCGGGATTCATAATTAGGCATGGTTCGAGTAATTTGTGAATTACACAAACCGCATTCGCCCTAAAATACTTACAATCTACTCAAGAACACTACCTCAACAGACTACGTGTTTCAATTAAATTGTGCTTTTAATACTTTCTCTACTTGTATACCTAACCCCCGTATAGTATCATTACGTATTCTACAATACAACCTGGAGTTTAAAAACCATGACCAGAAAAAATTTTATCACCGGCATAGCAGGTTCAATACTACTCATTTTTATCTATTTCCTTACGGTATATTTATCCAACTCTAGAGATCCCGGTGCCATGCTTTGGAATTTTTCCCAGGTATGGTACTGGATCTTGATACTCGCAGGCGGCTTCGGCATTCAACTTGGGTTATATAGCTATGTACGCCAATACCAAAAGGGCGGAGGAAAAACCGTAGCCGCGAACAGCGCTCTTTCCACCGGAGCCATGATAGCATGCTGCGCCCACAATCTAGTGGGTCTGCTCCCGATATTGGGTTTGTCTGCTGCCGCCCTATTCGTTGTTCGGTTCCAAACACCTATCATCCTTATCGGGGTTTTCTCCAATCTGGTTGGAATTACAATAATACTGTCAATGATCAGGAATCACTCTCTCTACACGAGAGGAACAAAAATGGAACAACTTGCAGGATTACCTTGGCGCAACATCCGCAGGACAGTCCTTACCTTGGGTTTGGTAGCAATTGCAGCAGCTTCATTCGCTTCCTTCCAGTCGGAAAACGGGGGGATAAATACGAACCAACCCCAACCGGTCCTTCAGGCGCCAGAGCCCAGAAAGGATAGTCGTAACGACGTCGATGTTGTGGTTGAGCCCGAAATCATCGAAGCGGGAGAAGCAATTGTATTTCGGATCGGTTTCAGCACCCATGTGGTAGAACTTGATTTTGACGCAGCCGAGGTTGCCGGTTTATTCGATAACCAAGGAAACGAATATGCCTTGGTTTCCTGGCAGGGTGATCCACCCGGAGGTCACCACCGGGAGATTATCCTGGAATTTGAACCAGCGAAGGAGGGGGTAGTTTTCCTTGAGTTGCTTCTAAAAAATATCAACCAGGCGGATCGTAAGTTTAAGTGGCTGATGGAACCTTGATTCGGGCAGCCCAACTCAGGTTTTGTAAAAAGAGGAAATTTTTTCTTTGAGATTACCTCAGCGGCGTGACTTCCAAAGGAAAAATGCCGACATAAAAGATGTATGAAAGGATATAACCATGATAATAAAAGAACAAATTGCAGCCTTGAAAGAAAAACTCTTCGGAAAACAGGGAATCTTGAGAAACCATGCGGTAATGATGATTCTTTGCTGCGGACTCCCCATTCTTCTCGTACTTTTGCTATCCGGCGGAATTCTCTCGCTTCCAGCGGCCCTGGTTCCGTATATCTGGATGCTTTGCCCGATCCTAATGCTGCCCATGATGTTCATGCACAGCCGAAGTTCTCACCATAATCATCACGACCATGGGGAAAAAGAGATCGAGAATAATCCCGACAACAACCGGAGAAATTTCCAAGGAGGTGGTATTATGATGGATTCTGAATTTACCAGCAACGATTTGTTTGAAATCCCCGAAATCCGACAAAACGATTTCCGATTGGAAACTGAACAACGTCTGAAAGCCTTGAACGGTGTTGAGCAGGTCGTATTCCACCCCGAAGGTGTACGGGTGAGCTACAATCCCCAATTGATTGATGCCGAAACCATTCGAGGTGAACTCGACAGGCTCGGCCTTGCGGCGACGGGTAGAAATCAATAAGGTAACTACCCAGGTCTCCCGAACAGAAGTTAACTGAGAAAAGTCAGGGAGAATGAGTTGTTGAACAGCTGTGCCAAGGCTTCGAACCCGTTTCCACCGTTCTTTCTAACCGTGTCGATGATGCAGAGGACCGAACAGAAGTTGGAGCCGCCATCGGCAGAGCGGAACGAACCTGCCACTTTCATCTTCAGCTTAATACGTCCGGCAAGGATGTCGTCCACCCCCCGCTTGGGGTGGGCGGATTTGGTCTCGGCCATCTTCGCTGGTTACAGCTTGCCGTCCTGCGACCCGCCTCTGTTGCTATGCCAGCCTACTGCTGGCATGCGCTTCGACGACTAGCGCCGCAACTCCGGTTCAAATCCTGGCTTGGAAAATGAAAAGGGGAACCGTAGTCAGGCTTTAAAACCCTCCAAACAGTTCCCCTGATCGGGCTGGGCGGATTTGGTCTCGGCCATCTTCGCTGGTTACAGCTTGCCGTCCTGCGACCCGCCTCCGTTGCTATGCCAGCCTACTGCTGGCATGCGCTTCGACGACTAGCGCCGCAACTCCGGTTCAAATCCTTATTATAAAAGAAAGAGGAACCGCAGGAGGCAAATACGCCATTCCAAACAGTTCCTCTAGATCGGGCTGGGCGGATTTGAACCGCCGACCCCAAGTCCCCCAGACTTGTACGCTAAACCCCTGCGCTACAGCCCGTGTACGATGTGTCGTAACACTTGCAAGAACATAGCATGATTGGAAAGGAAGTGTCAATTAAGGGTAAGAATATGTGGTACATCCTCGGGACTTCATGTCGAGGGGTGTATCTTGCTGTATATTTACTCTTCTATGAGAGTTTGCAAAGGCGAGAATCCTTAATATGTCATAAGTAATGGTATTATGAACGTTATGTAAATACATACAATGGAATAGAAAGTGAAATACTAGAAAAATTAATTTAAAATTAAAAGTGAAATAAATACTTACAATTGACATAAGTGAATATATCCCGTATGCTTTGACCAACCGATATTAGTTGCTGGTAACGTGACAAAATGAGGTAAATATGGCAAAACATAGCCAAGCCAAATACTTGAATTATGGGGTGTTGCATGAATTCGTACGCTGTTGATATGAAAAGACCTTTGCACCGAGTACGTTTGAGTGGTATGATTTATTCCCCATGCTGGAGCCGGTAGAGTATTGAAATTATAATTTATAAAACCAATTAGTAAACAATTTCTAAAATAATCCGTAAAATAAGTGGAGGTGTTATTAACATGAAAAAAAGAATACTTATACTGACAATACTGTTGACGGTATGTGTTGTTGCCCCGATCTTTGCCTTTCAGTTTTCACCTTTGGAGCAGTCGTTTGCTCCTACTGGCGCGAACAGCACGAAAACCTACACCATTGTAAACGATTCGGACGATAGTATTGCGGTGGAAATCTCTGCATTGACCAGAGATATGGATTCGGCGGGTCGGGAACTCAACGAAAGTGCCGCAGCCTATTTCTCCATTGTTCCCAGCAAAGTGATTCTTCGGCCGCAGAGTTCCCAGATTGTCAGGGTGCAGTACCGTGGACCACGGACCATACCCACTGAGCTCTCCTTCAGGCTGCG
>Ga0209212_1007649_pt1 | contig 11859 bp, 9 predicted proteins | sample RifGroC2_FD_183996 | JGI IMG/M metagenome (GOLD analysis project Ga0209212, IMG submission 183996) | Groundwater microbial communities from Rifle, Colorado, USA - Groundwater C2 (SPAdes) (version 2) | ecosystem: Environmental > Aquatic > Deep subsurface > Groundwater | place: Rifle, Colorado...
TTCAACTTTGATAGATTGATTAACGGTGATTTATCTTTTGGACGTTTTTTAAAAACTTGAAAGAAAACAATCTTTACCCGTTAAATCATTCTTATTTTCTCATTGTTTTTAGCGTACAAGAAAGAAAAACTAAAAACCCAAAGGGTCGACACAGTCAAGGGGGCTGCCCCCTTGAACCCCCCCGTGCGCCCATTAGCGAATGCTCCGTAATATTTCGGCTTGCGTTCCGAAGGCGAGCCCGTCTTGTTTGAAGCCTGTAGGGCTGAGTTACGGGCATCAAACGCATTTGAACTTAAATCATAAGCAAGCCAGAAATATAGGAGCTGTAGTGTGGGCTAAAGTTTTCTTTTGCTTCATTTTCTTTACGATTAAAGAAAATGAAGACGGGTAAAGGGTGGTAAACCCTTTTATAAACAAATTAAATACCTTTTTAATATAATTTTTAAGAAGAAAAAGCCTGTTTACTGCTTTTGTGTTATAAAAAAGTGTAAACCTTTATAACAGACGGAAAAGATAATGATTAATTTGCCGGAAAAATTGATAAAAACCTCAAATCCTTTATCGGAAATAGCAGAAAAAATTCTAAATAACGAAAGACTTACAAAAGAAGACGGGATAAGGCTGTATGATTCTTTTGATATTCTTTCTATAGGCGCACTTGCTGATTATGCGAGGGGTAACAGGCTTGTTAATAAAGATGAAGAGAATTATGTTTACTGGATAAACAATCATCATTTGAATTTGACCAATATTTGCGAAGGAACTTGCAAATTCTGCGCTTATAGGAGAAAAGAAGGGCAGGACGGGGCTTTTTTATACACACTGGACAAAGCTGTCGAGTATCTCGAAACACAGGTAAGTAAAAACGCCAGCGAAATCCATATTGTATCGGCTTTAAATCCTTCATGGACACTGGAAAACTATAAAACACTCCTGCAAGAAAGCAAAAGGATTTTGCCCAACACGCATATTCAAGCTTTTACTGCTGTTGAGATAGATTATCTGGCAAAAATTTCTAATATTTCTGTAGAAAAAGTATTGCAGGAACTTATTGAGGCAGGGCTTGGCTCTCTTCCCGGCGGTGGAGCGGAGATTTTTGCGGAAAATATAAGACAAAAAGTTTGTCCTGAAAAAATTTCCGGAGAAAAATGGCTGGAAATTATGGAAATTGCTCATAATCTCGGGCTTAAAAGCAACGCGACGATGCTTACAGGCATTGGCGAAACTTCCGAAGATAAAATTGATCATATGCTTAAGATAAGAGAAGTTCAGGATAGAACAGGCGGGTTTATGACTTTTATTCCGCTGTTTTGTCATTATGAGAACACAGAGATGCTTCAAACTATACCTGTCATTCCGAGCGAGCAAAGTGAGCGTGGGAATCCAAATACTATAGATTGCCACGTCGAGGCTAAAGCCTCTCCTCGCAATGACAACAATATTCAACAACAGACCGGTTTTGAAACGGTCAAGGATTATGCAATTTCAAGGCTTATGCTTGATAATGTTCCGCATATAAAAGCTTTCTGGATACAGATAGGAACAAAGCTTGCGCAGGTAACTTTGTCTTTTGGGGTTGATGACCTTGACGGAACGGTTATGGAAGAAAAAATAACACATTTTGCCGGCGCAAAAACCGGAAATGTTATGACAAAAGACGAGTTGATTCATCTTATAAAAAGAGCCGGTAAAATTCCCGTTGAACGCGATACGGTTTATAATATCGTTAAGGTTTATTAGTAGTTAAAAAATGGAAAAAATTAGTTTAGGTCTTATAAATTTTACAAATTGTCTGCCGATTAATTATACTCTGGAAAAATGGGCTCTCGAAGATATTGTTTTAAGCTGGGGGCATCCTGTTTTGATAAATCAGCTTATAAAAGCAGGGCAAGTTCATGTTGCGCCGATTTCTGCCTTTGAATATCTTCAAAACGAGAATGATTACATTCTAATAAAAGAAGCTTGCATTACTTCTGATGCGGAATGCGGAAGTGTAATTCTTTTTTCCAACCACAAATTAGAGGATTTGGCAGGAAAGAAAATCGGGATTCCTCATGATTCGGCGACTTCTATAAACATGCTGAAAATTATCCTTAATGAGAAAAAGATTCCTCTTGAAAGTATAAATTTTGTTCGGCATAAATACGAAAAACCGTTAAATGAAGCTCTTGGCGGGGATTTTGATGCGGTTTTGTATATAGGGGATAATGCGCTGGTTTCAAGATTTCTTTTATGTCATTGCGAGGAGCTTGCGACGAAGCAATCCACTTGTTCTAAGGGGGGTAATGGATTGCTTCGCTTTGCTCGCAATGACATGTACCAGTATGATTTGGGTAAAGTATGGAAAGAAATGACAGGTCTGCCTCCCGTTTTTGGTACCTGGGTGGCGAGGGCTGACTGGGCAGCTAATCATAAAGATGATTTTGACAGGGTAAAATTTTTAATCAGTAAAGCAGTTGAAGCAGGTCTTGGTATGTATTTTAATGAAGCAGTTCAAAAAGCAGTTTCAGAATTAAATTTGACGGATTACTTCATTAAAGATTATTTAACTGTTAAAATTAAATATAATTTAACAATCGAACATGAAAAAAGTCTTGATCTTTTTAAAAAGCTTTATCAGCAGATTCTTACGTTGGACTTTTAGTTTTCCTCAGGATGACAAAGAAAAATAAGATTGGAAAATTTATGAAAACAATTAAAACTACTGCCGTATCTATATTTTTCATGGTTTTACTATTAGGATCAGCAGGAATTTGGGCATATAAAAATAATACTGAAAATGCCCAAACCCCTGTTGAATATGTGCTTTCATCAATTGAAAATAATAATGTGACCCCTGATGGAGTCTTTAACAGGGCATGGAGGGTTGTGAAAAACAATTATATTGATACAACATGTAACCATCAAGACTGGGAAAAATGGCAGGACAGATATGGCGATAAAATAAAAACCAAAGAAGATTCTTACGTGGCAATAGAAAGTATGGTGGAAAGCCTAAATGATCCTTATTCAAGGTTTCTAAAGCCGGATGAATTTGCAGAGCAAGATAGAAGCATAGATGCAAAGCTTTTTGGCATTGGTGTCCATATTGCGGATATTAAAGGGAATGCCGTAGTAGTAAATGTTATAGAAGATACACCAGCTTCAAAATCAGGACTTAAGGCAGGCGATAGAATTTTGAAGGTAAACGGCAAGTCTACAAAAGGATTACCTCTTAAAGATGTTGCGGATGCAGTGAGGGGAAAAGCAGGAACAAAAGTTGTTTTACTTATTTTGAGAGATAAAAAACAATTAACCAAAGCAATTTTAAGACAAGAAATTAAAATTAAAGCAGTTAAGTATAAAATGCTTGATAATAAATATGCTTATATAAAAATATCAACATTTATAAGCTCTGACACCGCTTATGAGGTTGCAGAAGCCTTGAAGGCAACTGAAAAAGCAAAAGGAATAATAATTGATTTGCGTGGAAACCACGGCGGGCTGCTTCCGAATGCAATTATGATTTCCAACATGTTTATTAAAAAAGGCACAATAGTTAGTGTTGTGGATAGAAACGGGAGTAAGCAGAAATTTAACGCAGAACCCCAAAATATAATGACTTCAAAGCCGACAGTTATTCTTATAAATAATGAGTCCGCAAGTGCCAGCGAAATTTTAAGCGGTGCTTTAAAAGATCATAAAAGAGCTTTGCTTATTGGCGAAACAACTTTTGGCAAAGGGCTTGTGCAAAGAATTTTAAAACTTCCTGATGGTTCGGGGATTAATTTGACCGTTGCAAAGTATTTGACTCCTAATGGTAATGATATTGGACATAAAGGAATTAAGCCAGACTATAAAGTTGTTATGACAGAAAAAGAGTTACTCGCGGGGAAGGATAATCAGCTGAATAAAGCGAAACAAGTTCTTGCTGCCGAACTTAACAAAACCAGAATAGCTGCCTCACAAAATAAATATTAATTCTTTACAAAACTTCACGTTGTAAAAGAAAAACAATTTTGAATAATAAATTTAAAAATCCTGCAAATGGAGGCTGTTAAAGGTCATTATTTTGTGGGATTCTGGTATTTAATTGTTTAAACATTTTAAAATTTCAAATAAAAGTTACCTTTAGAGAACTTTTATAGTTAAATATTTATTAAGATTAAATGGTGTTACTATATTAGTATTCTCCAGTTTATGAATAAAAGTGAGTTAATTAAGACAGAAGAGGTTTAGTATAAGTGACTGATAAATTTAATTCATTAGGCTTAAATGAATCCATTCATATTACAACAATTGAAGGCGCTAATCAGGCGAATATTAAAGTTGTCGGTGTAGGCGGCGGTGGAGGAAATGCTGTTAATCGTATGATTGCGGCAGGTCTTAGCAGTGTTGATTTTTGGGCGCTTAATACTGATGCTCAAGTGTTGCAAATGTCTTCTGCTAAAAGCAGAATTCAGCTTGGGTGTAAACTGACAAACGGTTTAGGAGCAGGTGGAGATCCTTCAAAAGGCGAAAAAGCCGCGGAAGAAAGCAAAGATGAAATAATGAAATCCCTTGACGGGGCTGATATGGTATTTATTACCGCAGGCATGGGCGGAGGTACCGGTACAGGTGCTGCTCCTGTAGTTGCTCAAATTGCTAAAGAGCTTGGTGCTTTAACAGTAGGTGTTGTTACAAAACCTTTCAGTTTTGAAGGACGCCGCAGAATGAATCAGGCAAATGCAGGTCTTGAAAAACTTAGAGAAAACGTAGACAGTCTTATTGTTGTTCCTAACGATAAATTAATAGAAGTTGTTGAAAGAAGAACCACAATCAGAGAAGCTTTCTATGTTGTGGATGAAATTCTTCTCCGCGGTGTTCAAGGTATTTGCGATATAATTACAACTCCCGGTTTAATTAACGTTGACTTTGCAGATGTCAAGTCAGTTATGTCAATGTCAGGTTCTGCTCTTATGGGTATCGGCAGAGGAAGCGGCGAAGGAAGAGCTCTTGAAGCAGCTAAAATTGCCGTTAATTCACCTCTTCTCGAAACTTCTATACACGGTGCAAGCGGCGTAATCTTCAACGTAACAGGCGGTCCTGATATGACAATCCATGAAGTTTACGAAGCGGCTGAAGTTATTCACGAATCCGTTCTTGATGATGCTATCGTGATTTTTGGCGCGGTGGTTGATGACAGAATTCAGGGCGAAGTTCAAATTACAGTTATTGCAACAGGATTTGATCTTAAACCTCAAGGAGCTGAAAAATCAATTTCTGATCCTCTTTCTTTATTTTCAACAGCAACGGCAAGCGCGTCACCGTTAAAGAAAAAGACTACTCAGGAAACTGCTAGCACAATGCTTGATCTCGATATTCCCGAATTTTTAAGAGATAAAAAACCTTTTAAAATCTAGGATTTAGTAATAGTTTAAAAATAGAGGGCTTTTAAAAGCCCTCTATTTTTATTTATAAAAGAGTGTAGTGACAAAAATAATTGATGTCATTCTGAGGGTTTTAGCCAGAAGAATCTATCCAGCTTGCAAATAATAGCTATAATTCTAAAATGGACAGATTACCTCATTCTTTTTCGATTAAATATCGAAAAAGCGGTTTCCCTGCTTTGCTCAGGATGACAAACTCAAAGAATAGATTGCCACGTCGGTGCTTTGTACATCCTCGCAATGACAACAAATAAAGAGGGGAAGTTTTTAAAAACTTCCCCTCTTTTAAACTTTATAAATTTAAAACTTAATATTCGATGCCCTGTCTTGCCATAACGCCCTGATCAAAGTAATGTTTAATAGGTTTCATTTCTGTAACGAGATGTGCCATAGCAACGAGCTCAGGATGCGCACGTCGTCCCGTCATTACTATTTCCATGTTTTGAGGTCTGTTTAAAAGAGTTTCTTTAATCTCGTTAATTTTTATCATGCCAAGATCAGCGCAAATATTAATTTCGTCCATAATAACAAGCTGATATTCGCCGCTCATGATGGCTTCTTTTGCAAAATTCCAGCCGCTTCTGGCTTCTTTGTAATCTTCAATATTAACGTTGTGCGAATAAACGACCCTGTCGAGCCCAAACTGTTTAACTTCAAGATTAGGCATCAATTTTGATGAAGCAATTTCGCCGTAATAATTTACCTGATCACCTTTTGCGAATTGAATAATTAAAACTTTCCATCCATGTCCGATAGCTCTTAATGCCAACCCAAGAGAGGCTGTTGTTTTGCCTTTACCGTCTCCGGTATAAATTTGAATATAACCATGCTCCAGCAATTTAGGTTCCTCCGCAAAAATCCTTCAATTAGTTCCAGACGATCTGTTTGTTTAGTTTTCCTCTAACTTACTCTGAGTTCCAACCTTCTTCCAAATGCTCCTATTTACCAGCTATCTCTATTTTTATTTTATAGGTAACGACCCCCGAATCTCCTCCTTTTTTTATATGATTAAATTTTTGCATAATAGAATTATCTTTATTTTTAATCCGGGAGCGCCAAGAATGAACTATAAGAATGATTTTCAATTGATTTTGCGCTTCGTAGACATCAACTATAAAGAATTTATTTTAATTAGGCAAGTTTGATAATTTATATTTACAATTGATTTTATTTACCGAAATTTAAAGTTAATTTACCCTATAAACTCTTCTTATTTTGAACTTCCAGAATGTGTTTTGAATCGGGTATTAATAACATGCCACGAAAAATTCAAGTAATGATTTGAATGATAGTGGACTTAATAAGGAGTGGCAAACGCCAGATATGGCAACCGCCATTTGCTTTGATATAAATATCTTAGTTCAAAGGTTTTTATGTGTATCACTTTTAAAGTTTTTTTAGGCAAGGTGAACATATAGATGTTAAGCGTATTTGTAGGTTTAAAATAAAATTAACTAAAAAAAAATTTACAAAAGCCCTGTTGGCTATTGCAATCCAATCACAGAGCCATTATAAAACTTTTTTATAAAATAATTTATAGTATGCAAATCTTTATACTATTTCGGAAATTCATGTATAGTACTCCTGAAAATCCGAAATCTTAAAGTTTTGTGTCATGTAATTTTAATAAACTTAATATATGTTCCTGTATTCTTCCACACCTTTACCGTTTAATGTGAATTTAGGCGCAATATTTTTGGCAAAGAATAAATTATTGTTGTCAGGTCCCATATATGGGAAAACAGTGCTTAAACCGCCGGAAGAAAATCCCATTTCTTCCATTTCTTCCAGTAGTATATTTTGTTCATAACCTTTCAAAGATTTAAAATAAGCGCTGTCTGTCAGTTCATTTTTAACCTGACAAGGACAAAATGTTGTTTTATACGGATTTTTGGTAAATCTTTGTGCTGCGGTATTTGTGGATAAAACAGGGGCTATTGTTATATTTCTGCTAAAATGTTCCCTGAGTTTGTCTTTATACTTATTAAGCTGGTCGCCTGAGCCGGCAAGATCATCGAGAATTATAATTCTTCTGACTTTTGGTGAAATTTTTTGTCCGTCATATATAAATTTGTTGTTTGGAATATTATTTGCAAGTTTATACATCATTCCAATTATTCCGTAACTTGCTTTGGTTTCAGGAATGTAATAATAAGTCCCATCACCCAGCATGCCTTTTCTTTGGAACTTGTCATGCAGTTTTTTGAGGCGGATGTTTAATCTTCTCGGGCTGTAAATATCAGCGTTTTTCAGTAAATAATCAAGCATGATTTGCTTTGAGTATGACGGCAAGTTTTTTACAACATGTTCTAAGTCTTCTTCCTTCATAGAAGTAGGGGCAATCTGTTTTGATATTTGCGCTGCCGTTGAACGTACGTTTCTTGCTTTCGGGTTTCTTATTATCTCAAATTTATTTTCTAATCCTAATTTTTTTATTCTTTCCGTTATTTCTTCATTTAAAGCTGCGCCTATGGCTTTATCCGGTTTCAATCCTTTTTCTGTCTGTAATTTTTTTACCAGGGGAATGAGTTTTCGGATTTTTTCTCTCATATTTTCTGACGGGTTAAAAGGATTTATGCCGTTTATCCAGCCTTCCGGATAAATTATTTTTGCAGCAGGATTGTTTTTTATTTTTTCCAAATGGACGGGATTAATTTCTAATTCTTCAAGAGCTACTTTATCAAGAATGATGCAGTGTTTTTTATTTCCTCCGGTATGTTTGGCTATATCAACAAAAGCTCCTTTGCTTTCAGCAAGATAGCCCATTATTGTTGAAGCATCAATTAATTTATGGTTGTAAAAACCGCCTTTATTCTTCTTTATTACGTGTTTTGCTATTTCATTAAGGCTTTCCATATTACCAAACTGCGTCATTCTTTGCATTATTTTTGCCGCAAGCGGTCTGATGGATTCATCAAAAGAGTTAATGATTTGCTGTATCTTTTCGGGGGTTATTATATTCAGTTGTTCGTTAAATCTTTTAATTACATCTTTTGGAGTTATTTCCCGAATTACAGGTTTTAAAACATTTCCAAAAGAAATATTTTTTATCGGGAAAAAATTTGCTCTGGCATGTTCTGCTGAAAAGCTTTGTATCGGGTTTTGAGTTGTATTTTGCAGAGGCAAATCAGCTTTTTTGCTATTTTGGCAAAAGCTGTTGGTTTGCTTATATTTTTGAGGAGTTATGTTTATATTTGAAATTGAGTTAATCATGTTTTTGGGTAAACTTTCCTGTTTCTGATAAGTCGGCAATGGCTAAAAAACACTGTTGTCATTCTGAGGACTGATAAATCTACAAGAGTGGTGAAAGTTTATAATTGCTTATTTTGCTTAATTTTGTTAAATTTTTGTAATAATGTTATTAAAAAAGGAATATGCCATGAATGAATGCTGCTTGAAAATTGCTGTCCCGAATAAAGGTCGCTTGTCTGAAGATGTAATGGATTTGCTTCAAAGAGCGGGTTTGACAATTTCAAAAAACGAGCGGACGCTTTATGCAACGACTCATGATGGGAATTACACGGTTATTTTTGTCAGGGCGCAGGATATTCCCGGTTTTGTAAGTGACGGTGTTACAGATTTGGGTATTACGGGGCAGGATATAATTGCGGAGGTCGATTTGCCTGTTGAAGATATTATGGAATTAAATTTCGGGCATTGCAGAATGGTTATTGCAACAAAAGAAGAATCTCCCGCAAATAAAGCAGAAGACCTTTCTGACGGGATTAAAATAGCAACTTCTTTTCCTAATATTGCAAGAAAATATTTTGAAAAACTCGGCAAAAAGGTTCATATAACCGAAGTGTCCGGCGCAACAGAAGTTACTCCGCAGCTGGGGCTTGCTGATGTTATTGTGGATATTACTTCCAGCGGTTCTACTTTGAGAAATAATAAATTAAAAATTATCGGGGAAATTTTGCAGTCAAAAGCCGTAATAATAGGACGTCCCGGGATAAAAGAAGAACAGCAAACCAAAATAAACGCATTTATAAGAGCAGTAAAATCTGCTTTAGATGCGGAAGAGAAAAAATATTTAATGGCAAATTTGCCAAAAGCTTCTCTGGCAAAAATAAAAGAATTTATGCCGGGGTTTACTTCTCCGACGGTGACCATGCTTTTGGATAACGATAATGATGTTGCCATTCATGCTGTTATCGAAAAGAAAAAAGTTTATGAAAACATAGAACAATTAAAGCAGCTCGGGGCTACGGGCATACTTATAATGACTGTAGATCAGATGGTGCCTTAAAAACTTCCGCTTCGGATTTTACTCGTGTTCTCTCATAAGATAAGTTGCCAGTCCTGCAACTCCAATTCCTATTCCCAATAAAGTAAGTAAAATTGCTTTAGGGTGATTGTCGATTTGTTTTTTGACTTTTTCCAGACCCGGATGTTTTGCCATGCCATATCCGGCTTTATAACCTAAATTTGCGGCAAGTTTCATTCCGTATCCGGCTTTTCCCATTAAATTTCCTACGGTTTTAAGGTTGTTATGTTTCATCATAATTTTTTCGCTTGTTTTCATAAATAATTACCTCCTTAAACAATGAATACTCAAACTTTTTCTGATTTGTATATTTCATATTAAAATCAATTATTGATTTATAAATTCCCCACAGGGATAGAATGAAAGATAAAAGACACGCAATTATTTTTATTAATTGCGTGTCTTTTTAGATTTTTATAATTTTTAAATATTAATTTTAGGTCGCATTGTGGGGAAGGCGATGACATCTCTTATGCTGGCGGAATTTGTAAGTATCATAATCAGCCTGTCAATACCTATTCCTAGCCCGCCGGCAGGCGGCATCCCGTATTCTAAAGCTGTTACATAATCATAATCAACTTCAGCAGGAGTTTCATGGTCATTATCTTTTTTGGTTTCGATTTGTTGTTCAAATCTTCTCCTCTGGTCAATCGGATCTGTTAATTCAGAGAAAGCATTTGCGATTTCCCAGCCGTTAATACGTGTTTCAAATCTTTCAACGAGTTTATTGTCATCCCTGTGCGGTTTTGCAAGAGGAGAAATATCTCTCGGGTAGTCAATAATATGTACAGGCTGAATTAAATGAGGTTCAACATTTATTTCAAATACTTTATCAAGAATTATTCCCCATGTGTCGCCTTCTTCAACTTCTATGCCGAGTTTTTTGGCTTCTTCCGCTGCTTCGGGGCATGAAAGGAATTGTCCAAAATCCACGCCCGTGAATTTTTTAACGGCGCCGAGCATTGTCATTCTGTCCCATGGAGGAGTTAAGTTGATTTCTTTGTCTTGATAGGTGATAATCATTGTGCCAAGAACTTTTTGCGCTACAGAGCTTATTAAATTTTCAGTAAGTACCATCATTTCGTTATAATCAACATAAGCCTGATATAATTCAAGCATGGTAAATTCAGGGTTGTGTTTAGGGGAAATGCCTTCGTTTCTGAAAGTTCTGTTAAGTTCAAATATTTTTTCTGATACTCCGCCTACCATAAGTCTTTTAAGGTATAATTCGGGTGCGATTCTCAGGAACATTTCCATATCAAGAGTGTTATGATAGGTTTTAAAAGGTCTTGCGGTAGCTCCGCCTGCAATGGTCTGAAGCATCGGGGTTTCAACTTCGAGAAAACCGCGTTGAGATAAGTAATCTCTGATTTCTCTTATGATAAGACTTCTTTTTAAGAAAGTGTCGCGCACTTCTTCGTTCATAATCATGTCCAAATAGCGTTGTCTGTAACGTGTTTCTACGTCAGTAAGACCGTGCCATTTTTCGGGAAGCGGCAGAAGCGATTTTGAAAGAATTTTTAAATCTTTGACTTTTATACTTAATTCGCCTCTTGGAGTTCTTTTTACGTTGCCATGGACACCAATTATATCTCCTACATCAAGGAGTTTAAGAAGTTTTATTTTTTCTTCATCAACATTTTCTTTATGTGTAAAAAGTTGAATTTTTCCTGAACTGTCAACAAGATCTATGAACATTCCGCTGTTACGCATTGCCATTATTCTTCCCGCAATGCTAAAAATCTCGGAATCTTCTCCTTCGTTAGGAAGGTCTTTGTATTTTTCGTGCAGCTGCGCTGCGGAAGCTGTTCTGTCAAATGTGTACGGGTAAGGATTTATGCCTTTATCCACAAGATCATTTAATTTTTGAATACGGGTGTTTCTTAGTGTATCAAGACTGCTATGTGTAACTTTTTCAGTCAATTTGACCTCCAGATTTTTAATTTTTATCTTAGTTCTCAATCAAAATCATATATAAACAAATATATGTTTAATGATTAGCTAATTAAATTCTAACACCAAAAAACCATAAGACTTAATTCTAAAAGTAAGAAGTGTTTTAAATTTTAAATAAATTTATGTTAATTTTTATTAATTATGAAAAATTTAAATGCAATTAATTAATTTATAAGATTTATAATATAATTTTATAAATTTTGTATGAAAGAGTTTAAAAATGATGCA
>Ga0209212_1007650_pt1 | contig 11857 bp, 3 predicted proteins | sample RifGroC2_FD_183996 | JGI IMG/M metagenome (GOLD analysis project Ga0209212, IMG submission 183996) | Groundwater microbial communities from Rifle, Colorado, USA - Groundwater C2 (SPAdes) (version 2) | ecosystem: Environmental > Aquatic > Deep subsurface > Groundwater | place: Rifle, Colorado...
CGGCCATTTTTGCCCGGTTGGACCAAGCCAGTTTTGCCCCCGTCACTACTCCGATCACTGTTACGCAGGACGGCACGCATATGCTGGAATACTACGCGTCCGATCAGGCCGGGAACGAAGAGACGCGTAAGACGCTGACGATCCCCATCGACAAGACCCCGCCGTGGACCACGGTCGGTTCGCCCGCCGACGGCAGTACAATTGAGGAAAATACGGTTGTCATCAAGGGGGCGGTGAGCAGCGACACGGTTACTTTGACGCTCAATGGACAAAGTGTCCCGCTGGTCAATAGCACATTTTCAGTCGATCATTTTAAACTTACGCCGGGGAAGAACAAGATTACGTTGCAGGCAGAAGACGGAGTCGGCAATCAAATGATCCTCCAGATAACCGTCATCAAAGTCAATCGTCCGCCGGTGCTGGATTTTATCGTTAATCGCACCGTTTATGAGGGGGAGACGGTGACGTTCGATCCAACGGCCTCCGACCCGGATGGCGATATTTTGACCTTTACCTACGGCGGGTGGATGACCTCATCCATCTATGCCGTGAAACACGATGACAGCGGGAGTCATACGGTGACAGTCAATGTCTCCGATGGAAAAGACACGGACAGCCAGGATGTTACCGTCACGGTCGAGGTCTGCGGGGACGGGATCAAAAATGGCACGGAAATTTGTGATGAGGGAACAAGTAACGGCACGCCGAACCATTGTAACGCGCAATGCGCGGGAATAACGACTGGCGTCTGCGGTAATAATATTGAGGAGACCGGTGAGGCGTGTGATGACGGAAATAAAACTTCCGAGGACGGATGTTCCGCGTCCTGCGTGAAAGAAATTTGCGGCGATGGTGTGGTGCAGGGGGGGCTGGGAGAAACCTGCGAAGGCAATAGCACCAAAGGGTGTGTCGTGGGAGGCTACACGGGAGTCCAAACTTGTGTGGCTAGTGCTTGTACGTATGGCGCGTGCGCCCCGACACAATTCTGCGGGGACGGTGTTAAGAATGGTTCGGAAGTTTGCGATGATGGTACCCAGAATGGTTCACCGAATAAATGCAACACGCAATGTACTGGAACGACCCCAGCCGTTTGTGGAAACAATGTCAAGGAAACGGGAGAAGCCTGTGATGATGGCAACAAGATTTCTGGAGACGGGTGTTCGTCCGCCTGCAAGCTGGAAAGCTGCGGGGACGGGGTCGTCCAGGCCGGCCTCGGCGAGCAGTGCGATGACGGCAATAAAACTTCAGGGGATGGGTGCTCCTCCACATGCAAAATCGAAATCTGCGGAGATCGAGTCGTTCAATCCGGTCTTGGAGAACAGTGCGACGACGGCAATACGGTATCCGGCGATGGGTGTAACGCAACTTGTAAGAATGAATTTTGTGGAGATGGAGTCAAAAATGGCACCGAGATCTGTGATGAAGGGACGAGCAATGGATTACCCAACCATTGTAACGCACAATGCAACGGAACAACAACTGCGGTCTGCGGTAATAATATAAAGGAAGGGTCTGAAGGATGTGATGATGGCAATAAAACTTCGGGAGATGGATGTTCGTCATCCTGTGTAGCAGAGCGTTGCGGCGATGGGATTGTCCAGGCTGGATTAGGAGAAGTTTGTGAAGGTAATAGCACCAGAGGTTGTCAGGTGGGAGGCTATACAGGAGTCCAAACCTGCTTGGCGAATATTTGTGCGTACAGCGCGTGCGCTACAACGGAATCTTGCGGGGACGGGACCAAGAATGGCACAGAGGTCTGCGATGAAGGGGCGAATAACGGGACGCCGAATCACTGTAACGCGCAGTGCGCCGGGACAACGGCCACGGTTTGCGGTAACGGTATTAGGGAGGACGGCGAGGGTTGCGATGACGGCAATAAAATTTCCGGAGACGGATGCTCCTCATCCTGCGTGATAGAAATTTGCGGCGACGGGATTGTGCAAACGGCCCTGGGCGAAACCTGTGAGGGCAACAGCGTTCAAAGTTGTGTGCTCAACGGCTACGCGGGGGCGCAATCCTGCGCGAATTGCGTTGATACCGGCTGTGTGCTCAGCGAATTTTGCGGCGACGCAAAAATTCAGTCCGCCGCCGGCGAGGTCTGCGATGACGGCAATACGACTTCGGAAGACGGCTGTTCGGCCGCGTGTAAAGTTGAGTCCTGCGGGGACGGGGTCGTCCAGTCCGGTCTCGGGGAGCAGTGCGATGACGGTAACACGATAGCCGGTGATGGATGTAACGCCAGTTGTAAGGACGAATACTGCGGGGACGGCATTATCCAGAGCGGTGCGGGCGAAGTTTGCGATTCCAATACCCGCGCATGCACCACGCCCAGTGGATATTCAGGCACGCAAAACTGCGGCATACAATGCATAGGTTTTAATGCGTGCGCCACGAACCTTTTCTGCGGGGACGGAGTGTGCAGCAGTCCGCCGGAGACGACAACCAATTGCCACTCGGACTGTCCGGCCATCTGCGGCAACGGCATCGCGGAACCGAGTGAAGAATGCGACGACCATAACACGGCCTCCGGCGACGGCTGTTCCGCGGCGTGCAAGCTGGAGATTTGCGGCGACGGCATTGTCCAGGCCAACAGCGGAGAACAATGTGACGACGGCAATACGACCAATGGGGATGGCTGCAGTTCAACCTGCCAGCGTGAGCAAGTGGCGGACACAACGCCGCCATCGGCGCCGGCCGGATTATCGTGCACCACCGTATCCGCAAGCCAGATCAATTTATTGTGGGGCCCGAGTTCGGACAATGTCTGGGTGACGGGTTATCGTGTCTACCGGAACAGCGCGCAAATCGGGACGGCGGCTAATACAACTTATCAGAATACCGGGTTGGATCCTTCATCGACGTACACCTACAATGTTGCAGCCTATGACGCCGCTGGCAACGTAAGCGGCCAGTCATCCGCTGTCCAATGCACAACGCAAAACCCGCTGGATACCATGGCACCCTCCGTGCCAACGGGTTTCACGGCCGCGGCGGTTTCCTCGAGCCAGATCGATCTCTCTTGGGGCGCCGCCACCGACAACGTGGGGGTGGCGGGGTACAAGATTTATCGCGACGGAACATTCGTCGTTAGTCTTCAGCCTTCAGTCGTCAGTTACTTTGACCTGGGTTTAACGGCCAATACGGCCTACAGCTATACCGTCAGCGCCTTCGACGCGGCGGGCAACGAGAGCGGGCAGTCAGACCCGGCAAGCGCCACGACCCGCCCGACTACCCCCTCGATGGGGACCGTTTATTACGTTTCTCCCGCCGGCAGTGACGCGAATTCCGGGACAGAGACTCTCCCCTGGAAAACGATCCAGAAGGCAGCTGATTCTGCGAAACCAGGTGATACCGTTTATGTGAAGGCGGGAACATATTACGAGAAAGTCAAAATCAATCAATCTGGTTTGGCAGGACAGCCGATTATTTTTGAAGGGGAACGCGGGCCTGATGGCAAATGGCTGGCAGTTATTGACGGAAGCGATCCGACGAGCGGTTGGATGCCGGCGCCCGAGATCGGTCCCGGGGTGTATAAGACCACAAAAATTCCCTACAATCCTTACGCCATGATCGCTGACGGGGATAAAAACATCGCCCGCATTCACGATGACAATATGACGGATAATGCTAAAGGATTCATGGACACATGGGGAAGCTGGCAGAATCTCATGAAAACACCGAAGGATAAAACCAGACAAATAAAGTGCAATGACGGCACACTTTTTGCCGAAGTAAAATTTTGGGACGGAGTTGAAGCTTATTTTGGTTATTTGAATGGTACGACAACCTATACGAAATATGATGGAACAATAGTTGAGTCGACCTACAGTAACACAACCTTTATCAGGTTTCGCAATGGGGATGATCCAGGCACCAGGAATGTGCGCTCCTCGCCCGGCCCGATCAGGTGCTTCAACTGCTGGCCTATGGGCGCAGCGATGCAAATCGAGGACAAACACCATATCCATATCAAGAACTTTCTGATTCGCGGAGCGCAGTGGGGCATAACCATAAAAGGGGATCTGGCCGCGAACAACCTTATCGAAGAAAATCATCTTATGAACGGTTTGGGAAGAGTTCAAATCGCCCTTGGCGCTCATGACAATGTGGTTCGCAACAACAAAATGGAACTCAATCAACTGGGGTTTGAACAATATCCTCCCATCGCTGATAACTTCGGGGCCACTTGCGACCCCGCGAAGTATGCGGACCCGTACGCGATGGGCGTGAGCTCTGGATCTTACCTCATATTCAAAATGATGGTTGGCGCCTCTGCTGAATTCAATGCCGATTCTGGCGTAAAAATATTTTTAGCCGGGATTAATAATGAAATTGCAGGCAATGATATTTTCAATGGGGTTGTTGGACTAACCATACATAACACGACAAGCACAAAGGTACATGAGAACAAGATTCATAACATGGCGGCACAAGGGATTTATATTTCAGATGTCGTCAAGGACCTGCATATTTACGATAATTTATTCTATAATTCAGAAATCCATATACGCCCGCAATCCATGGAAAAGGGTGATCGGCTCGTGTATATCTATCGCAACCGCACCTACAACCCCCACCTTCGCGGAGCGGATAACTTGTTCTTTCACTTTTGGCCAAATTCATCGCCGCCTTCTGTTCATCCGGAGTTTTACGTTTACCACAACAGTATCGCAGGGGGGAACATGGCATTGGGCATCGGAGACGCGGTGCCTGCCGGCGGGATGCCGAATGTTCATTTCATAAACAATATATTTTCGTCTGGTCGGTGTTTCACCGGCTCGCTCAGCAGTGATTTTTATACGAAGTCTTCGATGGTCGGAACCTTTGACTACAACTGGGCAGGAGGAATTTATACGGTTCCCGCCTGGTTTGGAGGGAAAAATATCAAGGCGCAAGGCCAATCCATGTGGGACGATTCCATTATGCCTGATTTTCGCTTGCCCGCAAATAGCTCGGCGATTGATGCGGGAATTGATCTTTCAAAACCGTATATCATTAAAGGAGTAACATACGAACCTCTGCCTGGGATGAATTCAGGTTATTTTACAGGAACAGCACCCGACATCGGCGCCTATGAATATCAAGGTTCAGATGTAATCACCGACACCACCGCGCCCGCGCCGCCGGCCAATGTCAAGGCCGCCGCTATTCTCCCTTTATCAGCCCCGTCTAATATTCTTTCTAATCCGGGTTTTGAGTCAGGAACGAGCCCGTGGGTTTTCTACACAAATGGCACGGGGACGTTCGCGGCGGATGTTGGTGGCGACGGAAGTGTTTACGCGGGACATGCCGTTGTTTCACAGCCGGGAACGAATGTCCAGCTCTATCAGAAGGATATAGCGCTTGAACCCAATACTTTATATCAGCTCAGCTTCAAAGCCTATTCGAATACGGGGCATGATGTGTCAGCTTCATTGCAAAAACACGGGTCTCCCTACACTAATTACGGGTTGAGCCAGGTCTTTGACCTGACCACTTCCTGGACGACATATTCAGTCCAGTTCACCACTTCAGGGTTTACCGGGACGGTCAATGACGGCCGCCTGATGTTGTGGCTGGCTTCCTATGCCGTAAGCGGAGACGAGTATTTCTTTGATGACGTGGAGCTCAAAAAGGTCAATGGTTTTTCCGGTACGGGCTGGGAGGTTAACTTGTCCTGGGACGCGGCGACCGATAACGTCGGTGTGGCCGGCTACAAGATTTATCGTGACGGCACCTTGGTCGTCAGTCGTCCGTCGTCAGCCGTCAGTTATTCTGATTTGGGTCTAACGGCCAACAGGACCTACAGCTATACCATCAGCGCCTTCGACGCCGCGGGCAACGAGTCAGCCAGATCAACCCCGATTGATGTCACGACACAGGCGTCGCCGGATACGACATCACCGACTGTTCCGGCCGGCTTGATGGCCACGGCGGTTTCGGCAAACCAGATCAACCTCTCATGGACAGCCAGCACGGACAGCGTAGGTGTAACCGGGTATCGGATCTTTAGAAACGGCATTCAGGTTGGAACCTCAACTACAACGACCTATCAAAATACCGGCCTTTCTCCAAACACCAGTTATTCATTTACGGTTTCAGCGTACGACGCGGCGGGCAATGAGTCGAACCAATCATCGTCCGCGAGCGCGACGACACAACCCACGACAGATACTACGGCACCGTCGGTCCCAGCCGGCCTGACGGCCACGGCTGCTTCGTCAAGCCAGATCGATCTGTCATGGACTTCCTCAACGGATAGCGTGGGGGTGACGGGATACCGGATCTTCAGGAACAGTATTCAGGTCGCCACGTCAGCGACACCAGGCTATTTGAGCACGGGACTTTCGGCCAACACGAATTATTCATTTACGGTTTTGGCCTACGACGCGGCGGGCAATGAGAGCGGACAGTCAGTCCCAGCAAGCGCCACGACCCTCCCGACGGGAACCGTTTCTGGCGATATTAACACCCTGCAATCCCGCTTGGCCTCCACGTATGCCACCGGCAGTACTGCCAATGCCGCTACTTACCTGGCAACACAGCAGACGGACGGCCGCTGGACAGATATCGATTATACGGCCCGGCGAGTGGGAGGGGCTTGGGCGCCCCTCCCACATCTGAAGCGGCTGCGTGTGATGGCTATCGCTTATGTCCGGACCGGGACGTATTACCACAATGCGGCCGTGCTCAATGGAATATCAAACGGCCTGGTCTACTGGTCTACAGCAAAACCTGACCCCGCTGACTATTACTTTAAAAATATCGGTCAGCAATTGGAACTTGGGCCGACCCTGATTATCATGGAGCCCTATTTATCATCTTCTCTGGTGAGCGAGGGAGCCGCCTATATGAACGATCCAGGGGGATCGGGATCAAATCTGGTGGATACAGCCAGCGAGACGATCTGGCGAGGATGCCTGAACGAATCCCTGACCAATGTCCAGAAAGGTCTAAACGCGATCAAGAATACACTGACAGTGGTTGCCGGGAGTGAGGGGCTTCAAGCTGATTTTAGTTTCCACCAGCACGGACCACTCCTTTACAACGGCGGCTATGGCCGGGTGTTTACGGATAGTCTGTCCTTTTGGGCGTCCATGACTCGGGGACTTACCTTTGCCTTCGAGTCAACGCGGATGGATGCCCTCTCTGGAATCATTTTGGATGGATCCCAATGGATGGTGCGGCGCGAGTATTGGGACCAAGCGGCTCGTGGCAGGGATATCACACGCCCTAATACGGGTACGTCATCCTCCTTGTCCACATCCCTCAATCTCCTCATCGCTATGGGAACGGCGCGAAAACCTGAGTTCGAGGCCTTTCTGAGCCACATCAAGGGCGGTAACGATGGAGCCCTCACAGGGAACAAGCATTTCTGGAATTCGGACCTTCATGTTCATCGTCGAAACGACTATCACATATCCGTCCGCCTTAGCTCTACCCGCACTGTTGGAACGGAATATAACAGCGGCGAGAATAAACTGGCGTACTATCTTCCTTTTGGCATGACAACGATCCTCCGCGCGGGGGACGAGTACTACAATATTTACCCCGTCTGGGATTGGGCGCGAATACCAGGCGTCACCTCCCCGTACAAGAGTATTATTCCTACTATAAAATCCGGGTCGGAGTATCGTGGTACGACTAATTTTGTCGGAGGCGTTTCTGATGGTACTTACGGGGCAGTTGGTTTAGACCTTAAGCTCGACGGCGTAACTGGTCGAAAGGCCTGGTTTTTCTTTGACAAGGAATTCGTGGCCCTTGGAGCTGGCATAACAGAAGGGAACAATATTCCAGTTTTTACTTCTCTTAATCAAACACTCCTAAAGAGTGAGGTTAAAGTTAGTTATGATGGAGGGGTGGGAAGCACGGCCGCGCGAGGACAACAAACTCTTAATTCACCTAAGTGGGTGCATCATGATGGTGTTGGTTATGTTTTCCCGGTGTCGGGCAATGTGGAATTAAAGAGTGATCGACAATCAGGCAATTGGAATTTAATTGGAGTCAATTCCGGAATTGTGGCAATGGACGTATTTAGTTTATGGTTTGATCACGGAGCTAATCCTGCGAACGCGCAATATGAATACGTGGTCGTGCCAGGAATTAATCAAAGCGAGATTGAAACTTATGCGAGAGACATACCAGTGCGTACTATCCAAAATACGCCGGATATTCAGGCAGTCCGCAACGACCGTCTGGGGATCGCTGGAATGGTTTTTTACTCCGCGGGCGACGTAGAAATCCGTGACGGACTGTCCATCCGGGTTGACAGGCCCTGCGTGGTTCTTGTGAAGGAATCAGCGGGGCAAACGGCGGTGACCGTCGCTGACCCGACAGGTCTGGCCTCGAATGTGACCGTCACGATTCTCTACGCCGGCGGCATCTCGCAACCGATGGTGTTCACTCTGCCAGGGGGAACAGAGAAGGGACGCAGTGTCACGCAGATCCGTTGAGCCTTTAACAGCGGAGAGGGATAACACGATCCCGCCGGTCCCAACCGGCTTGACGGCCCCGGCTGGGACATCGGGGCGTATGAATATACCGCGCTGTAACTCCCTATAATGAATCCCGCGAACTAATCCCCCCCTGCGGTTGACACGACGGATATTTAATGCTACAACTGAACTCATGGAGAATAAAAATAAGGCGATATAAGATCGCCTGGACGGGATTATGATTATGAAGGATAGAGAAAAAAAGAATTTTATCGCTGAAGATGAGGCCGGGGAATGGCTTCTTCTTACCCCCGCGGAAAGATTGCTGGAAACAACAAAACTTTGGCAGTTGTATTTATCCCTTGGAGGGCGTCTTGACCCCGAACCCGATCCTCAAAGTCCTTTCTACTTTCAAGACCTATGAAGTTAAATGCCTTCTTATCGGAGGGCAGGCATGTATTATTTACGGAGCCGTTGAATTCAGCCGCGACTCGGATTTTGTTATATTGGCGGATCCCGAGAACATGGAACGATTGAAGAACGCATTGAAGGCATTAGAGGCGAAACCTGTTTACTTCCCTGAATTCCGAGTGGAATATCTTCGCAAGGGACACGCGTGCCATTTTCGATGTGAGGCGGAAGATGTCATGGGCTTGAGAATTGATATGCTTTCTGTGCTGCGCGGTTGCGCGCCCTTTGATGAGCTTTGGAAACGTAGAAAAACAGTGACAATTAATGATGGGACAGATGTTGATGTCATCGGGCTTAGTGATCTTGTCCAAAGCAAAAAGACGCAGCGTGATAAGGACTGGTTTATGATTAAACGTTTAACCGAAAATGACATTGCTTTAAATAAAGATAATCCTTCCCCGGATCAGGTTAAATGGTGGTTTCGTGAAAGCAGGACCCCCGAACATTTAAGGAAATTGGCGGAGAAATATCCCGATATCATTAAAGAGACGCTTTCTCAACGGCCCTTGCTTGATCACGCGATACAAGGTGACCTCGCCGCCCTTTCCAAGGCTCTTTATGAAGAAGAACAACTGGAGCGCCAGAAGGATATCGAATATTGGAAGCCGCTTCGAAAAGAATTAGAAATGTTACAACACGATAAATGATTTTTAATGCTACAATTTAACTCATGGAGAATAAATCCAGGTTTCCTTTGGGGAAATTGCTCATCGAGAAAGGGATCATCACGCCCGATCAGTTGGCTGTCGCCCTTAAAAGACAGAAGGAAACCGGGGGGCTCCTGGGCGCGATCCTTTTAGAGTCGGGTTTTATTGACGAAGAAACAGTATTCTTGCCGACGATCGCCGGCCAACTGGGGATCGATTTTGTCCGGGTCAAGGATATGGAGATCCCTCCGGAGGTCATCGGGAAGATCCCCGCGAAGTTTGCCAGCCATTATAAAATCATGCCGGTCAAGTTTCAGGACGATACGCTGACCATTGCGACCCCCCAGCCATCGGATGTGCACGTTGCCGATGAAATCGGTCTTATTGTTAATGCCAAACTGGACCTTGTCCTGGCCAGTGAAAAGGACGTCCTGGAGGCCATCCGCCGCTATTACGGCGTCGGGGCCGAGACTATCGAACAGATGATGGACACGGCGCTCCCGCAGCCTGCCGCCGCCCGCCAGGAAGTTTCCAATATTGAGGCAATCGATTCCGAAGCTTCCATCAGCAAGTTTTTGAACCAGATCCTTCTGGAAGCCTGCAAGGACCGGGCGACCGATGTCCATATCGAACCCTTTGAGGATGAATTGCAGATCCGTTACCGCGTCGACGGCGTTTTGTACGACGCGCGGGTCCCGAAAAATATCAAACATTTCCAGGATGCCATCATCTCGCGCATCAAGATATTGTCGAATCTCAACATCGCCGAGAAACGCGTCCCCCAGGACGGGCGTTTCAAGGTGCGCGTGGGGGACACGGACATTGATCTGCGCGTTTCATTTTTGCCCACGCCTTACGGAGAGAGCGTTGTCTTGAGGATCTTGAATTCCGCCCGGCTTTTTGGCCTCGAAGAACTGGGGCTTGCCGGGCATGAACGGGAAATCCTTCAAGGGCTTCTGAAGAAACCCCACGGGATCATATTTCTCACCGGCCCGACGGGAAGCGGCAAAACGACGACCCTGTATTCCTGCCTTTCGCAGATCAACACGGGGAAAAGGAAGATCATCACCATCGAAGACCCCATCGAATACCAGCTCAAAGGGATTACGCAAATCCAGATCCAGCCGGCCGTGGGGCTCACCTTCGCCAGCGGCCTGCGTTCGATGCTTCGCCATGACCCCGATGTCATGATGGTCGGCGAAGTGCGTGATATGGAGACGGCGGAGATCGCCATCCAGGTGGCCTTGACCGGGCACCTTATTTTCTCGACGCTCCATACCAACGACGCGGCGGGCGGGGTGGCCCGGTTGCTCGATATGGGCGTGGAGCCCTATCTGATCACCAGCACGGTGGAATGTTTTATCGCCCAAAGACTGGTACGCGTCGTCTGCCCCAAATGTCGTCAGTCCGCCAGGATATCCGATGAGATGGCGCGCGAGTTCTCGGAAGAGGTCAAGATCGATCCCGGCGCGGTCATTTATGAAAGCCAAGGCTGTGAGGCCTGCGGGTTTACCGGTTACAGCGGCCGTCAGGCCATTTATGAATTTCTTGTCTGCAGCGAAGAGGTCCGTCAGTTGATCATGGAGCGCTCCGCGGCCAGCCGGATCAAGAAGAAGGCCGTTGAGCTTGGCATGAGGACTTTGCGCCAGGCGGGCTGGGAGAAGGTCAAAAGCGGGCTCACCACACCGCAGGAAGTCATCCGGGTAACGAAAGAGGAATAAGCCGCGGCCAATGACGAAATTTTTTTATAAAGCCAAAAACGGGCCCACACAGATCGTTGACGGTTTCATCGAGGCGCAGACCAAAACGGTCGCCATCCGCGAGATCGTCGCGATGGGCCTGACGCCTCTGGACATTGTTCAGGCCGCCACCGGCGAGAAGCCACTCACGTTACGCGCGCGAAGCAAGCCCGCGCCGGCCGTTTTAAAGAATCTGCGTTTATCCCTGCCCTCACCCAGGTCCGTTTCCCCGCGGGAAATTGTTTCCTTCACGCGGCAACTCTGCGATCTGGTTGAGGCTTCCGTTCCTCTTTTGCGGGTCCTTCAGATCGTTTCCCGTCAGACGCGGCAACCATATTTTAAGAATATCATTGAAGAGATGTATCTGTTTGTCCAAAATGGCGGCTCCCTTTCCGGGGCCATCGCCCGGCACCCGGACATTTTTCCCGTGTTCTACGTCAATATGGTGAAAACCGGAGAGGTGGGGGGGCAGCTCGATAAAGTTTTACAGCGGCTGGCGGACCACCTTGAAAAAGAATATGAAACCCGCGGCAAGATCAACTCGAGCCTGGCCTATCCGCTTTTTGTCCTTGGGGTGGGGGTCCTG
>Ga0209212_1007654_pt1 | contig 11848 bp, 12 predicted proteins | sample RifGroC2_FD_183996 | JGI IMG/M metagenome (GOLD analysis project Ga0209212, IMG submission 183996) | Groundwater microbial communities from Rifle, Colorado, USA - Groundwater C2 (SPAdes) (version 2) | ecosystem: Environmental > Aquatic > Deep subsurface > Groundwater | place: Rifle, Colorado...
TATCTGGACGCCATCGGCGGCGGCCACTTCGAGAACAAACCCGAGCTGGTCAGGGCGCTCACCGAAGACGGCCCCGGCGTGGTGAAGTGGCTCGAAGACTTGGGCGTGGTGTGGGACAAGGAAAAAGACGGTTCGATGAAGGTCATGCACGGCGGCGGCACTTCGCGCAAGCGCATGCTGTCATGCCGCGACTACACCGGCGCGATGATCATGCGCACCCTGATGGATGAGGTGCGCAACCACCCCGACATGATCGACGTGAAGGAATTCATGCCGGCCGTCGAGTTGATCATGGACGACAAGGGGCGCTGCGCCGGCGCGGTTCTGTACAGTCTGGACAGCGAGGAATTCTTCACCGTCAAGGCGAAGTCCACCATCATCGCCACTGGCGGCTACGGACGCCTGCACATTCGCGGTTACGATACCACCAACCACTACGGTGCCACCGGCGACGGGCTGGTGATGGCCTACCGCGCCGGCGCCAAGCTGATGTATATGGATTCCGTCCAGTATCACCCGACGGGTGTCTCGTTCCCCGAGCAGATCGCTGGTTTTCTGGTTACCGAGGCGATCCGCGGTGCGGGCGGCCAGCCGCTGAACAAGGACGGCGAACTGTTTGTGTTTCCGCGCGAGCCGCGCGACATCGAAGCTTCGGCCATCATTCGCGAGTGCGTACAGAACGGCAACGGTATTCCGACGCCGTCGGGGCGCGTCGGTGTGTGGCTGGATTCGCCGCTGATCGACATGCTGCACGGCGAGGGATACACCGAAAAACACTTCCCGGCGATGTATCGCCAATTCATCCGCTACGGCATCGACATCACCAAGCTGCCGATGCTGATCTACCCGTCGCTGCACTACCAGAATGGCGGCATCGAAATCAACGAGCGCTGCGAGACCGATCTCCCGGGTCTGTATGTGGCGGGCGAGGCGAGCGGCGGCCTGCATGGCCGCAATCGCCTGATGGGCAATTCGGTGCTCGACTACAACGTGTTCGGGCGGCGCGCCGGCCGCTATGCCGGCGAATACGCCAAGAAGGTCAAGCTCGGCAAGCTCAGTCTGGCGCACCTCGATGCCTATGAGAAGGAATTGAAGGATGCCGGCGTGAAAACCGACCTGGTAACTCCGGTGCTGCTGCCGTCTTACGCGCCCGAGGATGTCAAAAAACGCCAGTTGCTGCGCGGCGACAATACCTTGCCAGGCTCGGCGGTGCTGCAAAACCGGCTGCATGATGAAAGGCACTGCGCCTGAGGCGCAGGACGGGCTGATGACGCACATTGACGACAAGGTAATCGAACTGGCTCGTACCGCGCTCAGTTTTGAATACGGCGAGGAACACTTCTACCTCCATGCGGCCGGGATGACGCAAAACCCCAGCGGCAAAGCCATGTTCCTTCGCCTCGCGGAGGAGAGGCCGGAGCGTATGGAGGATATGCACACGCTGTTCAGCGCCATTATTGGTCAGGATGTATGGCAGCAACTTGCTGCCGAAGAGTCAGCAAACGTCCATCCGTCAAGAGTGATCGCCGAGATGGAAGCGGCCGTTATGCACCGCGGGATGGAAACGGTCGCTGACGACACGCAGGCACTGCGTATGGCGATGGAGCTGGAGCGCCGGGTCATTCATCTGCTGAAAGATATGTCCGAACACATTAAGGATCCGGACATTATCAAACTGGCTGAGAAAATGATCATGGAGGAAATCTCCCAATATGATGCCCTGCAGGCGCAGCTGGATAGCTTGCAGAACGTCGGGTTATGGCTGGACACGCCCGAGTTCCGCATGGATGGAAGGTTCTGAACGGGTACCTATGAATACAACTCTGCGCATTAACTCGGCCCATGTCGGCAGTTCCTTCGTGGCACAGATTGAAAAGATCAGCGGCCAGAAATTGCTGGCCTGCTACCAGTGCGGCAAGTGCTCCGCCGGTTGCCCGATGGCGGCTTACATGGATGTGCTGCCTAACCAGATGATCCGCATGGCGCAACTGGGGATGCAGCAGCAATTGCTGGCAACACGCTCCATCTGGATGTGCGTGTCCTGCCTCACCTGCAACTCGCGCTGCCCGAAAGGCATAAAAATCGCCGAGGTTATCGAAGCGCTGCGCAAGGCGGCGCTGGGCGGCGGGGAGCGCAACGACCACCTTGAAATCATGGAGCTGTCTCCCGAGGCGCGCAGCATATTGCCGCCGATTGCCACGATCAGCGCCCTGCGTAAACTGACCTCCTGAGGGGAATACCCTAATGGGAAATGAGAATAAACCGATGAAGCTCGCCTACTATCCCGGCTGTACGCTGAAAAACCAGGCCACCAACTTCGATGTATCCACTGTTTCGTCGATGGCGAAGCTGGACGTGGAGGTCGAAGAACTGGATCGCTGGAACTGTTGCGGCACGGTGCATGCGCTGGATTCAGATAACGTCATGAACCGCGTGGCTCCGATCACCAACATGATTCGCGTCAAGGAAGCCCAGGCCAGGACAGAAGGCATGGCCAGCGAGTTTATGACTTCCTGCGCCATGTGTTACAACACGCTCAAGCGCGCCAACATCGACGTGAAGCAGCGCGCCGATGCGCTGGCGACCATCAACGACTTGCTGTACCTCGATGAAACCAAATACGAGGGAGACGTTGAAGTCCTGCATTTGCTCGAATACCTGCGTGACCGCGTCGGCTTCGACAATCTGGCGAAAAAGGTAACCAAACCGCTCGAAGGCCTGCGCGTGGCCTGCTACTACGGTTGCCTGCTGGTACGCCCGAAAGAGGTCGCCTTCGACGATGTCGAGAATCCGATGGTCATGGAAAACCTGATCGCCGCCCTCGGCGCCACGCCCGTGGATTTTTCGCATAAAACCGAATGCTGCGGCGCCTATCAGACCGTCGATAAACCGGAAATTATCGCCGACCGCACCGACAGGATCATGGGTTCGGCGCATGAGGAGCAGGCCGATCTGGTGGTGGTGAGCTGCCCGTTGTGCGCCTTTAACCTGGACTACCGTCAGGATGACGCCAAGCGTCTCAATCCGGACTTTCACAACATGCCGGTGCTTTATTTCACCCAGTTGATGGCGCTGGCGTTCGGCTGCGACGAATCGGCGCTGCGTTTCGACCTTCAGCATATCGATCCGCTGCCGGCGCTGAAGGCTCGCGGGCTGGACTAAGGAGGAAAGCATGTTTTTCAACGACCTCAAACAGATGCGTGGCAAAGTCCATATTAACCCTAACTGGTGCAAGGGTTGCGGCTTCTGCGTGCAGTTTTGCCCAAAAAAGGTGTTGGACATGTCTCCCGAATTCAATGCCAAGGGCTATCACCCGCCTTATGTGAAGAATCCCGATGCCTGTCACGATTGCATGTTTTGCCAGGTGATCTGCCCGGAGTTTTCCATCTACGTGACAATGGAAGAAGTAACCAACAAAGGAGAAACAATAAAGTGAAAACGGAGCGTAGCGGAGCCTCAGAAAAGGCCAAAGCCAGCGTTAGGAGGCGTTACGCCGGAGCTGGAACTGTCGCAGCAGATCCCAAAGGGGTCGACTCCGGCCCACATTTCATGGATGGCGACCACGCGCTGGCCGAAGGTGCGCTGGCGGCAGGCTGCCGGTTCTTTGCCGGCTATCCCATCACCCCCTCAACAGAAGCCGCCGAGCGTTTCGCCGAGCGGGCGCCGGAGGTGGGCGCGCTGTTCATTCAGATGGAGGACGAACTGGCTTCCATCGCCGCCCTGATCGGTGCGGCATGGGCCGGGAAAAAATGCATGACTGTGACCTGCGGTCCCGGCTTTTCCCTGATGACGGAAAATCTCGGCTTGGCCGCCATGACCGAGACCCCGTTGGTGATCGCCAACGTGCAGCGCGGCGGCCCGTCTACCGGCCTGCCTACGCTGACCGCCCAGCAGGACATGATGCAGGCGCGCTATGGTCCGCATGGCGATAACGCCATTATTGCGCTGTCGCCGGACAGCCCGCAGGAATGTTTCGACCTCACTATCGAGGCTTTCAACCTGTCGGAGTTCTACCGGGTGCCGGTCATCATCCTGACCGACGAAACCGTCGGCCACATGCACGAGAAAGTGGTTATTCCGCCAGCCGACCAGATCAAGGTAATTCCGCGCAATAACTACAGCGGTCCCAAGGAAGATTGCCGCCCCTATAAATTCGACAGCAAGGGCGGCCACCCGATGGTGCGCGCGGGCGATGGGTACAACTTTCATGTCACCGGCCTGACTCACAACGAAAAAGGCTATCCGGTGATGACTGCTGAGCAGAACAAGATTGTCGTGACCCACCTGATGGAAAAGATCAACGGCAATGCCGACGACATCATCCGCCTCGACGAGGACCAGATCGACGGCGCCGAGGTCGTGGTGGTGTCCTATGGCATCACCTCCCGGATCGCCGTCAAGGCCATCCAGGATGCGCGCAAGGAAGGCATCAAGGTTGGTTCGCTGCGCATGATCACCATCTGGCCATTCTGCGAGAAACGCATCCGCGAAATTTCCGCCAGGGTCAAGGCCATCGTAGTACCCGAGATCAATTATGGTCAGATGGTGCTCGAGGTAGAACGCAACGCCGGCGGCCGTTGCAAGGTAATCAGCGTGAATCACTGCGGTGGTGCGGTGCATGATCCCCAGGTCATCCTGGATGCCATCAGAAAGGCAAGCCAATGAGTACTGATATCGAAAAATTCAAAGCGTGCAGTCCGATGTCCGGCACCCTGCGCATGGACCGGATGCCGCATATCTGGTGTCCCGGTTGCGGCATCGGTTCCGAGGTGAATTCCTTTGCCGAGGCCGTCAAACGCAGCGGCATCGATCCCAAGAAGCTGGTCGTGGTATCGGGCATCGGCTGCACCGGACGCGTCGCGGGCTATGTCAACTTTGATTCGATCCATACCACTCACGGCCGCGCCATTCCTGTGGCCACCGGCATCAAGCTGGCCAACCCCGAACTGACGGTGGTGGTATTCAGCGGCGAGGGTGATCTGTCCGGTATCGGCGGTAACCACCTGATCCATGCCGCACGGCGCAACATGGACCTGGTGGTCATCTGCAACAACAATTTCACCTATGGCATGACCGGCGGCCAGGTTACGCCGACCACGCCCGGCTCGGCCATCGCCTCGACCACGCCTTATGGCAACTACGAATACCCGTTCAGCCTGCCGTTCCTGATGGATGCCGCCGGCGCCACCTACATCGCACGCTGGACATCGATGCATTCGCGCAACGTCACCCAGTCGATCGAGGAAGCGCTGCTGCGCAAGGGCTTCTCCTTCATTGAGGTCGTTTCACCCTGTCCGACGCTCTATCTGCGCCGCAACCGGCTCGGCGATGGCGTCGACCAGCTGCAGAATTACCAGGATAACTCGATTCTCAAGCATGGCGCCGACACACGCGAAACGGCTATCGACTTTCAGGGAAAGATCGTCGTCGGCAAGTTTGTCGAAAAAAACAAGCCTACCTATCTGGAAGCTATCGACAAATGCTGCGTCAAGCTGGTAGGGGACGATTATCAGCTCTACGGCAAGACCATTCCCGAGCGTGAGGCCGAGGAAAAGGCCGAGAAGGAAAGGGTCGCCGCTCGCCGTGCCGCCATGCAGGCAGAAGAGGCAGCGCAGGGAGAGGCCGTATCCGCAAAACCAAAAGCACCCGCGTCCAGGGCTGCGGTGAAGAAGGCGCCTGCCAAGACGGCGAAAACGAAGTTTCAAAGCAAGGTAATGCCTGCGAAGCAGGCGTTAGCTGGAACTAAAAAGGCGCCGGCGAAGGCGGTTGCTGCAGCCAAGGCAGCAAAGAAGGCTGCGACGAAAGCCAAAGTTAAACCCGTGAAGAAAGCCGCAGCGAAAGCCAAGCCCGTGAAGAAAGCCGCAGCGAAAGCCAAGCCCGTGAAGAAAGCTGTTACCAAGGCTCCGGCAAAGAAGGCTACTCCCAAGGCAGTCGCCAAGACCAAGCATGCGGCAAAGGCTGCGCCTAAAAAGACCCGTAAGTAGGAATTGAGCGCATGAGCACACAAGAAATCAGGTTTTCTGGATTTGGCGGCCAGGGGATTATTCGCTGCGCCCTGATCACCGGCAAGGCGCTGTCCCTGTATGACGACAAGTTCGCCACCATGACCCAGGCCTTCGGGCCAGAGGCACGCGGCAGCGCCTGTGCTGCGCAGCTCGTGGTTTCTGATGAGCGTGTCCTGTATCCCTACATCACCCACCCCGGAATTCTGATGGCGTTATCCCAGGAGGCTTACGACAAGTATTACGGCGAGCTGCCCAAAGGGGGGACGCTGATCGTCGAAGAGGAACTGGTGAAGTTGCGCGGTGAGCATCCGGATCTCAGATTGTTGCGCGTGCCGGCCACCCGCTATGCCGAAGAACTGGGCAATCGCCTGTTCACCAATCTCGTGGCACTGGGCTTTTTCACTGCGGTCACCAGTGTGGTCTCTGCCGATGCGATGAAGAAGGCGCTGCCCGGACTGGTGCCCGAGCGCTTCCTGAAAATCAACATCAAGGCATTCGACAAGGGCTATGAGCACGGCCTGAATTTGATAGGCAAGAATAACGGCGGAGACGCGTCATGACCAAGAAGCGCACCGGCGTTTTTGTCTGCCACTGCGGCACCAACATCGCCGCCACTGTCGATGTGGCAAAGGTGGCCAGGGAAATGGCCGACGAGAATACCGTCGCCTTCACCCAGGAATACGTCTACATGTGCTCGGAGCCTGGCCAGGAGTCGGTGGTTCAGGCGATCAAGGACAACAAGCTGGACAGCGTGGTCGTCACCTGCTGTTCGCCGAACCTGCATGAGAAGACTTTCCGCGATAACGCGCAGCGCGCCGGCATCAACAATTTCACCTGCGAAATCGCCAACATCCGTGAGCAGTGCAGCTGGGTGCATAACGACAAGGCCAAAGGCACCGAGAAGGCGATCAAGATTTCGCGCAGTGTGGTGCGGCGGGTCAACCGCAACAAGCCGCTGGAGGCGATCGCCGTCAATGTTACAAGAAAGGCGATGGTCATCGGCGGGGGTATCGCCGGCATCCAGGCTGCCCTCGACATCGCCAACGCCGGCGTGGAAGTGGTGCTGGTCGAGAAACAGGCCACCATCGGCGGCCGCATGCTCCAGCTCTCGGAAACTTTCCCGACGCTGGACTGCTCGCAGTGCGTGCTGTCGCCCAAGATGGTCGAGGTGAAGCGCCACCCGAAGGTCAAGCTGATGACCTACAGCGAAGTGCAGGAGCTCTCCGGTTCCGTGGGCAACTTCCAGGTCAAGGTGCTCAAGAAACCCACCTTTGTGGATCCCGACAAGTGCAAGATATGCGATCACTGTACCGAGGTGTGCCCGGTCGTGGTGCCGAACGAATACGAACTTAACCTGACCGCGCGGCGCGCGATCTACATCCCTTACGCGCAAGCCATCCCGGCCAGCTTCACGCTGGATGAGAGCGCCTGTCTGGGCCTGAACCCGGTTGTTTGCGGCAAGTGCAAGGACGTCTGCGAGGCGGGCGCCATCAATTACGATATGCGCCCCGAGACGGTGATTGAGGATGTGGGGGCCGTCGTGGTGGCCACCGGTTTCGATCTCTACGATCAGGAGAATATGCCCGAACTCGGCGGCGGCAAGCTCGAGGACGTGCTCGACGGCTTGCAGTTCGAACGCTTGTGTTCGGCCTCTGGCGCAACCAAGGGACACATACTCCGGCCTTCCGACCACAGGGAGCCCAAGGATGTGGTGTTCATCCAGTGCGTCGGTTCGCGCGACCCGGCGAAGCACTGCGCCTATTGCTCAAAGATTTGCTGCATGTACACCGCCAAGCACGCGCGCCTCTACAAGAAGCACGTTCCGGACGGACGCGCCTACGTGTTCTATATCGACATCCGCTCCGGCGGCAAGGGTTACGAGGAGTTCGTGCAGCGCACCATGGAGGACGACGATACCCTCTACCTGCGCGGTCGCGTTTCCAAACTTTACCGGCACAACGGCAAGGTGCGCGTGCTCGGCACCGACACACTGACCGGCCAGAATGTGGAGATTGATGCCGACATGGTGGTGCTGGCACAAGCCATGGTGCCATCGAAGGGAACCACGGAAATTGCCAAGGTGCTCAAGATCGGTCGCGACAAGGATGGCTTCCTGGCCGAGGCTCATCCCAAACTGAGGCCGGTCGAGAGCGTTACTGCCGGAATCTATCTGGCGGGTGCGGCACAGGCTCCCAAGGACATTCCGGAGACCGTCGCCCAGGCCGGCGCGGCGGCTTCCAAGGTGATTGCGCTGCTGTCGCAGGCGACCCTCAGCCGTTCGCCGTTGATCGCCAAGGTGCGCCCTTCGCACTGCACCGGCTGCGGGATGTGCGTCGACGCCTGTCCGTTCATCGCGATCAGGCTGGAGAACGGCAAGGCAGTGGTGAACGAGGCGCTTTGCGAGGGCTGCGGCAGTTGCTCGGCCACCTGCCTGCGCGCCGCCATTGACGTCAAGAATGTCACGCAGTTGCAGATCCACGAAATGATCGAAGCGTGTCTGGCTTAGGAGAAGGAAGATAGATGTCTGAACAGCAAGCCTATGAACCAAAAGTCGTCGCCTTCCTGTGCAAGTGGTGCTCATCGGCAGGCAGCGATCTGGCGGGTGTCTCACGGATCCAGTACCCGGCCAATGCGACGCCAATCACCATCCCGTGCACAGGCGCCATGTCGCCGATGTATATCCTGTCAGCCTTCAACAAGGGGGCGGACGGCGTTCTGGTGTCGGGTTGCCACATCGGTGATTGCCATTACATCGAGGGTAACTATCTGGCGCGGCGCAAGATGCATCTGACCATGGAGTTGCTCAAATTTATCGGTGTCGAGCCGGATCGTTTCAGGATGTCATGGGTGTCGGCTGCCGAGGGCGCCAAGTTCGCCCAGGTCGTTACCGACTTCATCAATGATCTCGAGCCGCTTGGGCCGCAGGACAAGTTGAAGAAAGTGGTTAGCTCATGATTAATATCCAGGACATCCGCGACACCGCGAGAGATATGCTCGCGAAGGGCGAAGTTCGCGCCGTTATCGGCTACCGGCGCGGCACGCGCGGCATGCTCGCCGAGCCCGCTTTCATCACCAGTCCCGAGCAGGCCGACGATCTGGTGTGGGATCCGACCTGTTTCCACAACCTGTCCCTCTACCTGGTCGAGGATCGCAAATTTCTGGCGCATCTCAACAAGAGCTCGGATGCGCCGATTGCCGTCATTGCCAAGGGATGCGACGCGCGCTCCATCGTCGTGCTGCTGCAGGAGCATTATTTCAAACGCGAAGATGTCTACATCATCGGCGTGTCCTGCGAGGGTACCGGGGTGGTGGACGAGCGCAAGCTGGCTTCCCATCTGAACGGTTTCCAGGCTTCAAATGCCGTTTTTGACGGCGACGATTTCGTGTTCACCACGGCGCAAGGGGAGAAGCGCCTGCCGGCCCGCGAAGTGATGGCGGATCGCTGCCTGGAATGCCGCAATCCCTTTCCCAAAGAGAATAATGTCGTGTTCGGCGAGGACAAGACCGGGCGCGAACTGGAGGCACCGTTTGCTGCGCTTGCCCGTTTCGAAGCACAGGGCACCGGCGAGCGCTGGGACTTCTGGAGTCACCATTTCGACCGCTGCATCCGCTGTTTCGCCTGCCGTTCAGTGTGCCCGATGTGCTATTGCGACGAGTGCGTGGTGGACAGCATTACCTTCCCGGTAACCCCGGCAACCACGGCAGAGGAAAAAGCCAACCGCATTCGCTGGATCGATCGGTCGGCGACGCGTTCCGAAAATATCACCTATCTCATGACGCGTGCCATGCATCTGGCCGGCCGCTGTACCGATTGCGGCGAATGCGAGCGTGCCTGTCCGGTCAATGTCCCGATACGGCTGCTCAACAACAAAATGGAGCGGGAAGCACGCGAAAAATTCGGCTTTGAGCCCGGGGCGAGTATCGGGGGGCCGTCGCTGGTCGCCTCCTTCCTCGATAGCGATCCCGGCGATTTCATCAGGTAACGGCATGGAAAAAATTCTAGACAAGAAACAGATTGACGGCTGGATTGCCGCATTGACCGATTGGGAGATTCATGCGCCGGTGCTGGAGGATGGCATCTGGGCATATCAACCGGTCAGCGGTACTGTCCGGCTCGACCACCCCAACACCAAGCAGTCGCCCAAGGAGTTCGCTTTTCCCCAGCGCGAGATATTCTTCTCGTTCGAACAGATCAAGGGCGAGGCCCCGCGCCTGACGCAAGTATTGCCGAAAACGCCACACTATGCCGTGTTCGGTGTTCGCCCGTGCGACGGCCGCGGCGTGCCGCGCATGGACAAGGTGTTCACCGACCACGTGGAGGACCCGTATTACAACGCGCGTCGCAAGAACGTGGCCTATGTTGGCCTGGCCTGCAACAAACCGCCCAGCCCTAACTGCTTCTGCCTGTCAGTCGGCGGCTCGCCGGTTTCTACCGACGGCCTCGATGTCCAGTTGACCGATATGGGCGACCGCTATTTCGTGAAGGCGGTCACCGAAACAGGCAAGACGATGATGGCGGCAGCCAGCAGCCTGTTTGCCGAGCCGTCCGCTGCCGACAAGAAGCAGCTGAAGCAGATACATGCAGACGCAGTGGCTTATCCGCAGCGCAAGATCAATGATCCGGACGGGGCGCCGGCCAAACTGGAGGCGAGCTTCGATTCGCCGCTGTGGGAAGAAATGGCGCGGGCCTGTATCGGTTGCGGCATCTGCACCTTCCTGTGCCCGACCTGTCATTGTTTTGACATCAACGACGAAGTTCAGAACAAGGCGCCACTCAAGGGTCAGCGGGTGCGCACCTGGGACAACTGCCAGTTCCCGGATTTCACCATGCACTCGTCCGGTCATAATCCGCGCGAGAACACCGCTGCCCGGCTGCGCCAGCGGGTGAACCACAAGTTTCAGTATTTCCACAAAAATTTCGGGATGCATCAATGCACCGGTTGCGGCCGCTGTGTCAGCGAATGTCCGGTGGGGATCGATATTGTCACCGTTGTCAATAAGGTAACCGAAAATGCCGGATAACATTTATCTTCCGCAATTGGCCAGGGTCGCCTCCATCAAAGAAGAGGTGGCCGGCGAACGCTCCATTAAAACTTTTCGCGTCGAACCTGTGGACGGTGAACTCTTCGAGCACCAGTGCGGCCAATGCGCGATGCTTTCCATTTTTGGCCGGGGCGAATCGATGATTTCGATTGCCTCCTCGCCGCTGATAAGGGAATACAAGCAATTCAGCATTATGCGGGTGGGGCGGGTGAGTTCCGCCTTCCACGAGCTGGAAGTGGGTGACGTCGTCGGCATCCGTGGCCCCTACGGCAACAACTTTCCTATTGATGACTGGCGCGGCAAGAATCTGATTTTTATTGGTGGCGGCTGCGGCCTGGCGCCGATCTGGCCGGTGATTACCACCGCGGTGGCGCAACGCGACAATTTCAAGAATATCACCGTGTTTTACGGCGGCCGCTCTCCGCGCGACATCATGTACCGGGCGGAACTCGATAAATTGCGCGATGCCGCCGATGTTCATCTGTCCGTGGACAAGGCCGAGGAGGGATGGGATTCCTATTGCGGTTTCGTGCCCGCCAACGTGATGGACAAGGCGCCATCGCCCAGCAATGCCATCGCGATTACCTGCGGACCGCCGATCATGATCAAGTTCGTGATCCAGAACCTGCGCCAGATCGGCTTTACCGACGAACAGATTTACACGACGATCGAGAACAAGATGAAATGCGGCGTGGGCAAATGCGGCCGCTGCAATGTCGGCAAGGACTACGTCTGCGTCAAGGGGCCGGTTTATTCCTGGGCAGAACTGAAAGACCTGCCGGAAGAATATTAGGATGGCT
>Ga0209212_1007655_pt1 | contig 11848 bp, 8 predicted proteins | sample RifGroC2_FD_183996 | JGI IMG/M metagenome (GOLD analysis project Ga0209212, IMG submission 183996) | Groundwater microbial communities from Rifle, Colorado, USA - Groundwater C2 (SPAdes) (version 2) | ecosystem: Environmental > Aquatic > Deep subsurface > Groundwater | place: Rifle, Colorado...
GCGGCGGCGGAAAAATCGGAATCGGAAAGCGAGGGCGGGCAAAAATTCCTTCCCCCCAACCCCCTTCCTTTTTGCCAGCCCGAGCGTTCGGTTTGGCGCGCGAAGCGCGCCATCAGTTCCGTTCAAAAAATGTTCGAGCAGAGTTGTATAATTCCACCAATACAGAACGAAGCGGCTTTTTCAAAGCCAGAAGGTGGGACGTGCGAAGCGCGTCCCACTGATTTCCCCCCATTTTTCTAAACTGTCGGATTTGCGGACTGGAGCAAGCAGCAACCGCCGAATGAGGTTGCGGGTTTTTATTGGGAATTAATCCATTATAGTGATAAATACAGATGGAAGTTTGATATTTGGTATACGGCGATTAAAGATATTAAAAGTATCAAGAATACCCGTCTCATCATTGAGAAGCTTAAGAATAATCCTGTCACTCGCCGGCAGATTCTTCAGCTGAAAGATAAATATTTCGATGGAGTTAAATATCGTGATGATATGAATGGTTTTAAGATTTATGAGCAAGTGCTTGGTAAGATATAAAATAGTTTCCAAAGATTAAATGATTTAAATGACAGGCATATTTAGTATTTAACGCCGGGTGTTAGTTAAATGAAGTTTTATAGCGCAAGAAAGCAAAAACCGCTTAGAAGCGGTTTTTGTGTGAAAATTGAGGAATAAATTATTAATGCCTATATTTATCTATTTTTCTATGACACTTAACACAGAGGGTTATACCATTATTGACATCAAATGCTAATTCTGGATAAGCTGCGAGATTTTTTATATGATGAGGTTCTAAGAAACCACCCTTACGAAAACAAATTTGACAAGTGTAATTATCTCTTTCAAAAACTTTTTTTCTCCACTTAAGGACTTTTTAAGAGATTTCCAATAACATTGCGGACTACAGTATTTCCTTCTTTTAAAATAAAATGGAGTAACTTCGAATATTTTTCGGCAAGTTTTACATTGGACCTCCATTTTTTAACTATTTAAAGAGAATTAAACTAATTTGAAAGAATTAAAGCGTCAGTTGTTTTTATTCCAAATTGTAATGCTTCATCACGACTCGGAAACCAGATATCTATGTGATACCCCTTTCTCCAATGCATCCGGTCTTCGACCACAAAAACTTTGTCTCCGTAAAGTTCTGGAATTTTAATTTTTGTTCCAAAAGGTAATATGTTAGTGGCTACTACTCCGTCTCGAACGATAGTTCCAGCAGCGGTTACAAAAGGATCCAAATCAGTTTGGTCTATTGTGCTGGAATAGGCAGTGACAATGACTGAAATGGTTTCCAAGACAGTGATCTTGTCTTCAGGCAGATAATGGCTGCTGCTAGTCAAAAACGAGTTTTTCTGGATTAAAGGAGTTTCAATCATAGGATTTTGAGGTTCAATAACCCTGAAACCCGTTCCGCTTGCAGCGGAATAGGAAGGGGCAAATACTGGCGAAAAGCTCAAGAAAAATAAGATAGTTAATGAAATTAACCCCCATAAGAAGGAAATTTCCCTCTTTCTCATAGAAAATAGTTGTTTTAGACTAAAATACATTTCAAAACCCGCTTAAGCGGGATTTTCATATACTGGCCTATTTAAGCTTATATGTCAAGAGTAAAAAGGAGCTTTAAAAAGCCTGTTTTGATCTTGATTTTAATAGTTTTATAGCGAATCGAAGATTCGATATACCAGTTATAGCGAATCGAAGATTCGATATACCAGTTATAGCGAATCGAAGATTCGATATACTAGTTATAGCTATTTTAAGCTAAAAACCATTCTTGGAGCGGGTGAAGGGAGTCGCCTACAAGTAATCCGCCTAATGGCGGATTCTCGCAGGCCGCCTCTCTCCTTCACTTCGTTCAGGATTGCGACCTTCGACTCCCTTTCGGAGTCTTATTGGTTATTCAAATGCCAGAGTTTTATAAAAATCACTAGTCTAATTGATTTGGAGCGGGTGAAGGGAGTCGAACCCTCGTCTCATCCTTGGCAAGGACGTATAATAGCCGCTATACGACACCCGCGTTAATTACATTAACTGTGCCGAGGCTCGGAATCGAACCGAGATCTGATGTTTTTCAGACATCCGCCGTGACCAACTTGGCTACCTCGGCTAATATATCTATTTTAATATAAAATCTTTTAATGGGCGAGGCAAAATGCCTTCCTACCTATTAAATTGTGGGCAATGCAGGGTTCGAACCTGCGGCCTCGTCGATGTAAACGACGCGCTCTACCGCTGAGCTAATTGCCCAGACATCTCCTTAGTGCGCGGGAGAGGACTCGAACCTCCACGCCTTGCGGCACCAGCACCTCAAGCTGGCCTGGCTACCATTACAGCACCCGCGCGCTGATTTAGCTATTTTTTCTCTTTCAATTTAGCTCTTTTCCCTTTAGCATCTCTCAAATAATAGAGTTTGGCCCGGCGCACCTTATTTGTTTTTAGAATTTCAATCTTTGTTATTAAAGGAGAATGAAGGGGCAAAACGATTTCTGTGCCAACGCCGGCCGCTATTCTTCTGATGGTAATGGTAGATCCAATTTCTTTGCCATGCTTTTTAGCAATTACCAAACCTTCAAAAATATGGGTTTTCTCTTTGCCTCCCTCAATAACTTTTTGATGAACCTTAATCTGCTGACCAGGTTTTATCATCTCCGATTGCTCTTTCTTCAGATATGGCTGGCTGAATGTTTGTGCTTTATTTGTCATATTTTTTATTAGAATAGTTATCCGGTGGGCGGTATAGGATTCGAACCTATGGCCTCATACACGTCAAGTATGCGCTCTACCAACTGAGCTAACCGCCCTTTGCCTCATTTTGTGGGCGCGGAAGGAATCGAACCTTCGACCCCGTCTTTATCCCGCTGCGGCGGGACTCAAAATTTTTAGTGGAGCTGGATGGAGTCGAACCATCTACATCGACTTTATAAGAGTCGCGTTCTGCCGATGAACTACAGCTCCAAATTTTGAGTTAAGAGACGCGCTCTACCGCTGAGTTACGCGTCCAAATCCACGCGCGCCGTTCTAATTTGCATCTCTACACCGTCCTTACCCTTACTTTTAAACTCACCGGTTTTATCCTTTTTGAAGCTCTTTTTTTCTCTTTGTTCAGGCCGATTAAGTCTTCAAAGACCTCTCTTTCAATAGTTTCTTTTTCAATCAGAACCTTGGCGATTTTTTCCATCAATCTTTTCTGTTGTTTAATGATTCTTTCGGCAGTCTTGGTAGCCTGATTAATAAACTTGCTGACTTCTTTGTCTATTTTTACGGCCGTTTTTTCAGAATAAGGCTTTTGAAAAGATCCGCCTTCAAATAATGAAACATCATCTTCGTTAAAGCTAACTGGTCCCAGAGAAGACATGCCATATTCTTTTACCAGTTTCCTAGCCAGAAAAGAAGCCTTTTCCAGGTCATTTGAAGCTCCGGTCGTTATATCTCCAAATTTTATCTTTTCAGCGCAATAGCCGCCCAAGTAAACCGCAATTTCAGCCAGAAATTCGGTTTTGCTCCTTATTTTTTTGTCTTCAGAAGGCATTTTTAGAGTATAGCCGGCCGCCATGCCCCTGGCAATAATTGAAATTTTTCTGATCGGTTCTGTATTTGGAGAAAAAGCTGAAACTAAAGCATGGCCAACTTCGTGAAAAGCCGTGATTTCCTTTTCTTTTTTTGAAAGAATATGGCTTCTTCTTTCTGGTCCCAAGAGAACTTTTTCAATTGATTCTAAAAGATCTTGTTGAAAAACCTGGGTTTTATTCATTCTGGCGGCTAAAATAGCAGCTTCATTGGCAATATTGGCAAGGTCGGCTCCGGAAAATCCCGGAGTTCTCTCCGCGACTTCCCTTAGGTTGACGTTTGGAACCAGGGGCTTGTCCTTGCAATGTATTTTTAAAATTTCTTCGCGGTCATTAATATCCGGAAGGTCCAAAATCACTCTTCTGTCAAACCGACCCGGCCTTAAAAGAGCTGAATCCAGAACATCGCTTCTATTGGTGGCGCCGATAACAATAACATTGGTGTTTCTCTCAAAGCCGTCCATTTCTACCAATAATTGATTCAAGGTTTGTTCTCTCTCGTCATGCGATCCGCCAATTCCAGTTCCTCTGGATTTGCCGATGGCGTCAAGCTCGTCTAAGAAAATGATGCTGGGGACGTTTTTTTTGGCAACGGCAAAAAGATCCCTAATTCTGGCAGATCCCACTCCGACGAAAAGTTCGACAAAAGAAGATCCCGAAGCATGAAAGAACGGCACATTGCTTTCTCCGGCCACGGCTCTGGCCAAAAGCGTTTTTCCGACTCCGGCCGGCCCGAGCAACAAAACTCCTCTGGGGATTTTCGCTCCCATGGCCAGAAACTTTTTCGGATTCTTCAAAAAATCAACCACTTCTTTTAATTCTTCTTTTGCCTCTTTTAGACCAGCGACATCCTTAAAGGTTATTTTTTCCTCCGAATGGCCCTCGGCGCCAAAAAGCTTAGCTTTAGCTTTAGTAAAATCAAAAGCCTGGGCTGCTCCTATTTTTGCCTGCCGGGACATAATCCAAAAGAAAAAAACAAGCATTAGCACCGGCACGGCAACGGATAAAATCTGGCCGATGACAAGAACGGTATTGCTTTCGCTCTTGACATGAATTTCTACCTTTTCTAGTTTTCCCTTATCAATGCCATAATTAGCCAAAGTTTGAGACAAAGAAGCTTCTGTTTCTTTCTGGGTTAAAGCTTTTTTATCGTCTGAAAAAGTTATTTTAAGATTATTTCCTTCAATAATGATTTGCTTTACCTTTTCCTGATTTATCTGTTCTACTAATTGAGACAAAGACAGTTGTTCAGGGGCGCCGGCCTTATCTTGAGAAATAAAACTAAAAACAGCTGAGACGGCGAAAAAAACCAAAATGACAACGGCAAAATTTTTAAATAAGTTTTTCATTTTATTCAGGTTGATTTTAACAGAAAATCGCCAAAATCACAAGAAATCGTTTCTAAAATTTAAAGAGGCAGAGATCAAATCTACGAAGCTTGAGCAGCTAACTTTAAGAGTAAACGATGTTCTTTGGCATCGAGCAAGAGAACTTCAAAATTATATTCAAAATCAGCTTTTAATAATTCTTCCATTTTTTGCTTGCTGCCGAATTCAGAGACATGGCAAAGGCCTTGGATTTTTGGAGCTACTTCTACAAAAGCGCCAAAAGGATTAAATTTAGTCACTTTGCCTTTAACGACTTTCCCTTTTTCATATGAGCTTTCAATGTCTTTCCAGGGATCTTCCTTTAAGGCTCTTATGGATAAAGAGACTTTGCCGTTTGAGATATCAATAATCTTTAATTTAACGCCGTCGCCGATTTTAACCACATCAGCCGGATTTTCAATCAATTGCCAGTCAAGTTCTGAAATATGGACTAATCCTTCAAGGCTTTCTGATCCGAATTTTACAAAAGCGCCAAAGTCTACGACTCCGGTTATCTCGCCGTTAACCGTATCGCCAACCTGATAGTTCTTAAGAACCTCTTTTATCTTTTCAGTTTCCTTTATTTTTTCCGACAAGATCAATTTTTCTTCTTTAGGGTCAAGATCTAGTATCTTTACTTCCATTTCCTGGCCGACAAATTTCTGCAGTTCTCTTAAAATCTTGGTAGCGTCGCCATCTTCGACTCTGGGGTAATTGGTAGAATTTAATTGGGAAACCGGTAAAAAAGCATTGACTCCAGAGGTGGTGGCCAGCAAGCCGCCCTTGTTTGCCCCTAAAATTTTAACAAGAATGCTTTCGCCAGAATCTTTTTTCTCTTTGAGCCTTATCCAGGCAATTTCGCGATCTGCTTCAAGGGCGGAAACTTCAAGAAAACCTTCGTCATTCTCAAGGTCAACAATTTTGACAAACAGTTCATCTTCTTCCTTTACTTTCTTTAGGATTTCCCTGGCTCTTAAAAACTCCCGGCCATAGATAATACCAGCTCCCCAGTTGCCGAGATCGATAAAAACAGAGGATTTGCCGCGACCGACAACCTTTCCCCTGATGATTTCACCGATTCTGGGTGGCTTCAATGATTCGCTCTTATCTTTGGTAATTTCTTCCATTAATAGCATACCAGGTAGTAGAAACTCGACTAGGTAGCACGACTTCGTCTGCTACCAGGGTCGTTAATCTATTTTGTTTAATTTATTAAACTTTTATTATGCCAAATAACTTAATTATTCGACGAAGTTGGTCGAGTTTTCACTACCTGGCATATTTGTTAATCTAGCACAGACTAACTTTTTTTTCAACCGTTATTGCCTTTTTAATTATTTTTCGAAGAATAAAGAATTTGCCTTTATAATGATTTTTTGATAAAATAAATATATTAAGCTTTTTGCGGTATACCGGGATTCCGTCCGTTATAATCCGGCAAAAGTTTTGTTTATTATGCAAATTATTTGGAAGGGTCAGTCATGTTTTCAAATTATCACCAGCCAGGGAAAAGACAGCCAGGTGTCTTTGATCATTGATCCTTTCGGCCCGGACTGCGGCTTAAAAGTTCCTAACCTTTCAGGAGACATTTTATTAGTTACCCATAATTATCCAAGCCATAACAATATTAAAGCATTGCTTCAGCAAGGCCAGTCGTTTTTAATTGACGGTCTTGGAGAATATGAGATTAAAGGAGTCTATATCCAGGGAATTCCGGCTTTTCATGACAAAAATTTTGGCAAGGAAAAGGGAGGAATGACTATTTATACTATTGAAAGCGAGAATATGAGAGTTTGCCACATGGGAGATTTCGGCCAAAAAGAACTTTTTCCGGAACAACTGGAAGACATCGGAGAAATAGACATTCTCTTAATTCCAATCGGCGGAAATGAAACTATCGGCAGCGAAGAAGCGCAAAAGATAATCAGTCAGATCGAGCCGAAGATTGTTATTCCGATGCACTATTCATTGCCAAAGCTCAAGGCAAAATTAGACGGTTTGGAGAAGTTTTTGAAAGTCATGGGAGAAAAAAACCACGAATCTTTGCCTAAATTAACAATCAAAAGCAAGGATTTGACCACCGAGGAGGAAACGAAAACAATTGTTTTAAGGGCTCAATAACTAAACAATGAATGATTTTCTTGAAAAGATCCGGCAAAAATCAAAAGAAGAAAGAAAAGCGATTTTTTGGATTTTGGCAATTTTCTTTGGAATTGCATTTTTTGGATTCTGGCTATTAACTGTTAAACAGCAAGTAGACAGCTTTAATAAAGACAAGGTTAGACAAGATTTTAATCTTCCTCAATTGGAAGAACAATTTAAAAACCTGCCGAAACTGGAGTTGCCGGAAATTAATCAGGAAGACTTGAAACAAATAAAGGATCTTCTCAAGGAAGAAGCAATATGAGAAAAAAAAGAATGAAAAAGCCCGCCTCAACGGCGGGTGCGCCAGAGAGGCGCAAAAAACAAGAACAGAAAATACAAGGATTAATGTTGAAAAAACAAGTTTTTAGTGTTGATAAAATAGAGTCCAGAGAGATTGTTCGGGAAATGAAGGAATCTTACATTGATTATGCCATGTCGGTTATTGTTTCCAGGGCCTTACCCGATGTCAGAGATGGCTTAAAGCCGGTCCAAAGAAGGATTCTTTATGCGATGAAAGACGAGGGCTTGACTCACAGCGCCAAGTTCCGGAAATCAGCCAATGTCATCGGAGTAGTTTTAGGAAGATATCATCCTCATGGCGATACCGCTGTCTATGATGCCATGGTAAGAATGGCTCAAGATTTTTCTTTAAGATATCCTTTGGTCCAAGGCCAGGGGAATTTCGGATGTTTTACAAAAGATACCAAAGTAAGGCTTACTGATGGCCGTGATTTGAGTTTCGGAGAACTTGTCGAGGAGGATATGACTGGCAAAAAAAATTATGCTTACTCTGTGACCGAAAACAGTGAAATCGTGATAACCAAGATTAAAAATCCGCGTTTGACAAGAAAAGAAACGGAAATTATAGAGGTTATTCTTGACAACGGCGAACGCATAGAGTGCACGCCCAATCATCGTTTCATGCTTAAAGACGGCACTTATAAAGAAGCGCAATATTTAAAATCCGGTAATTCTCTAATGCCTCTTTATTTGAGATTTTCCACTGTCGAGGATGATTCGAATGCCGTCGGTTATCAAATGGTTTTTCAACCAAGATTGAATTTATGGAATTTTGTTCATGTTTTAGCCGACAAGTGGAATTTAAGACATCGAAAATATCTGAAATCTCGAGGAAGAATCAGACACCATTTAGATTTTAACAAGCTGAACAATAATCCAGATAATATCATGAGGATGAACTGGAAAGAACATTGGCAGAATCACTATCGCTTTACTTCTCTTAAGCATAGAACAGATGAATCTTATAGAATTAAACTGGCTGAGGGAAGAAAGAAATTTTGGGAGAATCAGGCTAACAGAGGCGATTATTCATTGAGAATGCGCCGAAGAAATTTAATGAATTGGCAGAAAGCTAGTTATCGAGAAAAAATGAGAGAATTTTTGAGCAGAGTTAATAAAAGATATGCTTTAGAGCATCCGGAAGTTATTCAAAAACGCAGTGAAACCGCTACAAAAACATTAAAGAAACTGTGGCAGATGCCGCGATATCGCGCGTTGTTTCATGAAAAAATTGTTCAAGCGAATAAAAAAAGGATAACCAATTTGACCGGAAAGAAGAAGTTTTTAAATATTTGCCACTATCTATTAGAGCACGATTTTGATTTAAATAGAGATAATTTTGAGCGGACGAGAAAAGATATTTTTGGCGGAGAGGCGTATACGACTTGGGATAAGGGTCTTGGAAAATATTATAATAATGACTTGAATTTGGTATTTTTCGATCTCAATCAAAATCACAAAGTAAAAAAAGTGGAGTTCTTGAAAAAACGGGCCGATGTTTACGATTTAACGATTGAAAAAACTCATAATTTTGCTCTAGCGGCTGGTGTTTTTGTCCATAATTCAATTGACGGGGACGAGGCGGCCGCTTACAGATACACTGAGGCGCGGATGTCCCGCATCGGCGAGGAAATGCTCAGAGATATTGAAAAAGACACGGTTGATTTTATTGATAATTATGACGGTTCCAGACAAGAGCCTCAGGTTCTGCCCTCCCCTGTTCCCAACCTTCTTTTGAACGGTTCTTTTGGGATTGCCGTTGGCATGGCCACCAGCATTCCAACCCACAACTCAAAGGAAGTTTGCGACGCTTTAATTTATTTGATCGATCATCCGAAAGCTAATACTGAAGACCTTTTTCAGTTTATCAAAGGACCTGATTTTCCCACAGGCGGCCAGATATTCAATCTTAAAGAAATCATCACCGCCTATTCCCAGGGCAAGGGGCCAATATTAATGAGAGGCAAGGTTGAGGTGGCGGAAAATGAAAAAACCGGCAAAAACCAGATTATCATTTCAGAAATTCCTTTCCAGGTGCAGAAATCAACCTTAATTGAGCAGATGGCCAAGCTGGTCCAAGACAAGAGAATCGACGGCATTAAAGACATTAGAGACGAATCAGACAAAGACGGCTTAAGAATCGCCATAGACCTACAGAGAGACGCTTACCCGCAAAAGGTTTTAAATCACCTTTACAAGTTTACTGATTTACAAAAGACTTTTCATATAAATCTTTTAGCTTTAATCAACGGCATTCAGCCCAAAGTTTTGTCATTGGTAGAAATACTTTACTATTTCCTTTTATACAGAAAAGAAGTGGTTTTCAGAAGAATCAATTATGATTTAGAGAAAGCCAAGGACAGAATCCATATCCTAGAGGGCTTGCATAAATGCCTGGGCAATATTGATGCCGTTATCAGGATTATTAAGGCATCGGCAAACAGGGATGAAGCTGAAAAGAATTTAATCAAGCGCTTTAAATTAAGCAAGATTCAGGCTAATGCAATTTTAGAAACCAAGCTGGCGGCTTTAGCCAAGCTGGAAAGAAAGAAAATCGAAGATGAGCTGGCAGAAATTCAGCAGAAAATCAAGGAATTGACCTCGATCTTAAAAAGCCCGGACAAGATAAAAGCCGTTGTTAAAAAAGAGATCGAAGAGGTAAAGCAGGTTTTCGGCGATGACAGGCGGACTAAAGTCAATCTCGGCCAAATTGAAGAAATAGCTGAGATTGATTTAATCCCCCAGGAAGAAACCATTGTCACCTTGACATCAGGCGGCTACATCAAGAGAATCAACCCCTCAATTTACAAGCTTCAAAAAAGAGGCGGCAAAGGCATTTTAGGCATGAAAACCACTCAGGAAGATATTGTTGAGCATTTCATCCAGGCTATGACTCATGACGACCTTTATTTCTTTGCCGATTCGGGCAAGGTCTTCAAGACCCAGGCCTTTGAAATTCCGGAAGGAACCAGGGTGGCTCGCGGCCGAGGCTTGCTTAACTTCTTGGAAATTTCCCAGCAAGACAAGATCTTGTCCATGATTACCTCGAATAAGAAGGACCAAGAGCAATATTTGGTGATGGTGACTAAAAACGGAGTCATTAAAAAAACAGTGACTGAGAGCTTTGCCAATGTCAGAAAGTCCGGCCTGATTGCCATTACTCTTAAAAAAGGAGATTTATTGAGAGGAGTGGTTAAGAGCTCCGGCAGCGATGAAATTATTATTGTGACCAGAAACGGCCAAGCTATCCGCTTTAAAGAAAAAGACTTAAGGGAAATGGGCAGGCAAGCCGCCGGCATCAGAAGCATCAGGTTAAAAAAAGCCGATGAAGTTATCGGCATGGGCAGAATACAAATGCAAAATTTGAAAACAGAGAAACAGTATTTATTAGTATTGACTGAAAATGGCTATGGCAAGAGAACGGAAATTAAAGATTATAGAATTCAAGGCCGGGGCGGTTCTGGCATAAAAACAGGCAATGTCACTTCAAAGACAGGGTCGATTATCGCTGCCAAAGTCATCTCTGATGAAGAGGACTTGATTGTTATTTCCAGAAAAGGCCAGGTCATCAGAACGATAATAAGCCAGATTCCAAAATTATCCAGAGCGACTCAGGGAGTCAGGATTATGCGGTTAGACGATGGGGATAAAGTGGCTTCAGTAACTTGTATTTAAAGCAGCTTTTGCTTAATATTAATTTAATATAATATATTATATTAAAATGGAATTTTTAAACCCAGAACAAGTTTTAAGCCAATTAGACTTAACAAGCGGGATGCTGGCGGCTGATTTTGGCTGCGGTATCGGCGGCTGGGTCATTCCCTTGGCTAATAAATTAAAAGACGGCCGGGTTTATGCGATTGATGTTCAAGAAGAAGCCTTGTCTGCCTTAAAGATGAAAGCAGAGATGGCCAAGGCAACTAATATAAAAGCAATCAAAGCTAATTTAGAAGGAGGCTTAAGCTCTCTTATTCAGAATAATCTCTTAGATTTGGTTTTATTGACCAATCTTTTATTCCAGGTAAAGAACAAAAAAGAAATTATCGAAGAAGCCAAAAGGGTTTTAAGGCCGGGCGGCCGAATTCTAATTGTTGACTGGAAGCCGGATTCAGCTGTTGGCCCATCAGAGGGCAGGGTTGATCCGGCCAAAGTAAAAGAAATGGCAGAAGGTTTAGGGTTTTCTTTTGACAAGGAAGTTTCAGCCGGAAATTATCACTACGGTTTGGTTTTTATCAAGTCTTGATTATTGTTGTAAATTAGTTTTAAATAAGATATGATAAATAATATGAAATATCGTTTATTAATCCTTTTAATCGCGGCTTGGGTTATAGTTTTGCCGATTTTAGCGGCGGCGGTTACATTTGAAAATCCTTTAACATATGATACTTTCGAAGAGTTAATTGACGCCATCGTTACTTTTATTTTTACCGCTTCTTTGCTTTTAGCGCCGATCATGGTTTTAATTGGAGC
>Ga0209212_1007656_pt1 | contig 11847 bp, 10 predicted proteins | sample RifGroC2_FD_183996 | JGI IMG/M metagenome (GOLD analysis project Ga0209212, IMG submission 183996) | Groundwater microbial communities from Rifle, Colorado, USA - Groundwater C2 (SPAdes) (version 2) | ecosystem: Environmental > Aquatic > Deep subsurface > Groundwater | place: Rifle, Colorado...
TGGGCCAGACGCATGTTCAGGAGCGGCACCAGGCTCTGGCCGCCCGCCAGCACCTTGGCGTCATCGCCGTACCGGGCCAGCAAGCCCAGTGCGTCGTCCAGTTCGCCCGGATCATGGTAAGCGAAGCGTGCTGGTTTCATGGCGATTAACCCCTCAAATCGAGTAGTGAGCCGTCACTGGAAGCAAGCTGCGCCGGCCCGGGCGCATTCCACGTCCTGTTCCCCTGTTCCCCCGCTGACGCCGACGGCACCGATGATCTCGTCTGCGTGACGCACCAGGACGCCACCCATGGAAACCACAACTGTTCCCTGGCTGATAGGGGTGAAGGCGCCCGCCAGTAACTGCCGGTGGGCAAATCGCTCCTCGAGTAATTCCGTATCCCGCTGGAACGCGATGGCCGAATTGGCTTTCACCTCGGCCATCTTGGCCGTGAAGAAGCCGATATTTTCCATGCGGTAGAGCAGCTTGAGGTGGCCGCCCCCATCCACAACCGCCACACTGATCGAGATCTTCAGTTCGCGCGCCTTTGCCAAGGCCCCCTCGGCCATCTGTTTGGCCTTCTCCAGCGTTACCGTGGTAGACATATCCTCACCTCTCGTTTCAGGTTTGGCGGCCAGTTTTCCCTTCGGTCTCAACTGTATGACTTATAAACATAGGTCGTGCCAGAAAACAAGCCGCGTATCGCGCAAGCCTCAGATTGACATAATAGATCGTTATCGGATACTGTCTCGCTTACAAATCATTAAAATTGGCGCCTGAGACGCCAATTTTTGCCTAGAAATATGAAACAGAGAGCCGTTAGTGACGGGAAGCTTGAGGGGACAAAAGCTAGAGAAGGAGCGAAAAAGGAGAGAAAAGATGCACGACTTTAAAGATATGATGAAGTCATTACAAAGCACGGCTTACTTTCAATGGATAAAGGCTGAAGGCTTGCCTCTTGTAGAAGGTGTTGGGTTAGAAGACATCCGCCAGGTGCGGCTCTCTCCTTGGCGGCGAACCGGAGGGAAGGGGGCCTTCATCCACCTCTATGGAATGGAGGGGGTTACGGGCATGTACGTCGGCGAGATTCCATCAGGTGGAGCTCTGGCGCCGGAGAAGCATCTGTATGAGGAGGTCATCTTTATCTTCGAAGGTAACGGGGCCACCGAGGTCTGGCAGGAGGGTCAGAAGAAGCAGATGTTCGAGTGGGGGAAATGGAGTCTGTTTGCGCCGCCGCTCAACACCTGGCACCGGCTGGTCAACGGCGGACGGGAACCGGTCAAATATCTGGCGGTGACTAACGCTCCACTGATCATGGATCTCTATCGGAATGACGAATTCGTCTTCAACTGCCCGTTTACATTTGGCGAACGCTATGCCGGGGAGCAAACCTACTTTAATGTCACTAACAAGAGGTACAGGAAAGGACTCATCAACCTGTGGGAAACCAACTTCATCTCTGACATTGGCTCCGCGGATCTCGAGGTTGAAGAGGAAAAGGGGGCTGGGGTTCTGATTACCCAGTTTGAAATTGCCGGGAACTCCCTGATCGGGCATATCTCGCAGTGGCCGGCAGGCCGGTATCACAAGGCCCATTACCATGGCCCAGGGGCGACCCTGATCGGTCTGCAATCGAAAGGATATGTCCTCATTTGGCCAAAAGAGCTTGGGCTCCAACCCTATCGCGACGGGCATGAAGAAAATGTCGTGGAGCTGCGCTGGGGAGAGGGGGGAATCTATTGTCCTCCTGGAGGTTGGTTTCACCAGCACTTCAATACCGGTAACGGAGCCGCTCGGCACCTGGCGATCCGCTTTGGCGGTCGCATCCATCCTACCGGTTTTTCAACCGCAGCCAAGCGCCAGGACGACGGGGTGTACCTCCCGATAAAGAAGGGCGGGACGTTAATCGATTATGAGGATGAGGATCCGGAAGTCCGTCGCCGCTTTGAGGCGACATTGAGGAGCGAAGGCGTGGCCTGCTCGATGCCGCCGGTTGTCTATGCCTGAACTCAAGACCGTTATTTGACACCCGGCTCAGAGCAGGCCACTATTACGGCTATGTTATATATACCCTTCGTCCTCTCATTTCTTCTCTTCCTTCAAAGCGCGCCGTCATCTGTTTTTGCCCTTGAGCGTCACATCCACGGCGGGCCGGGTGGCAGCAATACTCAGGACCTCCCTATAATAGTCGCCAAGGATCTCGGTTTATTTGAGAAGTACGGTTTAGACGTGGATGTGGTCGTGATCGGCGGCGGTTCACGTTTGATGCAGGCTCTCATCGGCCGGAGCGTTGATTCCGCGAATGTCGGGGCGTTGGCTCCGATCAGGGCCAACTTGTCTGGCGCAAACGTTGTCATCACCGGCGCCTTTCTCAATAAAATTCTATACAAGTTTGTGACGCGGAAAGAGATACGCAAGCCGTCGGAGCTGCGCGGGAAAAAGATCGGGGTTGTCAATTTCGGCGGCGCGAACGAATTCAGCGTCCTGATGGCGTTAAAATCCTGGGGTTTTCCACCGGACTTTGTGGTAATAGTCCCGGTTGGCGACGGCAGGACACGATTAGCCGCACTGGAGGTGGCAGGTGGGCTCGACGGCACGGTCGTTGCCTATAGCAACGTGGTGGACCTCGCCGCGCAAAGAGGCTCAATAAATATTCTGGCGGACCTCGCCGAAATCTTGAAAGAGTTTCCTGAGCGGTCGTTTATTGCCGATCGTTCTTTCTTAGAGAAAAAACGAGACAACGCCAAACGATTCTTCCAGGGAGTCAGCGAAGCGATATACCTCTTGCGGACTCAGCCGCAGTTGCGGGGAAGAATCCTCGCTATTATCGCCAAGCGGTACCGACTCGATGTCAAATCGGCCGAAGAGTCTTATGATGGCCTTTACAACGTATTTTCGTTTCCCCCGCGCATTGGCCGCAAGGGGCTACAGGACGTCCTGGAAATCATTCAGCGTGAGCCGGGTCGGTCAAAAGGCGATTCCGATCTAAGACGGTTTGTTGATGAAAGCATAATGGATGAGCTGGAGAGGGAGGGTTTCTTTAAAAGACTGCAAGCGGAAAACACGCGTAAATAGATTTGATCTCAGCATCCCGGCGTAAGTCGAAGCGGAGCTGAAAAAGTCGAATCGGGCTTTTTAGGAAGGTGAAATAGGATAATGGAGGTGTGTTTATGGTCATGATGGAGCGTTTCGGCAGTCCTGCCAGCCGGATGATGTCCGTTATGAAAAACCTTCAGATACCGGTGCGGTCGGTTCAGCCGGGTGACAAACTGCTGGTGATAACCGATGATGCGATGGATCCGTTGATCTGGCAGGGGATGATGGCGGCCATCAACGAAAAGGGGGCGGAAGCCGTTCTCTGCATGTGGCCCCGGCTTCCGCACCATTTCGCAGATCCGCCGAAAATGGCCATTGAGGCCGCCAGAGATGCGGATGTGATTGTAGCGCTTACAAGCACCGCCATGAGTAACGCGTCACCCGGTTCCCGGACGATGAGGGCGGCGAACACGGCGCGCATGTGGCTCATGGAAGAACTCACCGTTGAAATCCTCGTGGAAGGCGGCGGGCGAACCACGATGAAGGACATCGAGGAAATTTGCGATTTGGGCAGGCGGGTGGGGGAGGTGTACGACCGAGGCAAGAGGATTCGGATTCAATCGGAGGCCGGGACCGATCTCACCGCTGAGATCGGTGGCATGCCTCCCGGCTTTTACGCCAAGTGGTGGGGCGAAGTTCCCTTCGGCCGCAATCCGGAAACCGGCAGGCTTGCAGGAGGCACATGGCCATGGGGAGAAGCGCACGTCGAACCGGTGCCAGGCACGGCCAACGGGACCGTCATCTGGGAAGTCACTGCTCAGTTTCCGCCAGGCAGGTGGAGAGATCCGGTCGTGCTGACGATTAAGGATGGGCGCGTTGTGGACATCCAGGGAAAGACGGAGGCGGAGCAGGTACGCTGGTTTCTGGAAACTTACGGCGACGAGAATTCCTGGTTGGTCGGAGGGGAGATCTCGTTGGGGTTGAGCAAGCTTTGTCAGCCGAGCGCCGATTCGGTGCGGAGTTGGAAGAAGCATTATGGAGCTCTGCACTTCGGCATTGGGCACGGCGCTGACCGGGGTAAGATTAACAGCGTGCTGCGGCTAGAGGGCATTATCGCCAAGATCACGCTGGTCATAGACGATAAGGTTGTCTGCGACAAGGGTAAAATCCTGGTATAATATTGAAGGCTTTGATGCTCGCGGATTGGGTTAAGCTTGCAGGGCTGACTCGATGGCGCGGGCGGTGTAGAGCCGGGCGAGGTGCGAGCGGAATGGCTTGGAAGCATTGACGTCTTCCATCACGTCGATTCCTTCGGTTACCTGGGCGGCAGCTTCTTCGATGATTTTGCTGGTCAGTTTTTTCCCCGTGAGCGCCTTCACGACGCCCGCGCCACGATAAGGCCTATCCGTCACTCCCGTCACGCCGATAGCGATTTTCTCGCACGTTTGATCCGGGCCGATCTTTAGGCTTAGAGCGACACCCACCATGGCGAAGTCCGAAGGCCTTCGGGCCGCCTTCAAGTAAGCGCTTTTTTCGCCATCCTGGGCCGGCACACGGATCTCGGTTAGGATCTCGTCGGGCCCCAAAGCGGTCGTAAACATCGTGATGAAGAAATTCTCCGCTTTGATCCACCTCGCGCCATTGGGACCGACCGCCTTAAGTTCCGCCTCGAGGGCTAGGATGGCCGCGGGCATGTCGCCGTGAGGGTCCGCGTGGGCCAGGCTACCGCCCAGTGTCCCTCGGTTCCGAACTTGTGCATCGCCCACGACAGAGGCCGTCTGCGGCAATAGGCGGCATTTATTTCTTAGCAGCTCGGATTCCTTTATCTGGGCATAAGTGGTCAGCGCACCGATGCTGAATTTATCCCCATCGTCGCGAAGATGGTTGAGATCGGCGATTCGGCCCAGATCGATGAGATACTTTGGATTTGCCAAGCGGAGCTTCATGAGCGATATAAGGCTTTGCCCGCCCGCCAGGAGTTTGGCCTCATCTGGGTGCGTTTTAAGGAGGGAAAGCGCCTCCTCGAGGGAGCTGGGAGAGAGATATTCGAATCGGTTGGGAAACATCTCTTCTTATCCTGTCTAAATCTCTTTGGTTTCTTTTACCGCCCGTACGACCTTCTCAGGTGTGATAGGTAGGGAGGTCACCTTGACACCGAAAGGCGAAAGGGCATCCTCGACAGCATTGGCGATGGCCGCCAAAGAAGGCAGGGAGCCTCCCTCACCTACCGACTTGCTGCCCAGCAAAGTATAAGGGCATGGGGATTCCATATGTGCCAGCTCAAACTTTGGCACGCCCATCGCCAGGGGCTTCATATAGTCCATGAAGGTGGTGGATAGGAGCTGGCCGTCCTCGTTGTAGACGAACTCCTCCAGGAGCGAGGCGCCGATGCCGTGCACCGTCGATCCAATCGCCATTCCCTCCACAATCCCCGGGTTGATCTGCCTGCCGCAGTCATGGACGATGCCGTACTTTAAGAAATCGACCGCTCCGGACTGAACGTCCACCTCCACGACGACGATGTGCACCGAGTTGGAGTGGGTGAGTTGAATATTGAAGTCCTTGCGGTTGGGAAGCTTGGCGATGGGATTGCTGTAGTAGGCGATGGCCTTTAATCCCGGCTCCTCGCCCTCGGGAAGGAAGAGAATCTTTTTGTAGGCTAACGAGGCAATCTCCCGGAAGGAGATAGCCTTCTCTCCCTCCTTCGTTGAGCAGATTTTTCCCTCTCGCAATGCGAGCTCCCCTACAGGGATGCCGAGCGCATGGGACGCAATCCGCAGCATCTTATCCCTTATCTTTTTTGTCGCCATGATCACGGCGCCGAGATCGACATCGTTGAACTTGTTGGAGTAAACCCCGGAGTGTCCGAGAAAGGGCGAGATCAGAGAGTCGACGTGAGCATTCATGGAAACCTGGTCCGGATGGATGGCGAGCATATCCGCCACGACCTGCGCAGTGGTTGTCGCGTGGCCCTGTCCCGAATCCACTGAACCCAACAGGACGTTGACATTCCCGTCGTAGTCTATCCCAACGATGGCGCCCTCTGCATTTCCCGTGTACTCAGGAATGCCCCTGGCGGTGTAGTAGTAGCCCAGATTGGAGGTTCCGGGCTCCACGCCGGCACTGATCCCGATGCCGATATATTTACCTTTTTTTCTTCCCTCTTCTCGGTGCCCCTTTAGCTCTTCATAGCCGACCAGATCCAGGGCCTTTTTAAGGCATTGCGGATAATCGCCGCTCTCATAGATTTCGCCTGAAGGTGTCGTGTAAGGCATCTGCCGGGGTTGGACAAAGTTCCTCAGCCTGATCTCCACAGGGTCCAGGCCGAGCTTTCTGGCTGCGATATCCACCATCCGCTCCAAAACGAAAATCATCGTCGGCTTGCCGACCCCCCGGTTCTGAACCGTGGGGGCTTTGTTGGTTACCACGCTCAGCAACTCGGTCCCCATGGCCTTTATCGTGTAGCAGCCCACCATCGTGGCGAATTTGATCAGGCCATAGATACCCGCGGTGTGGACGAAGGAACCGTCGTTTTGGATGTCCGTCATCCTGAGCCCTAAGATCCTCCCGTCTTTTTTCAATGCCAGCTCGATCTCAACATTCGCATCGGGAGCGTGGCTGCCACCCAGGAGATGTTCCCGTCTCGTCTGTATCCACTTGACGGGCTTACTCACCTTTTTGGCTAAGAGAGACAATATGACAATGTAAGGCCATAGAGCGAGCTTGATGCCGAACCCGCCGCCGCTATCGGGGACTATAAGGCGCAACTTGTTAATCGGTATGCCGAGGGTGTTACAGACATTGGTTAAGCTCCTTCCGTGCTGCTGGTCGTTGGACCAGACAACGAACGAGTCGCTCGCCCTTTCGTAATTTGCAATGATCGCCCACGGCTCCAGGGGAGTGGAGCTGTATCTATGGACCTTAAACTTCTCTTTCAGGGTCAAATCCGCTTCCCGGTAGGCCTGCTCGATGTCCCCGTGCTGCATCTTGTCGTGCATCAGCACGTTGCTCCCCGCCTCCTCAAAGATTAGCGGGGCATCGGGCTTGAGCGCGTCCTCGATCGTAACAACGGGTCTGAGCGGTTCGTACTCTACCTCGATCAGGTCGAGGGCATCCTCCGCGATATAACGATCCTCGGCGACCACGGCGGCCACAGGCTCGCCCACGTACCTCACTTTTTCCGCGGCCATGACATACTGCGTTGCGGGACGGGTGATGGCTCTGGCGGAGATCGGTTTCGTTTCGCGCGCCACCTCCTGGCCTGTGAGCACGGCAACGACGCCTTTTAACGCTTCGGCCTTCGTGACGTCGATTCTGCTTATGCGCGCGTGAGCATAGGGGCTGCGCAAGATCGCCGCCTGATAGCAATCCATGTTCAGATCATCGACGTAGGCGGCCTCGCCTTTAACGAGGCGAGCATCCTCCTTGCGTCGAACCGGCTTTCCGACCCAGTTCCTCGTCACTAGAATTTCGTCCAACTTCATCATGGTTTACTTATTCCCCGATTTCCCGATCTTTTTAGCCGCGAGGCTTATGGCCTCGACGATCTGCTGATAGCCGGTGCACATGCACAGGTTTCCCTCGATCGCCTCGCGGATCTCTGTCTCCGTCGGATCCGGATTGACCGAGAGTAAAGCGTGGGCGCTCATGATCATGCCGGGAGTGCAGTAGCCGCACTGAACGGCAAATTTGTCCATGAAAGACTCTTGAATCGGGTGGAAGCCGTTCCGGGCCATCCCCTCGATGGTTGTAATTTCCGCCCCGTTTGCCTGAACCGCCAGGATCATGCAGGATTTGACGGCTTTACCATTAAAGATGATCGTGCACGCCCCGCAGTTTCCCGTGTCGCAACCCACATGCGTTCCGGTAAGCCGGGCCTTTTCGCGCAGGTAATGAACCAGCAGGAGCCTGGAATCTATCTCGTGCTCAAAGCCTTTCCCGTTTATCGTGAGCTTGATCCGATGCATAGCTTACCCTAAAAAATCGGCCACTTCGGTCTTACCTTCTCCTCAAGGCCGGTCTTTCTTAGAATGCCGGGCATGAGGCGGCCGACCTCATCGAAAATTCCCCCTTCGTCGAGGGTCTTGAGTTCATGCCCCTCCATCAGCACCCTGCCGTTGCAGATGACCGTGTCGACGCTGGCGCCGGTTGCGCTATAGACCAGATTGGAGAGGGGATTGTAGAGAGGTTGCCATTGGGGCGTGCGGTCGTTGAAAATGGTTACGTCCGCCTTTTTGCCGACCTCCAGGGAGCCGACCTCCTTTTCCCAAAGGGCGCAGCGGGCGCCATTGATGGTTGCCATCTCGATCACCCGCTCAGGGGGCAACACACCCGTGTTGAGGCGCGTTTCCTTATAGACCCCGCTGACCAGGAGCATTTCCTGGACCAGATCGACGATTCCCGATGAAGCATGGTCGGAGCCCAGACCAACAGCCAAACCCATCTCGAGAAATTCCGGCAGCTTACCCATGAGGATACAGCCATAGCCGTTATGCAGACTGGAGCTGGGCGCGGCAGTAATCTTGACGTCGTGGTCCAGCATCCATTGCATCTCGTGTGGACTGACCCAACCGGAATGGACCAGAAGCAGATTGGGCCCCAGCACGCCGAGCCGCGCGAGACGTTCAATCTCCGTCAGCCCAAATTGGGTTTTGCAGGACTCGAGGGTTTCCTTGGAAAAGCAGGCGTGAGTCTCAACTCCGGTGCGATAGCGGTCGGCAAGTTCCTTCATCCCCGTGATCAACCGGTCGGTTGAGTTGGGGATACCACGAAACTGAAACCAGGCCCGGACCCGCCCGTCGTAAGCGCCGTTCCATTTTCGCACCACCTCTTCGGCCCGCTCCAACGCCTGTTCGGTAGTTTCGATAAAGGTCTCTGGTAACGCCCCGAACGGCGTTTTGACGATATCCAGAGCGCTCTTTGCGATAACGCATCGGACCCCAGCCTCTCCAGCAACCCGAGCGGTCTGGTGCGGCTGGTAGTTGCCGGCGTCGATAAACGTAGTCACCCCGTTGCGCAGCAGCTCCAAGACACAGAGCATCGCGCTCCAGTAGCTCTCCTCTTCGGTCAGCAGCCCCTCATACGGGTACATGCGCTCGAAGAGGAACTTTTGCGCGCTCACCTCATCGGCCAGGCCCCGGCTAAGTTGAAACGCAGTATGGATGTGGGCATCGATCAGTCCCGGCAGCACCACCTTGCCCCGGCCGTCAATGATGTGCCGGGAAGAAGCATGCGCGGCGACAAGTTCGGCCGTCTTGCCCAGGGCGACGATCCGGTCGCCCTCCAGGGCCAGTGCGCCGTCCGTGAAGATACGCCGTTCCCCGTCGACGGTAACGAGCCAGTCGGCATTGCGAATAAAGATGTCGGCCATGGATTTCGAATTAGACGAGCTTCGAAATCGCTCCCTTTATTTTCAGCTCGATGATGATGTTCTCTTCCTTGGAATCCGGAGGGGGAAGCGAACGGTGGGCGATCCCCTTGGGAATAACAAACATCTCGCCGGACTGGAGCGTGATATTGCCCAGCTCTGTCTCCCAATGAATCGCCCCCTTATAGCATAAAATGAGTTCATCGCAGTCCATGTTCCGATGCCAGAAGTTCATCGGCTCCTTGGTCCGCTTGGACAGGTCAAGGCGCACGCCCTCAGCCTCAAAGATGGGCAGAACGGTTCCCTCGGCCCTGGCGTAATTGGACGGGCGCAGGCTCGGGTTGTTAATGTTGATTTTTTCAAGCTTGATCGTGGCGCTCTCGGCAGAAACGACGTCGACGGGGGATGTTTCACGCTTGACGATCAGCTCCTTGCCGGCCCACGTGAATTTCTCTGTATAAATCATAAGCAGTCTCCTGAGATTTTTTTGGGTCTTTCACGCCGCCCAACTGAGCAAAGCTTATGTCACACGAGTGGGTCAAAGTCAACGAACCACCAGGTAAAACGTATAGTGAGTTTACGCTGCTCGCCAAAGGGTCAGGTTCTTAGAAATAGGAAATTAGCGAATTTAATTTCTCATTTCCAGGGGGATTTTCTTTGTCACGGAAGTCCACAACGTGGATCGCTTTTGAGACGTGGGCAAGAATAGATATGAGGCGCCATGGCATGGAAATTGCTCCAGCTAAAGTTGATATGCCTTCTAAACCGATTGTTGACATCCACGCGCACTTTTATCCCGAACGTTATCTCAAGATCCTTGGTGAAGAAGGAGGAAGTTTCGGAATCAAGCTAGAGCGAACACAGGCAAAGGAAATCGTCATCGATATAAAAGGAAGCCGGTTAAGCCTTGGGCCGGCATTTACAGATCTCGACGTTCGGATCAAGGCGATGAAGCGACAGCGCGTGGACGTTCATGCCCTTTCGCTTACGCGACCCATGGTTTACTGGGCGGACGCTGAATTAGGTCTGAAACTTTCCCAGGCGATGAATGACGCGGTGGCCGAAGCGCATACGGCCTTTCCCGACCGCTTTGTTGGTCTTGCCGTTCTGCCAATGCAAGACACCCCGTCAGCCTTGGAAGAGTTGGAGCGGGCGTCAAGGCTGCCGGGAATGCGGGGCATTTACATGGGGACCAATATCCATGGAAAGGATCTTTCGGATCCGCAGTACCTCCCGCTGTTTCAGCGCATCGAGGAGCTTCGTCTACCGATCTTTCTCCACCCGACCGAGGTGAATGGACCTGAACGTCTTAAGCCGTATTTTTTCTATAACCTTCTTGGTTTTCCTTTTGACACCGCCATCGCTGCGGCGCATCTGATCTTCAGCGGGATCCTGGACCGTTTCCCGCGCCTTAGCTTCTGTCTTCCTCATGCAGGCGGTGTGCTGCCCTGGCTCATAGGTCGCATGAATCGGGGCCATAAGATTACCCAAGAATGCAGGCAGATGAAACACAAACCCTCAACTTATCTCAGACGCTTTACGTACGACACGATCAGCCATGATCCCGGTGCGCTTCTCTACCTCATTCGCCTGGTCGGCGCGGACCGGATCATGATCGGCAGCGATTATTGCTTCGCTATAGGCTATGACCGTCCGGTAGAGGTAGTTACTCGTCTGGCGGCTCTTTCCCGTGCAGACCAGGCTCGGATTCTTGGCTCCAACGCAGCCCGCCTTCTTAAGCTTGGGTAGAAAAAGACTCATTTCTGGTGTAATTTTTATGGCTCGTGCGATAGCGTGTAATATCCTTATGCAATAAACTGGCGGCGTTTACTTAAGGGGGGCTTTTTATGGCTTACAGGGATTTACGCGAATACCTGGCTGCCTTGGGAAAAAGGGGACTTCTCTGCCACATTGAATCGGAAGTCGACAAAGACTGGGAAATCGCCGCGGTCTGCCGGCGCGCTTTTCAGAAAATTCCCGAGCAGCACCGGCCTGCCCTGATGTTCGACCGAATCAAGGGATATGATATCCCACTGGTGGTCGGCATTCTCGGCGCGTCACGTCAGGTCTACGCGACGGCGATCGAGACCGAAGTCGAGAAGGTTTTAGAAAAGTGGGAATCCGGGACGAAAAATCCCCTCAAACCGCGGTTAATTGATAGCGGGCCTTGTCAGGAGGTTGTCCATAAGAGCGAGGAGGCGAATTTTGAAACGCTCCCTGCGCCGGTGTGGACGGCTGGAGAGGATCCTGGTCCCTATCATACGTCTCCCTTTGTGATTTCCCGGGATCCTGAAACGAGGGTTCCGAATATGGGGACCTATCGGGTTCAAGTTAAAGGGCGCAGGAAAGCTGGCCTGATGATCAACCCGCCCCGTAACATGAACCAGCATATTCGGAAAAGTGAGGCTCGGGGTGAGGGCACAGACGTGGCTATCGTTTTTGGCGCCGACCCTGTCATTGGCTTG
>Ga0209212_1007659_pt1 | contig 11844 bp, 9 predicted proteins | sample RifGroC2_FD_183996 | JGI IMG/M metagenome (GOLD analysis project Ga0209212, IMG submission 183996) | Groundwater microbial communities from Rifle, Colorado, USA - Groundwater C2 (SPAdes) (version 2) | ecosystem: Environmental > Aquatic > Deep subsurface > Groundwater | place: Rifle, Colorado...
CGGAGTCATGCCTTTTTCGCTCCGCGCCTTTATATCGCAGCCGCCTTTGATAAGTTTTTCGACCGAATCGTAATCAAAATTTTTAACGGCTTCGATCAGAGGCGGCTCGGCCGCGGCGGCAGGTACAGCAAATATAATATTTTCGGCTAATATCGATAATAAAATCATAAATAAGAATATTATGATATTAGAATATGTTTTATATTTTAAATATTTCTTTAATTTTAAATTCATAAAAATCCTTTTACTCATAACTTCTGAACATATAATAGTAATAACCCGCGAACTCCCTCGCGACGCTTTTTATATCGGTCGTTTCAGGAGCGATCTCGGCGCGGGCGCAGCCTATGTGATTGAATCCCGCTTTTTTGAACGCTAATTTAGCGCGGGCCATATGGTAGTAATCGGTTACTATTATAATTTCAGGATCGGACATCTTTTCCACCGCCAGCATGGATTTCACATTTTTTACGGTGGCGAATGTGTTGAAACCTTTTTCATCGGTTATAACAGCGTCAGGCGGCACTTTACAATCGAGCAGATATTTTTTCATGACGACCGGCTCGTTAAACCCTTCGACGCCGGTCGCGCCGCTTACTATAATTTTTTTCGAAACTCCGGCGGCGTATAGTTTAACGGTCTTATCCAGACGGCGTTTCAGGCGTTCGGAAACCATTCCCGTTCTTTCCACCTTGTTGCCGAATACGACTATAAAGTCGGCCTTTCCATAATTATCTACCAGGTAAGGATACATCATTATTAAATAATGCGACACGAACCATATAAAAATAACCGCCGCCGCGGTTATAATTAATTTCTTAAAATTTATTTTCATGATGTTTTTTTTCTTCTCTTATCGCGCTTTATTATCGCGTAGGCGTTGTGAGCGTGTATGGATTCGTAGTTTTCGACCTCGACCGTGAACCACGTTATATTTTTATCTTCCATGAAATTTTTCGCGACGTTGCGCACTACGTCCTCGACGAAGCGCGGATTTTTATATGCAAGTTCCGTAATATACTTTTCGTCCGGCCGCTTTAAAAGCGCGAATACAGGCGCCGATGCCGAGCTTTCGGCGACGGCCACGATATCTTCGATCCAGGCCAGTTTTTTGAACCTTACATGAATATCGATAAAGCTGCGCTGGTTATGCGCGCCCGCGCCTGGCGATATTTCCTTCGAGCATGGGCAGAGCGTGTTGACGGGGGTTTTAACGCCGAGCACAAAGTCATAGCCGTCGGCCGCCGAGTAATTGCCTATGAACTCGCAGTCGTAGTTCATCATGCTCCTGACGCCCGAAACGGGCGCCGATTTTTCGATGAAGTAATTGAAATTCATCTGGAAATGTGCGGAGGTCGCGTCGAATTTTTTTATCATGCGCTTTAATATCTTATCGATATTATGCATGGTGATAAGGCCGCGGTATTCGCTCAATATCTCGACGAACCGGCTCATGTGCGTGCCCCTGAAGTGTTTCGGCAGATCCACGTACATGCCGACGGTCGCGACCGTGTTCTGTTTTTCGTTGTTCCTGTCGAGCACGCATACCGGATATGAAAGTCCGCTGACGCCGACTTTATCTATATCCATCTCGCGAAGGTCGCGCTCGGACTGAACGTCGGCGAGCGCGCAGCAATTTTTTACGGCCGCGCCGGCCGGCAAAGATTTCCTCTTATTTATTATGTTTTTATCGGGTTTAATTTTAATCAAAATTTTATCACTCGCCGTCTATTTCTTCAAGCGATTCGTCGCCTATCTGCACGTCGTCGGGCTGTATGTCGTCGAGGGTTATATCCTCGCCGGGCGCTTCGCTGACGTTTTCGACGACCTCGCCGTCGTCGGATTCGAAAGGCTGATACGATGTTATTTCTTCGCGCTTGACGGGTTTTTCTTCGGTTTTTCTGGCGCTGGCAAGACGGTTTCGCATTTTTTGTATCTGAACCTCTTCGCTGGACACGGCCTTGACCACTATCTCGCCGGGAAAAACCAGGCGCAGCCGTTCGCGCGCGAGTCTCACGACGCCTACGTCGGTTTTAAGATCTTCTATTTCCATTATCAGCCGCTCGTTTTCGAGTTTAGCCATCTTTATCTTCTTCTCCGTCTCGCTCACTTCGATCTGCAGCTGGCTCACGCCCATCTGCTCGGTCTCGTAAACGACAAAGAAAAAAGTGACCACTATAAAAAACAGCAGCACGCCGAACTCGCGGGTAACCTTGAACGAAAAGAATTCTTTAAGCGCCATATAATTACATGTTACACTATAAATTAAAAACTAAAAGACTGTAAAGTATGAACATAATAGTTCTTAATTCATTTCATGTGGGTAAAAAAAGGTGTTAAGGGTGACGGAAAAATTTTTCCGGCACCCGATGATATTACCCATACAAAATAAAAAGGAACCAATATAATCGTTAAAAATAAATCCGCCTCATTAAAACGCGGGGGCAGGCCTGATGCGCCCGCCCCGCGAATTAAAAAGTGCCGTCTTTATTTTTTATTTGGTGTTTCCGTCGTCCGCGGCGTCATCTTCGACCACGTCATCGATAACAGCGTCGTCGTCTATTATTTCATCGCCCTCGCCGGTCGAAGACGAAGTCTTGTAAATGGTTTCTTTATTGACTTCCTTTTCGACGTGCGAAACGCCTATTACCTTATCGTTGGCGTTCATGCGGATCAGGATTCTGCCTATGGTGTTTCTGCCCGTTTCGGATATTGCAGTTACGCTGGTCCTTATGATCATGCCGGTCTGCGTCAGCAATACGATATCGCCTTCCTCGCCGATGTTGGTTTCGAGCATTCCAACCACTGGGCCGTTGTCATCGACGATCTTGATATTGATAACGCCCGAGCTGCCGCGCCTGGTCTTGCGGTATTTAGCGACCGGCGTGCGCTTGCCGTAGCCGTTCTCGGTGACCGTAAGTATCGTGCTGCTCTCGTTCACCGTTTCCATGTCGATAACGTAATCGGCGTCTTTAAGGTTGACGCCCCTCACGCCGCGCGTCGATCTGCTGAGGCTGCGCACCTGTTTTTCGGAAAACCATACGGCCTGGCCGAAGCGCGTGCCTATCATGAGATCGCAGCTGCCGTTGGTCATGCAGACCTTTACCAGTTCGTCGTTCTCGTCGAGTTTGATGGCTATTATGCCGCGCGACACTGAATTTTTATATTCGATCAGCGCGGTTTTCTTTACCTGACCGTATTTGGTCACGAACGCGAAGTAGGTGTTCTCGTCGAAACTGCTCACAGGCACGATCGCCGATATCTTTTCGTTAGGCTCGAGTTTGATTATATTCGCTAGAAGCCTTCCGCGCGACTGCTTGGTCGCCTCCGGTATTTCGTAAACCTTTATGGAATAAGCTTTTCCGAAATTAGTGAAGAAGAATAAAAAGTCTTTCGAAGAAGCCACGTATATGCGTTCAGCGAAATCTTCGTCGATCATCTTGCCGATGGTCGAGCCCTTGCCGCCGCGGTTCTGCGAACGGTAGATCTCGCTCGGCATTCTCTTGATATAACCGGAGTGCGTGATTATGACCATGACGTTTTCTTCTTTAACCAGGTCTTCCTTGGTTATCTCGTCTATTTTATCCAGGAATTTAGTGCGGCGCTCATCGCCGTATTTGTCGCGGATTTCGATGAGCTCTTTTTTGATTATGTCGTAAACGAGCTTCGAATCAGCTAGGATGGCGCGAAGATCGGCTATTCTCTTCATTATTTCCTGATATTCGGTTTCGATCTTTTCAATTTCGAGGCCGGTCAGCGATCTTAAACGCATATCGACGATCGACTGCGCCTGGACCTCGGAAAAATCGAAATTGGAAATGAGAGCGGTCTTCGCTTCTTCCGTATTTTTCGAAGCCTTGATGATGGCTATTACATCGTCGATATTTTCAATCGCTATGCGAAGGCCTTCTAATATGTGCATCCTGTCTTCGGCTTTTTTGAGCTCGAACTTCGTGCGGTTGGTTATTACTTCGAAGCGGTGCAAAAGGAACAGACTGAGTATTTCCTTCAAATTGAGCACACGCGGCTTTCTGTCAACAATCGCGAGCATTATCACGCCGAACGAAGTCTGAAGGTTGGTGTGTTTATAAAGATGGTTGAGTATGAGTTCGGGTTCTTCGCCGCGCTTGAGTTCGATAACGACCCTTATGCCTTCGCGGTTGGATTCGTCGCGGATGTCGGATACGCCTTCGACCTTTTTTTCGTTTATGAGGTCGGCGATGTCTTCGACGAGTTTGGCTTTATTTACCTGATAGGGTATTTCGGATATTATGATGAAATTTTTGTTGCGCTTCTCGTCGGTTTCGATATCGACGACGGAGCGCATTATCACTCTGCCGCGGCCGGTTCTATATATATCGGCCATCTCTTTTCTGTTGGTGATATACGCGCCGGTGGGAAAATCCGGGCCTTTGATGTGATTTGCGACCAGATCGTCAATGGATATTTCAGGATTATCGACCAGAGAGATTATCGCGTTAACTACCTCGGTCAGGTTATGCGGCGGGATGTTGGTCGCCATACCGACGGCTATACCGGACGAACCGTTTACGAGCAGATTCGGTATCTTCGCGGGAAGAACTATGGGCTCTTCGAGCGTTCCGTCGAAATTCGGCGAGAACGATATAGTTTTCTTTTCTATGTCGTCTAACATTTCTTCAGAGTAAGACTGGAGGCGCGCTTCGGTATATCTCATAGCCGCGGCGCTGTCGCCGTCGATCGAGCCGAAGTTGCCGTGGCCGTCGACAAGCGGATAGCGCTGGCTGAATTCCTGCGCCATTCTGACTATCGCGTCATATACGGCGGTGTCGCCGTGCGGATGATACTTACCGAGAACTTCGCCGACGATCCTGGCGCTTTTTTTATGCGGTTTGTTGTGCACGTTATTAAGATCGTACATAGCAAATAATATTCTGCGGTGAACGGGTTTCAGCCCGTCGCGGACGTCGGGGAGCGCGCGGCCTATGATTACGCTCATCGCATAATCTATGTAGCTGGTCTTCATCTCGTCTTCTATATAGATAGGAACGATCCTTTCGACCGGCGGCGCTGGAGGGGTGATATTGGTTTTATCTACTGACATAAGGGACTCCCTTTTTTAAAATAACTTGTATATTTTTATTTAAAATTTAAAAGCGTTAGTTGAGAGTTCAGAGTGGAGAGTTGAGAACTAAAGGATTTTTGAAATTTAAACGCGCTTTCGTGCATTTTAAATTTTTTTATTTTGTAAAAAAATCCTTAACTCTCCGTTCTCCACTCTCAACTCTCCACTTATTTTATATATCGAGGTTCTTGACTTCTTTCGCGTGGGCTTCGATGAATTCGCGGCGCGGCTGGACCTGATCGCCCATCAGTATCGAAAATATCTCGTCGGCCGCCACTATGTCTTCGAGCGCGACCTTCATGGTCAATCTGGTGCCCGGATCCATCGTCGTGCTCCACAGCTGCTCGGGGTTCATTTCTCCGAGACCTTTGTAGCGCTGTATATTGACGGATTCCTTGTCTTTTCCGATCTCGGTGAGCCTTCTCTGCAGCTCGTCGTCGGAATAGGCGTAAATTATGGTCTTGCCCTTCTGAATTTTATAAAGCGGCGGCTGCGCTATGTATATGTGGCCTTCTTTTATGAGATCCTGCATGTATCTGTAGAAGAAGGTGAGCAGCAGCGTTCTGATGTGGGCGCCGTCGACGTCGGCATCGGTCATTATAAACACTTTATGGTAGCGCAGTTTCGCCACGTCGAAATCTTCGCCTATATTGGTGCCGAGCGCGGTTATGAGCGTGCGTATTTCGTCGTTGGCCAGAATTTTATCGAGCCTGGTTTTTTCGACGTTCAATATTTTGCCCTTGAGCGGAAGTATCGCCTGGTTTTTGCGGTTGCGGCCCTGTTTAGCGGAGCCGCCCGCGGAATCACCTTCTACAAGGTATAATTCGCAGAGTTTCGGATCGCGTTCGGAGCAGTCGGCTAGTTTTCCGGGAAGCGAAAAATTGTCCAGCGCTGATTTTCTTCTGGTGAGCTCGCGCGCCTTGCGGGCGGCTTCTCTGGCTTTAGCCGCCAGAACGCATTTTTCGACTATCGTTTTTCCGGTGGCCGGGTTCTGCTCTAAATACTGCGACAATTTTTCATTGACGACGGCTTCCACGGCTATTTTAGCTTCGGAGTTGCCGAGTTTTCCCTTGGTCTGGCCTTCGAACAGCGGGTTTTTGACCTTGACCGAAAGGACCACGGTGAGGCCTTCGCGAACATCGTCGCCGCTCAATTTGAATTCTTTGTCTTTGACCAGATTATTGGTCTTCATATAATCGTTCAATACCTTGGTGAGCGCCGTGCGGAAGCCCGTTACGTGCGTTCCACCGTCGACGGTATTGATGTTATTGACGTACGAGAAGAAAGTTTCGGTGTAGCCGTCGTTATAATTGATCGCGAATTCGACGCCCAGGTCTTCTTTGCTTTTCTCGAAATAAATGATGTCTTTATGCAGCGGAGTTTTTGTCTTGTTGATATCTTCGACGAAGGAGACTATGCCGCCTTCATATAAAAATTCATGGTGTTTTTCGGTTTTTTCTTCTTTAAGGGAAATTTTGATGCCCTTGTTCAGAAACGCGAGCTCGCGCAGGCGGTTCGAATAGGTATCGAACGAAGATTCGACCGTTTCGAATATGGTTTTATCGGCTAAATAACGGGTCCTGGTGCCGGTGCCGGTTATGCCTTCCTCGATGACCTTCAGTTTGCAGACGGGTTTTCCGCATTCATACTTCTGGTAGTGCACTTTTCCGTCGCGCTTTACCCACACTTCGAGGTATTCGGAAAGGGCGTTGACCACCGACGCGCCGACGCCGTGAAGGCCGCCGGAATAAGCGTAGGAATCGTCGCTGAACTTGCCGCCCGCGTGAAGCGTGGTCATGATGACTTCCAGCGCCGGAAGGCCGCATTTATGCATGTCGACCGGGATTCCGCGCCCGTCGTCGGTAACGGTTATGCTATTGTCCGCGTGCATGATTATGTCGATATTTTTGCAGAAGCCGGCCATGGCTTCATCGACGCTGTTATCTACTATTTCGAACAGAAGGTGGTGCAGACCGTGAACGTTCACGGCGCCGATGTACATACCGGGGCGTTTGCGCACCGCCTCGAGCCCTTCTAAGATTTGAATATTAGTCGCGTCGTAATTGTGTCCGCCTGTCCCTGTCATAATTCACTCCATTTCGGTAAACTGTTTATTATTTTATCTGTGTCCAGTCTTTTAGCCAGCGTCGAAACCGATATGCACGATTCTATATATTCGCCGCTTTTCAGAAGTATTATACTTCGCGATTTTTTATCGGTATATTTCGACACCTTGTTCTTAGCGGTAAGGTCCTTATAAAGTATAAGGTTGTCTTTAGATTTCAAAAACTGCTTTATGGCGAAGAAGCCGACTATATTTCCGGCTGAAATAACTTCATTTCCGCCTATATGTAAAAACATGGATCCGCCCGCCTTTTTATTTTGTAATTAAAATTTAGCCACCATGGCCCCTCTTGTAAAAGCCGCCCGCGCGTTCGGGCCCAGAACGGCGGCCATCTTATCGAGCCTGGCCGCTCCGAATTCCCTGACCTCGAAATAATTTACATTTTCATAAAGACTCATCGCGAGCCTTATCTTAGAATCGAGTTTTGCGAAATCTTCAGGAGCTTCCGACATCACGAATTTTTTCACCAGATCTTCGACTTCCTGCTTAACACTGCCGAACTCGCGCTTTCTGATATATTCGAATTCCCTGAATTTGGTGTCGGGGAATTTCACAGTATGCGCTTCGTAATTCTCCCAGGGGTATTCGACGATCCTTTTTATGACGCCCGCCATCATCTTCGACAGCCTGAACCTGCAGTATTCGCAGGTGTCCGCATCGCCGCCGCCGGCTTCTTCGCGTCCGTCTTCCGGCGCCGCGCCGCGTTTGTAATAAAGCGCCGAGCATACCGCGCATTCGACATAGCCGTGTCTTTTTTTATATTGCGTCACCCTGTAAATGGTTTTCGCGGCGGTTATCATCTTTTCGACGAGTTCCGCGTCGGCTATTTTAAGCGAGGCTACGAAATCGCTGATGGAAGAAACGACGTCGCCGGGGATCTCTATATTTTCGACCTCGTAGAACATCACCTCGTCGCGTTTGACGCTCTGGCGTATCTCGTCGAACAAAGTGGTTTCTTCCGCTTCGGTTTTCACCGAGCCTATTCTGTAAAAGATCTCTTTGACCGCCCCGGGACGGAGCCTTTCGTTGATCTGCGATATATAATTTTTCTTCGCCGACCTCAGATGGAATAAAAACGGCGTCGCGCGCGCGGTTATAGTCAGGTTTCCATCTTTGAGAGAGGTTATGGCGGTGTTCGAGCCTATAAAATCGCCCGCAATGTCGAGCCATATCTTCTTAACGGCCGCCGTGTCGCGCTGCCCGGCCGCGGCCGGAGACTCGTTGACGTGCCTGTCCGCGATTTCGGCGACCGGCTCGAACCCGTGGCCGGCGACGCGCATCCTGCGTATCGGTGCCGTTTTCGACTCTTTATGGTCTTTGTCGTTATCTAATGGCCGCATAATAATTTCAGCGGCTTGCACGCTATATGCTGTCGGAGGTTTTAACGCGCGCCGAGCCGCCGCTCACTTCAAAATACCGAACCGCGTCCCCTGCGCCAAAAGCGGCTTTGAATATGCCGTGATCGGTGCTGGTGACGATAACCTGAATGTCCCTGGACATGCTTTTTACGATATTAAACAATCGCCCGGCATCGAACTCCGAGGTCAGATCGTCGATTAGAAGCACCGGATAATCGCCGAGCTTGTTGAAAATATAGTCTATCTGCGCCAGTTTTAAGGATACCGTAAGCGTTTTTATCTGGCCCGTCGAGCCGAAATTTTTCGCCGGTTTTTCATTTATCAAAAACTCTATGTCGTCCTTGTGGGGACCCACGCTCGTAAGCTTTCTTATTATATCATTTTTTAAGTTTTTTTTCAATAAAAATATCAGCCGTTCCTTAAAAAGATTTTCATTTAAAACCATTGATTTATCTGGACTTTCATTGACCGAACATATGTAGCGTACATCGAGTTTTTCACGGTCTGAAGATATCATCTGATGGCTTCTGTTGGCGTACAGTGAAATTTCGTTCAGAAAACCAAGACGGCCGCGGTATATTTTATACGCGACATCCGGCAAAAGCCCGTCGTAAGAATCGATAAGGCTCAATAACTCGCCATATCTCGCGTCGCCCGGGGACATGTCTGAAACTTCCCTGAGCACGGCGTTGCGCGAGTCTATCAATTTGACGTAGTTCTTATAGTTGTTATAGTATAGCCTGTCGGAAAGCGATATTTCCATGTCGGCGTATCTGCGGCGGACGGCGGGCGCGCCGCTTACTATCTCGACGTCCCTGGGAAAGAACTTGACTATATTCACCGAACCGAATATACTGTCGGCCGTAGTGTTCTTGCCGTTTCGGACGCAGGTTTTTTTTCTGCTCCTGTGGAAATTGACCGCTATTTCGAAATCGAGGTCGTTCTTTAAAAAGCTGCCGGCGACCGAAGCCGATTCCTGGTCGTGATTGACGAGCTCCGCCTCTTTGAAGGCGCGCTCCGAGCGCGTGGTTGAAAGGATTTCGACGGCCTCGAGTATGTTGGTCTTGCCCTGGCCGTTCATGCCGTAAAAAAGATTAATACCTGGAGATAATGCTACCTCCAGGTACGAAATATTCCGAAAATTAAGTAAATGTACACTCAAAACCTGCATTTAATTTATTTAAAATACGTACACCGGGAAAATTGTTTTTTTATTTATATATACATGTATATTCCGTTTTTAATATATTCTGCGGTCTTTATATTTTTAAAAATGGCACGCATACGCCTGTTTAATTTGATTTCAGTTCTTTATCTTCTGTATTATTTTTTCTATTTCGTTTCTGAAGCTCAGGTCTTTATCCATCATATCTTCTATCTTGGAAGTGCCGTGCAGCACGGTCGAATGGTCGCGCCCGCCGAGTTCGGCGCCTATCTTGGTCACCGGGGCGTCGACGAGGGCCCTGCACAGGTACATCGCGATCTGGCGCGGGAAAGCTATATTGGCGGAGCGTTTTTTCGACTTGAAATCGTTCACGCTGAGCCTGTAGTTCTCGGCAACTACCTTAAGCACCGATTCTATGGTTATTTTCTTCGCGCCGGCCTGGCTCATATCTGAAAGCGCCTCGTCGATAAGCGCTTCGCTTATCTCGCGGTTCATGTTTTCGCAATAGGCGATAACCTTGATGAACGCGCCCTCGAGCCGCCTTATATTGCCTTCTATCTTCTGGGCTATATAGGCTATCATTTCATTTGAAACCTTTTTATTGGCTTCGTCGCGGGCCTTGTTGAGAATGGCCATGCGCAGCTCGAGATCGGGCGGTTGTATATCGACGACCATTCCGCTTTGAAATCTGGACACCAGACGGTCTTCCAGATTCAATATTTCCTGCGGCGGCCTGTCGGAGGTGAGCACTATCTGTTTATCGCCCTGGTAGAGCTGGTTGAATGTGTGGAAGAATTCTTCCTGGGTGGCGATCTTGCCGGCTATGAACTGTATGTCATCGACCAGCAGGGCGTCGACGTTCCTGAATTTTTCGCGGAACGCCTGCATCTTATTGTTCTGCATGGAATTGACCATCTCGTTGAGAAACGAGCCGCCGGATATATAAATGACTTTGGATTTTTTGACGGTCTTGAGTATGTAATGGCCGATAGCCTGCATCAGGTGGGTTTTGCCGAGGCCGACGCCGCCGTATATAAATAACGGATTGTATTTGCTGGCCGGAAATTTGGAAACGTTGACCGACACGCTGTGTGCGAATTGATTGCTCTTTCCGACGACGAATGTGTCGAAGGTATATTTCGAGAACAGACCGCCGCTGGTGGCGCGTTTTTCAATGCTGTGCTCGTATTCGCGCTGCAGCTTTTCGAGGTCGTCTTCCTGATACGCCGCGGGCTGCTGCTCGAGCGTGAGCTGGGTAAATTCGCCGCCGCCGGCTGTTTCAGCCTTATCGGCATGCGGTTTCTGAGCTTTTACGGACCTGGCTGCCTGGCTGTCCACCACCGCGTCGATAAGAGCGTGGTTGTCTTCGAACGAGCCTTTTTCAGCCGTCAGAAAACGTATCTTGACGTCGGGCGTTTTTAAAATATCGCCCAGAACCTTAATGAATTTATGCATGTACAGCTCGTTAAGGCGCTGGCGCATAAAATCCGATTCGACCTCGATTATTAAATTACTTTCCTGCAGAGAAATTTCGCGTGTTTTAATAATTATGCCGTCGAATATGAAAGGATCGTCCTCGTTCTTTCTTACGGCGGAAACTACCTTTTTCCAGGTGTCCTTGGTGTTTTGCATTATATTCAAATTGCTCCAAAATATGTTGATAACCAGGTGAATATCAGGTTGATAATATGTTAATAAAAATGTCGATAAGTCAAAATTTTTTTTTTTGGTTGATAATGTTAATAACTTTTTATATAAATCAACAAAGTTATCAATGGACAAAACGTCCATCAATTAAGGTTATCAACCTACTTATCTACATTATCAACGCCTATACCAATAATAATGCTATATTCTTATTATTTATTAATTATAGGAAGCGACAGGTCGGTATTCAATCTTTTTGTTTTTTAATTTTAAACCATTCAATGCCGGTATGTCAACAAATATTTATTTTATTTTTTAAGATATCACGCAGTTTATGGGTATTGTTTTAAGTTTTAACATGTTAAAATAGTTAATAGAACTAGTTATGTATAAACATGATTATAAATATAGTCAAGCATAATACAAGATGTATTGATTTTATGTT